>Ga0105050_10008091_pt1 | contig 12263 bp, 11 predicted proteins | sample FRY01_FD_78088 | JGI IMG/M metagenome (GOLD analysis project Ga0105050, IMG submission 78088) | Freshwater microbial communities from Lake Fryxell liftoff mats and glacier meltwater in Antarctica - FRY-01 | ecosystem: Environmental > Aquatic > Freshwater > Ice > Glacier meltwater ... | reverse complement strand
CTGCGGGGACGCAGCCTGGGAAGGGAGATCTCGGTCGATAGCGCGCCAATGGTGCGGGCAGCCTCGGCGAGTCTTTGCTCGCCGAAATTGCCTTTCAAACGCCCATTGGACGCAGGAGTTCATCCCTGAAAAATCCATCTCTAAACTGAAAGTGACTTCCAACCATGATGTTTTCGCTCAAAAATGCCGTCATTTGCTGATGCAAACTCGGTTTTGAGCGGGTTTGTACCCACAGATTCTGCGGAAGAGCCAAAAACTACGTACGCCTCAGCCAGCGAAACTGATAAGGTTTTAATGTAATTTCAGTCGCGGTGCTAACCGTCTCCTCGGAATACAAATCAAGAAAAAACCGACCCAACCCAGCCGTTCGTAAACGGTTGCCCTCAACCTGTGTGACGTGTTCTGAAAAATTTGCGAGAACGACGACTCGGCTTCCATCGTGTTGGCGAAGGTAGCCCAGCACCTGCGGGCTATCAGTGGGAATCAGTTCCATCTTCATGCCCGCAAATCCAGGCTCTGACTTTCGCAACATAATGAGACGTTTGATCGCCGCATTAATTCGGCCTCTTTCCGAAATGTCCTGATAGCCTTCCTCAAGCCATTCCCAACGCATCTTTGGTCGATGAACCCAACGGCTATCGGTCGCCTTTGCGGGATCTCGGACGAAATCATAATCATTGATCGTGCCCCATTCCTCGCCCAGGTAGAGAAGGGGAATGCCTCCGACACTAAGGATGATCGAATTGAGAAGCAGAATTCGGCGAATGGCCATTTCTTTTAGGTGAGCGTCGTCATTGTCGATCGCCTGTTCCAGGCCCGCCAAGGACGCCATCGTGCCGCTGATTCTCATATCACCCGTATCGTGATTTTCTTGAAACGGAACACCGCGAGCAAACGAGCCTGGGAACTGTCCCGTGTAGAATCGGTTGAGGAATTGCCGGTGGCTATAAGCGTTGATTCCCACCGCGGCGGCATCTTCATCGTCAAATGTCCAGCCGACGTCATCATGACATCGCAGGTAATTCACCCAGGATGTCCCGGTTGGCAGGTGGTGCCGACGAAGCAGCGAACGTTTAAGTAGTTTCGTATCTCGGGTTGCAAGTGATTCCCAGCAAAGCGCCATCAATGTCGGATTATACGAAAGTTGACATTCGTCAGGACTTATGTATCGAACGACTTCATCGGGATGCACAATCGCTTCGCTCTTGAAAAGCACGCCTGGTGCGGCAATTCTCGTGCAAGCATTGAATGCTTGGATCAATTGATGAGCTTCGGGCAAATTCTCACATCCCGTTCCCATCCGTTTCCATATAAAAGCGACCGCGTCGAAACGAAGGATGTCGACACCGGTGTTGGCAATGAAAAGTAGCTCCGAAAGCATTGCCTCAAAGACCGCGGGGTTGCTGTAATTCAAATCCCACTGGAAACTATTAAACGTCGTCCAGACCCAACGCTCCATCGTCTCGTGCCAAGTGAAATTGCCTCGCCTTACGGTGGGGAAAATTTCTCGAAGCGTCTTTTCGTAACGATCAGGCATCTGCCGATCGGGAAACAGGTAGTAAAAATCCTGGTATTCAGCAACCCCTGCCATCGCTTGTTTGGCCCAGTAATGATCGTCGGCGGTGTGATTGAATACAAAGTCCAAGACCAGAACGATTCCCGATTCGTGCAAATCTTTCGCAAGAACGCGAAGGTCGTCAATCGTCCCAAGTCGTGGATCTACACTCCGATAATTGCTGATCGCGTATCCTCCGTCATTGTCGCCGGGTCGCACCGCGAACAGTGGCATCAGGTGCAAATAGGTCAACCCAAGACTGCGGAAGTAACCGATATGTTCACGTAGCTTGCCGAGATTCTCGCTAAATAAATCCACATACAAGGCCCCGCCAACCATTCGTTGTGATTCAAACCAATCGGGTTCGTTGGTGCGCCGGCGATCGCTCTCGCGTAGGCCATGGGGGCGTTCGTGAAATCCGTTGGTGATGGTTAGCAGGATTCTTTCTAGGTGGTAGAAAAAATCATAACGCTGTCCGTAAAGTCCACGTAAAAGTGCAAACAAACAAGGCCAATGAGTCGCAAGCCGATCTTCAAACCCCTCAATCGCCTCAGAGGGCAAGTCAAGGTCGCTTAAAACACCACGAAGGCGCGGCAGCAACCGCTGGAGGCTTAGCTGGGCATCGTATTCAGGACTGCCGGGTAAAGCGGTGAGGTTGATTTTAACAGGGCGAAGCACGTCCGATATCACTCCATTATTTCAGGAACTTGGTCATTGGGGATTCGGATATGTCCGAGGAAATTATAATATTCAATCCCTTCCAAAATGCCTCGCGCATGGCACCCTTTTGCAAAATAGATGCGCGGCAATTTCCGAAGCTTTTCAAGCTCTTGGCTGTAGTTGCCCACGACCACCCCAAGGATGCGACCCTTCAGCATTCCCTCGTCATTGCCAGAGTCTCCTGCGACAAGCAATTGTTCGGGAGAAAATCCCCATCGGTAGATCAGGTGGCGTATCGATAGGTCGCTGCCACCACGAATGGGGAGGATGTCAAGGAAGACACCGAGTGACAAAATAACATTCACTCTCAACCCTGCCTCACGCAATTTGCGGCGAATAAATTGCACCGAGGGTGCGTTACCCGGATCAAGTCGATAGCTGATCTTGAAATCCGTTTGCTCATGAGGATCTTGCAGTTTTGTTCCCGGCAATTGATCGATTACTTTGCGAACTTCGTCAGGTTTCCAGTGTGCCGCAATCTGTGCTCGCCAAGCATTGTCCAGCGTCAAATCCTTTCCGTAGTAGAGTTCGGTGCCGACCGCGGCTGCGACCATGTCCGGCCTTGGTAAATGTCGCTCGTCAATCCAAGAAATCACATCATCCAGGCGGCGTCCCGTCGCGATTCCGAACCCGACGTGCCGTCCTTGTCCTTGCAGGAGGTCGACAAATTCCTGCAACGCTTCGTCGTCCCCGTCAAGCGTGTTATCAAGATCGGCGATGATGAGACGATCGAATTGAGGTAGGCTTCGCGGTGAACGCTTGTCTTCCATCGCAGGGGCTTCGGCTTCTTGGAGAATTTCCTTAATGTCACGGAGGTAGCGGTCGACATGGTTTTTCCAGGAATAGTGCTCCGTTACACCGGCGATGCCATTTTCGGACCATTCCGTCCATTGCTCAGATTCGGTAAGAACCCGCAATAAGGCGTGTTCCATGGCGATCTCATCGCGAGGATCGATCAGCAGACCGTTTTTGCAATTTCCAATAATGTCACCAGGGCCACCATCATGAGTTGCCACCAATGGCAGACCGCTCGCGGCCGCTTCCAATAGCGTCAATCCAAAGGGTTCGGTGATCGCCGGATTGATAAAGACACCATGGCCCTGAGCAACCCATCGGTAAAGATCGGGAACGTCTTGGGGTTCATGAGTTTTTGGGTAGGCAACGCTTCCATAGAGGTCATAAACATCGATCAAGTTGAAGATGTTGTTAAGGACGCGTCGCTGTCCCGCAGGCAACGTTCTTGGGTCATCGCGTCGTCCGAGAATGAGGATCAAGTTTGCGGCTTGCCTTAGTTCCTTCGACGTTCCATAGACTTTTACGAGCGTCTCGAAATTCTTTTTTTCATCCAGTCTCGCCACTGCAAGAATCGCTGGCTTCTGATGGTTTTGTAGGAACGGACGCAACTTCTCGACAATCGGTGGTGCCGGTTCGATCGATGAACCAGGATGGCTCGGCGAGAAAGGGTGAAACCACGTAAGGTCAACGCCGGGAGGGATCACTTCCATGCGATCGGGTTGATAATGCTCGTAGAGTTCATACTGCTCCAGGACTTCCTGATTCGTACTCGTGATCACCATCGAAGCGGTCTCGAGAGCCATTTCTTCCGCTTCGTTTCGCGTTCTAAATTGATAAGTTTTCTCGAGCGAAGCGACGTCATTCCCCTTGGTTTCAAGCATTCGCTCACGTTTGACTCGCCCTAGCGAATGGCCGGTGAAGATGTAAGGAATGTGAAGCAGTCGGGCCAATTGTGCGCCGGCGTATCCCGCATCGGCATAGTGGCCGTGGATCAAATGAGGTGTTCCCGCGCGACGAAAGTGACTCAATGCTTGATCAACAAAAACTTCTAGGTATGGCCAGAGTGCTTCTTTTCTTAGGTACCGCTTGGGGCCAAAGGGTAAACGGACAATTTTCGTTTTGGGGCCAATCACCTCTTCGACTTGCGAGTAGTCACTGGAAATGCGTTCGTCTATGATCTGCCGCGTGATCAACTCAACTGAGCCCACTTCGTCCCGTTTTCCTAACTCCTCAGCTAGCTCCAGCACATACTTGATCTGGCCGCCGGTGTCAGGATCTCGTCCCAATTCAGGTTCGTGTTTGCGGATTAGCCCATGGAGGCTAAGGAGAACAATCTTAATGGGAGGTGGGTCGATTTTCGTTGACATCGTCATTCCTGATTTGAATTTGCCTTTGGGCGAAACCGGTTTTCGAGCACTGGTGTGGAGTTGTCGCCATTGATAGATATTTCGCTTCGACAAAGGTCTATGATTTGCTTTAAAGCATTGCTGTACGGGTGAGCCGTTTGTGTTGATTCATCATGGCGATAGCCGCTCAACTCCCTTTTGCTCGGATTGAAGCGAAACCTACCCCCGTATCCAACAATGATTCGATGCAATTGCCAATGATTATTTCTAAACCAATCCTAGCAACCGATCTCGACGGGACTCTGATTCCATCCGCGGCAGCGCCCGAAGGCTCACGCGAACGTCGAGCATTACGCAAGCTGGCGAGATGTAACGAAGCCGATGAGATTGAGCTCGTGTTCGTAACGGGGCGACATTTCGAAAGCGTGATGGCCGTGATGCGGTCAGAACAATTGCCAACACCAAGCTGGATTGTTTGTGACGTTGGAAGTTCGATCTATGAACGTGCTCAAGAATCGTTTCGTCCTGTTCCGGACTATGAAAAGCATATTGAAGGGCTCGTTCGAGAGCTGGACGTGCAATCACTTCGACCGCTACTGCAAGATAAGTGCCAAGTGGAACCTCAAGAGGAGGAGAAGCAGCAGAAATTCAAGTTGAGTTTCTATTGTGACGGGCCGCTCATGCAGTCGTCAGTCTGCCAGATCGAAGTCATTCTAAACGATTCGAGCCTTCCTTTTTGCGTCATTGGCAGCATTGACCCGTTTAATCGCAGGGGCTTGATTGATGTGATGCCGCAAAAAGTTAATAAGGCGTATGCGTTGGATTGGTGGGCAGCTAGGCAAAAATTAAATCGGGATGAAATCATTTTTGCTGGAGATTCGGGGAATGACTTCGCTGCGCTGACTCATGGTTTTCGCGCCATCCTGGTTGGTAACGCATCGTTTGAACTTGCCCAAAGCGTCAAACAATATCATGAAAAAGCGGGGACCAGTGAGCGGTTTTTCTATGCCACTCAGCACACCTCCGCCGGGATTCTTGAGGGGTGTGAGCATTTTGGCGTGATTCGTAAGGATTTCTCAATGGAAACGCCTTGATCGCTAAGCGATCGGGTTGGTGGGGCGGCGCTCAGTATGGTTGCACCCCATATCGGTCTCCTGTGCCATGGGAGAGGCTCGATCGATTCAGCGACATGAAAACGCGAAGACCCCCGGTAAGATTTCTCTCGCCGGAGGCCCTCGTTTTTAAATCGCAAGCGTCTAACTGATCTCGGCGAATCGCCGCATCAATTTAGAAGCCACATCCGCATGATGGTTCGCAACCGCAAGCGGGCTCAACTGCACAGCCCGAATCGCAACCAGACTTGTTGTGGTGGAACAGTTTGTGGAGAAGACCACGAACTGGCTTCGCACAACCTGAATCGCAACCGCAAGCTGGTGCTTCGCAGCCACAAGCTGGTTCTGCACATCCGCAAGCTGGTGCAGCCACTTCGCAACCACAAGCTGGTTCGCAGCCCATGTCGCAAGCATTGTGCTTGTGGAACAACTTCGCCAGCAAACCACGAACTGGCCTGCAGCCAGAATCGCAGCCCGAATCACATCCGCCAGCAAGTGCTTCGCAGCCACAAGCTGGTTCTGCACAACCGCAAGCTGGGGCTTCGCAGCCACAAGCTGGCTCAACGTCACAACAAGCATCGCAGCTGCTGTGGCCGAACAGTTTTCCGAACAGGTGGCCCGCCGAAGCGTCCACGGAGCTGAAGGCAACGAAAGCAAGGGCCAACAGCGCAGGGGCAATAACACGACGCATCGTGGTGAACTCCAAGGATTGGGTTTTTTGGTTAGTCTCGTAAGGGGTGAGACCAAGCCGCGTAAAGTTTCGCATCATCTTGCTGATCATCAGTTTGACATTGCTAACAGTCACCGAAATTTGAATCCGCATGGGTTTCATCGCGAACGTTGCGTGGCGTGAGCGACGAACCGTTAACTTGAATGCGGGGATCGGGTGTGTGGCGGCTTGACTCACACAACGTTACGGTGACGTACCATGCTATCGACGAATTCGAGCAGAACTCTTTGCCAATCGACGAATTTTCAACGATCGCAGTTCCCCATAAGCGTAGGTCGAAACGTTTGATCCTGGCGTGACGGTTGTGCCGACAAAGACATGGCACCCGGGAGAGTGGCTACTTTCCCATCACGAATCTTTTTGCGATTGACCTGAGTAAATCGCTCCGGAATTTCGGTTTTTCCTCGCAAACGGCAACCGTCGGACGTCGATGTGGGCAGCGTCTCTCTTTGGGTTGGTCAATCCGGCGTCCGAATCTGCCATGACAGGTTTTGTCAATAAATACCCTATGCGACTCACCATAAGCGCCGGTAGAAGCAAAAGATCGCCAAGCAATGCCATCGCCAAAAGACCGAACATCAGAAATGCGAAACGACGTGTCGGGACAAATTCGCTCATCGTATAGACGAGCAACGAGAGTCCACACACCATCGTCGTGTGCACCATCGCCATGCCGCACTGCTGAATCGCTCCCCAGGCGGCATGCTTTCGTGTGATTCCTCGTGCCGTGCGACTTGAGAATCGGGAAAGCAGGTGGATGGTGTCATCCACCGCGATTCCCAAAGCGACGCTCGCTGTCATCACCGAACCGATATCAAGCGGAACGTCTGACAGGCCCATGTAACCAAATAGGGCAATGGTGGGAAACAGGTTTGGGATCATTGCTAGCAAACCACCGGCGATGTTGCGAAGCAGTAAAATCATGACGACCGCTACAATCGCGAAAGCCGAAATGAAGCTCGTGAACAAATCATGCAGTAATATTTCCTGTGCTTCTTGGGTGACTTTGACGGCCCCAGTCAACACGACATCCGGCATGGTTGAGGCTGTTTTTTCTTCCTCGACCACTTTTTGAATGGCATCAGTGGCCGCGATTCCGACGGCATCGATTTCGCGAGCGTAGTCCGTCTTTGTCGTCATTGGCAATCGAAAGCTGATTCGCCAAACCTCCGCGGCATTATCACGTGAGATGTATCCCAGTTTTCCCACCGAGGATTCAGGATCGATGAGCTGAGCGCGAATGACCGATCTGCTAGCGGTCGCTGATACGCCCCGTCCTTTTGGCACCGCAGGCAAGAAAGAAACGGCTGATAAAACTCCGCCAACATCCTCTGATCTTGCGATCGCGATATGGACTTCTTTGACAAGCTCCAAACGGTCGATGGCATCTTGGCCAAGTTCTTTCGCGGGGAAGCGAAGCAGGAGTTCGCCGTTAATCGTCGGACCGATATTTGTTTCGAACCAATCGTACTGCGTTCGCAGCGGGTGATTCGCATCAAACATTCGTGGCAGATTGATGGATGTATTCAGCTCCAATAAGCCCGTCCCAAGTGCAGTGGTGCCGATGACAAAGCCGAGAATGATGGCCACGGGGTACTGAAGAATCCGCCGAAGAAAGATTCGAAATCGTCGGCGGGTGCGACTAGGCGGAACGGCAGCTTGGGCGCCAAGGAGCAATTGCCGATCACTGACTTGTCGTGGTCCACCGTAAAGCAACATCGCTCCTGGTAAAATCAACAGCAGCAGTGCGAGTGTCACCATCAAACCCAGCGACGCAACGGCACCGAAGATTCGAATCGGCTCCAAACGCACAAGCAACAATGAACCAAGACCAACGATCGTTGTGCTTGCAGCTACCAAGCATGGAGTCGTGCCCGCTCGCATTGCGATGGCCGCCGCTTGTGCACGAGTCGCCTCCGGAAACTCACGTAACGCGTCAAGGTAATAATTGGAAAGGTGAATGCCCGATGAAATCGTTAACACAAATACCAGCGGTGGCAGAACGATTAATACCGCATTCATTGGTGAGCCGGAGTAATATACGGCAGCCAACACCAATCCTTCGCCGATGACCGCGACAATCGTAATCGCGATGGTCAAGACAAAAGATCGAAGACAAAGGAAGCAAAGTAAAGCCGCCAGGATCGCTGATGGTGGCGAAAAGGTTTGAACGGATCGGATCGATGCATCGTCGATAACGGTGCCATCGTTGGGACCGCCAGCAATTGCGATTTCAGATTGCGAGATGCCGAGTTGTTGGGATAACGCCTGGCGAATCGTGGCGAGAACGGAACGTCGTTTTTGAAGTCCGATTTCGGTCAGCGAGATCACCAGACAGGTTTGCTGGTTATCCGGTCCCACGATCGATCCCGACAATCGTTTCACCGCGGATGCCCTTGGCAGATTCGCCGGAGAGCCTGTCATTTGCGCAAGTATTTCGGTGCCGCTTCGTGCCCAGTGCAATGGTTTCTCATCTAACTCATCAAGAAGCTTCGAGATCGACTGCGCTGCGGAAACGCGGATGACATTCTCTTTGCCATCATCCCCATCGTCAGCTGTGTTCTTGTCACCGGCTTCTTGCATCGGAGTCGCGTCGCGCGTCGATGACTCAATGGTCAGTGGCTGAAGAAGCTTGGTCGCATTATCAAGCTGTGCGGAATCTAGATCCGCGCCATCCCATGAAACAAGCAGCAAGTCGGTGACAGAAAAGCGTCTCGCAAAATCATCAAACTCCACTCGCACCGGCATGTCTGCGGGGATCCAGTCCGACGGTCGGTTGAACAGATTCGAGATCGCCTGGTACGAATGATACGCAGCAGGAAACGCGAGCAAAACGATCGCAATCGCACCAATGGAAAAACGCCATTGGTACTGCCGAGTGATTTGATCGTCGTTGAGCGTCTTCAAGTCCACGGCAAAACCGTCCTTGGGCTAATAAACATCGCGACTCCTAATCGTCGTCTGATCATATCGTGCGGAGCGAAGCACGCGCAGGTGGTAGAAAGCCAACACTTCGTCGCCCAAAAGCAACGAGGCCTGCAGTAAACTTAACAAACAGCGAATCGGTGGTGTCTTCATAAGTCCAATGCCAGGTTGACCTTGCTTCCTGGTTGTTGGATTTTGTCGAGGTTCCAGGAACGCCTTGGCACTCGACGTGCCTCTCCCTCTTTCGCTTCCAAAAACAAAACCACCACGCGACGATTTTATGCATTGTATCGAGCTTGCAGAACTGGCTTCGCTACTGGCGTATCACGCTCCCGCATTGTTTGCGCTGCGTCCGTCGATCGATCAAGACGCGTTGACTCGATATTGGGTGCAATCAAGGCAACGGCTTGATCAATGGCACAAGGTAATCGCGGAATACACCTCCCTTGAGGCCGCCGGACGTCCATTGGCGATGCAAGTTTGGTGGGACGAGCACGAAGCTTTGCTGGAAGAGATTCTTGTCTCCGAGACGCTGACGAGAGTGTTCGCCGCGGTGGGGGTCGGCTTGGACGCGGTAACGGATCAACGAGAGGTCGAACCGGTAACCCACTCTGTGTTCTTATCTCATCTAGAGGCTCGCAATCGCGTCTTGCAACTGATACTTTTTGGGCGTGGTGGATCGATCACCCAATCCATGGAGCTCAATCGTTTGCGTCGAGCGAGCGAACGTTGGACGGACCGAATCTTAGCTCCGATCATTGCCTGCCATTATGCGACCCACGCTTACGCGGTCGATGCCCAGCGCGCAATCGCCTACGCCCATGAATGGAGAGAATCTGCTGATACGCAATCACAAGCCATATCAGCGACGCTCGCGAGAGCTGCCATGCAGGCAACGCTTGCAACGCGGACTCGTAAACATGGCGTATTGACCCATTCGAATCGCGAAGTGGCCCAAGCGGTCATCGCATGCCTCCATGCCGATGCTTTTGACTCTTTAGGATTGTTGAAGTCAGTCGCCTCGATCCGCATCGAAGGCTCATCATTGCGTGAGTATCAATCGAGTCATCTGCAACAGATCTTTCCTACGGTGATGCCAACGGACCATCGACGCGGCAACTTTCCGGCAGCAGCCCGTTGGTTGATGTAGGGCGAGCGAACCACTCGTAGATCATCGAAGCACCGTTACCGCCTGACGGGGGTGCAGAAGATGGTTCGCGATGGCGGCGTTGGTTTGTTGTTGGGAAACGGCTTCTTGGGTCGAATGCTGTTCACACTATCGCTTCCACTTCGATACACCTGCCTCCAACTCACACTCGACCGCGACCCGGTCGGAGTTGATGGCAAGATTCTCAAGCTCGATCAACGGTTGCCCTTACCACACCTGTTGTCCAGGTTCCACCAAAACACGAGTGACCTTACCGGCTGAAACGCAGCGAATCGGAGTGTCATCTTCATACTCGATGATCCCGCACCAATGAGACTGCCACGATCGATGAACTTGCCATGCGTCGGTCGTCAGAATGCCAAGGCTCATCATCACCGCTGGCATCCGCACCACCGCCGCGGGCCGTGACCAACATTCTCGACATGATTGCCCGCCAAGCACGTCATGATTCGCGCTGGCCGTGAACGAATTCGACACAGATCGGTCAAGTCTACGTAGCCCACCGGAGCGATCAGCATCGATGCAATGCCGACTTCTCCAACTCGGCCACCTTACCGCGGACAGCAGATCAAGTGCCCAAGTTCATGAACCACTTTCAGCGCCATCCAAACCAAAGCCAACGTAAATCAGGCACCGGGCTGAAGGATGGTTCACAGGTCGCGAACAAAACGATCCCGATCAATGATGGCCATGGTCAACACAAGTAACCACAAAACGACGGATGCCGCGATGGTTCCTCGGTTGAACAGCGGCGATGCAAAGCGAACCAAAGGTTCGCCAGTTCATGTCGTGATTGAATAAGGGCAACTTGAGCCAAGCTAGAGTGCTTCGATTGCTGGATCGGTGCAGTCGCGTTGATGCGTAACGGATCGAGCTTAACAATACGAACGAGATGCGGGTCCGCCGGGGAGACGATTTCTCCGATATCTATCAATCGATCAATAGCGATGCCATCGTCCAGCGACGCTTGCATGTTCCATAATTCTTGGTCAGTCGCGTGGTTTCTGCCGTGGAGCTCAATGCATTGCTCGTACCTGCGTTTGCTGGCGAGCATTTGAAGACGAGACGCTCCGAGTTCGCCGCTTGATGCGGTCGCTTGGCGTGCAATGTTGGTGTTGGCGATCGCGACCGTATCGTCCAATCTGGCGATGACCTGACCCACTCGAATCGTATTGCCTTCATCGGCCCGCATTTCAATGATGGTTGCGGTGTCTGGCGACCCGACTCGAATGTCACGATAAGGAGCGATGAAGCCTTCCAAAACAAGGGGCGAACTTGTGTCGTTCAATGCAGTATCGAAGGATTGCGCCGTGGCGATTGGCGATGACTGAACCAGCAACCCAGCGAACAAGGCAATCCACAACGGGATTGTCATTGCAGTGCTTGCGATGAGTTGATTCCATGAATGGCGATTCATCTCAAAGACTCATGTGAATGCTTTGCGGAAGCAATGAAATCATGACGGCGTTGGTCGCGTTGGTCGCGTGTGGCCCGCTCGGCCGCCGCATAAGATTCGCTTTTACGGGCGACTTTCAGAACCGCTTTTCATAACGAACCCGTTGTTCGGGCATCGCTGTTGATTCGAGAAAGGTTCTTCTCGGATTTTAGTGGCATCTGTCCAGAATGGGGGATTTTTTGAGGCATCTACTCCTGCGTCCAATGGGCGTTTGAAAGGCAATTTCGGCGAGCAAAGACTCGTCGAGGCTGCCCGCACCATTGGCGCGCTATCGACCGAGATATCCCTTCCCTGGTTGCGTCCCCGCAGAGCCTGAGTCCGTTGTTCCCGGTACATTGCTTGTATCGCTCGGCAATTTCAGATGCAAAATATCATTGGACGCAGGAGCGGATGCCTAAAAAAATTCCACGTCCTGGATTCAGCTTGGGCGAAGACCTCAAGATTGTGCCAACCCTG
>Ga0105050_10008087_pt1 | contig 12266 bp, 9 predicted proteins | sample FRY01_FD_78088 | JGI IMG/M metagenome (GOLD analysis project Ga0105050, IMG submission 78088) | Freshwater microbial communities from Lake Fryxell liftoff mats and glacier meltwater in Antarctica - FRY-01 | ecosystem: Environmental > Aquatic > Freshwater > Ice > Glacier meltwater ... | reverse complement strand
ATCTGCTCACTAATTTTTTTGCCGTCAATAATAATAGCTTCTTTTGTCATGTCTTCTTTATTATGTTAAACTACGTCACCAATAATACGTGAAATATCAGCTCCACAATTAGCTAATTTTTTCTCTAACGATTGGTAACCACGATCTAAATGGTAAATTCTTCTGACTTTAGTTTCTCCTTTTGCGCATAAACCAGCAATAATAAGTGATACTGAAGCACGTAAATCACTTGCCATTACTTCTGCGCCAGTTAAATGATCAACACCTTTTACTATAGCATTATTGCCATTTATAATAATATTTGCTCCCATTCTACATAATTCAGGTACATGCATAAAACGATTTTCAAAAATATTTTCTGAAATCATAGATGAACCTGAGGAAAACACCATTAAACACATAAACTGGGCCTGTAAATCAGTTGAAAATCCAGGATATGGCTGAGTTGAGATATTTACTGCCTTGATAGCTCCATTATGTTTAACGTGAATATAATTTTTACCGGACTCTATATGTACACCTGCTTCCTTCATTCGTGATGCTAGATTTTCTACTATATCATAATTAATACCAAGCAATTTAATATCACCTTTAGTCGCAGCTGCGGCTATCATATATGTGCCAGCTTCAATCCGATCTGGTAAAACCCTGTAACTAGTACCAGATAGTTCTTTTTTACCAACTATTATTAGTTCACTCGTATTAATACCGCTAATTTCTGCACCCATCTGATTTAAGCAAAGACATAAATCAACAATTTCTGGTTCGCGTGCGCAATTTGACAAATGCATTTCGCCTTCTGCCAAAACTGCAGATAAAATAGCATTTATAGTAGCGCCAACAGACGGCTTAGAAAAAGAAAAGTGGCAACCTTTAAGGCGCCCTTTTACACTTGCGTGAATATAACCTTTTTCAATTTCAATAGTTGCTCCCATAGCTTCCATAACTGCTATGTGCAAATCAACTTGCCTAGCTCCAATAGCACATCCACCTGGCAACGAAACTTTAGCATCACCAAATCTAGCTAGTAGTGGTCCAAGAACCCAGATAGATGCACGCATTTTTCGTACAATATCATATGGGGCAAGATAATTATCAATAGATTTTGAAGATAATCGTAATGTTAGGCTATCATCAGTTTGTATATTTGAGTCTATAACTGCACCATGATTAGCTAAAAGCTGTTTCATGGTGTCAATGTCAGATAACTGAGGGATATTAGTTAGTTCTAAGGTTTGTTCAGTTAATAAAGACGCGGCCATAAGCGGCAAAGACGCATTTTTAGAACCACTTATAGTGATTTCACCAATTAAAGGTTTTCCACCACGAATTAAAATACTATCCATATCTTTATATTATCTTATAGGTATAAATAATATAAGACCCCACTTGCAAAACAAATTGCAAAATGAGGTCTTATAACGAAATTAGCAATTATTTTTTGCCTTCTTCAAGTACCGCACCTAAGATATCTCCAAGGCTAGCACCACTATCAGTAGAACCATATTCTTTGATAGCTTTATCACGCTCGTCCATTTCAAGAGCTTTTACAGATAATGATAGTTTACGGCTTGCTTTATCAACCGTAATAACTTTTGCGTCAAGTCTATCACCTTCTACAAATCTATCAGTTTTCTGCTCTGATCTTTCAGAGGAAAGGTCAATTTTCTTAATAAAGCCAGTAGCTTTATCATCGACATTTACTTCTAAACCATCATTACTTACTGCAACAACGGTACAAGTAACGACCATATTCTTCTTGTACTCATCAACTTGACCTTCGTAAGGATCGGCAGTTAATTGCTTAACCCCTAAAGCTACTCTGTCTTTATCTACATCAATGCTCAAAACTTTACATTCTACTTCATCACCTTTAGTGTAATTTTTTAGAAGCTCAGCTCCATTACCATCCCAGTTTAGGTCGGATTCGTGAATCATTCCGTCTGTATTAACATCAATCGCAACGAACATACCAAAATCAGTGATATTTCTAATCGGAGCTTTGATTATACTACCAACCGGATTATCCTGTGCAAATTTAACAAGAGGATTATCTTGGCATTTTTTAATACTTAAAGAAATTCTATGTCTGTCAATATCAACATCAAGGATCACAAACTCAACTTCTTGTCCTATAGTTAGAAGCTTTTTAGGATTTTGATTAGTCTTGCCCCAACATATTTCCGAAGAATGTACTAGCCCTTCAATTCCATCTTTCAGCTCAATAAACACGCCATAATCAGCAATATTTGTAACTTTACCATTCATTACTTTGCCAACTGGAATTTCTTCTGTAATATTATCCCAAGGGTTAGCATCTAATTGCTTCATACCTAAAGAAATTCGCTTTGTATCTTCGTTAAATTTGATTACAACTACTTTAATTTCTTGGCCAAAAGATAATACCTCTGATGGGTGATTAATTCTGCTCCATGAGATATCAGTAACGTGTAATAGACCATCTACACTACCTAAATCAACGAATGCGCCGTAATCTGTAATATTTTTTACAACACCATCAAGTACATCACCTTCTTTAATTTGTGCAAGCATTTCTTCTCTTGCTTCAGAACGAGATTCTTCAAGTATCGCTTTTCTTGACACAACGATGTTCCCAAGCTTCCTATCCATTTTTAATATTTGGAATGGCTGAGGAATATCCATAATAGATGTTGGATCTTTAATTGGTCTAACATCCGCTTGGCTTCCAGGTAAGAATGCTACAACGCCATCTAGATCTACTGTAAAGCCACCTTTAACTCTGCCAAAGATAATACCAGTAACATTTTCTTGTTTTTCAAATATTTCTTCAAGTTTAACCCAAGAATCTTCACGGATTGCTTTTTCTCTGCTAAGGACTGTGCCTCTTCTACCCGCTACTCTTTCAACGTATACATCAACTATATCACCAATTTTTGGTAGTTCTGCACCTTTCACTGTCTGGAATTCACTAACAGCTATACGCCCTTCATTTTTTAAACCAACATCAACAATAATTACTTCTTGGCCTACATCAACGACTTGCCCTTTTACTACTGATCCTTCTTTTACGTGAGAGGTATCTACACTTTCAAGTAATTTTGCAAAATCTTCTGTTGATGGAGTGAAATCTGCTAGTTGAGGAATAAATCTTTTTTTATTATCTTTCATAAATATATCAATAACGACTAAATAATGCCAAATTTTAGTCAAATTCTAAATTAATAACAGCAAGTAAATCTAATGGCATTAGGACTTAATAGTGATTTACTTACCAACAAAGTTTTTTATGTCTTGAATAATTTCTGCAGGAGTAAGATAGCTCGCATCAATAATAAATGCATCATCAGCGGCTTTAAGGGGAGCAGCGCTGCGTAATCTATCCCGCTCATCTCTACTTTTCAATAGATCCAAAACGTCGCCAAGTGTACAGTCTTTTCCTTCCAAAAGCAACTGTTTATATCGTCTCTCAGCCCTTATCTCAACATTTGCGTTAATAAAAATTTTTAAGTCCGCATTAGGAGCAATAACAGTACCAATATCCCGTCCTTCCATAATAATTCTAGGAGTATTCTTTATAAGTCGCTGTAAGTAAGTTCCTAAATTGGCACGCACTTCAGGTAACACAGATATTTTAGAAGCAATGTCCCCTAATCTTTCAACATTTAAATCAATGCCTTTTGCTCTTGAGATAACATCTACACTAGATGATATCTTTATTACATTATCAACATCCTCTGGTAGAATATTTTCTTGCATGCAAACATAAGCAAGTCCACGGTAAACTATGCTAGATTGCACATAAACTAAGGTGAATTCTTGCGCTAGCATCGTACCTATCAATCCCTTTCCCGCGGCTGATGGTCCATCTAAAGCTATCGTGACTTTATTGTTATGGTTATACAACTTTTCTGACAACTTCATTTACACCTCAATGCTTTTCCTAATTTTTATGGTATTTTTTATCTATTGGCAAATTAAATCCTTGAATTTAAAGCAAATACAGAGTAAAAAAGCGATGACTTAACTCTTTAGTCGGGCGGTTAGCTCAGTTGGTTAGAGCGCTACGTTGACATCGTAGAGGTCGGAAGTTCGAATCTTCTACCGCCCACCAGTTTATAATCACTTCAAAAGAAGTATTCCATAGCCAAACCTGTTAAACCTATTTCAAACCAATCTTCTAAATCACTCCAAAAATTATTTTCCTCGCTAGAGTAACTATCTGGCCTCACTGCATCAACTAATAAGCCACATATAGTCGCTGGTACTGTCGACATATTTTTGATGATATTTCCGCTTTTTACAGCTATAGCTGCTTGTATACTAGGCTTACCACCTCTGCTTATAAAGTCTTTATATGCATAGGAAAAGCATGCAGGCCTGGTGGGTAAAACGGATTGAGAAGAAAAGTTATCACATAAGCTTTGTATACCATGAAGCTCAAAACCTAACTCTATAAATTCTCTACCCATAATATTTTTAGGTGTATTTTGAATAGCTATTGGATTTTTAGATGAAGGAGTTCCGCAAGAATTTATTATACTATGAAAATCTGATATATACTCAATGTAATCAGGATTTCGAACATCAAGCCAGCTAACTCCTGGTGATTCAACAGATAACGTAAGCACGGAGGTATATTGCGATGATGCAATCTCCGGTACATCTGCTGTATGATCAACCACCAACGCTCCTCTCGAATGGCCAATTACAGTTATTTTTTCAAGGTCTTTATCTCTTCGTATATCATATAATTTTTTTTCTAAAAAATGTGTATCTTCTGGCTTTTTAGCCCTAGTAGCAGCTATTATATCTGGAAGTTCTTCAAGGCATCCCCAAAAATTCATTTTTTCCCAAGGTAAACCTCTATTTAGCAAAAAAACTTCTTTAGGATTTTCCTTGTTTTGTACTGTAGTGCAACAAAATCTAGGTTTAGATAAATCACCATGAGAGTATTCTGGAAGTAATTTAAAACCCAGTGAATCAACTTGCTGTGCAAAAGCTGAATTTGAACTAGCAGAAGCAGATAAACTCATCAAATGAAAAGCTTTTTCCTTACGCAAATATTCGTCTTTTGAATGAATTTTAGACATTTACCCTCCTCAACTAAGCTGTTAAACTTTTACAGGCATAACAACAAAGCTATCTTCAGGGTTTTGCGTGGTTTTAATAAGCACAGGAGAGAAAGCATCCTTAAAATAAATATCTACTTTATCTTCATTAATTGCCCCAAGCACATCACTAATATATTTGGGATTAAAACCAATACTCACTTCACTTCCAGAAAAGCTACAATAGTTATTATTTTCCTCAGAAAACAATAAATTTTCACTAGCAGCTCCCTTAGCTTCACCAGAAGCTGTGATTTCCATCACTTTATTATCAATCGACATTTTAACAGCACGGAATTTGTCCACAGTAACAGTTGCTACACGGTCAATAGCGCCAGCAAGAAGTTTAGTGCTTATTGTTAGTTTATTTTCATTATCAACTGGAATAAACGAAGAATATTCAGGAAAGGTACCGTCAATTAATTTAGAAATTAGAATTAAATTATTGCACTTAAACTTTATCTTGTTACTTGAAAGAAATATAGATAATTCTGACTGGATATTTTTTGCGTCTTTAACAATTTTTAACAACTCGCTAACCGTTTTACGCGGTACAATAACACCAAATTCAGCAGCTTCTTTAGATAGAACAGTTGATGCTATAGATAATCTATGCCCATCAGTTGCCACAGCACAGAATTTTTTCTCTTTTACATGCATATATATGCCATTGAGATTATAACGCGTTTCTTCATTAGACATAGCAAAATTGGTATATTCAACTATTCGAGCAAATTCTTCACAAAGAACACTTAAATTGACTTCTGAATCTATATCTTCCATAGCTGGAAATTGTATCGCTGGTAATGTCAGCAATTCAAAACGACAATTTTTACCTGTAATCTCAAGCTTATCTGCTTCAGCCAATTGTTTTAAACGAATTTCAGTATCTGGGATTTTGCGCACAATATCAGAAATAGTTTGTGTTGAAACCGTAGTTTCGCCTTCAGATATAACTTCTGCACCAATATCTTGTTTTAGATATAAATCCATATCTGTAGCGCCAATCTCAACTATTCCATTTTTCACGACCAACTTAATATTACTCAGTTCAGACAATACATTTCTTTTTTCTACTACTGAACTTGCAAAGCTAAGCGCATGCACCAAATCTTTAGTTTGTATCAAAACTTCTAAATTATTTTTATTTGTCATAACTTCCTCTCTTAACTTTGTAAAATTCTTGTAAGTAAAGTAATTTCTTCACGAAAATCTGCATCTTCTGACATTAAAACGTCTACCTTTTTTACAGCATGCATAACCGTGGTATGATCTTTTTTACCAAAGTTAGCACCAATATCTGCAAGGCTCTTAGATGTAAGTTTTTTTGATAAATACATGGCAATCTGACGTGGGCGAGCAATTGAACGCGAACGCCTAGCAGATGACATTTCAGATACTTTGATATTATATCGGCTGGCTACTCTTTTTTGGATTTCTTCTATATTAATAATACGCTCATTAGACCGTAATAAATCCCTTAAAATATCCTGGGTATTTTCTAATGTTACCTCACGCCCTACTAAAGTTGAATGCGCTATAACTTTATTAAGTGCCCCCTCTAACTCTCTGACATTCGATGTTATTTTAGAAGCTAAGAAATCAATTACATTTTGAGATATTTGAATATCCATCTTTTCTAACTTAGACTCCAAAATACCTACTCTTAATTCATAAGTTGTACTATGCACATCTGCAACCAATCCCCATCCAAGCCTTGATTTGATACGATCTTCAACATTATCTAAATCACTTGGTGAACGGTCGCAAGAAATAACCATTTGTTTGTTATTATCAATAATAGCATTAAATGTGTGAAAAAATTCTTCTTGAGTACTCTCTTTACCGCAGATAAATTGTATATCATCAATCATCAAAATATCCACTGAACGAAATTCATCTTTAAACGACATAACATCCTTGTTACGTAAAGCCTTTATAAATCTATACATAAATTTTTCAGCTGACATATATAGCACCTTTCTATTAGGGCTTTTAATATGACAATGCCAAGCGATTGCATGCATTAAGTGAGTTTTTCCTAGTCCTACTCCACCATATAAAAATAATGGATTAGATTTAACAACTGCACTGTCAGATTCAGCGACTGATAATGCTGCTGCATAAGCAAGTTCATTAGGTGAACCAACGACAAAATTGTCAAAAGTAAATCTAGGATCTAGATAAGCTAAAGAATTTTTATTAGTATCTAGAGAAAAACCTTGTTCGATTAATTCTAATTCCGCAGATTCTAACGCTGTTTTAGGTACTATAGCCCTTTCTTGTGTGATAATATCTACTTGCTTTAGGCGTGCATCGTGATGTGTGCAAAGATGAGAGATAACATCGTGATAATTGGCTTTAATCCAATCTCTAACAAAATTACTAGGAGCAGCAAGAATGACAGAAGATCCGCCTTGAACTTCAACAAAATCTATCTTACTCAACCAGCTTTTATATAAATCTTCTCCGTAATGTGCTATTAAATCACGACTCACCTCTTTCCAAAGACTGCTATAATTGCCATCAGTTTTTTGTTTAGAATTAGCGTGATTGAGCTGTTTCATCGTGTTCAAACTATACATTAGTAATAAAATCTTAATTACAAAAAAGAAGGTAGTGACTTAAGATTATTCACTTTAGTCTTGATTTTTTTCTGTTGTGATCAATAATATTGTTATTAAATTTTTTTGCAAGACCAATAATCATGGATATCGAAAATAGACCACAATTCATCAAAAAATTACTATACCAAAGTTGTAATAGAGGGTGCAAAGAAACTGATCTAATTATAGGACAGTTTGCCAAACTTTATGTAAAAGAAATGAACGATGAGGAGTTACAAATTTTTAATAAAATATTGCAGCTCACAGATGCGGATATTTATGATTGGTATACCAGAAAAAAAACTGTTCCTACAGAACACAAATCACAACTGATGACTCAAATACTAAATTTTGAGCCATCCTCAAAATGAAGAAAATTGAGATCCCTTTTTCCTCCAGGAATTTTTTTGCATACGAACATTTTAGCAACCAAACTAAAAATGTTTTACTGCTCTGTGCAGACGAAGAAAACGCGCTTACAGCATATAGACAGTTGCTTTTCTTCGAAGGTAATGACGATAAGATTGAAAAGGTATTATTTTTACCAAGCCTAGATACCGTGCCGTATGATCGTGTTTCACCAAGTGGAGAAATTTTAGCACAAAGAGCTACCACATTAACGAAATTAGCCCAGAGTAATACGCCTAAAATCATCGTTGCTGCAGCTCAAAATTTGTTAAATAAGTTACCAGCTCCCTCCATTTTTTTACATTCTACTCTCTCCCTTAAAATGGGGTTAAAAATAGATATTGAAGAACTTTCTGCTTACCTAGTGGCAAATGGCTTTAGCCGCTCTGCTAGTGCAGTAGATAGCGGTGAATTTGCTGTTAGAGGAGAGATAGTAGACTTAGTGACGCATAGTAGCCAAGGCTATAGAATTAATTTTGGCTGGAATAACATAGAATCTATCAAAGAATTTGATACTTATAGCCAAATTTCAAAAAAATCACTAACGGAAGTAACTCTCTCGTCTGCCAGCGAGACATTACTAAACTCAACTACTATTACCGATTTTAAAAATAATTTCCTGAGAATATTTGGTGTAAATCATATAAAAAGCCCTTTGTATGAATCAATAATTATAGGTCATAAATTTCATGGTTATGAACATTTGCTACCTTTATTTTATAAAGAAATGCATAATTTAAGTGACTTCCTGGGGGAGCACCAAGTGATTTATGATAATTTATGTGTGCAAGCGATCCTTGAATACGAGCATACATATCATGATTTTTATGAATCTCGTATATTATCAAATAAAGCAAATCCAGCTTCATTCTATTTTGCGCTTCCAGTAAATAACTTGATTACAGGAGCCGAAGAAGTAAAATCTAATCTTACCGAAGCAAACAATATTTTGCTAGAATCAGGGACTCACAAACATTTCTCTGCTATGCAGAGTATTAGCACCCAGGCAAAACTTGAAAAAAAGACTGAGTTTGATAAATTATTTGAAATTATCGTTGAGCATAAGAAAAAAATCCCTGTAATCTTGTGTAATTCTAAAAGCGGACGTGAAAGAATTAAAAATATTGCCGCAGATTATGAATATGTAACAAAAGAAATCCAAAAATTATCTTTAGCTAAAAAGAACTTTATAAACTTAACCATAGCCCCACTATCCCATGGGTTTATTACGGATAAATACCTATTTATTACTGAACAAGACATATTAGGTGACAAGTTTACTACTCAGAGCCATAGATCAACAAAGAGAAAATTAAAAAATATCCTAACAGAATTAGATAATATCTCTGAAAGTGAATTAATAGTGCACAAAGAGCATGGTATAGGCATGTTTTCTCAAATTCAAACTATCTATGTAGATGATATTGCCCATGATTGTTTAAAGATTATTTACGCAAATAACGATATCTTATACCTACCAGTTGAGAATATTGACCAAATCAAAAAATACGGCAGTAACGATGCAGTATTAGATAAGCTTGGTGGCGCTAACTGGCAAAAACGTAAAGCTACGCTCAAAAACAGAATTAAAGATATTGCTGATAAGCTTATTAAAATAACTGCGCAGCGATTATTAGCTACTACAAGACCTATAGAGTTTGACTCAATTGCTTATGAAGAATTCTGCAATCAATTTCCATACAATGAAACCGAAGATCAAATATCTTCTATAGCTGATATCAAAATAGATCTAGAAAGTGGCCGCCTGATGGATCGTTTAATCTGTGGCGACGTAGGCTTTGGAAAAACAGAAGTCGCTATGAGAGCAGCCTTTATGGCAGCCTATGACATCAATGACGACCTGCCGCAAGTAGCTATTATCTCCCCCACAACTATTTTATGCAAACAGCATTATACTAGCTTCCTAGAACGTTTTAAAAATATGGGTATAAATATTGCTCAATTATCAAGATTGATTAAACCCTCCGAGGCAAGCAAAATCAAACACGCAGTTGCAGATGGCAAAGTTAATATTATTATTGGCACGCACGCTCTTTTGGCTGCAAATATTAAATTTAAAAACCTTAAACTGATTATTATTGATGAAGAACAACATTTTGGCGTCGCTCAAAAAGAGCATTTGAAGAGCATGAAAACAGGCGTGCATGTATTATCATTATCAGCCACCCCTATTCCACGCACATTACAGATGTCAATGGTAGGTATTAAAGATTTAAGCCTTATTGCCACGCCCCCTATTGATCGACTGCCAGTAAGAACTAACGTAATGCCCTTTGATGGAGTAGTAATTCGAGATGCTTTAATGCGTGAGCGCTTTAGGGGCGGTCTAAGTTTTTACGTAGTACCAAGAATTAAGGACATTGAATGGGTAGAAAAACAGCTAAGGCAATATGTACCAGAACTTAAATATAAAATAGCTCACGGCCAAATGCCCCCTACTGAAATCGATGAAATAATGAGCGAGTTCTGTGAAGCTAAATTTGATATATTGCTATCTACGACTATAATTGAATCAGGTATTGATATACCTATTGCCAATACTATAATTATTCATCGTTCAGACATGTTAGGTTTGAGTCAACTCTATCAATTACGTGGTCGTGTAGGGCGTGGAAAAGTTAGAGGCTATGCATATTTGACATTAGCACATTTTAAGAAAACCACTAAACACTCACTACAACGTCTTGATATTTTACAGAATATAGATTCTTTGGGCGCAGGATTTACTATAGCCGGTCATGACATGGATCTACGCGGTTTTGGTAATTTAGTTGGCTCGGAGCAATCAGGTCATATTAAAGAAGTTGGTTCCGAACTCTATCAGGAAATGCTTGATGAGGCGATAAATGAATTAAAAAATACTAATACTGAAGCAGCAAATATAGATTTTACCCCTTCAATAAATTTGGGTATAGCCGTGTTAATTCCGTCTAGTTACATTGAAGATTCATCACTGCGCCTTGCTATTTATAGACGTACAGGCGATCTAAAAACACCAACAGAAATTGAAAGCTTCCGTGATGAAATGGTTGACCGTTTTGGCCCTATACCACATGAATTTAATAATTTACTTAGTATGGTAAAAATTAAAAATACTTGCTTGCACTTAAAGATAGAAAGTCTAGATAGCGGACCAAATGGCTTTGTAATGAAATTTAACAAAAATTTTGATGTATCTGCAATGGTTATGAACTTCATTAAACAACACCCAAGGCATGCAAAAATTAAATCAGATAATAAGTTGATATATCTAAAAGAATTAAAGACAGAGACCTTATTATCTGAAGCTAGAAAACTACTTAAAACTCTTGAAACTTATAGCGATACAAGCAACGCTGATGCGCTTATATAATCCTTAATTGTGATAATTGATTATATATTTACCTATTTGTACAATTCATCTGACGTATTCCTTCTAAATGACTTTACCAGATTCTGATACCGATTTTGTAGAACACGCAGTAAATAATGAAATCATAACACTAAACTAAAATAATATTTTTAAGTTTAACTAGTATATTACATATTACCATTGTTTTTTATATTTATTAAAAATTAACCTTTTGTTAAGTATAGCTTTGTACAATTAATTTACGGTAACACAATGATAGTAAACATTAAATATATAATAAACTGGTTACTCGTGATTACAAATTAAGATTTTATATTTTAATAGCAAATGGAGTTCTTATGAAGACATTACTACAACGTCCATATGATTTTTCTTTAAATCAAGAATTGCAACAAGAAACCATGGCATTGATGTCAATAATGAAGCGTCTGCATACAGATGACGAAATATTAAATAAAAAATTACAAAATCAACTAGATATATACACTCATCATAAAGCAAGAAAATTAGAGTTATTAGAGGATGAAGCAGAGTTGATATTAGAGGGACTGAGGTTAGAAGAGGAGCAAGAAGAAGAAGAAGAAGAAGAAGAAGAAGAGCAAGAAGAAGCTCAAGCAGTTATAACTTCTCGTTCACTAGATTTAACTGGTATAAGATTCACTGATGTTCAGAGGTGGACCCCAAAAATAGGACAGTGTGTTAAGGTATAATCTTCGTCAATAAAATGAGGATTAAAATGAGTAACAAACGCCGTAATTTCAGCAGTAGTTTTAAATCTAAAATTGCATT
>Ga0105050_10008082_pt1 | contig 12272 bp, 11 predicted proteins | sample FRY01_FD_78088 | JGI IMG/M metagenome (GOLD analysis project Ga0105050, IMG submission 78088) | Freshwater microbial communities from Lake Fryxell liftoff mats and glacier meltwater in Antarctica - FRY-01 | ecosystem: Environmental > Aquatic > Freshwater > Ice > Glacier meltwater ... | reverse complement strand
GATACGGCCCTGGAACCAGTTTTCTTCAATACCGCGGATACAGCCTTCAAGAAGGGACCCGCCGCCAAGTTCATCGAGGTGAGCAAATATTTCCTCGGCCTGACGTTCCATTTCATCGGTGAGTTCTTCGACAAACCATGACCCACCAAGTGGGTCGGCCACATGCGTGACATTCGTTTCGAACGCAATGACTTGCTGCGTGCGCAATGCGATGCGGGCAGTTTTTTCGGTGGGCAACGCGAGTGCTTCGTCCATTGAGTTTGTGTGCAGGCTTTGTGTTCCACCAAGTACTCCAGCCAAGGCTTCAATTGCGGTACGCACGATATTAACTTCCGGCTGCTGAGCGGTAAGTGAAACACCTGCGGTTTGTGTGTGGAAGCGCAACTGCATTGAACGATCGAGTTTGGCACCGTAACGATCTTTCATCCAACGCGCCCAAATTCGACGTGCGGCACGGTACTTAGCGATCTCTTCAAAGAAGTCGATGTGCGCGTTGAAAAAGAACGAGAGTCGCGGCGCAAATGAGTCGATGGGCAACCCGGCTTGTAATGCAAGTTCAACATACGCAAAGCCGTTAGCGATGGTGAATGCCAATTCCTCTGCAGCGGTGGAGCCGGCTTCGCGGATGTGGTATCCGGAAATTGAAATGGAATGCCACTTCGGCATTTCATTTGCGGTAAAAGCGATGGTGTCACGCACGAGACGCATACTTTGACGTGGAGGGAAGACGAATTCTTTTTGCGCTTGGTATTCCTTCAAGATGTCGTTTTGCAATGTGCCACCAACGCGCGCGCGGTTTACGCCGGCTTTTTCCGCCTGCGCGATGAACATCGCAAAAATGACAGCCGCAGGAGAGTTAATAGTCATTGAAGTAGTGATAGACGAAAGATCGATACCCGCGTAGAGGTCTTCCATGTCGGCCAATGTGTCGATAGCAACACCACAACGACCCACTTCGCCTTCCGACATTTCGTCGTCAGAGTCGAGACCCAAAAGAGTGGGCATGTCGAATGCGGTGGAAAGACCATCGCCACCCGACTTGATGATTTCCTTGAAACGCCAGTTTGTATCTTCAGCGGTGCCAAAGCCTGCGAACATGCGCATGGTCCACAACTTTGAGCGATACATCGAGGCGTATGGCCCACGGGTGTAGGGATACACGCCAGGGTGTTCTGCGTCGTCGGGGCCGTACACAGGCTTTAGCGGGATGCCCGACATGGTGGTGTACTCACCCTCGCGGATTTTGGACGCCTGGAAGGCTTCGTTCCATTCCTCACGGGGGCTTTGGTTCTTTGCTTCGCTCATCTCGGTCCTATTCACTCGGGGGCTCTCTGCCACTGCACGTACAACTAGTGTACGAATCTATGGGCTTTACATTCGACTTAAACCAGACAGACCACCTACTTTCCACCACCCGGGCAGTTCGCAAGCGACTCGACCTCACACGGCCAGTTCCCCGTGATCTCATCTTGGACTGCGTGCGACTTGCGACACAGGCTCCCGCGGGCTCAAACATCCAAAAATGGCGTTGGCTCGTGGTGGAAAAACCAGAATTGAAAAAAGGCCTCGCCGACATCTACCGCCGCGCCTACGCCCCCTATATCGGCCTCCAACGCGAGGCAGTTGAGAAAAAGGGGCGCAACGACGCGAGTGGCATCATGGAGTCCTCCGACCACCTCGCCAATGTCCTTGAGCAAGTTCCTGCCCTCCTCATTCCTTGTGGCCTCGACCGTATGCCGGCGAGCGCAAGCAACCAGGCGGTTTCGGGTTACTACGGTTCGCTCCTTCCCGCAGTGTGGAGTTTCATGCTTGCGGCCCGTTCACGTGGCCTTGGCACCGCATACACCACGTTGCACCTTGCTTATGAAGAAGAGGCCGCTGCACTTTTGGAGATTCCTAACACCGTCACGCAACTGGCACTCATTCCCATTGCGTACTACACGGGTGACGACTTCAAGCCCGGCAAGCGTCGTGCGGCCGAAGAGATCACCTACTTCAACACTTGGAAGTCAACGATCTGATAAGAACGGTTCAGTTATAGTTTTATTTTCTTCCTTTTTATAAACCAAACCATAAGACCAGCAATGATAATCACGGCAGCAATCACTACCCAATAAGGAATACCCGCCTGGGTTTGGGTTTGGGCAATTGGCTGATTCGCTTTCGTTTCTTCAACATAATCTTTAACTAGGGCATTGCTGATATCAAAATTTTCTTCTGCAACTATTTCTTTTCCCGCCACATTGGCAGTAATAGAAAGGGTGTATTTTCCGGCCCCCAGTACAGAGCCATCCCAGTGCATAGGAAAATTTATTCGGGTTTTAGGAGCCATGATCATGGGCTCAAACTTGCCTGCAAAGAGTTCTTGCCCATCTTTGTTAGTTACTTTATATACCCCAGAGATCTGCCTTTGAATCATTGGAGCATCGTTACGCATCTCAATAAAGACGTTTGGCCCGACGGGATTAAAACCTGCTTTTCCAAATGAAAATGCTGGTAATGCCTGCTCGGGTAAATCAAGTTGAATGGCCATTGAAAAAACGGTTCTAGTGATTACCTTAAATGTAGCGGTGTTCTCTTTAACCGTTTCGTTTGTCTGTTTACTAGGAACTGCGCTTTCCCAAATCTGCACCCCTCCGATAACCGTTCCCTTACTCATATTAGGTACCGTAACCGCAATAGGAACTTTAATAGTTTGGTTTGCTTTTATTGTCACTTCGCTAGCTACGGAAATAGATTTGGATAAAGCAAAGGAATCATCCAATAAACTCATCTCCGGAGAGTCTGCCGTTGCCCCATAAAATATTCCCCCAGTGGGGACGGTGTAAGCATTGGTTGACACAAAGTTCACCAAAATATCTTTAGAGCACTTCTAGTTAGACAAAACGGTACATGCGCTGATGCCCGGGGCACCATACACATGTGTGAAAGCAGTTTTGATGGGCTTTTGCACTTGATGCGTTCCTGCATCGCCACGTAACTGCAATGCACTTTCGTACACCTGTCGCAAGCCAGAGGCCCCAATGGGCTCGCCATTGGCCAAGCAGCCGCCGTCGGTATTGATTGGCAGACGACCATCAAGGTTGGTATAACCGCTCTGGATGAGGTCTTCTTGCTCACCATCTTCGCAAAAACCGCACTCAGACATGTGCATCACTTCAGCACCACTCTCGGTGTCTTGCACCTGGGCGATATCCATTTCGCTTGGCGCCATGCCGGCCATTTTGAATGCTGCTGCTGCTGCACCAACCGATGGGCTATCGCCGCGGTTTGGGGAAAGCCATGAGTTGAATACTTCAAAACTGCCAAATGGGCGGCTGCGCAATACCGCGGAGCGCAAGTAAACGGGCTTCGTTGTGAACTTCTTTGCAATGTCGCCACGAGCGAGGATGAGTGCGACTCCACCTTCACCAGGTGAACAGAACATGTATTGCGTAAGTGGGTTAGACAACATGAGCGCATTGAGCACTTCGTCTTCAGTCATTGGCTTACGGCGCCATGCATTTTCGTTGAGCGAGCCGTTGTGGAAGTTCTTCACAGCGACTTTTGCCAATGTGGAAGAGGTGATGCCGTACTCATTCATATACCGCTGGATCTTCATTCCAAAAAACTGGGTGGTGAGCATGAGGCCCGTATCCCCATACCACTTGCCCAAGCCAAATGCTGCTGGATCTGGATCGAAAGCACCCTTTGGATGCTTGTCGAATCCGATGGCCATGCACACGTCGGCTGCGCCAGCATTGATTGCGTTATAAGCACTGATGAGCGCGCTTCCACCGGTTGCACAACCATTGGCAACATTGATGAATGGGAGGCCCGTAAGCCCAAGAGCCGACACCATCGTGTCGGCATTGCCTGCAGCCGCAGAGCCACCAAAGGCGTACTGCACGTCGCTCCATTCGCAACCGGCATCTTTTATTGCAGCACGAGCGGCAAACACGCCCTGCTCCATGCCAGTGCTCTCGTGACGCCCGAACGGGTGCATACCAATTCCGATAATTGCAACATCTTCTGCCATTGTTCTGCCTTTCGGTAAAAGTCTTTTGCTACTTCTTTACTTTTGCTACTTCTTTACTGGTGCGAATGCATAGGTGATGATTTCGTTGCCGTCATCGTCGGTAGAAAATGGGAGGATCACAAGTTCCATATCCATGCCGATTTTCAATTCAGAAGGCTCGGCGGTCGTAAGACGTGACTCAACGATGACCTCGTCGGCGAGTTGGATGTATCCCACTCCATAGGGTTTAAAAGTCTTCGCTGTTTCTTTGCCGGCGTATGGAGGCGACTTTGGAAGAAAACCCTGAATGGTCCAACTCCACAGTTTCCCAGTGCGTGGCAACAAGACCAGTTCGCCGTTTTGTGCGGCAGTCTTGGGGCATGAGTTGGCCTGTGGGAATGTTGTGACACCGCTGTCGGGAAAATGCGTTCCAATGAGTTGCGGTGAGTCAGAGGGCCAGGTGAAGAGATCTTCGGCCACGGGGATCTGGGTCGTCATGTTCTTAGTATCGCACTTTCAGCCGGCGACTTGCGATTCAGACATCGTGCCGGTGAAGACAGCATTATTCAGCACTTGTTTCAGCACATGAGCGGCTGCGGCATGACGGTCGGGGCTCTTCACCTGGGCTGAGAAGCGAACAAGACCCGCCAGCAAGGAGTTCAATAAATCTTCTAGCGACCTCTGCGACACGTCGGGGTGCAACTCGCCATTTGCTGCGGCATCATCGCATAACCGTCGCAGGAAGCCGCTCGTGCGGTGCCGCATCAAGTTGGTCACCGCAGTCAATTCAGGGTTGTGTTGCACTTCCGAAGCCACATCGACTACGAACCCAGCGATGCTTGGGTCATCACGGTTAATCCGCACAGCCACATCGAGGACCGCACTGAAACGCTCGACCAAGGTGGTATGGGAATCGATGGCTTTCTCAAACTCCGCGTAAATAAAATCTTGCACCCCTTTGAATACGGCCGTATAGAGCATGACCTTTGAGGGAAAGTAGTGATAAATAGCACCAGGCGTGATGCCGGCAAGATTGGCAATTTCCGAGTTTTTTGTTTTAACAAAACCATTCTCACCAAAACACTGGCGCGCTGCGGCTAAGAGTCGAAGTTTCGTTTCACCTGACTCAACATCACGGGGGCGCCCAAGTTTGTGAGATGCCACGCTTGGTTCCCCTTTCATTATTGGCCCACTTAACTTGACTGTGCTTTACGATTCGGACCTGGATCGACGGGCATAGCGAATTTCACCCGGTTGTGGGCGTGAGCAAGATGCTGATGCACAAATGCCGTGCGCAACGCGTTCCACTGCCCTTGCGCCTCAAGAGTTTGATTCACGCTTTCTTTGGCCAACTTGAGGGCAAACGACGGCCGCTGCGCAATGGTTGCAGCCATCGTCATCGTCTCATCACGAAGGGCACTCGGAGCCACGACTTTATTCACCATTCCGAGTTGGCGCGCCTCTTCTGCGGTGAGCCATCCACCAGTGAACAGCATCTCTTTAGCTTTGCGAGCACCAAACTCCCAAGGGTGTGCGAAATACTCCACACCATTTACGCCCATCGCAACAACCGGATCCGAAAACATCGCATCGTCAGAAGCGATGATGATGTCGGCCACCCACAAAAGCATGAGCCCCCCTGCAATTGTTTTTCCCTGCGCGGCGGCGATGACTGGCTTTGGCAAGTTTCGCCAACGCCAGCACATGTTAAAATAGACCTCTTCTTCATAGGCCATGTGGCCCTCTTGGCCCTCACGTGCGAACCCGCCGACGGGGAACACAAGGTCAAATTCGCGGTGGCTCTCGGTATCGCGCATGTCGTGTCCCGAACAAAAATGCGGACCATCTGCTTGCAGAACAATCACCTTCACATCGCTGCGACGCGACGCATCGGTGAAACACGCTTCGAGTTCGTAGGTCATTTTCTTGTTCTGTGCATTGCGGCTTTCTGGGCGATCCAACGTAACGACCGCAATGCCTTGGTCGCCGGGGTTGAGCACTTCGTAGCGGATGGTTTGTAGTGCTGTGAGATCGACGGCCACAACTGGCTCCATTTCGTTTGAAAGAATAGTTTTGTTAATTCGTGCGATTGAAAGTGAGATGCAGATGCGAGAGCCCTCGCAGTGTCATTGAAAGTTCGCGATCGGTTGGTTTGGCAACGGGTGCCAATGCAATGTGATCCAAGCGCGACAGCAACAATTCAAACGCGATACGAGCTTCGCTTCTTGCAAGTGCTGAGCCAGGGCAAAAGTGCGGCCCCTGACCGAACGCTATTTGCGTGCGTGCGTTCTCACGCTCAATGTCGAATTTATCGGCATTTGGATACTTGGCTTCGTCACGGTTGGCGCAGCCATACATAGCCATTACCACCGAGCCCTTTGGAATTTCCACGCCACCAACCACAACATCTTCGGTGGTAAAGCGGGGAAGCATTTGTACTGGAGCCTCCATTCGCAATGCTTCTTCAACGAGATTCGCAATGAGATCGGGGTTCGCACGCACTTTTTCCATTTGCTCAGGATTCTCAAGAAGCATCAACATGCCTGCGGCGATGAGTTTAGTTGTTGTTTCATTGCCAGCCACAAGAAATTGAGAAATCACCTCGAGCATCTCTGGCATCGACATGCCTTCGCCCGCACGTTCACCCGTATCGAAACGGGCCTGTACGAGGTCGGACAACAGATCGTCGCGCAATTCCACTTGGCGTTCCTTGACGCATTCAGCCATATAAAGCTGCAGTTCAACGCGACTACGGGCAGATTCAATTTGCTGTTCCGCGCTTAATAGACCAGAAAGTGGCGCAACTGAATCATCACTCCATTTCTTAAACTTCGGCATATCGCTGCGATCGACGCCAAGGGCGTCGGCAATAACTGTAAGAGGAAGACCCACAGCGAACTGTGTAACAAGGTCGACTTTGCCGTCGTTGACGAAGTTATCGATGAGCGCATTGGCAATACCACGAATGGAGTCTTCCAACTGCGCCACTCGCTTTGGCAAGAACGCCTTGTTCACCAAACTGCGGAACTGTGTGTGCGAGGGCGGGTCGTTAGTAAGAAGCGTGTTGACCCGCTCGTAACCCTCTTTTTGGATCTCAATCACTTCTGGCGGCATTTCGCTCACGAACGAGTTGCGCTGCGACAACGACGAGAAGCGCTCGTGGTCTCGCGTAATGGTCATCACATCTTCATAGCACGAGACCGCCCAAAACCCGAGTGGCGTTTGATGCACTGGAGCCTCTTCACGTACACGTTTGTAATACGGATACGGGCATTCAAGAACCTCTGGGGACACCATATTGATTTTCGTGACGTCACTGTTCATGATTGTTGATCTCCTGTTCGATAGTCACCAAATGAGCTGTCGCGCGCATCGAGTGCTTTTGTTACACCTTCGGAAAATTTAGCAAAGTATTCGCGACTGGCTTTTTGGTGGAACCCAAGCGCGTTGATGTCGGCGGTTGCGCGCATTCCATCGCGCATCCCCATTGCTTCCATTGCTCGATGCACCACACGCTTATTGAGTGCCTGCAGATCGGCGGGAACCTTGGCAACGCGTTGAGCGATGGCGAGAACCTCGTGGTCGAGGTCGGCGGCAGCAAAAGCTCTGTTGGCAAAGCCCGCAACAACAGCTTCATCACCAGTCATCGAGTCACCCGTCAGCATTGCTTCCATCGCACGTCGCATTCCGAGCATCCATGCATGCCATGCCATATCGGGCGACGACATTGAACGCACCGGTGGGTAGCCAACTTGGGCATCGTGAGCCACGTAAACGAGGTCGCACGCCGTGGCAAGTTCGGTGCCGCCCGCAAGGCAATAGCCGTGCACCTGAGCAATGATCGGTGTAGCCATGTCCATCATCTCGAACCAGCCCGTAAGCACATGTCGGGCCCACGCGCCATCGGCGGTACTAATTGGCCATGGCGCAACTTCGGAACTGTCTTGTGCCAGGTCGTAGCCAGCAGAGAAACTTGGCCCGGCGCCTCGAATAATGATGACATTGATGTTTGGGTCGGCATCGCCGTCGCGTAGCGCGGTAAACAGTTGGCCCCGCAATGCGTGCGACAACGCGTTGCGCTTGGTGGGGCGATTGAGCGTGAGACGCAGCACTAATGGCGCAGGAGTGTCGATGAGCACCAACTGCTCATCGCTCAAGATCAAATGTGTTTCATCTTGTGTATGTGTCATGCCTCCCCCATCTATGCCCCCGCATTAGCCGATGGTACGACCACTTTCCCAATATGGCGCACGCAGGGTTCGCTTATTAATTTTGCCCATCGCATTTCGCCCAACTGTGGCAACAATTTCGACGCTACGCGGGCACTTATATCCAGCGAGGGTTTTACGACAAAGCGCGATGATCTCTTCTGGGGTCGGCGCATTGTTGACATCACGTGGGACGACGAGAGCCTTTACTGCCTCGCCCATGTCGGGGTCGGGTACGCCAATGACGGCGACGTCGGCAACGAGTGGATGCTCGATAATTACTTTTTCAGCTTCCGCAGGGTAAATGTTGGCCCCGCCCGAGACAATCATGTCGCTGAAACGGTCGGTGATGTAAACAAACCCATCGGGATCGACGTAACCGATTTCGCCAAGTGTGAAAACTCCAGGACGCAGATGCGCTTGCTCTGACTTCTCTTGGTCGTTCGGATACACAACTCCGCGGCCCGTTGAGTCTTCAAAAAAGAGGCGACCCTCGGTGCCTGCGGGCAACTCATTGCCATCGTCGTCGACGACAACACAATGCGAGAACGGCGGCACAACGCGCCCAACAGACCCTTGGTGTGTCAGCCAGTCTTCGCTCGCAATAGAGCACACTGTGCCCACTTCGGTAGCACCATAGGCATCGATAAATACCGGCCCAAACCACTCGATCATGCGTTGCTTAACGTCGATGGGGCACGACGCACCAGTATGTGACAGAACCTTCATGCTTGAAACGTCGTACTTCGCGCGAATTTCAGCGGGAAGGTCGAGCATTCGTTTGAAGTGCGTGGGAACCATCACACTGCTTGCAGCCCGCGACGATTCAATGAGTGCGAGTGTGCGCTCGGGGTCGAAACGCTCGAGGATCACCACAGGTGTGCCTGCCGCAAGCACACGCACACCTGACAATGGCCCTGTGTGATACATCGGTCCGACCACGATGTGAACACCAAGTGATGCGAAGCGATTGAGTTTTAATGCGGCGATATGTTCGTCGATATTTTTTCCGCCAGCAAACATTGTGGGTGGAAGTTCGACACCTTTTGGCACGCCAGTTGTACCGCTCGTGTACATGAGGTTTGGCCGCGGCGGAACATCACTTGAGGGCTCTGCATCGGTAGTAGCGGACAAGAACTGATCGAGTGAGACGACGCCCGATGAAAGTGCCGCCTCGGGGCGCCAGACAATTATGGGAATTGTCTTTTCAAGTTGTGAAACGGCGTCAATTGCACGCTCCAGATTTTCTGGGCCAGCAAAGAGGAGTCGCGAGTCAGAGTCGCCGAGGATGAATGCAACTTCCTCGGCATTCAGATGGAAGTTGACTGGAACGCTCGACCCACCCGCATGAAGCGTGGCCAAGTGCGCCATCGCAGTTTCGACGCTGTTCTCAGCAAAGACTGCGACGCGCCGACTTGGTCCTAGGTCGACGCTGTTCAGCGCATTGACCATCTTGTTGATGGTGGTGTTTAGCTCTACCCAGTTGAGTGCAACATGGCCATCGGAAACGGCGATGTCGTTGGGGTGCGAGGCCGCAAATTCGCGGAGCACTACCGCCATGTCATGAATCCTTGCGAGAGAATGTCGCCCAAACAACTGGCGTTAAGACACCTGCAAGAACCATCTTAAAAATGTCGCCCACCAAAAATGGGGTGACTCCAAGTGAGATTGCATTGACATCGCCCTTGGCAAGTGGCACGTTGATCGCATGTGACAACCACAAAGCGCCGGCAACATAGATAACGATTGTTCCTAAAGTCATCGCAGCGAGTGACGACGTAACTTCACGATCGTGACGACGCTCGGCAAGACGACCAACAATGGCTGCAGCGAGAACGAAACCAATGAAGTAGCCGAATGTTGCGCCGGTGCCGCTCTTCCATCCACCATCGCCACCCGAGTAGAACGGAAGGCCAACGAGACCCATTGACCAATAGGCAATTTGGCTCGCGGCGCCACGCTTCATGCCAAGTGCAGCCCCCGACAAGAGGACCGCAAAGGTTTGACCGGTAAGCGGAACGGGCGTAAAGCCAAGAGAGAACTGCACCTGTGCTGCCGCAGCCGTAAGTAAAGCGAATCCGATGACAAGAGCGACATCGCGCGCGATTGCCCTCGAGCGCAAGGATGGCTTTGGAAGGAGGTCAACCAAGACGACTGGTGCTGACCCGACAGAAGCGGCCTGACTATTCACAAAAAAACCTCACTAGTTGATGACTCAGGTTGCCAGTCAGGCAACGGGATACCGGCTAAGCGTAGTGAAATACCTACAGAGCCGACGAGTCTCACTTTCGCTCGTTCCGATGAGGCGCTCTTCGCAGATGTGCCACTAGCGTCTTATTTCGTGAGCGACCTTCCCGATATTGAACAGTTCCGCAAAGAAGCTCGAGTCTGGCTTGAGGCAAATGCCGAAGCTATGCCGGCCATGGATGCATCAGACGACGACGAGCAAGAAGTTGTTTGGGGTCAAGGCTCCGACAACGTTGCCATCTTCCACAACTACACCGATGAGCATGAACTTGAGCGCCTGAATGCCGTAAAGGCCTGGCAGCACAAGAAATTCGACGCCGGGTACGCCATGATCAACTGGGCAACAGAGCTTGGCGGCCGCGGCCTCCCCGCTACTTACGTGCGCGCCTACACCTCTGAAGAGTCGAAGTTCCACATTCCGAGTGCGGGCGAGCTACCACCGACATCGATGAATCTCATTGCCACCACCGTGGCAGCCTTTGGAACTCCCGAGCAAAAACAAAAGTTCGTCGCGCCACTTATGCGCATGGATATCTGCGGATGCCAGTTGTTTAGCGAGCCAAGTGCTGGGTCCGACCTCGCATCGGTCACCACACGTGCTGTGCGCGATGGCGACGAATGGATTCTGAACGGTCAAAAAGTGTGGACATCTGGTGCCCGCTTTGCGGAGTGGGGTCTCGCCATTACGCGCCACGACTTCGACGTACCAAAACACAAGGGTCTCACCGCATTCATGGTTCCCTTCAACGCGCCCGGTGTTGAAGTGCGCGCGATCAAGCAAATGAGCGGTGGCGCAAACTTCAACGAGGTCTTTCTTACCGACGTTCACATTCCCGACGAATACCGGCTGGGTGAAGTTGGCGATGGCTGGCGCGTAGCACTCACTTGCCTCGGCTTTGAACGCGACCACTCGAGCAGTTCAACAAGCAGCCACACCGGGGGCACCTACAAACAAGTCATCGCCGCTGCCCAATGGGCGGGTGTGTCGAAAGACCCGATCATTCGTCAGTCACTTGCCGACCTGTACATCCAGCACAAGGTTGCATCGCTTACCAATCGCCGTGCCGCGGCGGGCCTACGTGCCGGCCAAACTCCTGGTCCGGAAGGTTCGCTAGGAAAACTCATGTGGACCGCGAACATGACCCGCATCAGCGATGTCATCTCGCAGATCCTTGGCACCCGACTCGTTGCCGACAACGGCGAGTGGGGCACGTACGCGTGGAATGAACACATTCTTGGCGCGCCTGGTTACCGCATCGCTGGCGGTAGCGACGAAGTGCAACGCAACATTGTTGGCGAACGCGTTCTTGGCCTACCCGCTGAACCACGTGTCGACAAAGACGTTCCTTTCGCCGAAGCCCAGCGGCTAGCTCGTAAATAAAGCCCTTATTTGTTGCTGATGACTTTGACCTGACCAACGGCTGAGTCATCTTCAATGAGGGCGATGACGCCTGCGGCAATATCTTCTGGCTGAAGCATTACCGTTGCGGCAATAATCGGCTCTAGCCACTTCGCTGGACGTGTGCCATCGCCGGTGTGCTTGTTGGTCATGTCGGTATCGACCATGCCTGGAAGAATTGCGTTAACACGAATTCCTTCACTGGCGAAGCCAACGCAACTCTCCACAATGCGCACCACCCCAACTTTTGTTGCCGAATACACAGGGTCGGTGGGCATCGCAACCAGTGCTGCAGTTGACGCAGTATTCACAATTGCTCCACCGCCACGCGCACGTAAGGCCTTGATGGCCTCTTGAGTTCCCATGGCGACGCCACCTAGGTTGACGGCAATTACTGCGGAGATCTTTTCAAGCGATGCAT
>Ga0105050_10008081_pt1 | contig 12273 bp, 10 predicted proteins | sample FRY01_FD_78088 | JGI IMG/M metagenome (GOLD analysis project Ga0105050, IMG submission 78088) | Freshwater microbial communities from Lake Fryxell liftoff mats and glacier meltwater in Antarctica - FRY-01 | ecosystem: Environmental > Aquatic > Freshwater > Ice > Glacier meltwater ... | reverse complement strand
TTAAGCCTTAGAATTGTCGTTCTGAGCGGAATAGAAAACCCTGGCTAGTCGAGGGCGCAGGCTTTTCTGTCACTGTGGAGTGCTCAATATGACGGGCGAAAATCCTTAAGTTGACACTTATGGGTCAACAAATACATTCCCAATCTTCCTCAAAGTTCCGCACTTCTGGGAAGCTGAATATCGGGAACTTGTTGTCTGACGAGTCCTAAGTTTACACCACTTGCCCGGCATAGTTATTTCTGCGGAATAGCCTAATACCGGCTCAATCTCTGAAATCGTGAACTACTGAGTCTGTCTTTACGTCCGTTCAGTCGATCTTTCCAGGAGGAAACTACTCATGAAACCGTCTGTACAGTTGTGGAAAGCGCTCTCTCTTTTCTTCGTCATTACCTTACTCTTGTCTGCCTGTGCGGCGCCGGCGGCTCCCCAGAGTGCCCCCCAGACAGAGACATCGACTGAAGCCAGTTCCGCGGGTGAAACAGTGGTCCCGTCCGGAGTCGCTTTGCCGGCCGATGCCGCCCCCGAACAGGTTTTGCGTATCAGCACCGGTTCCACAGGTGAGGCCAGCTTTACCTTCTATCCCATGTCGGGTGGCAGCGACTCCCAGAGCTGGATGCCGTTCCTTTACGTACCGCCGCTCTACTTCGATTTGAACCTGGAACTCCAGCCCGGTATCTTTAATACCTGGAAGTCTAACGACGATTTCACCGAATGGGTCTTCACTATTGACGATCGAGCCCAGTGGTCCGACGGCACACCGATCACGGCTGCCCAGGTCAAAAGCACATGGGAGTATATGGCTCGCCCGGACTCTGAGCATGGCCGTATCGCGCAATACGCCGGCAACATTGTCGGTTTTCAGGTCATCCGGGATCAGAAATCTGATGTGATGGACGGTCTGACCGTTATCGACGATCTGACACTTCAGGTCAACCTGGAGAAGCCAGACGCCATCTTCCACTGGCGCATTGCCACGACCCACATGAACCCACTCAAACTCGACGGTGTCACACCGGAAAACCAACAGGAATTCTGGCTGCCCAAAAACAATCCCGTGTTCAGCGGTCCCTATATACTGGACAGCTATGACCCGGACCAACGAACCGCTACCCTGATCCCCAACCCCAACTGGTGGATGGACGAAGGCCCGTACCTGGAGCGCATTGAGTTCCGCTTCCAGCCCGAACCGGAGACCATTGCAGCTTTGATTCAAAATGACGAGATCGACGCCAGCCTGGGCGCGGCGCCTCTGTTCCTGAAAAATGACTTCCCCGATTATTTCCGACCCACCAAAGCCTTTGGATTCAATTCCCTGTGGCTGGCGGCGACGGTAGAACCGACCGATGACCTCAACGTGCGCAAAGCCCTGGTGCTGTCTGTGGACGGGGACGCGGTTTTCCAGGCAGCCTATGCCGAAGGCAACGGAACCCAGGCTCACCAGTTGCTAGACCCCGATCTGACCTGCCTCGAGAGCGAGAAGTCCTGGTATCCCTATGATCCTGAAGCTGCCAGGCAGGCCATCGCCGATTCGAAATATGGCAGCGTGGAAAACCTGCCCAAGATCCGGGTTACGCCTCGGGGCACCAGCCAGGTCGACGCCCGAGCTGTCGAGGCCGTGATGGAGTTCTGGCGTCAGAATCTGGGCTTGACCAATGTGGAATTCCAGCAGGCCCCGGACGGTTTTGGCGATGACGCCGCCCTCATCAATCTGTCCCGGGATGATATTGTCACCCGCTTCCCGGACTCGGCTACGTACATGTGGGTGGGCGCTCATAGCGCCGGCCCGATAGCCCGGGGCGATATGATGAAAGGGTACAAAAACGAGAAGATCGATGCCTTGATCGATGAAGCTCTCTCCCTCGCAGCAGATGATCCTCAGCGTTGTGAACTGGCTTTAAAGGCTCAACGCCTGTTCATGGACGACTACCAATTCCTGTTCATTGGCATTGGGATTCCCACGTTGAATGCTCGAGATTATGTCGTCAACTATGAGAAGGGACCGGATGTCGGCGTGATCGCGCCCTGGCGCATCTACATTCGGAAACACTGAATGAGCGAATGGGACTAACCTTCCGCTTTGTTCGTAGTGACGACTTCAGTTACCAGGACGACTGAAGTCGTCACTACGAACGACATTCTCGACCGATCCTGAAGATCGGCATCTGTGACCAATGACCAAGGTGCGACTATGACTGGTTATCTGGTATCTCGCGTTGTCCGCTGGAGCACGGGCTTGCTGCTCGTCTCGTTCATTTCCTACGCCATGATGTTTTATGGGGCAGGGGATCCAATTTTGCGCATGTTTATGGATCAACAGGGGGGCAGCATTGCTCTGGACGAACAAGCTTTGACTGCCATTCGGGCCAAGTATGGTCTGGACAAACCCTTTCCCCAGCAATACGCAAATTATATTACTAATTTCTTCCAGGGCGATTTTGGCATCTCGATTCGGGAAAAGCGTCCGGTTCTGGATATGGTGCTTTTCAAATTGCCAATTTCGCTTCAGATTGGGTTTGCCGCCACAGTTTTCAGCATTTTGATCGGTATCCCTCTCGGTATCATCGCATCTCTCAATCACAACCGCTGGCTGGATCGCTTTATCGTGAGCAGTGTTGTCTTTGTCAATGCGATCCCCATATTTGTGACAGGTCCTATACTCCTGCTTTTACTGGTTGTCACATTGGGCGTGATGAAAGTGCCCTACGGCTGGAAGGGGCTTTTCGATTCACAGATCATCCTGCCCATGATCGTGTTGGCCATGGCGCCCCTGCCCACCCTGGTCCGTCAGACTCGTGGCGCTATGCTGGAGGTGATGGGTGAGGATTACATCCGCACGGCCCGGGCCAAGGGGCTGCGGGAACGTACGGTGATTGTACGCCATATGTTGCGTCCTGTGATGACGCCGGTCGTCACATCCGCCGGTCTGATTTTGATCGGATTGGTAAACGGCGCCCTATTTGTAGAGGCGATTTTCAGCATTCCTGGCTTTGGACAGATGACTTTGCAGGGTATTCAGCAGGTTGATTTCCCGGTGATCATGGCCACTGTGATGATCGGCACCTTAATCGTTATGGTTGGCAATTTGCTGATCGATCTAATTTACCCTTTGCTCGACCCCAGAATCACAAAATGATCTGTCAATGACCACATCATCCAATGTAGCGCTGACAATGCAGTTGGAGGCTGGCTCCAGCGTTCGGACACGCACTCTGTGGGAGGACGCCTGGAATCGCTTCTGGAAAAACAAGCTGGCTGTGATTGGCGGTGTTGTGATCATCCTGTTCTTTCTGATTGCCCTTGTTGGCCCTTTTCTGGCCCCGTATGATTTCCGAGAACAGGATATCGGCAATCAATTTCAGGGACCCACAGCCAATCACTGGTTTGGCACTGACGCCCTAGGCCGGGACATCTACAGCCGTCTGATCTACGGCGCCCGCACCGCCGCCATCGTAGCGATTGTTTCCACCACCATCAGCCTACTAATTGGGATCGCCGTGGGGGCGGCCGCGGGCTACGCTCGAGGCCGGGCCGATGAACTGCTGATGTGGCTGACCGATGTGGTGATGTCGGTGCCCGGTCTGCTTCTGGCCATGATGATCAACGCAGCCGTCAAGCGGCCTATCCTGGCGCGCCTGGATGAAATATATCAGGCCACCAAGAATCCATTTTTCTTAAACACCCTCTGGCTGGATTTTGCACTACTCTTCGGTATTTTGGCCTTGATCAGTTGGCCTGGTCTTGCCCGGCTGGTCCGTGGTCAGGTGTTGAGTATCGGCCGCACCACCTACGTGGAGAGCGCCCGCGCCATCGGTGCGTCGCCGCTTCGCATTCTGAGTCGGCATGTTGTGCCCAATGCTCTGGGACCGCTGTTGGTGGCCGTGAGCGCAGGTATGGGTGGCGCTATTGTGGCTGAATCCGCTTTGAGTTGGATCGGGATCGGCATTCCACCGCCAAACGCTAGCTGGGGAATTATGCTTCGAGATAGCCTGCAGCTATGGCGATCCTACCCACATCTCCTCATCGCCCCATCCGTCGCTATTGGGCTGATGTCCGTCGCCTTTACGTTTTTCGGCGACGGTCTGAATGACGCTCTGAATCCACGACTGCAACAGAAATAGAACTGGTAATAATTATGGAAAGTGCAATTCGTTCGCTCATGGTCGGAATGGGCGGAATCAGCAACGCCATGTTTCGTCATTTACAAACGACGGCGTGGTACTCGACGGCGGCGGTTGTAGACGTGCGGGAAGAAGCCCTGGCGAGAGCCCAGGAGCAGCTCGGTCTGCCGGATGAAGCCCTTTTTACAAACCTGGAAGACGGGCTTGCCTACGGACGGGCCAATGTGGCCTTGATCAACACGCCGTCGGAGATGCACTATCTCCAGACCAGAGCGGCCCTCGAAGCCGGGCTGCATCCTCTGGTGGCCAAACCGGTGACCAACAACTATGAAGAGGCAGAATCGCTTGTGGATCTGGCAGAAAGCAGGGGCCTGCGTCTCTGCGTCGGCCAGCAGATGCGCTACAACCGCCACTATACGGCCCTGCGGGACTATGTGGCTGCGGGCCAACTGGGGCAGGTGGAAATGATGAATTTCCTGAGCGCCAAACCCCGGCACAAAGCCCTCAACCTGAAAGGTATGGACCAACCGACCCTCTATGAGATGTCCTGCCACCACTTTGATTCGATCCTCTCCATCTTCCCCAACCATCGGCCGGAATGGCTGATGATCGACGGCTTCCGGCCTTCGTGGTCTGTGTACGATGGCCCCTGTTCGATCAACGGATTGTTACGCTTCAGTGATGGTCTGCATATCCTGTATCACGGGGGATTCTCGTCTCAGAGCGACCTCTACGAAGTGCGGTTGGAGGGTACGAAAGGGGCGCTGCGCTGCCGGGGACTGCACATGAGCAATGATGCCATGCACTACGACGTAGCCGAACGGGGCGGCAGCTTCCAGGAACTGACCATCGACGCTCATATCCCGCTGCAAAGTCCCTGGCCGATCTTTTTTGAGCACTGGCGTCGCTATCTTGTGCATGGCAAACTGGCCGACGGCGCTCAACCGCCGTTCAGCGGTCGAAACAATCTGAAAGTCTTTGCGATGCTCAGCGCCGGTATAGACTCGATCACCCATGGTCATCCAGTGCAGGTGGCCGGCAACCCACGTTATGCGGGAGCCTTTGCCTGATGGGATACATAGCCAAACAGCATCTTAGCCACGGCCAGTTCGGCTATCTGGTCGTCGATGAGGTGAGCGGTCGTTGCCTGGGTGGTTTTGGGGCCAACTACTACAGACCCTGGCTCTTCCCCCTCTATTCCCCCAACGGCCAAACGGTGATTCAAGAATTTCCCTACGACCACCCCTTTCACAATGGTTTCTGGGTGGCACAGGGTCCTATTTTGTTTGCAGATCGGGAGGTCCATTTTTGGCCGTCGCCGCCCATGCGTAAGGCCGGTGAAGCGCTCTTCGCCAACATGGGCCGTATGGACTGTTCCACCCCGCCCCAAGTTGAGTCACTGGACAACGGCGTGCGTTTTACTCTCCATTCCATCTGGCGGGATCAGTACGAAACGCCGGTATTGGACGAAGTGCGGACCGTCAACCTGTACATGCTAGAGGATGCTGTCGTGTGCGATATGACGAGCGTGAAACAGGCCAATTATGGCGCCCTCGAATATCCCCAGACCAAATTCGGCAGTATCGGTATTCGGGTAGAACCCCGGCTGCTGCCCATCTTGGGCGGCCAGGTGATTGCCGATGGCGGACGCCGGGGAAATGCTGAAATCGCCCTGGACCAGCCCTGTGACTTTGTGGCCTATGAAAATGACCTGCCGGGCAGCGGACGTTTTGGTGTTCTCTTGACCATCCTGGACGAGCCTCGGCCCCAGCGCGGCCCCTGGTTCATCCGGGACTACGGTCTGGCCTATTACAATCCCACTCGAACCGGTTGCGTAAGCACCCCAACGGGGGGGAGTTGGCAGGTCTCTCTGCGCGTCGTCGCCTACGATGGACCGCTGACCGACACCCGCGCTCAAAAGTGGATGGCGCGGGCGCGACCATGATCATTGACTGCCAAAGCCATGTCTTCCCTCTTGCCTATGTCGAACTGCTGACCCGAAATCGAGGACGCCTGCAAACCACAGGAGGAGAGGGTCTGTATACCCTCAATTATTGGGGTGTTCAGCGTTTTCAGTTGAACCTATCCGACTACAGCATCGAGCGCAAGTTGCATGATATGGATGCCGCCGGCGTGGATATGTGCGTGCTCAGCGTCAATATCCCCAGCCCGGACCTCTTAGACCCTGAACTGGCTCTGGAGGGAGCGCAGATCTGTAATAATTTTCTGGCCGAAGCCTGCCAGCGTCACCCGGATCGCTTTGTCGCCGTCGCCAGCCTGCCCTTAAATGATGTACCCGCCGCTCTCGCCGAACTGGATCGGGCCATCATGCAGCTTGGGATGCGGGGGGTGTTTGTCTGTTCCCATATCAATGGCAAGCCCTTGGACGCGCCGCAATTGGAATCTTTCCATGCCCGTGTAGCTACCCTGGGCGTGCCTTTGGTTCTGCATCCCACTGTACCCGTCTGGGGCGAGGCTATCATGGAGCACTCGCTGATCCCAATGGTGGGCTTTATGGTGGACACCTCCATCGCCATGCTGCGCCTGATCCTGGGCGGCGTTTTGGAACGACATCCCACTCTGAAAATCGTACATCCCCATGCCGGTGGGGTGCTGCCTTACCTTTTGGGGCGCGTGGAGGAGCAGACCGAAGTCAAGCGCCGGGGTCGGGAACACATTACGCGCCCCCCAAGTGAGTACTATGCCAATGTCTATCTGGACCTGGTTACGCCGTCATTGCCAGCACTCCAATATGCCCTGGCGTTCGCTCGCCCGGACCGGCTGCTTTTTGGCAGTGATCACCCCTGGGTGCGGATTGAGACATTCCTGGAATTGATCGATCAGCTTGATATTTCCCAGGAAGATCGAGAGAGAATTCTGTCCGGCAATGCACGTCGACTCTTCGGCATCGAATCATAGTAAAATAGACAGGAACATCGCCCCATGCCCCAACTAAACGGCGGTCAGGCCCTCATCCACACCTTACAACAGGAAGGAATCAGCCTCGTTTTTGGGGTTCCCGGCCAGGGTCAGTACGAGGCCGTGGACGCCCTGTACGACACGCCCGGCATTCGCTACATCAGCGTGCGCCATGAACAGGCCGCCACCTACATGGCCGACGCCTACCACAGAGTCAGCGGCAACATTGCTGCGGCCCTGGTGGTCGGCGGACCCGGTTATTACAATGCAATGGCCGGCATGGCGACCGCGTTGGCCGTCTCTTCACCCATTTTGGTGATTACCGGAACCCGCCATCTGCGCGGGCGCAGCTTCCCAACCCTGCCCGGTCAGGAGGCGGTGACCAGGTGGGCTGGCCGGGCCAACAGCCCCGCAGACATCCCAGGATCGGTGCATCAGGCCATGGGGCAGATGCGGGCAGGGCGGCCCGGGCCGGTTGCCCTGGAGATATCCGGCGAAGTCTTTGCCGCCACGGCAGATGTGGCATGGGTCCAGCCATCTTCATATATACAACCTTTGCCGCCGCCAGAATCCATCCGGAAGGCGGCGCACGCCCTATTGGCTGCCCGCCGGCCCCTGATCTGGGCTGGCGGCGGCGTCATACGCGCCAGGGCGAGGGAGCCGTTACAGAGGTTGGTCGACCATCTACACATCCCGGTGGTCACCACCCGCCAGGGCAAAGGCGCCCTCTCTGACCGTCACCCTCTCTGTCTGGGCCTGGCAGAGTTGCGATACCCGCCCATGCGCCAGTGGGTCGATGCCAGCGATCTGATCCTGGCGGTGGGCGTCGGTTCAAATTTTGCCGGTTATCCTCAGCAGATTATTGAAATCAATGTAGACCCAGAGGGGTTCGCCGGCGGCTCGTCGGCTTTGTCCCTGCTCGGCGACGCCAGGCTGACGCTGAATGCGTTGGATGAAGCGGTGCGCCAGGCAGCGTCGCCCATTCAGAGCGAACGCGTCCGGGACGTGGCGGCATTTCGGGCCGCACGCTTCGACCCGGACCGCCAGCTACAACCCCAATGGGATTTCATCCACGCCGTCCGCCGGGCCATGCCCGATGATGGGATATTGGTGCAGGGCATGACTCAGATGGGCTACTACAGCCGCAACTACTTTCCGGTCTACGAAACGGGCCTCTTTCTGACCGCGTCCTCCCTGGGCACCCTGGGCAGCGCATTTCCCCTGGCTCTGGGGGCAAAAGTAGCGCAGCCTGAACGGGTAGTCGTGGCTCTTTGCGGGGACGGGGGATTTCTCTACAATTCTCAGGAACTGGCCACCGCGGTTCAATACGAAATCGATGTTGTGGTCATTGTCTTCAACGACAATGCCTATGGAAATGTGCTGCGGGCCCAGCAAGAGCAGTTTGACGGGCGCATTGTGGGGACCAAACTTCACAACCCCGACTTTGTGCAACTGGCCCAATCCTACGGTGCCCGCGGCGTAAGGGCCGGCGATGCAGCCCAATTAGAAGCCGCTGTGCGCGAAGCGTGTACAGTGAAGGCTCCGACGATCATTGAAGTTCCGGTCGGCATGATGGCACGTGAATACTGATCAGGCCGACTGGTCGCAACTTGGTTTAATTGAAAAAACAGGAGGGAAAGCATATGTTTGAACATGCATGGAGTGGCGTCTTTGCCGCCACATTGTGTCCTTTCAAGGATGATTATCGCATCGACGAGCAGGGGTTGCGGGACTATGTCCGCTATCTGGCCGGGGTCGATGGCATGGAGGGACTGGTCTGCAATGGCCACACCGGTGAGGTAATGGGCTTGCGGGCCAGTGAGCGGGCCGAAGTGACCCGCATCATCGCCGACGAGGTAGCGGATAAGGTCAAGATCGTTTCCGGCATCTGCTGCGAAGGCAGTTTTGAAGCCGTGGATCACGCCCTGCAGGCCAAAGCCGCCGGGGCGGATGCCATCCTGCTCATGCCCTGTCACCATTGGCTGCGTTTTGGGCGCACATCGGAGACAGCCATTGGGTATTTCAAAGACGTGGCGGAGGGAGCCGATATACCGATCATCGTCCATCAATACCCGGATTGGACCAAGGGTACCTATTCGTTGGAAGAGATGATCGAGATTGCCAACATCCCCCAGGTGGTTGCCATTAAAATGGGCAGTCGCAACTTCTCTCGCCTGGAGCACGAGTACCGGGTTCTCAAGCGAGAAGTCCCCGATGTACCCCATCTGACCTGTCACGACGAGTATTTGCTGGCTTCTCTGCTGGCCGGGTCAGACGGCGCCCTGGTAGGCTTTGCCGGTTTTGTGCCCGAGTTGATCATCGCCCTGGTCCGGGCCGCCCTCTCCGGCGATCTGGCCGAAGCCAACCGGGTGCAGGAATTGGTCTACCGACTCAACAAAATGGTCTATCGCTTCGGCGAACCGTCCAGCGACGCCCATCAACGCATGAAGGTGGCCATGACCCTGCAAGGCCGCTTCCCGGGCATGACTGTGCGCCCGCCCCTCCGTCCCTTGGGTGACGAGGAGATGGCCCGCATCCGGCAAGAGGTCGCTGAGACGCCGTACGAATTCGAATTCGCTCTCGCATAATATGGAGGTACCACCCTTGGCCGTAGGAAAACGCTATCCCACAGAAAGCCGGACGTTTACCGATGAACGCACCGGCGTCAGTATCCGCCAGGTGACATCCGCGCCAGCCATTCACCATCATCCGTTTTTTCTCATTCCGGCCTATGATGATGAAATGCGCTGGCTGGTCTTTACGTCCGAGCGGACCGGGCGTCCCCAGATATTCGTGGAGGAACGGGCTACGGGTGAGCTGATCCAACTCACCGAGCGGGACGACATCGCAGATTTTTCCATCTACCCTTCCCACGATGGCCGATGGGTCTACTTCACCGCCAGTTCCGGCGGATGGCGGGTCCACACGGAAACCTGCGCGGCAGAACAGCTGATTGACCTGGGTCAGGTCACCATGCAGGATGCGGGGATGGTGGCGGCGGCTATGGGCACCACCGCTCTCAGCGCCTGCGACCGCTGGTGGGCCATCCGCTTCCGAGACGGCGAGGAGTCCTGCATCGCCGTCGTCGACACGATCAGCGGCCAATGGGAGGTGATTCTGCGCCGGGACAGTGTGGCCCACATGCAGTTCTGCCCCGATGACAGCAATCTGCTCCTTTATGCCGGCCCGTTGACTGACCGGGTCTGGGTCGTGAATCGGGACGGCAGCAACAATCGCCGGCTCTACCAGCGCAAACCGGGAGAGTGGATCACCCACGAAGCCTGGATTCCCGGCACTCGGGAGCTGGGCGTAGTGGACTGGCCCAAAGGGGTGCGCAGCTTTCATGTGGACACCGGCCGGGAGCGTCTGGTTACCTCGTTCAACGCCTGGCATGCCATCTGCAGCCCGGACGGGAGTCTGATGGTGGCGGACACCAATTTTCCAGACACTGGTCTACAGATTTTCAATCCGTTGGACGGCATCGGAGAAGCCCATACCCTCTGCTATCCGCAGGCGTCCAACATCGGCGCCCACTGGAATGGTCCCTTCCCCTACGAGAATGGGCCTATCCAGGTCTACGCGCCCCAACATACCCATCCCCATCCGTCCTTTTCGCCGGACAACCGTTTTGTGGTCTACACCAGCGATCGCACCGGTTTTGCCCAGGTCTATGAAGCGACGGTGCCAGAAAGTCTCCTGGAGGCAGTACAGCCATGAATGACACATCACCTGTTGAAATCGCCCTCATCGGTACGGGAAATCGAGCAACGACCCAATATGCGCCGCTCTTTGACGCCTTGCGGCCCTGGGTGCGCCTGGTCGCCGTCTGCGATCCTGTACGGGCCAACGCCGACGCCATGGCTGACCGGCTAGACGTCGGGGCCTTCTATTCCGTGCGGGAGTTGGTCAAGGCGAGACCCATGGAAGCGGCGCTGATCGTGGCCCCCATCGATATCCACCATGCTGTCTCCTGCTATCTCATGTCCCACGGCATCCACTGCCATGTGGAAACCAGCATGTGCAGCCTTCTGCGCCAGGCACAGGAGATGGTCAGGACGGCCCAGGAAAACGGTGTGATTCTGCGTATCGCCGAAAATTTCTTCCGCTTCCCTTTTGATCGCATTGCTAAGAAAATCGACGAGACCGGTTTCATCGGCGAGGTCAAGCGGCTGATCTGCCTCCACGACCACACCGGCTATCACGACAACTCCCGTTGGATCTATTTCTTCGGCGAACACCCGGTAAGCGTCCAGGCCATCCGCCATACCATGCCGGTCGCTCCCCACCACGAAGCCGCCCACCGTTTCCATACCTCCGAGACCTTCCGGGCCCATTTTTTCAACTTTCCCGACGAGAAGTTGGTCGTGGATATGGCGGCCAATATCAAAGGACTGCTCGGCCGATACCCCCGGCCGGGATATACTGAGATAGACGGTACTCGAGGGAGCATTGCGCGCACGGCCACCCATCAGAGCGATCCGAATCGGGCCTGGCACGGAGAAGCTGAAGTGCGCTATTGTTCAGATGAAGCCCTGAATACCAAAGCCATTGCCGACAGCGTGTATCCCATCGAGCACGTGACCGAAGATGGCTGGTGGGTCTCGACCTATGTGGATTTGCCGATTGGTCGAGTGGAGTATAAGAACCCCTATCGGGCAACTGACCCGGGCGCCCGACATGCCACCCGGGATTACTACACAGCTTCCATCATGGATCACATTGTGGATTTCGCCGGGGCCGTGCGCGGTGTTCGCAAATCTGAATACACCGACGAAGATGCCATGATGGCCATGATGATGGAGGTCGGTACCCGAGAGTCGTCTCTGGCCGATGGGGCGCTGATCCAACTGCCACTGGTGGGAGAATTGGAATCCGAATCTCTTGTTCGTCGCCAACTGCAAGAAAAAAACGGCATCGACCCAATGGATATTGAAGGCATGCTAGAAACCAGCATTCCGCGACCATAGGACTCAAGTATACTACTGGGCACTGGCGATTTTGCTGCCATAGGGATTTCCGGTTAGTCCAGAACACGACCGGGCGTGTTGTATCCATATTCTTTCATAGACGATTGGCTCCTTGCCAACTGAAACGAAGCCGATAGAGAATCCCCCATAAGTGTCAACTTAAGCCTTAGAATTGTCGTTCTGAGCGGAATAGAAAACCCTGGCTAGTCGAGGGCGCAGGCTTTTCTGTCACTGTGGAGTGCTCAATATGACGGGCGAAAATCCTTAAG
>Ga0105050_10008077_pt1 | contig 12276 bp, 10 predicted proteins | sample FRY01_FD_78088 | JGI IMG/M metagenome (GOLD analysis project Ga0105050, IMG submission 78088) | Freshwater microbial communities from Lake Fryxell liftoff mats and glacier meltwater in Antarctica - FRY-01 | ecosystem: Environmental > Aquatic > Freshwater > Ice > Glacier meltwater ... | reverse complement strand
GTTTTATTAAAAAAATCGCGGGGGCCGGCGGGAAAATTTTGGGGGGAATAAAGGAGAAAAAAAAAAAGGGCAAAGCCGACCCCGGGGGGGGGGGGGGAGCAGCAACGTGGCTGCCAGCAACAAGAGATTGCGCCACGCTTGGTCAGATTTGCCATCACCAAAGTCGATAATTAGCTTGGCGACAGCGATGAGACCAAAAACCGGAGCGACCAGGCGCATGTAATCGGTTATGATGCCCGCATTGGCACCACCAATGAGAATGAAAAGCGCTGACAACTGGGCGGAATATAATAAGGCAGGCAGGACAATCACGCTGATAGCCATGGCCAAGGCGAATAGCCCTGATCCTTCGGGAGCCCAGTCTTCCATAAAATGGCTGATCGCGATGACGATAAAGGCGATCAGCGAGAATGTTGGGGCGACCTGCCAACCCAAGAAGCCAATGGCCGCCAATCCGCAATATCCTGCGGTCAAAAAAGCTAGCCTAATCCAGCTGCCACGACCTTCCTTACGCAATGTCAGATAATCGAACATGCCGTGTGGCAAACCGATGACCAGCAGGGCAACGCATGCTGATACGGTCAGCATTGGCAGTGCTGCCGATGAAAGGCTGAGCGCAAACAGCAGAACAATCGTCAGAGCGAGAATGGCCGGGCTTATGCTGCCCGGATCCTTTGGCTCAGCCGATTGGAAAAGAAAAGGCGGAGCCAGACGGCCCCGCCTTTCGTCGTTCAATATCGATTGGGAAACCAACTTGGTCATCAACCCGCTCTATTTGGCATATTCGGGATATTCGATAGCAGATTTGCGGACCGCGATGACGTAAATCATCACACCGACGCCGGCTTTGGCAATCACGTCAGCAATGGTATAGCCGATTTGCAGCGCTGTCTCGACGTTTCCACCAGCCAGACCCGTATAGGGGATCATATAGACAATCGGGTAGAAACCCCAGGCGCCAAAAGTGACCAGTCTTGCATCCTTGATCAGCTTGCGAACGCTCTCGGGCTGACGCTCGATGGACTCACCGAGACCCTTGAACAATTCCCAAACGATGTAGAGGAAAGGAATGGCAGATAAAGTGCCCCAAAGCGCGCGGGTGCTGTTGTTGTCGGCGATTTCACCCGGATAGCCGAGCATGATCATCAGCGCAGCGGCAAAGCCAAGCTTGAGACATTTGGATGTCGTTTCAGCCTGCGTGAGACGCATCACCAATATCAGTTCGATCAACAACAAGGGAACGGTGAGCAACCAGTCGACATAACGATAGGCATCGTTAAAGGCGACGCCGGTTGCAACCAAGACACCGTCTTTCAGCTCATAGGCTTCGTTCCAACTGTCGAAAATCCGAAGATAGTGATAGGCTGCTATTGCGCAAACCAGACCCGAAATGGTCAATGCGGTTTTATATGCGGGCCCGACCTGCGACCGTCCCAGCCATAAAAACAAAGTGGCCGCAGCCATGGTTGCAAATGTGAAGGAAAATGCGTTGTAAACGAGAGAAAATTGCGATGCCGTGATTAAGTCCATGGGAGAGCTCCTGTTATCTTTGAAAGCGGACAGTTTTGTTGGAAACCAAGTTTCTGTTCTAAAACCGGTCGCGACAAATTTGGCCGATTAACGGATTCCACTTTCATCAGGTAAAATGGCCGTTCGCCATGGAAAGAGAAGCTGGGATTAGCCCTGTAGGGGTTTACCCTGTACCACTGCACTTATAGGCCAGCATCAATTCCGATACGGACGGCGTCCGCAACATTGATCGCGTTCAATTTCCGAAACAGCGGCGCACGGTGCATTTCGATTGTCTTTTCGCTCAGCGACAATTCGTGCGCGATCTGCTTGGTGCGTCGACCTTGTGTGATTTTTTGAAGTACCTGTCGCTGCCTGTTGGACAGGTCGCCTACCAGTGCGCGAGCGTGGCGTTTGCGGCTGGGGAACAAATCCCAGTTTTCTTCGTGCAATTCTACCTGTGTGCCCAGAAAATAGCGCAAGATGTCGCGATCATCAAAAATCGGTGCGACCAGAACGGCATTCCGGAACTTGGTTCCATCCCGCTTATAGTTCAAAATTTCCACCAGCACCGGGCTATGGCGACGAACACCATCGCGAATTTTGTCGGTCAGCCAGGGTTCGGTTTCATCCCCTGCCAGAAACTTGCAATTTCGACCGACTACTTCTTCGGGTGGATATTGCGTGAGCACACAAAAGGCGTCATTGACCGCCACAATGGGATTGTCCCTTAAATTGGGATCACAGATGACTGTCGCGATCGGATTAAACTGAATCGAACCTAAAACATTGTCAAAATGGGCTTCGTTTATCATTTGCATATTGAATCTGACCCCAATTGATATGGGCTGTCAGGAAAAGAAGAAACCTGTTTCTTAGGGCAGGTTATTGAGATTTAGCCGCCGTCTGGGATAAGGTTAACGCGTCTGGTCGCTTCACTTCACGCCGGCCTCCCACCAGCAAAAACCATGCGGATGCCGGCTTTGCATGGACGCGACCCAAAGCCGGACGATCCGCATCCCGCCCAGTTGCCAATGTCCATCAAAGTGTAAATCAGGGTCCGTTTCCACGGATTGACGATGTTCCTTGCCATCCCATCAAAAGCGGCCGGGGAAAATCACCTTAGCCACTGCGTTCCATCCCATATTACAAATCAGCCCCCCGCATGATGCCCCACCGTCACCGCTGAACCGGTCGCTTCCTCGGCGCGTTCCCAGTCGTGATAGGCGGTGCGGCGAACGATGATCCAGCTGCCGTCACGCCGTTCCAGCGTGTCGCAATAGCGGCCGGCGACGATCCAGTCGGTGGCCTTGCCATGGGTTTCGCAAGAGGCGAAGTCCGGATTGCCCGCCTCGATATAGTGATAGGCGACAAAATTGGCCTCGGTGGTGGCGCTGTGGCCGTCGTCCGACAGGGTGATATGGACGTTGGAGATCGAGTGGTGGGTGCCCGGGATATTCTCCAGTACCTGGCTGGCGAAGCCGATAAACTCATCCGGCGGGCCTTCATAATCACCATGTTTGTGGACATGATCATCGGCAAAGCAGGAGCGGACCAGCGGCCAGTCGCGGCGATCGATCCCCTTGCAATAGCGGTGCAGGATATCGCGAATTTCTTCGCGTGCCGACAGCTGCTCCAATGTGTACATCTCTGATATCTCCTAATTTTGTCAGTCGTTATTATTTGACTCTGGTCCTAGCTTTCAATGCAAGGATTGTTGAGGAGATAAAGCATGGGCAGACTGCAAGGCAAAGTGGCAATAATAACAGGCGCGGCCAAGGGACTGGGTGAAGCCGATGCGCGGATGTTCGCGCGCGAGGGTGCGACCATCATCCTGACCGATATGGATGCCGACAATGGCGAGCGGGTTGCCGGAGAGATTGGCGGCTCGGCGGAATTCCAGGTTCAGGATGTCCGTGACGAGCAGGGCTGGGAAGACCTGATTGCCGATGTCGTGTCGCGGCATGGCAAGCTGGACATATTGGTCAATAATGCCGGGGTGGTCGAGCCGGGAACGATCGAGACGCAGACCGCCGAGGAATATCGCTTTGTCATGGCGGTCAGCGCCGATGGCGCCTTTTTTGGCTGCAAATATGCGGTTCCGGCGATGAAGATATCGGGCGGTGGCGCGATCATCAACATGTGCTCGATCGCCTCGATTGTCGGCGAGCCGATTGTTGTCGCTTATGCCATGGCCAAGGGCGCAATCGAGAGCCTGACCCGCAGCGTCGCGGTCCATTGTGCGAACAACCAGTATAATATCCGCTGCAACAGCGTCCATCCGGCCGGCATATTGACGCCGATGGTGATCGGCATCGGCCCCAAGGTTGTCGGGCGCGACGATCTGCGCCCGGCGAGCGAAGGTCCGGCGCCGAGCGCGCTCGGAGAACCGGACGATATCGCCAATACCGTCTTGTTTCTGGCATCGGATGAAAGCAAGTTCATCAATGGCGCCGCTGTCAGGGTCGATAATGCGAAATCGGTGATGGAGGGCGTGGTTCCCTGATTTTCCGTTGGCAGTGAGCTGATTTGGACAACTTGTTTGCGCGCCAATGTCGAGCAAGTGATTCGCTTGCCCTCCGTTCTGCGCCCGGCCCATTTCAAGACACAAAATATCGAACCGGCCAATTGCTGAACGCCGGCGGCTGCGACCGGCGCCTGTTTTACTATCGAACAAATGGTTCTTTGGTACGTATCCCTCTATTCATTGCGAACATGTAAGCGATAGCAAGTTTCTATTGGCGGTTGCGACCTGGCCCTGCATGGGTAAGGCGGTGTTTGTAATCTATAAGGGTCTACCAAATGACGCTTCGCAGTTTCTGGGTTCCGGGATTGTTGTTCGCCTTGTCTGCCTGTAGCGGCGGAGATAGAGACGAGGGCAGGGGTGATCCACCCGTGGTTGTCGGTGGAACCGTCACGCAAGCGGAATTTGTCAGCGAGATTGAAGCGGTGGGCACCGCTTTTGCCAATGAACAAACTGTCATTACTTCGCCCGTCACCGAACGCATTGAGCGCATTGCCTATACCGATGGCGCCACGGTCAGGCGCGGTGCAGTGATCGCCCGGCTGTCGAGCGGCGAAGAATCTGCGGATTTAAGCTCCGTCGTCGCAAGAGCGCGCGAGGCCGGCAAGCAACTGGACCGTTTGACCGAACTTCAGGAAAGAGGCTTCGCCACCAATTCTTCAGTCGATCAGCAAACGGCCTTGCGTGATACGGCTCGGGCCGACGCCAACGCGATAAGATCGCGGATTTCCGATCGCGTCATTCGGGCTCCGTTTGACGGTGTGTTGAGCTTGCGTACGGTGTCTCCCGGAACCGTCGTGACATCAGGCAGTCCGATTGCAACGATCAGCGATATTTCTGCCATCAAATTGGACTTTACCGTCCCGGAGAATTTTCTCAGCGCGCTGAAACCCGGCCAGGTGATTGAGGCAAAAACAGCGGCTTATCCCAACCAGAGCTTTTTCGGTACGATTGACAATATCAGTCCCTTGGTTGACCCGCTGTCGCGCAGTTTGACGGTGCGGGCAAAATTGCCAAACGATGGCCGTAAGCTGAGGCCGGGCATGTTGATGAGCGTGCGCATTGTTTCGGAAACCCGAACCGGTCTGGCGGTTCCTGAAACGGCGTTGGTTGCGCAGGGCGACCAGAATTTCGTCTTCGTGGTCGGCGAGGCGGGCATCGCGCGGCGCACCGCTATTGTCATCGGGCTGCGATCCAAGGGCATGGTGGAAGTGAAAAGTGGCATCTCGCTTGGTGCAAAAATTGTTGCCGACGGCACCGTGAAGGTACGCGATGACTCGCCGGTGAAGGCGGTACTTCCAGGAAAAAAGAATCTGGAAGAATCTGCGGATAACGATTTAAAGTTGAGCGATGAAAAGGGATCTGGCGAGTCATGATCCTCTCAGATGTCTCGGTAAAGCGCCCGGTTTTCGCGGTTGTTCTCAGCCTGATTTTGGTGCTGGCTGGCATTGTCGCTTTCCTCGATCTGCCGGTGCGGCAATATCCGGCGATCGAGCCGCCGATCATTTCGGTAGATGTGAACTATCCCGGTGCCGCTGCCAATGTAGTCGAATCTCGTATTACCCAGATATTGGAGGACCGGGTCGCCGGGGTCGAGGGTATTGAAATGATCCGGTCCTCGTCTCGGGACGGGCGCTCAGAGATTACCATCGAATTTTCGCCTGACCGCGACGTCGATGCGGCGGCAAACGACGTGCGGGATCGTGTCTCCGGGGCACTGGACAATTTGCCTGAAGAATCCGATCCGCCGGAAATCAACAAGGTGGATGCCGACGCGCGTCCGTTCATGTGGCTCAACCTGACTGGCAAAGACAAGGATTCCCTGTGGCTTGCCGACTATGCCGATCGGGTCTTGACTGACCGCTTTTCGTCGATTGATGGCGTCGCCCGGGTGCAAGCCAGCGGTGCCTCTCGGCCGGCGATCCGTGTTTGGCTTGATCGCAAAAAAATGGCGGCTTCCGGGATTTCTCCCAATGATATTGAAGAAATATTGCGTCGGGAAAATGTCGAGCTGCCTGCTGGCCGGGTTGAATCTTCGGACCTCAACCTCACCGTCCGCGTTGCCCGAGCTTATGGCAATGTAGACGATTTCAAGGCGCTGGTCATCCGCCGCACGGCTGATGGGGCGCTGATGCGTTTGGGGGATATCGCTCGGGTCGAACTGGGTCCGGAAAATGTCTATGCGCATTTTCGGTCAAACGGTTTGCCAGGTGTTGGCATGGGTATCATTCGCCAATCCGGCGCCAACGAGCTGCAAGTGGCGAATGACATAAAGGACCGGATCACAGAAATCACGCCGCTCCTGCCACCCGGCGTGCAACTGGCGGTGAGTTATGACAGCAGTGTTTTTATTGCCAAGGCGATCAAAAATGTCTGGGAGACACTGGCTTTTGCTGCAATATTGGTGATTGTCGTCATCTATCTTTTTCTCGGGTCGGTCCGCGCCACGATCATTCCCGCTGTCACTGTCCCGATATCGATCATCGGCACCTTTTTTGTCCTCTGGTTGATTGGCCTGTCGATCAACTTGCTGACGTTGCTAGCGTTGGTCATGGCGATCGGGCTGGTTGTGGATGACGCGATTGTCGTGCTGGAAAACATCTATTCCCGGATCGAAAGCGGCGAGACACGTCTCGTTGCCGCGTTTGAAGGTGCCAGGCAGGTGGGATTTGCCGTGCTCGCAACCACGGCAGTTGTGGTGGCGGTGTTTGTGCCGGTGATGTTCTTGCCCGGCGAAACGGGCCTGCTGTTCCGTGAGCTGGCCATCACAATGATTGTTGCTGTGATAATTTCGACCTTCACAGCACTCACGCTGATTCCGGTCATGTGCTCCAAAATCCTGAAAAAGGGGGGCGCGGAAACCAGATTGAGCCGTCTTGTCGATGACAAATTCCGGCAAACCAGCGCAGGCTATGAAAGCATATTGTCCCGCTGGGTCCGCCGTCCGTTCTTGCTGGGCGGGGTCGCCTTTGGATTTGCCGCGCTCTTCGCCGTTTTTGCACTGCAAACGCTGCAGAGCGAAGTCGCGCCGCCGGAAGATACTGGGTTCATGTTCGGCAGCGCGTCGATTTCCGAGGGTGCGGGCTGGGACCGGTTGGTAAAGGTTATGTTTGATCTGGAAGAGCTCTCGCTGCCATTTACCGAAGATGACGGGCCGCTAAGGCGCGTCTTATTTCGCGCACCTGGGTCTTTCGGTCCGTCGGGGGACTTCTCATCGGGCCGGATGATCATGTTCCTCAAGCCATGGGACGAACGCGACATGACGACTGCGGAAACCGTGTCAGCGTTGAACGGGGTGTTCAAAGACTATCCATCGGCCAGAGCCTTTGTTTCCGGCGGATCGACGATTGGCGGGCGTGGCGGCGAGGCCATCCGATTTGTCATCGCCGGTGATACTTATGAAGAACTAACCCGGGCGCGCGATGCTCTGTTCGTGGCAGCCGAGGAATATCCAGGCATCGCCACTCTGGAATCTGATTATAAGGAAACGCGCCCGCAATTGGTAGTCAATGTGGACACGCTGAGGGCCGCCGATCTGGGCGTTTCCGTTCAGGAAATCGGTCGAACGCTGGAGACGATGATGGGCTCTCGCAACGCCGGCACCTATGTCGATCGCGGCGAGGAATATGACGTGATCCTGCAAGCAGAACCGGAAGATCGGGTTACAGCCGAAGATCTTGCCAACGTCTATGTCCGAGCGCGGGACAATAATCTTGTGCCGCTATCGGGTCTTGTCACGCTGACCAGCCGGGCCGAAGCGGGAGAGATGAACCGGTTCAACAAATTGCGGGCGATCACGCTGGAGGGCGCGGTTGGTGAAGGCTATTCCCTGGGTGAAGCGCTCACCTTCCTGGACAATGAAGCGGCAACGCTGCCCGAGGTTGTTGCCATAGGCTATGAAGGGCAAAGCCGCGCGCTGCGGCAAACGGGCGGGTCGATCTGGATGGTGCTCGGTTTCACCATCATATTGGTATATCTGGTGCTTGCCGCCCAGTTTGAGAGCTTTGTCAGTCCGCTGGTCATCATTTTGGGCGTTCCGCTGGCGATCAGCGGCGGCTTGTTGGGTCTCACGGTGATGGGCGGCACGCTGAATTTATATAGTCAGATCGGACTGGTGATGCTGGTCGGGCTTGCCGCGAAAAATGGGATATTGATCGTCGAGTTCGCCAATCAGCTGCGCGATGAAGGCATGGAATTTGAAAAAGCGATCCTGGAGTCCGCCAAACGCCGTTTCAGGCCAGTGTTAATGACGTCTATCGCTACTGTCGCAGGCGCGTTGCCACTGATGCTAGCGACAGGGGCCGGGGCGGCCAGCCGAGAGGCCATTGGAACAGTTATCGTCTGGGGAGTAGCGATTTCGACCCTATTGACGCTCATCATCATTCCAGCCTTCTATTATTTGCTGGCCCGCGGCACCAGCAGTCCGCTTGCTGTCACCCGACGTCTCAAAAAGCTGCGGCAAGGCAAAGCTGTTGGCGAGGGCGCGTAATCAGGCGTTCCTGCGATCGAGATCTTGGTCAAACAGAGATTTGTTCCGTCGGCAAAGCGGACCGAAAATGCAGCATTCTTGCGACAAACTGTTTTTCGGTTCGGAATTCAATCAGAAATGGTTCGCACCGGTGACGAGCAATTTAAACTGATTGCCTAATCTTTCGCGCTGCCGCTTGCCTTTAACCATGCAACTCGGGTAACTTAAATGCATGGATCACGAAATCAATCCCAGCGAACAAGACCAGATGGCAATCTCCCACTCGGATTTGCCAAAGGATTCGGTCATGGGCTTGATCGAAAAAAGCCCGATTGCCTCGGTAATCAGCAATCCCCGACTGGCCGACAATCCGATTGTCGCGGTCAATGATGCGTTCCAGCAGCTGACCGGCTATGACCGGGAGTTTATTATCGGTCGAAACTGCCGGTTTCTGGCGGGCGAGGCGACCGAGCCATGGCTGACCGAAGAAATCCGGCGCGGCGTGCGATTGCAGAAATCCGTGCTGGTCGAGATATTGAATTACAAGAAGGATGGCACGCCCTTCCAGAATGCCGTGCTGGTCGCGCCGCTGTTTGATGAAGAGGGCGAGCTGGAATATTTTCTGGGCTCACAGGTCGAACTGGATGCCGATGTTCCGAGTCTGGCCAAGCCGCGCCGGATGCGGGCGGTCGCGATTGTGAAGGACCTGTCGAAACGGCAGCGGGAAGTGCTGCAATTTATCGCCAAGGGCCTGCTCAACAAGCAGATTGCCCATGAATTGGGCCTCAGCGAACGAACCATCAAAATGCATCGTTCGATCCTGATGAAACGGCTCGATGTCCCCAGCGCTGCGGATATGGTCCGGCTGGCCGTCGAAGCGGGAATGTAAGATTGTTGGTCATACGGTCCAAGGGCCGTATCGATTTTAAAGGAATGCGCGTCTAATCACAGAATTGCATCGCGGGTTGGAACTTCTTTCCCCAATTCGGGCCGCAGACATTTTTTGGGCAACATTTCTCCCTCCTCCTTGTTGTCCAAAGATTTTCAGCCCGTGATGCGCTTTTTTCCTAAAATTGATCCGCGATTTCGATCATTCTGGTGAGCCGCTTTGGCGCGACCATCCGCCAGCTTTTGCTCAGCCAACTAGCGATATGGTCCCAGTCGGTACGGCCGGTGTCGAGCCGGATCGCGATCCAGCCGGATTTTCCGTAAAATTTGGGTGCATAATAAAGATCCGGATCGGCGTCGATCAGGGCCGCCTGTTCGTCCAGTCCGGTGGTCTTGACGAGCAGGGCGATACTGGCTTCGCCATGATGGCTCTGGGCGAAATAGGCAAAATATTTTCCCGTCGTTTCGCTACCGACCCGCCAGCCCGGCGCGCCGAAGCTGGGCCGTTCGTGACTTTCCTCGAGCGCCAGAGCGCGCTGGCGTATCTGCCCCAAAATCCATTCCGGATCAGCCTCGCGGGTGACATATCTGGCCAATGTGGCGGGATAGAGCTGATGTTCGGCGATCAGGATCCGGCTGGCCAGAGCGTCGGCATCATCATCGGGCAGGATGGCGACTTCGGTCTGGGCGAGCACCGGGCCATCATCGAGCTCGGCGGTGACCAGATGGACGCTGCAACCCGCGACCCTGTCACCGGCGTCGATTGCGCGCTGGTAAGTGTCGAGGCCCTTATATTTGGGCAGCAGGCTGGGATGGATGTTGAGCATATGATCCGCCCATTTTCGGACAAAGCCATCGCTCAAAATCCGCATATAGCCGGCCAGCACGACATATCCGGCCCCGGACTGGATCACAGCATCATGCATAATTGCATCATGGGCTTCGCGGGCCAGGCCTTTGTGCGGATGGGCGAAGGTTGCGATGCCCTCGGCTTCGGCCAGCTTCAGCCCCGGCGCATCGGCGTCATTCGACGCCACCAGCACCAATTCATATGGGCAGTCGGGTGATTTGGCAGCATAGACCATCGCTGCCATATTCGATCCGCGGCCGGAAATTAATATCGCGATTTTGGCTTTTTCAGCCATTGTGAGTGGCGGTCCAGTCGGCCGTCGCTGACCATGTGCCGCGTGTCCCCGTTACCGAACAGCCTTTGGTGCCGTTGCGCACATCGCCGATCTGATGGACTTTTTCACCAGCCGCTTCGAGATCTGAGGTAATCGCCTGCGCCTCGACGGGGGAGACCGCCAATACCATGCCGATCCCGCAATTGAAGGTCCGCGCCATTTCTTCGGGCTCGATATTGCCCTGTGCCTGCAGGAACGCCATCAGCCGGGGCTGCTCCCAGTTCGCCGCATCGACATGGGCGTGCATGCCATCCGGCAATACGCGCGGGATATTTTCCAGCAAACCGCCGCCGGTGATGTGGGCGAGCGCCTTGATCCGTCCGGACTGCATCAGCGGCAGGAGCGATTTCACATAGATTCGGGTCGGGGCGATCAATGCTTCGATCAATAATATGTCCGGATTGAACAGGGCAGGGCGCTCCATTTTCCAGCCCTTGTCTGCCGCCAGTCGCCGGACCAGCGAAAAACCGTTGGAATGGATGCCGGAGGATTCGAGGCCGAGCAGGATATCGCCCGGCTCGATCGTCGCTCCGGTCACGACTTTGTCGCGTTCGACTGCGCCAACGCAGAAACCGGCAAGATCATAATCCCCCTCGGCATACATGCCCGGCATTTCCGCCGTTTCGCCGCCGATCAGTGCGCAGCCCGACATCTTGCAGCCTTCGGCGATTCCCGCCACGACCCGTTCGGCGATGCCGTTTTCCAGCTTGCCGGTGGCAAAATAGTCGAGGAAGAACAATGGTTCCGCCCCTTGCACGATGAGATCGTTGACGCACATGGCGACGAGATCGATTCCCACCATATCATGCCGGTCATGGTCAATCGCGAGTTTGAGCTTGGTGCCGACGCCGTCATTGGCTGCGACCAGCAGAGGGTCCTGATAGCCTGCCGCCTTGAGGTCAAAAAATCCCCCAAAACCGCCCAGTTCGGCATTGGCACCGGCGCGCGCCGTGGCTTTTGCCAGCGGCGCAATCGCCTTGATCAGGGCATTGCCCGCTTCGATGGACACACCGGCTTTCGCATAGGTGTAAGAATCCGGCTCATTTTGCTTTTCACTCATAACTTGTGCGATTAGACAAGTCGCGGCTGGATTTCCACGCCATAATCGTCAAAAGGGCGCAAATGAGTTTTTTGACTGACTTCAGGATCAAGTTCGCTGCCATCATATCCGTCGTGACCATGCTCGCCGGAACGGTTGTCTATGCCCAGCTGGAAGGCACCGAACGCGGGGTTGCGCCGCTTGCCAGCACCGGTGACTTCGAAGTCATGGGCGTGGCAGTCGATGTCCATGGCGATAACGCCATCGAGGCCCGCAAAAAGGGCTGGGAAGAAGCCCAGCGCAAAGCCTGGAAGATGCTCTACAAGCGCACTCATGGCAGTGAAACCGAAGGTTTGCCGGACGCCAGGCTCAATACAATTGTCTCTGCGATCATCGTCGAGCAGGAGCAGATCGGTCCAAGACGCTATATCGCAACGCTGGGCGTGATGTTCGATCGGGCGAGAGCAGGGTCGATTCTGGGTGTCGGTGGCCGGCGATTGCGATCGCCGCCGCTGCTGGTGCTGCCGGTGATGTGGAGCGGCGGTTCCGCTCAGGTATTTGAAAGCCGCACCGAATGGCAAAAGGCCTGGGCGCGCTTTAGCTCTGGCGACAGCGCTATCGACTATGTCCGCCCTTATGGATCGGATAGCGAGTCGCTGGTGCT
>Ga0105050_10008074_pt1 | contig 12278 bp, 8 predicted proteins | sample FRY01_FD_78088 | JGI IMG/M metagenome (GOLD analysis project Ga0105050, IMG submission 78088) | Freshwater microbial communities from Lake Fryxell liftoff mats and glacier meltwater in Antarctica - FRY-01 | ecosystem: Environmental > Aquatic > Freshwater > Ice > Glacier meltwater ... | reverse complement strand
TACAGCCCCTTGGTGTGGCCGAAGGTGCCGCCGCGCTCGCCGGTGCCCTCGCCGTAGTAGATGATGTTGTCGTTCGCCCGCATCTCCTCAGCGATGCCGTCGCGCACCGCATCCAGCCAGCCGGTCTCGACCGTTTTGCGCGCCCTCGCCGGCGCAAGCGCTTCGGGCGGGTTGATCGGGTCGGCGTAGGTGTGGCGGAACACCGTGCGCGGGTCTGGCTCCGGGGAGGCGCGGGCGAACTCGACGGAGGCCGCGACCTCGTCGTCGATGCGCTTGTCGATGGCGGCCAGCGTCTTGTCGGTGGTGACCCCGAATTCCTCGACCAGGCGTGCGCGGAAGGTTACCACCGGATCCCGCTTCAGCCAGTCGTCCACCTCGCCCTGGGTGCGGTAGGTGCCGGTGACCGTGTCGCCCTCGTGGTGGCCGACGGTGCGGTAGGTTTTGGATTCGATCAGCGTGGGGCCCTCGCCGCGGCGGGCGCGTTCGGCGGCCTGTTGCATGACGGTCCAGACGGCGACGACATCGTTGCCGTCCACCGCCACGCCGGGGATGCCATAGGCCGCGGCGCGGGTGGCGATCTCCGGATTCAAGGTCACGCTGTTAAGCGGTGTTGCGGTGGCGTAAAGGTTGTTCTCGCACACCAGGATCACCGGCGCGCGCTGGATGCCGGCGAAATTCAGCGCCTCGTGGAAGGCGCCGTGGCTGGTGGCGCCGTCGCCGAAGAACGCCACGGCCACTCCGTCGGTGCCCATGTGGCGGGCGGCAAGTGCCGCACCCACCGCCTGCGGCGCACCGGAGGCGACCACGCCGTTGGTGCCGAACAGCCCAATGGCGCGCTCGTAGAGATGCATCGTGCCGCCGCGCCCGCCGCCGCTGCCGCCGGACTTGCCGTAGAGCTCGGCCATCAGCACCTTCGGGTCCATGCCCTTGGCCAGCGCGTGGCCGTGGCCGCGATGGGTGGAGGTGATCCAGTCTGTTTTGCGCAGGTGGGCGCAGACACCGACGGCGGTGGCTTCCTCGCCGATATACAGGTGCAGGAAGCCGGGCGTCTCGCCGGCGCGGCAGGCGACCTGGGCGGCGAGCTCGAACTTGCGCAGCAGCGCCATCTGCTCATAAAGGCGCACCATCTCCTCGGCTGAGAGCCCCTGGGGCAGCGGCGGGCGGTTCAATCCAGCAACAGCCTTGGCTTTTGCGGTCATGCGGCGCGGCCCTCCCGGTCGGCGGCCCCGCGTTGCGCCGAGGGGCCAAAGATTATAATAGGTGAGATCGTAACACGACTGCGCGGGCAGACAAGGCACCGCGCGGCAGCGGAGGGAAGCGGCGATGCGCGTGGATCTGACGGGCCGCGTGGCCCTGGTCACTGGTTCGGCCAAGGGCATCGGGCGGGCGATCGCCGACCGTTTCGCCGCCGAAGGCGCCAGTGTTGTCTATTCCGATGTCGAGGCGCCGGACGAGGCTGCGAACGACGCGCGGCACATGGCGCTGAAGCTCGACGTGACCGACGAGGACGATGTGCAGCGCGCGGTCGATGCCGTCATCGCGCGCTACGGCAAGCTCGACATCTGCGTGAACAACGCCGGCATTGGCACGGCGCCGGCGGACCGGGTGACGATCGACAAGGTGCGCATCGCGCAGTGGAAGCGGCTGATCGACGTGGACCTGACCGGGGTGTTCATGGTCAGCCGCGCGGCCTCGGCCGCGATGATCCCGCAGAAATACGGGCGGATCATCAACATCTCCTCGGTGCTGGGCCTGGTGCCGATGCGGCTGCAGAGCGCCTATGTCGCGGCGAAGGGGGGGGTGGCGAACCTGACGAAGGGCATGGCGATCGAACTGGCGCCGCACGGCATCACGGTGAACGCGATCGCGCCAGGCTCGACGGCGACCGATGGCTGGCGCACCTGGATCAACGACGCCACCAGCGAGGAAAAGGACCTGCACGCCCGGCTGATGTCCCATATCCCCATGGGGCGGCCGGCCGAAACCCGCGAAATCGCGCACGCCGCGCTGTTCCTGGCTGATCCCGACAGCGCCTTTGTCACCGCCCAGATCCTGGCCGTGGACGGCGGCTGGATCGCCGGGTTCGCCCGGGACTTCTGAGCCGCTTGCGGAGGAAGGCAAGGCCAGGAAGAAGTCCCTGGCCTTTTCCTCCTTCAGCCCCGCTCAGACGCGCCGGATGTTCCAGGGATACGAGCCGATGCCCGGCAGCACGCCGGTGATATCGCGGCTGAAGGTGGTGAACGTGCTGTACTGTCCCAGCGGCACGAACGGCGGGTCGTCGAACAGCACTTCCTGGATGCGGTCGTAGATGTGCTGCACCGGCTGCTCGGCCGCGGTGTCGCGCCAGTCCTGGGTGAGCTTGCCGATTTCCGGATTCTGGTACCAGCCGGTCCAGCCGCCGTCGCCGCGGATGAAGAAGTTCATCGCCGGCGAGGCCGTCGATACGTTGGAGCCCGCGGTGTGGAACAGGTTCCAGCCGCCCTTGTCGACCGGGCCTCTGTTGGTGATGCGCTGGATCATCGTGCCCCAGTCCATCGCCTGGAAGTCGAGGTTCATGCCCAGGCGGCGAATCAGGTCGCCGCTGACCTGGCCGAAGGCGTTGTGGTGGTGGATGTCGGTCGGCACCAGCAGCGCGATCTTCTCGCCGTTATAGCCGGCATCCGCGATCGCGCGGCGCGCGGCGGTGAGGTCTTCGGGCATCGGCATCGCCTTGGTGCCGGCCGTCTCGGTCACGTTCGGCGCGCCGCAGGGGAAATAGGCGCGGCAGGTCCGCCAGGCATGTTCGCCCTCCCCGGCGGCGACGCGCAGGAAATCCACCTGGTTGACCGCGGCCAGGAAGGCGCGGCGCAGCTTGACGTTGTCGAAGGGCGGCTGCAGGAAGTTGAAGCGCAGCACGCCCATCCAGCCGTACTCGTCCTTCACCTCCAGCACCAGGTTGCGGCTTCGCTGCACCAGCTGGCGCAGGTCGGCCGGCGTGCTCTCCCACCAGTCCATCTCGCCGGACCGCATGGCCGCGATCGCTGTGCCGTGGTCGCTCATGGTGTGCCACTCGACCCGGTCCATATAGGCGATCTTGGCGCCGGTGGTGCGGTTGGGCGTGTCCTGGCGGGGCACATACTTGTCGAACTTGGTGTAGACGACGTTGGTGCCGGCGATGAACTCGTCGGCCTTGAAGCGGTAGGGGCCGGAGCCCACGACGTCTTTGATCGCGGTGAAGGCGTCCACGTCGCCGAAGCGCTCGGGCATGATGAAGGCCGGAAGGCCTGACGTGCGGCCGAGGGCTTCGAGCAGGCGCGGGAAACGGCGCTTGAAGCGGATGCGGATGGTTCGGTCGTCGGGTGCCGAAATCTCGTCGATCTGCGGCCACATCACCGCGCCGAAGCTGTCGCGCTTGGCCCAGCGGTGCAGCGAGGCGATGCAGTCGCGGGCGAGGACCGGGACTCCGTCGTGGAACCACAGGTTCTCGCGAAGTTTGATGGTCCAGTCGGTGTAGTCGGCGTTGACGGTATGCCCCTCGGCCATCTGCGGCGCGGGCCGGAAGTCATTCTTGGTGCCGTAGAGCGTGTCCCACACGTGGTAGCCGTGGTTGCCGGTGACGAGGGATGCGGTCCAGACCGGGTCGAGCACGGTGAGGCCGGTGTTGGGGATGAACTTCAACACGCGCGGGTCGCGCCGTTGGGCCTTTGACAGGGAAGGGGCTGCGAGTGTTCCGGCGAGGGCTGCCGCACCTGCCAGGACGGTGCGGCGGGCAGGCGAGATGAGTCCGGTCTGCGGTGGGGCAGCCATGGCGTTTCCTCTCGTGGTGGACGTTCGGTCCTTGCGGAAAACGCTAGGTGTCGCCAGCGGGCCTTGTCAATCGGAATGCGGCGGCGTGGGGCCTGCCACGGGCCAGTCGCGCCGGCGCAGCGCGACCCAACTGGCCAGCACCGCGGGGGCGAGGCCGCAGGCGACGACGAGGGCGTAGCCGCGCACCGTGGCCGCGGGGCTGCTGCCGTCGAGGCCCGCGGTGGTGGCGGCCAGGCCCGTCAGCGCCGCGCCGATCGCATAGCCGGCCGACTGCACGGTCGGCACCAGGCCCGCAGCGCGGTCGCGTTCCCCGGGCGGGGCTGCGTGCATCACCGCCATCGACAGGAAGGCCCAACCGATGCCGAAGCTGGCACCGGTGGCCACCAGGAACGGCACCATCGCCCATGGCAGGCCGGCGAGAATGGTCACCAGTTGGCCCGCAATGCCGACCGCCAGCACGACCGGCCCGAAGCGGATGCCGATCGCCGGCATGGCCGGATGGCGGATGTTGGCCACCACCAGCATCGCGCCGCTCCAGGCGAGCGGGCCGATGGCGAACATGACACCGGCCACGGTGGGGCTGAACGCCCAGCCTTGCTGAAGGGTGAGCGTGAGGTGGACGAAGGGGAAGGAATGGGCCACCGGCATCAGCAGCACCACCAGCAGCCCGGCGCCGAGTGCTGTGCCGGGATGGAAGGCGCGGCGGGGAAACAGCGCGTTGGCCCGGCCCCGGTCCACCGCCACCACGCCGACCAGCACCGCGGCCCCGGCAGCCACCGCAAATGCCGCGAGCACCGCACCCCCGGCCAGCGACGAGGCGGCGATCAACAGGATGCCGCCAGCCAGCGCGCCCAGGCGCAGCAGCGGCGCGGCCACTGCCGGCGCGGCCATTCTCGGCGCGGCTGCCACGCGCGGAACAGTCACTGCGGCGAGGGTCAGGAACAGCACGGCCAACGGCACGTTCACCAGGAACGCGGCACGCCACGACACCGTCTCGGTCAGCACGCCACCCACCACTGGTCCGGCAAAACCCGCGAGCGCCCAGACCAGCGCCTCCGCCGCGAACACCTTGGTCACCAGCCGCGGCGGAAACAGCGCGGGGATAAGCGCATAACTGATCGCCGCGACAACCCCCTCCCCGGCGCCCTGCAACGCCCGGCCAAGCAACAGAACGGGCATCGTCGGGGCCAGGCCGCACGCCAGCGTCCCGGCGAGGAAGATGCCGCCCCCCAACATCAGGCCAAGCCGGGCGCCGAGCCGGGCCTTCACCGTGGCCCCGGCAGCACCGGCGACGATGGCGCTGACCAGGAACAGGGTGGAGGCCCAGGCAATCAGCGCCACCCCGCCGATCTCGGTCACCGCGCTGGGCAGCGCGGTGGCTACCAGGAACGTGTTGAAGGCATACAAACCAATGCCGAGCGAAAGCATCGCCAGCGGCGCGAGATGCGGCCGGCGCAGCAGCTCGGCCCAGGCGCCACCTGCCTGGTCGGTCACTTCGGCACGATCGTCGCCTCGATCTTCGCCCGCAATTCGGGTGTGACCGCGGGCAGCACTCCGAACCACATCTCGAAGGCCGGGCGCGCCTGGTGCAACAGCATGCCCAGCCCGCCGACGATCGGGTTGCCACGGGCACGCGCGGCGGCGAGCAGTGGCGGGATCAGCGGGTTATAGACGATGTCGCAGACCAGGGCCGTCGTGGGGAGCGCATCGAGCGCGATGTCGAGCGGGGGCTGGCCGGTCATGCCCTGGGTGGTCGTGTTGACCAGCAGCGCGGCGCCCGCGAGCGCCTCGCCCCGCCCCTCCCAGTCGATCACCTCGATGGCGCCCCCGAACTCGTCACGCAACCGTTCGGCGCGCGCCCGCGTGCGGTTCAACAGGCGCACGACGGGGGCGCCCTCGTCGAGCAGGCTGACCACCACGCTGCGCGCGCCGCCGCCGGCGCCGAGCACCACGGCAGGGCCCGCATCGCCGCGCCAGGCGGGCTGCGTCTCGCGCAGCGATTCGATGAAGCCGTAGCCGTCCTTGTTGAAGCCAGAGAGCGTGCCGTCCGGCTCGACGACGATCAGGTTGATCGCGCCCATGCGCCGCCCGACCGGGTCGACGCGATCGACCAGGCGGGCGGCCTCCTCCTTGTGCGGCACGGTCACGTTGGCGCCGGCGAAGCCCAGTGCCACCAGCCCGCGCAGCGCATCGGCCAGCCGGCCGGCGGCGACGGCCAGCGGAACATAGGCGCCCGCAATGCCATGCTCGGCGAGCCAGTGGCCATGCAGCATCGGCGAGCGCGACTGCGACACCGGCCAACCAATGAGGCCCGCCACGCGGAATGGCTTGGGGTCTGCCATGGATGTCCCTATGTCGATGCGTTGGACGCAGAGGGAGACGGCAAGCCATGCGCGAGGTCAAGACGATCGGGGCTGACGACGCGCGGCGCGGCATCGCGGCGGTGCGCGCCTCGGCGGAGCGGCGCGATGCGGCGGTGGTGGTGGCGATCGCCGATGCCTATGGGGAGCTTCTGGCGCTGCTGCGCATGGACGGGGCCGGTCCGGCGGACGTCGCCCCGGCCATCGCCAAGGCCTACACCGCCGCACGCCTGGGGCAGACGACACGCGCCATCGAATCCGCGGCGCGCAACCCCAAAACCGGCTTCGACCTCGGCGGCTTCGCCGACCCGCGCATCATCGGGCTGATCGGCGGCGTACCGGTCGAGCACGCGGGCGAGACGGTGGGCGCGATCGGCGTGAGCGGCGCGGCGGCCGAAACCGAGGAGGCGCTGGCCGAGACCGGCGTGGCGGCGATGCTGGAACCCTACCGGCCGGCGATGCCCCAGTCGGGCGAGGACGACGAGGTGCCGTGATCCCTCAATCCAGATCAAGCGGAAACACCGGTCGGCGCAGGCGGGTGTAGGGGAAGCGGCGGCTGTCGGACGAGCACGGCCCGCGGGTGGTGACGGTGTGGGTCTCCGACATGATCTTGTCGTACGCTTGCCGGTGCGCAACCGCCGCCTTCACGCCGATCACGCGCAGGTCCTCAGGATTGATGCCCTGGCTCCGCCACTGGCCGAGGTCAAATGGGGCGGTCTTTTTCGAGGTCAGGAGGAGCGTGATGCCGCGGTGGCGCACCACCGCCGTGGGGCCCATGGCGATGTGGATGCCAGAGCTGCCAGCCATGTGGGAGTGGCGATCCTCCAGCGTGAAGGTGCCGTCGGACTCGGAGACCTTCTCAACCTCCAGCGGCACCGGCCCGAGGTCGAGCCGGCTGCCCTTGCCGCCGAGGGCCAACGTCACGCGGTCGCCGATCGGCACCGCCTTGAGCGCCTGCACCGCCGCCGGATCGTTGATGATCACGCCGCCGCCCTGCACGTCGTGCTTCAGCATGGCGCGCAGGATGTCGGTGCAGTCGCCCGGCGCGCCGCCGCCGATGTTGTCGGAGGGCTCCACCAGAAGCACCGGTCCGCGCCGGTTGGGCAGGCCGCGCGCGAGGATCGTATCGGCATCGCCCTGGGGCGGGATTGCCTGGTGGCGCAGTTCCCATGCCAGGTCGCCGAGGCGCGCGAGTGCGGCTTCGGCGCGCGCCGGATTGCCCTCGGTGATGGCGGAGAAGGCGATGCCGGCATGGTGGCTGTCGCCGAAGCTGTAGCCGCCGATGGTGCTGACGACGAGGATCTCCGGGTCCTCTGCCTCGATCCGCCGGGCCAGCGCACAGAGATCGCGCATCGGGCTGTCGGCGGTGCCGGTCCCGGTGGGCGGAATGATGATCGGCGTGCCGCGCCAGGCCATGCGCGGGGTGATGCCGGTCGTCAGCGCGCGGGCAAGCAGGGTGGCGGCGCGCTCGGCAGCTTCGAAGGCGTCGGTGTGCGGGGTGTTGCGGTAGCTGACCAGGCCGTTGGCATGCCGGCACATCTCGGGCGTGAGGTTGGCATGTGGGTCGTGCACGCCGAACAGCGGCAGCTCCGCGGCGCCAGGCAGCGCCCGGATGCGGGCTAGCAGCTCACCCTCCGGGTCGTCGCTGTCGGTTGTGACCATGGCGCCATGCAGGGCGAGGTAGATGCCGTCCAGCCCCTCGGCCAATGCGGCGCGCAGCATCGGCTCCAGTTCCTGCCAGAAGGCTTCGAAAACCGCGTGCTCCACCGTGCCGGCGGGCGTGGCCCCCCAATCGAGTGTGGGCACCACGGTCCAGCCCTCGCGCTCGGCCACGCCCAGGAACGCATCGACCACGGACAGGTCGCCGCGCCGGGCCAGGATGCCGGCCGCATCGCGGCGGCGGAAGGCGTCCAGCCCCGTGGTCTCATCCACGAAGCTGTGCGTCTCGTGGAACAGGCCAGCGAAGAGAATGCGGGGCATGCGTGGTTCCTCCTTGCGGCAGCCTAGGCCGGCGGATGTTGACGCGCCAAGCCGGGCGGCGTTCAATTGCGACCCATGAGGGCGAAACGCCCCGAGGGAGGTTGCAATGCGCTCAGCGTTCCTGCGATGTGCGGTCGTTGCCGCGATGGCTGCACTGGCGTCGTTCCTGCCCGCGACGGCTCCCGCGCAGCAGAACGTGCTGAAGGTGGTGCTGCCCGGCGACCTGCGCAGCATCGACAGCGACTGGACCGCCGCCGCGATCACCCGCTACCACAGCTTCATGGTCTACGACACGTTGCTGGGCCTGGATGCGAACCAGCAGATCAAGCCGCAGATGGCCGATCGCTTCGACCTGTCCGACGACAAGCTGACCTACACCTTCCACCTGCGCGACAAGCTGGCGTTTTCCGACGGCACGCCGGTGACCGCCGAGGATGTTGTTGCCTCCTGGACGCGCTGGGCCGAGGCCGATGGGGCGGGGCAGATGATCGCCACCTTCCTCGCCGGGCTCGATGCGGTCGATGCGAAAACCCTGCGGGTGCGGCTGAAGGAGCCCTTCCCGCAACTGCCCTATGTGCTGGCCAAGCCGATGGCGATTCCAATGTTCGTCAAGCCGGGCCGCATCGTGAAGGGGCTGTCGGCGCGCACCCAGTTCAGCGACCCGATGGGCTCCGGCCCGTTCATCATGCGCAAGGACGAATGGGTCGCCGGCTCCAAGACGGTTTATGTCCGCAACCCCGGCTACGTGCCGCGCGCCGAGCCGGCCAGCGGCATCGCCGGCGGCAAGATCGTCAAGGTGGACCGCGTGGAATGGGTGGTGATCCCCGATCCCTCCACCCAGGCCTCCGCCCTGCGCAACAACGAGGTGGATTTCGTCGAAGGCCCAACGCTGGACCTGGTGCCGATGCTACGCACCAGCCGCGGCGTGGTGGTGGAAGAACGCTGGCCCACCGGCAGCCAGGGCACGATGCGGGTGAACTGGACCAACCCGCCCTTCGACAACCCGATCGCCCGGCGCGCCATGTACAGCTTCGTCAACCAGCGCGACATGATCCTCGCCGCACTGGGCGACGAGAAACTGGGCCAGGTCTGCGGCGCGCTGCTCATCTGCGGCTCGCCCAACGGCAGCGAGTATGGCGCGGAGATGCTGATCGCCGACGTGCCAGAGGACGTGCGCCTCAAGCGCGGCATGGAGATGCTGCGTGAGGGCGGCTACAAGGGCGAGAAAATCGTCATCCTCGATCCATCCGACCAGCCGGTGATGACGCGCGCGACCCAGGTTCTGGCCGCCGCGATGCGCAAGGCCGGGGTGAACGTGGAGTTGCAGACGATGGACTGGGCCACCGTCGTCTCCCGCCGCGCGGTGCGCGGGCCGGTGGCGAACGGGTGGCACATCTTCTTCACCATGGGCGGCCCGCTTGGCCCGGCCAATCCGGTGTTCCATGTGCAGATGTCTGCGGCCTGCGACAAGGCCTGGTTCGGCTGGCCCTGTGACGCGGAGCTGGAACGCCTGCGCGCCGCCTGGATCCGCGAGACCGACCCGCTCCGCGCCCGCTGGCTGGTGGAGAACATCCAGCTGCGCGGCGCACAGATCGTGGTCTATGTCCCCTTCGGCCAGTACGCCTCCCTCTCGGCCAAGCGCGACACTGTCGAGGGCATGTTGAAGGTGCCCGAGACCGTGGTGTTCTGGAACGTCTCCAAAAAATAGGATGGGGCCAGGGGCGACGCCTCGGCGGGGTCCAGGGGTAGCGCCCCTGGCCTTCCCTTCCTGAACAGAGGATCGACCGTGTACCTCTTCTCCGCCGCCCTGGCGACCGAAACGAACACCTTCGCCCGCAGCTACTACGCCCCCGGCACGCATCCCGAGACGCCGACCATGTCCACAAAATCCGACGCCCGATCTCGCCGCTGAATGCGAACCCATGGCTGTTCCCCAGGAATTCCTGACTGCCCGGATGCGGCTTTCTGCGCCGCGGCTGGATGATGCGCCCGCGCTGTTTGCCTTCATGGGCGATGCCGAGGTGATGCGCCACACCACGCGCCTGGCCTCGCTGTGCCGCATGCGGCACAGCGAGGCCATGCGTGGCAGGCGCGACGGCTGGGCTTCGGCTGCTGGACGGTGCGGCGCGAGGGCAGGGTGGTGGGCTTTGGCGGGCTGAACGACGACCTGTTAGACCTCGGATACGGGCCGGAGATCGCCTAATTCTTCGCCCGCGAGGCCTGGGGGCAGGGCTACGCCGGCGAGTTGGTGGCGGCCAGCCTGGAGCTTGCCCGGGCAAGCGGGCTGGCCAGCGTGCGAGGCTTTGTCCATCCCGACAATGCACCGTCTCGGCGCGTGCTGGAACGCGCTGGATTCAGCGTGGAACGCTTTGTGCCGCAGATGACGCGCTGGATGCTGTGGCGGGCTGTGTAAAGCACAGTTAAAACGAGGTCTGGCAAGAGAAGGCAAGGGCGTCGCCGTTGCGGCGCGAAGCCGCACCGCAGGGACCCACCAGGGGCCAAGCCCCTGGACCTTCATCAATGGGTTTCCAAAGGCTGGCGGCCGTCGGAAATCGATTTTATTGCAATAAGATGAGGTCCAGGGGCTCGGCCCCTGGTGGGGTTCGGGGCCAAGCCCCGACTTGCCTCGCTGAGTGTCACTCCTACCGAGGGTTGTCATCACACCCCCGCCGCCAGCAGCAGGTCCGCCAGCGTAAGTCCGCCCAGCCCGTCGCCGATGCCGTCCACCAGCAGGTCGAACAGCGCCTGTTTGCCGGCGATGATCGCGGCGATGCGTTGCTCGATCGTGTCCCCGCAAACATAGGTGAACACCTGCACTGGCAGGGTCTGCCCCATGCGATGGGCGCGGTCTTCCGCCTGCGCTTCGACCGCGGCGGTCCACCACCGATCGAAATGGAACACCACGCTGGCCGCGGTCAGGTTCAGCCCGACCCCGCCGGCGCGCAGCGACAGCACCAGCACATGCTGGCGCGGGTCCTCGGCAAAGCGGGTCAATACCGCGGTGCGGGTGGTCGCGTCCTGACCGCCGACCAGCACGCCGGGGCGGAACCGCGCCAGCCGGCGGGCGATTGCCTCCACCCCGAACGGGGCTGCGACGAATTGGCTGAACACCAGGCATTTGGCTCCGCCCGCCGCCACCGCCGCCACGCGCCGTTCCAGGTCGTCGAGCTTGCCCGACTCGCCGGTGTTGGGATCGGCGTTGCAGATCTGCTTCAGCCGCAACAGCAATTCCAGCACATGCGCCACGCGCACCTGCCGCCCCAGTTCGCGCAGCCACACCAGCCCCAGATGCTCGGCGGCGTCATAGGCGGCGCGCTGGCGCGGGGTCATTCCGGGGTCGATCACCAGCCCGGATTTAGGCGGCAACTCGCTCAGCACCTCGGCCCGCCGCCGGCGCAGTTGGCGCTCGGCCAGCAGTCGGCGCAGCCCCAGCATGCGCTCGCGTCGGTCGAACTGCCCGGGGACGACGAATTCCATGATCGACACCAGGTCGTCGACCCGGTTCTCCAGCGGCGTGCCGGTCAGCGCCCAGGCCCGGTCGGCGTGCAGCCGCTTGACCACGAGTGAAGTTTCGGTGCTGGCGTTCTTCATCCGCTGCGCCTCGTCGGCGATCACCACCGCCCAGTCGCGCGCGCGCGGCCCGTACGGCCCCGGCATCAGGATGTCGGCGCGCAGGCTCTCATAGCTGGTCAGATGAACATCGGCCGTCCGCCGCCAGGCGGAAGCGCGCTCGGCCGCGCTACCGAGCACCGTGGACAGCGTCAACTCCGGCGCCCACTCGCGCAGCATCGCGCGCCATTGCAGAACCAGCCCGGCCGGCGCCACCACCAGCGCCGGCCGGCCCCGCGGCCCCAGCACGCGCAGCGCACCGATCGCCTGGATCGTCTTGCCCAACCCCATGTCGTCGGCCAGCAGCAGCGAGCCTGCCATCAGCCGCTCGATGCCGTGGCGCTGGAACGGCATCAGGGGGTGCCGCCAGGGCAGGCCGAACGAGCGGTCTTCGCCGTTCATCAGCAAGCGCCTGGTGATCCGATGCTGACCGGCACTTCAGCCGGTCTGCTGCATCGACCCACAAAATCCAGCTACCCCGCCTCCTCGTCCGGCGGCGGCAGCGCCAGGTCCGGGTCCTCGACATAGGTGTTGCCGTCGGGC
>Ga0105050_10008069_pt1 | contig 12282 bp, 12 predicted proteins | sample FRY01_FD_78088 | JGI IMG/M metagenome (GOLD analysis project Ga0105050, IMG submission 78088) | Freshwater microbial communities from Lake Fryxell liftoff mats and glacier meltwater in Antarctica - FRY-01 | ecosystem: Environmental > Aquatic > Freshwater > Ice > Glacier meltwater ... | reverse complement strand
TGGGAAACCAACGAAGACATATTGCCAGGCATATACATTTACCGCTGTGTATATACAAACTGGCAAGGCAAAGCCTTTGAGAAAAAAGGTGCAGTGGAGGTGGTGAAGTAGGAAACTGGCTGCTGGAATCCTCGCCTCCGCCACGCCGCGGCGGAGGGATGAGGAAAAACCAACATTCAAGTTTACATATCCTTCAAAATAATGTATTTCCATGACCATACATTTCATTTTACTTCCTATTTTAGTGCCCTCATAAATGATAAAAAAATTAACACCCATAGTTTTATTGTGTTTTGCGGCCTGCAGCGGATCTGGGATAAAGGACCGCAGCACAAAGGATAGTTTGGCTGTTCCTGAAAAAATGGATACAGTACAAAACCATGAATCAGATATAAAAGTCATCTCCGGAACCGGGGAAGGAATGCTTACTGAAATAGGCAGACCCAGCGCTTTGTATTATGGAAAATCTGTAAAAACAACTTTTAACAAACTTACCCAAAGAAGCAAAGAAGAACTTTCTATACTTTTGGCCCAAATTAAGAATCACGGTGGAGCCATCGCAGGTTCCATGGCTTATATTTATCAGGCCATCCCTCTACAAGGGGATCTTCAAGTTTTTATTGGCATTCAAGTGAAAGCCAAAATGGATGGAATAGAGTTGGGTGAGTTTTATGAATTACCTGCCGGAAGGTATTATAAAATGAAAGTAAATGCGGAACCGGGTGAGACCTGGGAACAGCACAAAACCATACAAAAAACCCTTATCACGGAGCAGAGAAAAGTCCAGTTGCCTATTTTGGAAATATTTTCTGAAACTTACAATAGCAATATGACGCCTATTACCAAAGCTACGTTGTTTTATTCAGCCAAACCCCAACGGTGACAGATTACATTTCACTTTCAGAACTTCTTGGTGATATTAGAGGCACATTGGAAAAGGAGTATGGCCAATATACCTATCGTGTGCTGGCAGAAATAACGGATATCAAAGTTTACTACCAAAAACAATATGCTTTTTTAACACTGCTAGAAAAACAAGGAGACAATATAGTGGCCAATGCGGGAGCCGTAATTTGGCGCGACAATTTTTCAATCATCAAACAATTTGAGAAAGCAACGGGTGTAAAGTTCGACCAAAATCTAGAATTGCTACTTGAAGTAGAAATTCAATACAACGTGCGTTATGGATTACGCTTAAGCATTATAAGCATTGATGAAACCTATACCCTTGGAAAACTAGAGCAACAAAAGCAGAATGTTTTGGTGCGTTTAATGGCCGATTATCCAAAATTGGTTTGGATGCGTGATGACATGTATAGGAGCAACAACCATTTAAAGAAACTGCCTGTGGTTATGCAAAAAATAGCCTTAATAGCTGCACCAGGTTCTGATGGCAGGCGAGATTTTATGCACGAATTGGAAAACAACGAATACAATATAGATTACAGTTTGATGGAGTTTCCCGTGCAAGTGCAGGGCGATACAGCGGCTGGGCAAATAGGCTTACAATTGGAAAAAATTAATAGAACCCAAGAAGCATTTGATGCAGTAGCCATAGTGCGCGGGGGTGGCGGAAGTACAGATTTTTCTGCATTCGACAGTTACCGTGTAGGTTTGGGGGTGGTGCAATGTCCTTACCCTGTGTTTACAGGCATTGGGCACGAAAGGAATGTTTCTATTACCGATTTGTTGGCTTTTAATGCGGCCAAAACCCCAACCAAATGTGCGGCTGCATTTACAGAACACAACATGCATTTTTTGGGATTGGTGCAAAATGCCCAACAGAATATTGGCACTAGGGCAAAGGGAATGGTTTCTTTATTTAGGCAGCAAACACAAAATACCCAGTCGAAATTATTGCGTTCAGCACAATGGAGAATTACCCAAGAAAAGCAGTTTTTGCATAGGGTAGAAGACAAATTGAAAATGGCATTGCCGGATGGAACCTTGCAAAGGGGTTTTGCGCTGGTTAGAAAAAACGGAAAACACATAGCCAAATCAGAAATGTTAGATTTTGGCGATGAGATTGAAATACAATTTACCGATGGAACTAAAAAAGCACGCATAGAATCATGACAAAGAAAGAAGAATTTACTTACGAATCTGCCAAGAAGAGGCTAGAGCAAATAATGGCCAATATAGATTCTGGGAAAGTGGGTATTGATGAATTGGGGCCAACATTGCAAGAAGCACGCGAGTTGATTGAAAAATCGCTAGAAAAATTGGCCAATGCTGAGAAAATTATTGTGGAGTGGGAAGAATGAAAATGCCATTGTTGATTCCTGGAAACGTGGTTGCATTAATTGCCCCAGCCCGCGCAGTTTCGCAAGAAGAAATGCTGCCATTTAAAAAGTGGGTACAAAGCAAAGGACTCGTTTTAAAAGAAGGTAAACATTTGTATGGTCGGTTAAATCAATTTAGTGGAACAGATGCTGAAAGGGCAGAAGATTTTTGCACTGAGTGGTTGGATCCTGAGGTAAAGGCTGTGTTTTGCGCGCGTGGTGGCTATGGAAGTATGCGGTGGACACATTTGGTTCCTGAAAGCGTATGGAAACAAAATAAACCCAAAACATTGGTAGGTTTTAGCGATATAACCACCTTGCATTTGGAGCTCAATCGCTATGGGGTGGAGACTTTGCACGCGATGATGGCCCACGAATTTGCCAAGGAAAACGAATTTCAAACGGCAAATATAGAATCGCTGGAAAATGCATTGTTCACGGGTGTATTGAAATATGACCTGAATGAAAACCCTGAAGTTGAAATTTATCGTGGTGGAAATATGCGTGGAGATCTAATTGGCGGAAATTTGTCTTTGCTATATGCAGCTTTGGGCACGCCAGAGCAGCCTCACACCCAAGGGAAAATTTTGTTTATAGAAGATTTGGATGAATATCTCTACCATATTGACCGCATGGTGGTTTCACTAAAGCGGGCTGGAATTTTTAAAGGCCTTGCTGGCCTGATAGTTGGGGATATGCTAAACATGCGCGACAATGCGATCCCATTTGGTGCGAACGTGTTAAAAATTGTTCTTGAGGCTGTGGAAGAATATCAGTTTCCGGTTTTGTTTCATTTTCCAGTAGGTCATGGTCTTAAAAACTATGCTTTAAAATTAAATGCGTTTACTACCTTTGACGGCAGATTTTTAATTCAAACATAAATTGATTTCAAGAGACACGTATATCGAACTAACCAAATTTGGCATTGTGGGTGGCTTATGTTTTGGGCTAGATATGGGCATTTATTATGGCCTTACAGAAATGGGAGGCATGCCAACAATTTTCGCCAAATCCATTTCCGTAATATCGGCTACTTTTCTTAATTATTATGTAAACAAAACGTGGACTTGGGGGCACAGCCATAGAGACAACAAGCGGTTTGTAAAGTATTTAGTATTGTATGCAGTAAGCGGCATTCTCAATGTAGCATCCAACGAAATATTCTTGCGAATACTCCCGGATAATGAATTTCAAATGGTGGTTATTCAAAAAGCAAGAGCCATTCAAACTCCATTTCTCACCTTAAAATTGCATAAATTTTTAGCTGTAATAGGGGCAACCATTGTAGGGATGATTGTGAATTTTCTGGGGCAAAAACTTTGGGTTTTCAAAACAGAAAATACGTATAACGAAAGTTAGATTCTAAACGCATTCATATTGGGGTTTGACCCCATTTTTAATATCGAATTAAATAACAATTGTTTGAAACCAGCCAGTCTTAATGAACTAAAAAAAGAGTTGCAGTTGCGAAATCCACAACAGTGGTTGGAATTGTGCTTGCGAATGGCGAAATACAAAAAGGAAAACAAAGAATTGCTTAGTTTTCTTTTGTTTTTGTCTGAAGATGAAGCTGCCTATATTGTGGATATGAAAAAAGAAATGGATATGCAGTTTAAGGATCTCAATACGAGCACTTATTACAAAGCCAATAAATCGCTGCGCAAAGTACTTAAATATACAAACAAGCAGATACGCTACAGCGGCAGTAAGCGTGTAGAATGCGAATTGTTAATCTATTTTTGCAGTAAATATAAAGCGTTAAAATTGAAAATAAATAGCAGCACCATGCTTGCAAATTTATGGAATGGGCAATTGGTGAAAATCCAAAAAGCCATTTCGAATCTGCACGAAGATTTGCAGTTTGATTACCAAAAGGAATTGGTAAATTTGGGCCCAGAAATTTCTAAATAGACAATTAATACTTCAATTTCCAAAGGCTCAAAATGCCCTTTCGATACAATAACTCTTTTTCTACATTCACTACTTTTTGGTACTTGCTTTCCCACAGCAAACTATCATTTAAAACCATATACTGAATGCGGCTGTGCCTAATAATATCTCTGGCAAGTTCTGGAGAAAAATCTTGCGCAATTCGAATTCCCCTTTTTTGCAAAAAATACAAGGATGTATTTGGCGATGGATCGAAAACAGAAATTACCTCTGCCTTTTCAGGAATGAGAGATTTTATTTTTTGTTGAAATTCTGGATATTGTTGAATGCCAGTAAAAACTTCTTGGCAATAATAACTTCCTTGCCTATGCCTTTCTGCAAGCATATTTTTAGAATGGGAATAACCCGTAATGGGTAAATAAAAGAAACCGATGAAATACATAATGGGAATAAACCCTAGCAAAACATTTTTTTGTTCCAAAAATACTTGTTGTAAAAAAATCATTCCAAAAAACAAAGATGGAAATAAAAGAATATAGTAATAGTCGTGGTAACGATATTGGTTGTTAAAAAGCACAAAAGACGTTAAAAAACCAATGAACAGCATTACCGTTATTAAACCGGGAATAGGTGCTTGCTTCCATCTAAAAAATAGACATATTAGCAATATACCCAGTATTATGTAGATATGCCCTGGTGCGTAGATACTATCTTGCCATGTATTGATACTATAGCGGCTATTTTCCTTAAAAATACTCCAACTTTGTGCGGGATTTATTTGTTGTAAAAAATGCAAATTATTGGTTTTTAGGGTGAGATAATTTGCATAATAATACCAGCCCAAAACTGGCAGAAAAGGAGCCAAGAACCATAGGAAAAAATGTTTTATTTTTGGAAAACCTAAAGGAAAAAAAGCGGGTCTATACCTGTAAAAAATAAATAGAAAAAACAATGCGAAATGGCTAATAAGGAATGTGATTTTAATGAGTCCAGCTAGTGTAGCAAAAACCATGTAAGCGGATAAAGATGCTTTTACATGAATGTTAAAATAGAATCTTAAAAAATAATACCATCCCATCATGCAAAATGACATTGCCACAGGGTCTGGAATAAAATTGGCGGAATAAAACACCAGAATAGGCGATAAATACCAGCCAAATACCAATGTTATTCGGTGGAGATTTTTTTGAATAAAGAATCCCGTTATGGCCCATGCTGCAAAAATGCCAAGTGTAACAATGAAAAAAACGAGCAAGCGATACCATAAATTTTGAAACCCAAAGAATTTGAAAAAAACACCGGCTGTATAATTTATCACTGGAAACTCCATGCCAGCCACCCCTTCCGCGTTTCTGTTTTCGGATACACGGGGTTCAAAAAAATTCATGCTTTCGTGATGGTAATTCCATGCTACGCAAGCTCTATCTGCTTGCGCACCTTGGTGCATGCCCTCTGGTGGATTTGCAATAAAATTCCATTGGCCAAGTGCAGTTTGCAATGCAAACCAGCAGATAAAAAACCATATAGAAGGCCTAATTTTCGACATTTTCTAAGTTGGTTTCGCGAATAATATAGTGCGGTCGATTTTTTACATTCTCACTTACCCTGCCCAAATATTCGCCCAATATCCCTATGCCGATGAGTTGGATACCGCCGATAAAGAGCACGGATATGTGTAAGGACGTCCAACCGGGTTGTGTAACGCCAAAGAATTTTTCGTATAAACTGTAAATAATGAGAATAAAAGCTATTGTAGATACCAAAAATCCACTGAGTGTGGCAACTTTTAAAGGCCAAACACTAAAACTGCTAATTCCATCCAAAGCAAACCTTATCATTTTGCGGTAAGTAAATTTGGTTTCGCCACCCATCCGTTCTTCTCGATCATATTCTACGTATGTTTGATTATAACCTATCCAACTTATTTGTCCACGAATATACTTATGTTGTTCAGGCATTTTTTTAAGTATGCGTTGAATTTTTTGGTGAATGATTCTAAAATCTCCGGTATCTACGGGTATTTCAATGCTTGTTATTCTGCGTAGCAACCGATAGAACAATTTGGCAGTTAGTTTTTTCAAAAAACTTTCGCCTTCTCTTTTTCTGCGTCTGGCATAAACAACCTCAAATCCTTCATTTGCCTTTGAATACATCTCGGGTATCAGTTCGGGTGGGTCTTGCCCATCTCCGTCCATAGCCACTATATAAATACCATTTGCATGTTCTATTCCAGCGGTTATGGCAAGTTGGTGTCCAAAATTTCGGGAGAAATCTATAAATTTGGTACGCGACTCTGCCGCTGCCAACATTTTTAGAATGTTCAAAGAATTGTCTTTGCTGCCATCATTTACATAAATAATTTCGTAGTTCAATTGCATGGTAGTCATAGTGTTAACTAGTCTACTATGCAACTTCCCAATGTTCATTTCTTCGTTGTAAACAGGGATAACAACCGAAATGTCGATGTCTTTGGTCATTTATGGCAAAATTATTGCATTTAGTTCATGTAAATTTGCAAAAGATGAAAAAGGTTTACATTATTATTGGTTCACTCGTGGCTTTGGCTACCAGTGCCTATGCTCTAAATGCTTGTACCAATGCCAAACAAAGTGTTACCGCAGATGAGCAACCTGTGGATTTAAATGCTCCCAAATCCACTGAAACGGCTGCTGAAGGTGGAACAATTACCACTGCCGAGTTTGACAAATTGATAAAAGGCGACAAACTTACCATGGTAGATTTTTATACTACTTGGTGCGGTCCTTGCAAACGCATGGCACCTAGTGTGGTAAAAGTTAAAACGGATATGGCCACTGTTGTAAATGTGTTACAAATTGATGCAGAAGCACAAATGGACATTTCTGGTCGCTACAATATTGAAGCCTATCCTACTTTGGTTTTCTTTAAAAAAGGCCAAGTGGTAGGCAATGTGATAGGATTACAGAGCTACGAACAAATTGTGGAATATGTGAACAAACTGAAATAGTTGTTCGCACTCCTATTATCTCCGCTAGGCGGAAGTAAAGTATATAAAAAAAGCCTGCTGCGAAGCGGGCTTTTTTATGTGTTATTCGGTTTTATATAGCCGGGATCTAAACAGCATTTTCTCGGACTTTCATAGGTGTCAAGGCGTTTTATATAAAGGGAATAATGAATCAATCATACGGTTTTCAATTCTCTTTGTGTACCAAAAATCACCTACACGGAGAATCACAGAGTTCGGAAAGAGATTCACAGAGGCATAACTTCTCTGAGTGGCTCCTGCATTTTTCTCTGTGAATCTCCGTGAAACAAAAAATCACCTATATGGATAAGCACAGAGACCAGAAAGAATCCAATTTAGTACCCAAATATATCTTCTAAGGTTAATATGGTCACTTTTCCATATTTCTGTAAGTCTTTTGTTTTTACCAATTCTTGGTCGGCTAGCACGGCAATTGCGTGTTTCTTATTTGCTATTTTCTCTTTGTGGAAAGCTTCAACATCTTTTAAAGATATGTTCGGCAACTTCTTATACAATTCTGCGCTTGGATCTGACGTAATGTCCAAATCCAAATTCCCAAAATAATAGTTTAATAGTGCTTCATCCTCTACTCTTTCGGTTTCTATTCTGTTTTTTAAACTTTCTTTGGCCAAAACAAAAACATTTTCATCCACTTGCAACTGCTCTAGCAAATCGGCCATTGCGGCAAAAGCGTCTTTAAACTTATCGGCTTGGCAACCGATGTATGCGATGGTAGTATTGGATTTTCCGGCCAAAGTAGGTTTGTTGTAAAACGCATAAGTGCTGTAGGCGAGTGCTTTTGCTTCGCGGATGTTCTGAAAAACAACACTGCTCATATCGCCACCAAAATATTGGTTAAAAACTTCAATAACGGGTGCATCGGAATTCTTATAAACCTCTCCTTTGTTCCACCAATAAATAGAGGCCTGTACTTGTTTAAAATTCACAAAATAAACCTCATTTTCTTTGTTTATTTGAGGATTAAAATCTTTCGGCGTTTCCATTGCCTCCATTTTTTCTGGAATTTTATGGGAAGATTTTAATTGATTTACCAGCGCAGTTATTTCACGTTGTCCAAAATATTCAATGTGATGTTGTTTTTTATACAAACTTTTTAATACAGTCAACAAATCTGATGATTTTAATGTGTTAAGTTCTGTTGTATTTAAAACCCATTTTGCAGGGTTATCCGTTCCATATAAAGCATATTGTGCCAGTTGTCTTTCAATAGCGCGGTTGCTATATTTTACATCTGCTCTTTTCTTTTTTGTATTGTTTATCATGTTTGTAAATGCAGCCTCATCTGCCTTTGTATTGGCCATTAAATCTTCCATAAGACCAAGTGCTTCGTTAAAGTTTTCTTCCGGACCGGTAAGAGTTAAATAACTTCTTCGGTCGCCAGAAATTGCGTTAAATTTGCAACCCAAAGCATATAGTTTTTTGCTAAAGTCATCGGCAGAATTTGATTTGGTGCCAAGGTATTTTAAATATTCCATTGCCATTGGCAATGCCTTGTTGTGAAAGCGCCCATATTCAAAACGATACACCAAATTAAACAAGCGATTTTCTGTGTTTTTTACATAAAAAACCTCACAGTTGTTGTTGATTTTGTCTTTGGTAATTTTATGTTCAAAATCTGCATAAACTGGGGCAATTGGGTTGGTAGTTTCCGCCAGCCAACGGGTTACAAATTCACTTTGTTTGTCTCTGTTCAATTCTACAGCATGAATTTCTGGTTTGGTTATTTTTTCAATCGTGCTATCTTCCCCTTTTCTTTTATAAATTTCTACTCGGTCGTTGCCCAAATATTCACGCGCAATTTCCATAATTTCTTCTTTTTTAATTTTCTTCATCTCCCACAATTCATTGAAAGTTTTTTGGTAACCTGTTCCGTTTACAAAAGATTCCATCAAAATATTGCAGCGCGTTCCGTTGTCTTTGAATCCAGAAATGCGGCTTATATCCTCATTTAATAGAATGGCCAGCAACAAACTGTCATCAAACTTTCCATCCTGCACCAATTTAAGCTGACCCAGCATTAAATTTTTGACACTGTCCAGCGTCTGTCCTTCTTTGGGTTTGCCCGTAAGCATAAAAACACTGTAATCGTTCATTATATCCACACCACTATTGGCAGAAAGCACCTTTTGTTGTTTTACCAAATTCAAATCCATCAAACCCGCACTGGCATTGTTCAGCAACAAATCTATCAGTTTTGCAGCCCTAGACTCACGGGTATTGGCGCCAGGCATTCTAAAGCCAATGGTAATGTATTCCGCATCTGGACCTAAAACCTTTATTTTTTGTGGTGCAGCGTGTGGATATTCAGGTTCAAAATCATAGGCAGGAACTGACTTGGGTTGCATCCAAGAAAATTTATCTGCAATGGCGGCCACAGCAGAATCTGAATTAAAATCGCCACTTAGTACGATGGCCATATTATTACTAACATAATAGGTGTTGTAATAGTTGCGTATGGCTTTTAAAGAAGGTTTTTTCAAATGTTCAACTGTGCCAATGGTTGTTTGTTGTCCATAATTGTGCTTGGCAAAAAGTGTGGCATATAATTTTTCCGATACTTTGCTACCGTCTCTATCTAGGCTAATGTTTTTTTCTTCATATACTGCCTCTAATTCTGTATGAAACAAACGTAGCACAGGGTTTCTGTAGCGTTCAGATTCCAATTCAATCCATTTGTAAAGCATGTTTGATGGAACATCATTGATATAAACCGTTTGCTCGTTACTTGTAAAAGCATTTGTACCAGAAGCTCCTATTGATTGACACATTTTATCATATTCATTGGCAATGGCCCATTTTGCAGCCAGTTGGCTCACAGAATCTATATTATGATAAATGATTTTTCTTTTATTCAAATCTGCAGTGTGGTTGTATTCTTCATACAAAGCATCTATTTGGTCTAGCAGCGGCTTTTCTTTACTCCAATCTAAACTACCGTACTTATCAGTCCCCTTAAACAACATATGTTCTAGGTAATGTGCCAGACCCGTATTGGTTTTTGGGTCATTTTTAGATCCAGTTTTTACAGCAATCATAGTACTAATCCTTGGATTGGCTTTGTTCGTAGAGGTAATTACACGCAAACCGCTGTTAAGGGTATATTCACGTACGTTTAGTGGGTCGTGCTCGTATATACGCACTGTCCATTTGTCTGTTTTATAGTCTGAATAGGTTGAAATTCTTTCCTGCCCTTGGCTATTCTGAGCCATCAGTGCAATGCCGGAGATCCATAAAAGTCTTTTCATGTATTTTTTTGCAAATTTACATTTTCAGCACCAAATCCGATGCCGTTTCCTAGAACAGGCTGGACAAATTGGCATTAATAGATAAAATTCAAAAAATCTTAGATAAATAAACTTCTATTTGCGTATTCTTGCTTCACCATGGTGATATTTCTGAATGTCACCCTTTATTTCCAAACAAATTCGTCCTGCTTCATCAATATACCGCAATACGCCAACAGTAGTTTCACCGTTCAACAAATCCAACTGTATTTCTGTATTTAGGTATAAGAGATTTGCATTAAATTCGGTTTTAATATCTTCATATTTATGTAATCTTAACTCGTTATAATAAAATAGGATATGGTCTATTATTTCATGTAAAACATCAATAATATTGCTCAAGTGTTTAGATTCAATATATATGCTGGTTGCCACAAAGTTACCCATCCATGTCGACTGATTTACATTTACGCCAACACCAGCAGTAAATATTTTCTCGTGCTGTTTATTTGTTGTTGATTCCAGCAATAGACCACTAATTTTAAGACCATTTACAAAAATATCGTTGGGCCATTTGATAAAGGTAGGTTGGTGCAAAATTTGAGAGATTGCACTGCGAACACCTAAAGTCAATGCCATGTTCCAAAACACAGGATTTGTGTTTTCGTCTCCAGGAAATGCAATAGAAAGGGCTAAGTTTTTTCCTGGTTCACTTTCCCAAGTATGATCGCCTTGCCCTTTTCCTGCGGTTTGATGGTAGGTATACACCGCTGTAACTTTGTCTGGATAATAAGATTCGATACACTGCAGAAGCAGAGCTGACGTGCTTTTGCACTGTTCGCTGTAATAGATTCCGACACCAGATCGAATTTCAGTAAAATAGAAGTCTTCCAAAAGCTGTTTCTTTGCAGCAAATTAAACAGTAGAATGTCAAAAACAAAAGGATCAGAAGCAGAAGCTTTAGCAGCCATTGCCGTTCATGGTATGGAGGAAAAAATAGGAATTGATATCATTACTATGGATTTGAGAAAACTTAAATCAGCATTTGCCGATTTTTTTGTCATTTGCCACGGTAGCTCTGATAGACAGACGGAGGCATTGGCAGACAGTGTTGAAAACGAGATTCGCAAAGCCACGGGCGAAAAACCATTGCACAGAGAGGGAAGCGAAAATGGGGGTTGGATTTTGTTGGATTATGTGAATGTGGTAATCCATGTATTTACAGAGGAAAAGCGTCTATTTTATGGCTTGGAAGAACTCTGGGGCGATGCCGAAATAAAAAAATATGACACTGAATAAATCTACTATTTGATTATTAAAAAAATAATTGTACCTTTGCAGCCCCAATAACGAACTGGCCCGTTCGTCTATCGGCTAGGACGGTTCCCTTTCACGGAACAAAGAGGGGTTCGATTCCCCTACGGGCTACAAACAGCCAGAGTCCGAATTTATTCGGACCTCTGGTAAACTTGTCGGATTTATGACCCAGCAAGATTTTTGAATCAAGATAAATCGCGGGATGGAGCAGTGGTAGCTCGTCGGGCTCATATCCGCCCGATGGCGGACATAGGTTCAACTTCGACAGTGAAAATATAAATCGCGGGATGGAGCAGTGGTAGCTCGTCGGGCTCATAACCCGAAGGTCACAGGTTCGAGTCCTGTTCCCGCTACTAAGTAAAAGCCTCTGCTAGCAGAGGCTTTTTGTTGTTTTATGTTTTTCGTTTATGTTTTATATTCTCCTGCTACCGATAAAATCTATATCGGTTTTACTTCCAGAAATCCTGAAGAAAGATTATTTGCACACAACCATATAGAAAAAGGGAGTTATACCTCTCGTTTTAGGCCTTGGAAAATCCTGTTT
>Ga0105050_10008058_pt1 | contig 12296 bp, 13 predicted proteins | sample FRY01_FD_78088 | JGI IMG/M metagenome (GOLD analysis project Ga0105050, IMG submission 78088) | Freshwater microbial communities from Lake Fryxell liftoff mats and glacier meltwater in Antarctica - FRY-01 | ecosystem: Environmental > Aquatic > Freshwater > Ice > Glacier meltwater ... | reverse complement strand
TCTCATAAGGACCTTTACAATCCTTTTTTAGGTTCACTATCGCCTGAAGATTTTGCTTACATCCAAAAAAGGACACAGGAGCATTACGATCTATTTTGTAAGATGGTTGCTGCCAATAGAAATTTGAAAATTGAAGAAAGAGATCTATGGGCTGATGGGAGAGTGTTTCTTCCTTACCAAGCGATTGAGTTAGGTCTTATTGATGAGATAGGAACTTTTTTTGAAGCAAAAAGAAAAATGAGCGAATTACTTCATACATCTGAGGAAGAACTTTCCTTTATAATGCCTTGTACAGATAAGAAATGAACTTTCTACAGTATCTATATTTTTATAACTATTAAGGTTAATCATGAAAAAGTTGATTGTTCTTTTCTGCTTTTTAGTTTCCTTTCAACTATCTGGAATGCAGTATGTTGATAAAATTTTTGACTGGGTGGGTATAAAGAACACTTACGAGAGTCAGTCATCTGCACAAGAATCTTCAAAAAAAGTTGTGATGTTACTTAAAGTTAACCAGCAGAACGACAACGGATCTGTAGCAAGCGCCCTTATGGACGCCTATCTTGATCCATCGATACAAGGGATTGTTCTGTTAATTAATTCAAACGGGGGAGATTGTGCTGATTTTTCCTTTTTACATGATTTGGTAAAAAAGATAGCGTTGGATAAACCGGTTGTTGTGTTTATTCAAGGGTATGCATGTTCCGCTGGATACCTTGTTGCGAGCGCGGCAAATTATATTATTTCTGCAAGTCTTGCACAGATCGGCTCTATTGGTATTTACATTGAAGTTTTACGGGTTACTGGCGAGGGTAACGTAAAATTGGATGACATCACAAGCCCTTGTAAAGTGACTGTCATTAGCGCTGGTCGTTACAAATCTCTTTTCAATCCTTGTTCAGAGCCGCTTTCTACTCAGGAAATTGCTTATCTTCAAGAAAGGACGCAGGTATCTTATCGTGCTTTTTGCCAGTTGATAGCAGATAATAGAAATTTGAACATGCAAGAAACTGAGTTGTGGGCAGATGGTCAAACATTTCTTTCTTTCAGGGCACTAGAGCTTGGGCTTATCGATGAAATTGGGACCATGCTTGAGGTAAGAAAAAAAATGAGCGAACTTCTGAATGTTACAGAATCACAGATTTCTTTCATATTTCCTCCATCAGATGGCACGGGACAGTAGTTTTTAAAGCGCTGTAAGTTCTTTATAATCAATGTGCCCTATTAAATCATCCGGATTAAGATGTGCTTTTTCATGCGCTTTAAATTCTTGTGTAATGGTACCATCTTTTAGAATCCAAATTTTGTTACCGATACTTAATGCAATGTGAGGATCGTGCGTAATAAGAAGCGTGGTAATTTTATGCTTTTTAATAAAGCGTACTGCGTGATGGAGTAACTTGGTAGAGGCTTGTGGATCAAGTGCTGCTGTTGGTTCATCAAGAAGTAAAACTTTGGGAATCGCGAGTGTTGCCATTGCAAATGCAACGAGTTGTCGCTGCCCACCAGAAAGACTTTGCATTGCTTGATCAAGAATTGATTCAGGAAAACCAAGTGTTGTTACAATATTTGCAGCTTCCAGTCGTGGCATACTTTTAAGACCATCTGCGAATGTGACGTTTCGTCTGCTGTAGCGTGCAAGTGCAAGGTTTTGATGCACTGTAAAAGATCCTACAGAATTAAGCGAAGTATTTTGAAAAATTCGTGTAACTAGTGAAGAACGATGCTGCTGGTTAAGCTGTGTAACGTCAACGCCATCAATACTTATTGATCCATTAGAGGGGATAGTGCGTCCTGCTAGAGTATCAAAGAAAGTACTTTTGCCTGCGCCATTAGTTCCTACAATAACAATAAAATCACCAGGTTCAACAGAGCATGAGATATTTTTAAGAACGTGTTTTGTACCAAATGATACAGTAACTTTTTCTAATTTTATCATGAGAGTTGCTTTCTTGGCAGTGCTTGCTTAAGTGCAATGAGTACCACGATAAGCAGCGCTGTTATTAATTTGTTCCACTCTTGGTCAACCTGTAATTCAAAGGTAAGCGTAATGATGATTTGGTAAAGAATTGACCCAATCAACAGTGCAGTGCCAAAAGAAGCGGCAATTGTTTCTGCTAAAATCATCCCTGCAAGCCCTATGATGAGCATTCCTACGCTTGTCCAGATAGAAAAATATCCTGCATGGTGTACAAATAATGCTCCGCTGAGTGCTGCAAGCATGTTAGAAAGTGCAAGCCCAAGAATAACATAGCCGTCCACATTCTTGCCTACGTTAACAAGCATTTGTGGATTTTCGCCCACTGCAAATAATAAAAATCCAATTTCTGTTTTTAAAAACCAAGAAATAGTTGTAAATACAAACCCACATACAATAGCTAAAATAATGAGCGGGCCGTAGTTTTCAAAAAGGGATGTGCTGCTTGTAAAAATTGTTGCTTTACCAATAAGAGGTAAGTTTGAACCAGCTACTTTAAGGATTATAGAAAATAGACCGGTCGTAACAACAATGCCACTAATAATAGGATTAATACGTAGTTTGGTAGCAAGAAGACCCATTATACTTCCAGAAATTCCTCCAACAAGAGTAGCGCCAAGGAGCGCAATCCACGGGTCATAACTTTTGGTCACTAGCAGTGCTGTAACCGCTCCGCCAATACCAAAAGCGCCTTCAATAGAGAGATTGTCAAGGCGAATAACGCGTGAGGCAAGATAGACTGCTCCTACGAGTGACCCAAAAAGGAGCCCTCGTTCAATAATACTTTGCAGCAGTTGTATGAGTTCATTCATGTACATTCCTTAAGTGATTTTAACGCAAATTTTTTTTTATTTAACCAACACTATTTCATTGTGTAGCGTATCAGGAATGGTCAGCGCAAGGTGTTTAAGAGAATTTTCATTTATAAATATTTGTGTGCTTTCTGCAGATTTAAAAGCAAGTTCATGCGGTAGTTGAGTGTGTACCAATAATCCATACGCAAGTCGTGCAGCTTGTTTTCCGCTTTCTTTGTAGTCAACGCCACACGCAGCAAGAGGGCCTGCGTTTATAAGTAAAGTGTCTGTAACAATAAGTGGTTTTTTGTATTTGAGGGCAAGAGAAGCAAGGGCCGTAATAGATGACGCCACTGTATTGTCTGTGGGAGTAAGAAGCACATCAACATTTCTACAAGCAGATTCAACTACTGAATACATGTCAGCTTCGCTAGACATGCCATATTCAAGGCCGATTAGTCCTCGACTTTCAAGTTCAGCTTTCATTTTTTTGACCATAATAACAGAGTTGATTTCTCCGGATGTGTACACGATACCGACTTTTTGGGCAGCGGGAATTAATTGTGTAATAACATCAATGATTTTTGTGACATCAACCATATCAGTTACTCCCGTTATATTATTATGCGGCCCTGTAAGCCCCAATGCTGTAGGGTCTGTTACGGCTGCAAGAATAATGGGACGTTTTTTTTCCACCGCACTGAGTGCTTGCGCGGCGGGAGTGGCGATTGCAAAGAAGGCTGAATACTGTTTTTGTGCGTGTATTTGCATTGCCGCTGCTTGTGCTTGCGCAGGTGAACCTTGTGCATTGTAAATTATATATTCAACTTTTTTACCTATGAGCATATCGAGTTCCTCGATAAATCCTGTTTTAACCGCATCAAGTGCAGGGTGTGAAGCTGTTTGTAAAATTCCAAGGGTATAAAGAGAAGAGCTGGTAGCTTTTTTGGAATGTTTAAAAACTATCACAGTAAGTATCAAAAGGACGAGCGCTGCGCTGGTAAAAAAGATTTTTTTCATAGGGATGATTCACTTTTTTTGTAGGGTTTTTAATTACTTACTTATCATAATGTCTTTTAAAGATTCAGAAAGGGTTATACCAAGATTGGTTAATGTTTTTTTGTTAAGGTAAATAGCGGTACCTTCTCCTGGTAGCAAAGGAATTTTATAAGTTTTTTTACCGTCTTTAAGCACTGAGTATGCTATACGTGCAGCCTCCTTGCCACTGAGAGTATAATCAACTCCGCGTGCAGCAAGAGCTCCGCCTTCAAGTGCCGTTATGAAAGTGGTAAGTAAAGGTTTTTTGTGTTTAAGCGCAATTGAAGCAACTAGCAGTATTGCAGATGCAAGTGTGTTGTCGGTGGAGACTAAGATGACATCGCTTTCTCTGTACGCTTTTTCCATAATTGCGTGTATGTCTGATTCATTGTTGATAGCAAATTCAAGTGGAGTTAATTTTTGTAAGGCGAGTTCTTCGTGGAGTTTTTTAACAAGAATAAGAGAATTTGTTTCGCCCGAAGTATATATAAGGCCTATTTTTTTGGCACGAGGGAAAAGGTTCGTCACCATCCTTATGGTTGCAGGAATATTAACCATGTCAGTTATGCCACAAACGTTAGTGGTTGAATGCATAACTCCCAATGCTAGAGGATTTGTGACGGCTGCAAGAATAATGGGCCGCTTTTTTTCTACAGTACTGAGTGCCTGTGTTGCGGGGGTAGCGATTGCAAAGAATGCTGCATACTCTTTTTGAGTATGCATTTGACCAGCCAATGCCTGTGCTTGTGCGGGTGAACCTTGTGCATTGTGGATAACGTACTCTACAGAATTGCTAAGGAGTGCTGTCAGTTCTTCCACAAATCCTTTTCATGCCGCATCAAGTGCAGGGTGTACCGCTATTTGTAAAATTCCTATTTTATAAAGTGCTGGAGACTTTGACGGTCTTGAATGTTTGAGAACATTTATACCTACAGTAAGACACAAAAGTGCGATACTGATGATAAGAAGTTGAGTTATTTTCATGGTTTATTTCTTTTTATAAGACGGTTATTTTTCGTAGGGGGATAAAAGAGCGGGGTATAAGATGTTGTTTTTAGGCATTAAAAAACCCCAGTGTTTAAACTGGGGTTGCAACGTAGCCTACTATCTTACTTACAGATAATACTTAGGCATACTGCGCACCCCGCATTGTAAAGTAAAAAAAATAAGAAAAAGTGGTAAAAGAAAATTGGAAGACCTCTTGGGTCCCCTCTTGAGTTGAGCTTATGTTAAGCTTGATAGGAAGTAGTTTGTGAGTTGTTTTTAATATAATCATAAATTTATAATAGCATAATCTACGAAATTATGCAAAAAAGCTTATTTTTATTATTCTGGCTTTTTGAAATTTAGCTCGTTAGGACTGTAGTTTTGGTAAGGTGATATTTTATAAAAGATTGAGGATTGTATGAAAAATAGAATATTGGCTGTATTTTTTGTGATTTTTTCAGAAAGTAATGCGATGCTGGCAGAAGTTGCTTTGCTTGCTATGCGCGCTAAGCCGATGGCGCCTCTAGTTTTAATCCAACGGAATATTTCCACTACGATTGCTCAAAAAAAAGATTCTGATAAGGAAGAAATAGTTACTCAAAAAATTAAAATTTCGGAATTTAAGGAGACTAAATTAACGTACCAGAGTGTTTATGATCAGATGAGGAATTCATATGATTGGATAGAAACTGCTGCTTTACTTTTTAATACTGCAAAGACAATTGAAGAGACGGGTGTAATTAAAAAAGTTTTAACAGAGATTGTAGAATCTTTTTCTTCTAAAGCCGCAAGGAGTTTATGCAGTAAAGGTCACATGAAAATTATTTCCTATTTAGCGCGTCGTTCTCTTTCTGAAAAAGATCGGAAAGAATATGCAGATCGTTATTTTGAGGAGTATAAACTTTCAAGGTATAAATATCTGTCTCCTTTATATAATCCCTATCCTATGAATGATGACTACGCTGATCTCTGTTTGGAATATGAGAAGAAAAATCAGAGAAAAGTTCTTACGCTTCCTTTTGATCCGTATGATGTTATTGGTTTTTTTTCCGAAGAACACATGATAGAAATTCTTGAAGATTATAAAGCTGCAGATTCTTTAAATGTGAATGATTATGATGCGGCAAAGTTTAGAATGGTTCTCCATTACTTATCCCCTCACAATAAGCAAAAGTACATAAGAGTATATACAGAAAATTTGGGGGTTTTTAGCAAGCTGCGCTTACGGGTGTTTTTTGCCTGCTAACAAAATGGAGAGCTATTTTTGGAGTTTTATGAGCTTAAGGCCCTTCGGGGCCTTTTTTAGGGGTTAATAATCACACTGTTTTTTGAGGGATGTTAGTACGTTTTAAGCTCATCAATAGGGTGTCTCTGTCGGTTTTTTACAACATAAGGATTTAGCTGTATCCTTCTTTGAGAGTATTGGTATGGTTTGTGGGAGGGAGTTTTCGTGAAGAATATGAGAGCATTATCGTTACTCTTAATTATTTGTGCCTCTTTCTTTACTCTTCGGGCGGGATGGGCTTCATTCGGCGCAAGCGCAGCAAGAGGCGCAAGTTTTTTAATAAGGGCGTCATTGGTCTGTGATATTAGTGCAGAAATATACCACAGAAATTTTTACCAAGATTATTCTGAGCAAAATGGAAGAAAACTAAAGCTTGTTTTGGCTAATGGAGTGGCTCCTTCTGAAGGTGTGGTTAATCTCGTTTCTGTTGTTGCACAAAAGCATGCTCTTAAAAAGCCTGTGCATATTATAGTTAAAGATGGAGCAATGCCAAGCATGCTTACGGCGACTGATACTTGTTATCTTATTTTGGGTAAAGAGCACGTTAAAAGTTTAAATCAGATAGCTAATCGCTATAAAGGCTTTGGTCGTGAAGATTTCGATCATACTCACATTAATGATAATCAAATTATAAAAGAATATTTTAAAGCAAGTGTTTTTGTAATTGGCCATGAAGTGAGGCATGCAAAACTGACAGAAGAAGTAGGATTTTCTCTTGCAAAAGGCGATGAACATGCAATGAGGGCAGTCTATTCTTGTGCGAAATTAGCAGCGTTTCATGTACTGCGAGCGCGCGGTTTTTCTTTTATTCCCACCTATTTTTCTACCTTTTGCATTGATGTAGCTGGAAAAGCGCATGAAGTTAAGTGTGCTGTTAAGGAAGAATATCAATGTGATCTTTTGGCATCGCGAGATCCGGAAATTCTCAGAGCTGGTGCACGGTGGTTTGAGGAGCATTCTGATTCAGAGATTCAATTTCTCGCCGAAATGTCTCCTTATAAAATTGAGGAAGAGAAGGATCATCTAAAGGAAAGTTCTTTTTATTTTGAGGTAGTTTCTAGGCATCCCCGTTCTGATGAACGTGCTAAGGCTCTTTATCAAAAGGCAGCAGAAGTGGAAAAACAGCAAGAAAAGTATTGTAAATAGATTTTTAAAAGTAAGGATGGAGGAATTTTATGAATAAAAAAAGTTTTTTACTTAGTTTTTTGTGTGTTTCTTTAGTAAATAGTGATACGCAGGCGCATTCTCCTATTTTTATCGAGAAGTTGAACAGAGGTACCATGGCAGCCGCCTCTTTCCTTTTAGCAGGTTTTTATTTTATGGGCGGGCAGAAAAAAATTGCACAAATGGTTGTTGATGTTAATAAGAATCATATTTTTAACGTATTATCAGACCGATCAAAAAATTGGATGAGGGATATCTTGCGCGAAAGGGGTATTCCAGAGAAAGATGTTGAGGATATTCAGTTTATTTCGGATATTAATTTTTTAGATGAGATGATCGCGTGTGTTATCGAGGGGACGTGTTACAGGTACGTCTACATTGCCACAAACTTGGCAGGGGAACTTAATAGTCTTCTTGAAAAAGATGTTCTTACCGAGAGTGAACAACAGAAACTTGACGCTCTTAAATTTATTATAGGCCACGAGGCAATTCATATTAAAAAGTCTTACGAGTCGGGTTTTTCGGCAATAAGAGGGGATTCCCTTGCGATTCAAGTAGTTGCTTCCTTTGCTGCATGGGGGACTTATGAGCTGCTTCGTTATAATGATTTTTCTAGTTTTAATGCAAAAGTGATTTCAAATGTTATTTTTCTTTTTTCTTTTTATCAAAGCACAAAACATTGCATAGAAGAGGAACGTGAGTGCGATCTTAGGGCTTCAGAGGACGTGGCGGTGCTAAAAGCAGGTGCTGACTTTTGTGAAAAAAAAGATGCGTCCACAATTGAAAGTGTCTGCAAAGCCCTTGACGGTTTTGTGAGCGCTGAAACAGTAGTAAAAATGTATAGAAAATATCCAACATTGGTCGCAGTCCTTACATTACATCCACGCTCCGATATTCGTGCTGCCTATGTGCGTGCGCGGGCGCAAGAACTTGAGTGTGTTCAGGCGAGTGCGCACGCGGCCTAATAGTAAAATATAAAGATTTAAGTAAACGATTTTTAACATGAGGTTTCTATGAATAAAAAAAGTTTTTTGCTTAGTTTGTTATGTATTTCTTTGGTAAGCAGTAATGCGCATGCTCGGATTACTTCTAGCGACGTCTGTGATTGGACGATGAGAGCTTTATATATAGGTTGTTTGGCAAGCGTGGCTAATAACTTTATACATCAGGAACAAAAAGTACAGGATATGATTGACAGTCAAAAATCAAACATTATTGATACATTGTCACCAGGATCAAAGGAATGGATAAGGGGTATCTTGCGGGAGCAGGGAATTCAAGAAGAAGTAGTACAAACTATTCAGTTGGTTTCAGGACTTCAAGAAAAAGGTGGGGAACATTTAGCAGCAGGCGCGATTGGGAGTCGCTGTGCTTATCTTAATCTTCATCAAGAATATGCTCGGATGCTTAATGATCTGCTTGAAAAAGAGATTTTAACCAGTGCAGAAAGTCAGACACTTAATGTATTTAGGTTTTTGATAGGCCATGAGTCGATTCATATAAAAAAATATTATGATAAAAGTTTTTCAATGGCCAAAGGACATCAAGTTTTGTCTAGCATGACAGGTCTTTTGACTGCAGGGTGTACGTATGAGTTACTTCGTTTTAATAATTTTTCACGCACAAGTTCCGCATTAGTTTCGCTCATTCCGGTTGTTCTTGGAGGATTGTATGCAGTTAGATTTATCCTTAATGAAGAGCGTGAATGCGACCTTTGTGCTTCTGAAAATCCTGAAGTAGTTAAAGCTGGAGCAGAATTTTTCCCACGTTTAAAGCCAATGATGACAGCTCGTTTTAATCAAGAAGCAGGCGGAAAGATGAGTGCGCAAGAGCTTGATAACTTTTACAACGAATATAAAACTTTAATTGGGATTATGACGTTACATCCGCATCCTGAAGATCGTGCTGCTTACTTACGTGCACGCGCGCAAGAACTTGAGTGTGCTCAGGCGACTGCTCAAGCGGCGTAATAGAAACTTTCATTTTTGATGAGTGATGATTTATAGAGCAACGTAGTGGAGTTGGCTCTTGTAGATCGTTACTCTCTTTTTTTATGCTCATAAAAATTGGTGACATAAAAAAGGGGAGAGAAAATGAAGAGTTTGCCTTTAGTGGCCGCGTTTTTTTTGGGATTTACTTTATGCAATGCTCGGCAATTAAGCCAGGGAGAAATTCATCAAATAGGGCGCTGGATTTTCTTTAATGAAACTTCGGGTAAAGAAGAGCTTATGATTTTTTGGAATACGCATGAAGATTTTCCTTCATTTGGTATTGGCCATTGTATATGGCACCTGCAGGGACAAGAATTAGTTCATGAAGAACAATTTCCTGCGCTGTGCACGTATCTAAAAAAACATGGAGTAAAGCTTCCAGGCTGGCTCAGTAAAGCGCTTTTAAAAGGAGCTCCGTGGAAGAATCGTGAAGCATTTTTAAGAGATAAAAAACGACCAGCAGAACTTTTGGAAGTTCTTAAAGATACCATTGATCTGCAAGCTCGATTTATGGTTGAAAGAGTCCATCAAAAGATTCCTGATATCATAAATGCTGCTCCCGATGAAGTTCGTAAAAAATTACAATCACATTGCAAACTTCTAGAGCAGACACCAATGGGAACTTACGCGTTAGTAGATTATCTCAATTTTAAAGGAAGCGGACTTAATCGCCTGGCGGATGGGCGCCGCCAGTATTGGGGACTTTTACAGGTTCTTTTAGCTATTCCTGAGACTGTGACTAAGGAAACTATCTTAAAAGCATTCACCGTTTCGGCGGCAAAAGTCCTGACTCGTCGAGTAGAAGAATCTGCCCCTGATTATAAATTACTCAAGTTTTTCCATGGATGGATGAAACGTGTAAGCACTTACTCAGACTCTTTGTTATTGTGGTAGCCCCCGACTTAAAGTGAGGGAAACCGGTAAAGTGCCCTGTGCTTTTTTAAAGCCAAGAATAACATTAGCAGCGGCTTGCTGTGCGTCCGAATCTTGTTCATAAGCAACAAGCAGGACATCTGAGCCTGCAAATTGTGAGGCTGCATACGGTGTGCCAAATAGCACAACAATACGATGTTTGTTATTGAGCTTTTCATACAGTGTTTTGGTAGTTTGTGAAATTCCGTATGTTGGTGGTTCTCGTTTATTAATTCTATAGATGCCAATTATAATTGTTGTGTATGAATTAAGAGCTTCAAGGACAGAGGGAATGTTACTGTTATTGTCTATTGTTATAACCGGAATGTCTAAGGTGTGGGCAAACGGCGTATCTGCCGGTGGGTTAATAAGTAGTAATACACTGTATGCGGTATTGGTAGGAAGAAATTTTTCTCCGTGCACAATCGTGATTGCCTCAGAAAATAGCTGTTTTTTAAGTGCGTAAGCTTCTGGCGTATGAAGTTTTTCGTGAATATTTTTTTCTAAAACGAATCGATTATTATTTATTCCTAGTAGTTCTTTTGCACGTAAGATTTTAAGAACATTTGCATCAAGAAGTGTGAGGTATTCAGGGTGCTCATCAATATAATCTTTAATGGCTTTAATAGCTTCGGGGACTTCAAGGGGGCACAGTATAATTGTGTTTCCTGCAAGAAATGCTTGTAGTGCTGCTTGGGCGCCTGTGTATCGGGCTGCAAGTGCTTCCATTCCCATGCCATCAGTTATAACTAATCCAGAAAACCCTAAGTTATTCTGAAGGAGTTCTGTCGTAATTGCATGGGAAAGTGTTGCAGGTGTTTTTAAAAAATCCAGAGCAGGGATAGAAAGATGTCCCACCATTACCGCATCAATATTATTATTAATTAAATCTTTAAAAGGTACTAGCTCGTTATTGTGCAGGTACTCGCTCGAGTGTTGTATGACAGGAAGTGCATAATGAGAATCAACATGTGTGTCTCCATGCCCCGGAAAATGTTTTGCGCAAGTGAGAATTCCTGCATCCTGCATTCCCTCTGCAAAAGCTTTAGCACATTGACTTACTCGGTGTTTATCTTCACCAAATGAACGATCGTGAATAATGGGGTTTGAAGGATTGTTACTGATATCTGCTACGGGTGCGCAATTAAGATGGATTCCTATTGCTTTGCATTGTCTTCCAATTTCTTTTCCTGCCTGGTAAATGAGTGTGGGATTGTTAAGCGCTCCCAGTGTCATTGCGTGGGGAAATTGTATGGTTTCATCAAGACGCATTGCAAGGCCCCATTCGCAGTCTTGAACAATTAAGAGTGGTAGTTTGCTAAGGGATTGATAGTAATTACTAAAATTGATTTGTTTGAGAGGTGTGCTTCTATGAAGAAAAATAACACCTCCCACATGAAACTGGGTAATGAGCTGTTTGACGTATTCAGGATTTGGCTTATAGCGCGAGATGTGCGAAAGCGCTTGAAAGTCATATTCTTTTTCGTTCTGGGCGACTGCTGCTACTACAAACATTTGCCCAATTTTTTCTTCTAAAGAAAGACTTTGTAAAGTTGTTTCCGCCCAAGATGCATACCCCTGAGAAAAATAAAGAATACAAGCAAAAGCTATGCGGTGACGTATTTTCATTGGGATCTTTTTCTAAAGAGTAATCTGGTTTTTTAAAAAAGCACTTATACAGTCTACAAAAAGCAGCTTTTTAAAAAAATGGATTAGGGGGAGTAATTAAGATTGCAAGATATTTTTATCTATACAAAGGTTCTTTTATCTGTAAAGTAGCACCGGTAAAGAGTGCTTTAGAAAGTTCATCAGCGTTGCTTTATAAAAAAATTAATGTTGAAAAACTAGAGAAAGGTCAATTATGAAAATAATGCATGCCATTTTGGGTATAAGCGCAATTGTAGGTTTGGGTGTTATCCCTGCAATGGATGAGAATAATGAATCAAAATTACAGCGGTGTGCACAGGTAGTTAAAGATATCCCTTTGTCTCCTTTGTTTATTTTGTATTCGCCGGATGGAGAAGTTTTTAACAGCGCCGTATTAAGTTACGACGAAGAAGTGGTTGTAACGGTAGAAAGCGCGCGAAGAGTGTGTGGTGACAAACCTAGTGGGTCACTTGTAAGATTCTGGAGCGTTAAAACCCGGG
>Ga0105050_10008057_pt1 | contig 12296 bp, 11 predicted proteins | sample FRY01_FD_78088 | JGI IMG/M metagenome (GOLD analysis project Ga0105050, IMG submission 78088) | Freshwater microbial communities from Lake Fryxell liftoff mats and glacier meltwater in Antarctica - FRY-01 | ecosystem: Environmental > Aquatic > Freshwater > Ice > Glacier meltwater ... | reverse complement strand
GTGATTGAAGGCTACGGCCTCACTGAAAGTTCGGGCGTGGTGTCGTGCAACCCTTATGAAGGCTTAAACAAGCTCGGGAGCATTGGCCAACCAGTTCCTGGCACGGACGTGAAACTCGTCGACAAGGAAGACCCGACGAAGCCTGCACCTCAAGGGGAACCGGGGGAACTCGTTTTTGCGGGCCCCCAAGTGATGTGCGGTTATTGGAAACGGCCCGACGCGGATAGCGAAGTTTTTCTAGGTAATTATCTGCGTACAGGTGATGTCGCGGCCATTGACGACGAAGGCTTCATCTTCATTGTGGACCGTCTGAAGGATATGATCGCAGTTGGCGGATTCAAGGTTTTCCCAAGCCAAGTCGAAGATGTTCTTTATCGCCATCCATCGGTCAAGGAGGCGCTCGTTATTGGCGTGCCTGATGCCTATCTCGGCGAAATCCCGCGTGCCTTTGTGACCTTACAAGACGGCGCATCAGACGATGGCGCTGCGTTGTCAAAATGGCTGAACCCGCAGCTGGGTAAGCATGAGCGTGTGCAGTCGGTCACCGTTATGGACGCGCTTCCGAAAACTATGATTGGCAAGCTCGATCGAAAAGCGCTGCGGGCTTTGGTTGGCGTCTAAGGGCGTTAACGCCGTGTCAGATGCCCCGCTCATTCGCAAAATCATCCATGTAGACATGGATGCCTTTTTTGCGAGTGTTGAGCAGCGCGATAACCCGGAATTGCTTGGCAAACCAGTCGCGGTTGGCGGCTCGTCGAAGCGCGGCGTCGTCGCGGCGGCAAGCTATGAAGCGCGCGCCTTCGGTGTGCGTTCGGCTATGCCGTCAGTGACGGCGCTGCGCCAGTGCCCGGATCTGATTTTCGTAAAGCCCCGGTTCGAAGCCTATAAGGCGGTATCGCAGCACATCCGCGAGATATTTGCGCGACACACCGATATCATCCAGCCACTTTCACTCGACGAGGCCTATCTGGATGTGACAGCCGATAAACAAGGCATTGGTTCGGCCGTTAAAATTGCCAAAGCAATCCGCGCGGCCATTCACGCGGAGACCGGACTGACCGCTAGCGCCGGCGTCAGTTACAATAAGTTCATCGCGAAACTGGCCAGCGATGAAAACAAACCCGATGGCTTGTGCGTCATATTACCGGAGCGAGGCTCCGAATTTGTCGCTCGACTTCCCGTCCGCCGTTTTCATGGCGTTGGACCCCGAACCGCCGAGAAGATGGCAAAGCTCGGCGTGCAGACGGGCGCTGATCTGGCCGAAAAAGATGAAGCTTGGCTTGCACATCATTTTGGCAGTTGGGGCAGCTACCTATTCAAAGCGGCGCGCGGGATTGATGACCGCCCAGTCAACGCGCATAGCATCCGCAAATCCATTGGCGCCGAGAGTACCTATTTCGACGACAAACGCAGCGAAACCGAGCTGCGCGATGCTCTTGATGATATCATCAATACAGTATGGGACCGAATTCAACGGCATGACGGCCAAGGCCGGACTTTGGTTTTGAAGGCGCGCTACGCAGATTTCCGGACGGTGACTCGGTCACGCACCTTACCCCATATTTTGGCGGACCGGGCGGCTGTGGCGCAGTTGGGGCATGCACTATTGGACCAGATTTTACCCGCGGAAATGGGCATCCGCTTACTTGGCCTAACGCTGTCCGGACTTATCGATGGTCATGACAATCACAACGAAGGCAGCGAGCAGGGATATTTTGCATTTGACCCGATTGAAGAATGAAGGGTGCGGCCATATATCAGTGGACTGTTATATGGAGGTAATACAGATTAGCTATGACCCGCGGTGATACTGACATACAATCCGGAAGAAATGCGTTGTTGGAGGTTGTTGACGACCTCATCCGGAAACGCGGGCCAGTAGATGTTTCCATGACGGATTTAGCCGCAGCGGCGGACATGTCGACTTCAGTTCTCAGTCGTTACTTCGAACATAAAGAGGCGTTGCTAGAGGCCGTCGCGGAACGGTTTTTTGCCGAAAAAGTGGCAATAATGGTTGAGGTCACGGAATCGGACCTTCCGGTTGAGGACAAGATGTATCAATATTTTGCTCGGCGCTATTTGGCGATGGTGCAGCAATTCGAAAGAGAGCCTGACGTTTTGCGCAGCTATCTGGAGATCGGCCAGCAGTATTTCGAAGTGGTGCGCGGTTATATCGACCTTGGCGACCATTATTTGTCACTGATTGTGGCGGAGGCCATGGAGCAGGGATATTTCGAAGGCCTTTCTATCGATGAGGCGGTCTCGCTTATAAACCAGATGGTGCAGTGTTACACCAATCCGGATGCGCTTTTTTATATAGGCACTCGCAAGTTGAAGGTCGAAAAGCTTGAGCGTGTCATAGCTACTATTTTTCGTGGATTGGGTGCGGCTACATCCCCCACGCAACTGCGCGCGCCACATATGAAGATCGTCTCTTAGGCAAGCCCGGGTCGTTACGGCGCGCCGAAGCGATAATCATTTTACACCCGGCTATCGCTGATTTAAGCAGATGATTAAATCAGGAGAGGGAGTATTTTATGCGCGTCGAGAATGCTGTTTTTCCGTCAATGGAACAGGCAAATGCCTTTTTTGCAGGCAAGGATGGCGAGCGGTTCGTCATGGTCAATCTGCTGAAGTTTAAAGAAAAAGCGGAATATGCCGACGGCACAGATGCTGACCTGACCGGCGCCGAGGCCTATGCACGTTATGGTAAGGCCGTGCAGGACTGTCTGGCTTCAGTCGGGGGCAAGCAAATATATGCAGGACCCGTTACTGGTTTGATGATTGGCGAAGTCGACGACCTTTGGGACATGGTGGCGCTCGCTGAATATCCCTCGCTAACGGCGATGAAAGCGATGGTGTCATCGACTGAATATCAGGCAATCGAACTACACCGCAAAGCTGGCCTTGCGGGGCAGCTTAACATCAGAACTCAGCCAATGGGGCGCTCCTAATATGAAGCCACTCAAAAACCGCATCACTGATTTGCTGGGCGTTGAATATCCGATCATTCAAGCGCCAATGGGTTGGATAGCGCGCGCGCAGCTTGCCTCCGCTGTGTCCAATGCTGGTGGCCTTGGCATTATTGAAACCTCCTCTGGTCAGCTGGACGAGGTGCGTGCCGAAATCGTCAAGATGCGGACCCTGACCGACAAGCCTTTCGGCGTGAATATTGCGCAAGCCTTTGTGCGCGATCCGGGCATCGTGGACTTTGTCGTCGACCAAGGGGTGAAGTTTGTGACCACGTCGGCAGGTGATCCCAATAAATATTGCGGACCGCTCAAGGCGGCTGGCCTGACCGTGTTCCATGTTGTTCCTACACTGGCTGGCGCGCTCAAGGCGATTGACGCGGGCGTCGACGGCTTAGTGGTTGAAGGCGGCGAGGGTGGTGGCTTCAAAAATCCGAAAGATGTGGCGCTGATGGTGCTGCTCCCCCTCATTCGCAGCAAAGTTGATGTGCCGATCGTCGCCGCTGGCGGCATGGTGTGCGGCCGGACCATGGCCGCTGCTTTTGCGCTTGGCGCAGAGGCTGTCCAAATGGGCACACGCATGGTGAGTGCGGCCGAGTCGCCTGTGCATCAAAACTGGAAGAATGCGATAATCGCGGCCAAGGAAACCGATACTTTGTTCCTGAACCGCCATGGACCGGGGCCCGCCTTACGGGCGCTGCGTACCGAACGGACAACGAAGTTGGACCATGAGCCCAGTGAGAATATCATGGGTGAAATGCGCGGCGTACTCGATCTCTATTTTGGCGGTGATATGGAGGCGGCGATTGCTTTGTCCGGACAAGTCGCGGGCCGGATCGACGATGTTAAACCGGCAAAGCTGATTATTGACGAGGTGATGGAGGAGTTCCACACTGTTTTGGGCAAGCTGCGCCACGATTATCTTTAACCCGCAGGGCGGCAGGAGGTATTTTGCATCCGGTTCTCGAACAATTTCTGAACGATCCCGCAGCGGATTTGTCGGCGTTGCATGACGTTGCGCGCATCAAGGCGATATTGGAACAATGCGCGCGCGAAAGCAGGGCGATTAGCTATTCCGAACTGCTTCTAAACCTTGGATTTCGATTTACCCGGCCAAAAATGCGCGCCGTTTGCAAAACGCTTGAAAAGATCGATCAGCTGAACTTGGAGGAAAGTACGCCAGCTTTGGCTGTGTTGGTCGTCCGTGAAGGTGACGGATTGCCGGGGCAGGGATGGTGGACGGGACGCACCGACTATGCCGGGGCGTGGACGGGGCCAAATGCCGCCGCGCATATTGCCCGGCTTCAGAATGAAGTTTTCCGTTATTGGAACGCTAAGCCAGCGTAACCGCGTGTGTGCGGATCTGGGTAACAGGAGTGATATGATGCAGCAAGCGTTCGACTTTCTGGATGAGACGATAGCATTGTCCGACCTGCTTGAGCCGCTGAGCGATGCCGAGTTTGAGATGGCGACGCAGTTCAAAGGGTGGAGCATCAATAACATTCTGCGGCACTTGCATGTCTGGAATATCGCAGCGGATCTGTCCTTGCGTGATGAAACTGGCTTTGTCGCATTTGTGCAGGAAATGATGGTCGGTATCCGCTCCGGGCGATTGCCTGATTTTGAAACCGCTTATCTTGCCGACCTGTCCGGCCAGAACCTCAGAATGGCGTGGGTGGAACGCGCCAAAACGACTGCTGATGCATTTGCCACCGCCGATCCCAAGGCGCGCGTGAAATGGGTTGGCCCCGACATGAGCGTGTTAAGTTCGATTACCGCACGCTTGATGGAAAGCTGGGCACATGCGCAGGCCATCTATGATGTTTTGGGCAAAGATCGTCAGGATACGGACCGTATCCAAAACATTGTCCGGCTTGGTGTGAATACATGGGGCTGGACATGGAAGAACCGCCGCATGGACCCACCCGGCCAAATGCCGCAGATTCGTCTGACCGCGCCATCGGGTGCAGTGTGGGAATATGGCGAGCCGTCAGGCAGTGGACATATTGCAGGTAGCGCGACCGAATATTGTCAGGTTGTGACGCAATGTCGAAACATTGCCGACACATCGCTTGTAGTTACCGGCGAAGTCGCGCATCAATGGATGTCGCAAGCACAATGTTTCGCAGGACCACCGCAAGACCCGCCTTTACCGGGTACACGACACCGCGCGAATGGGGGATTTTAAAATTATGAAGAAATTGGTTTTTGTTTCGATTGCCGCTGTCTCTATGGCATCAACTCCGCTTGCGGCCCAGACGGCGCAGCCTGTTACCGTCATTCATGCGGGACAGCTACTCGATAAACCGGGCAGTGCACCTCGCGGGCCTTCCACCATCGTCATTCGCGATGGCAAGGTTGCCGAAGTTATGACTGGATTTCAACCCGGACCAGCAGGCGCGACGCTTATTGATCTCAAGGATAAATTTGTCCTACCCGGTCTGATCGACAGCCATGTGCATCTGGATAGTGATGCCGGCGGCAACGCGGCACTGATTGAGTCCATCACCGATAGCCCGGCGCGTGCTGCATTTCGTGCGGCCGGCAATGCCAAGAAAACGCTGATGGCCGGGTTCACCACTGTGCGAAACCTGGGTGATGGCAGCGGCGCAACACTGGCACTGCGGGATGCCGTTGCTGCTGGTGAGTTGCCAGGGCCGCGCATCGTTGATGCCGGACGGTCTATATCGACCACTAGCGGACATATGGACGCAACGCTGTCGGTCTCCGAAGACCTTCATTCCGCCATTGGTCAGGAGAATCTGTGCGATGGTGTCGAAAGCTGCCGTCAAGCAATCCGTAAGCAGATTCGCCGTGGCGTTGATGTCATCAAAATTGCCACCACTGGCGGCGTGAACAGCCGCATTGGTACCGGTTTAGGTCGGCAATTGTTCGACGACGAAGTGAAGGCGCTCGTGGATACGGCGCATCTCTATGGGAAAAAGGTCGCTGTGCATGCCCATGGCGACGACGGCGTAAACGCTGCGTTGGCAGCTGGCGCAGACTCTATCGAGCATGGCACGATGCTCACCGACGAGAGCATCAAATTGTTCAAATCTGCGGGCGCATATTATGTCCCGACTTTGTCGACAGTGAACGGCTATCTCGAGCGTCTGGCTGCCAATCCCGCTGCCTATCCGCCCGACGTTCTTGCCAAGGTTCAATGGCGCATTGGCGTTACCGGCAAAAGCCTCGCGAAAGCCTATCCAGCTGGCGTGAAAATCGCCTTTGGGACAGACGCCGGCGTATCCAAGCACGGTCGTAACGCCGACGAATTTGAATTGCTGGTCAAGCACGGCATGCCCGCCAGTGCCGCCATTCAGGCAGCCACAATGAACGCGGCAACCTTGCTTGGCGTGGACAAAGAAGTCGGGTCGCTCGAACCGGGTAAAGCGGCCGACATTATTGCGGTCGCGGGTAATCCCATTGCCGACGTCACGGTATTGAAATCCGTCAAGTTTGTAATGAAGGATGGCCGCGTTTTTAAGGCCGAATGATCACACCCTTTTTGGGGTCCATCCTGCCCGCCAGCGTCTCGACAAATGCGCTGGCGGCGCCTTCAACGCCCTTATATTCGTGAATATCGACCACGCCGTCGACTGCGCGTAGGAAGCTTTTCCAACGCGCCCCGACGGCTTCGCCAAAACCTTTAGGACCAAGCTCTCCGATGGTGGCGACGGCGTGATCGGGGGCGAAGAATAATATCGGCTTGGGGCCGGGCACGTCGCTGCCGCTGCCACCCGCACTATTCGCGCCGCGCGCTTCGACGTGCGTCGCGCCTACAAGACAGCTATATTTTAGATCGTCGCCAAGCGCGTTGTGGATGCCACGAAGCAATTCACTATTACCGGCAAAGTCGACGGAGACCGACGACACGTTGGCGAGGGTGTCCACATCGTCATAGGCGACGACCTCGTCGTAAAGGCCGCTTTGGGTGACGAAGCTGACATTGCCGGACGAGGTTAGGCCGATGCGACGGATATTTGGCGACAGATCTTTGGCGACGCTGGCCAAGCTCATCGCAGTTTTTGACGATGCGCTGGTCAAGATCAGGTTTTGTCCACCGAACCATCCTTCACGGCGGAACATGGCTTCGATCAGGAACCCTGTTTTGAACAAGGGGCCAAACACCATCCGCTCGGCTTCTTTGGCTGCGTCATGCTCCGGGTCTGCGATCAAGCGGCTATATTGGTTATAGATCGGGCTCATTGGCTGGCGATGTACCGCCATGTCGGTGAATCCGCCTGCCGAGATTTTTCCGGGAATAACATCCAGATGCGTACCCATCGGCAGATATCCGTACACGCGTTCACCAACGGCTATTTCCGGATTGCTTGAGGCTTGAACGACAGCGTGGCCCCACACGGGCACCACCCCCCAATCACCTTCGGCCGGGAAAAAATTCCAATAGCCGAACATGTTGCCGATGACGGCATAAGTGATGTTGTTGGCGGTGACGGAAAAGCTCTCTATCTTTAGACGCACCGCGTCCGCATCGAGAGGGAGCAATGGATAGTCATGTACCGACATCTGTGACAATGCGTTTTTCTTCGCCCAAACCACTTGTGCCATAATATTCTCCACATATGAATGTGATTCATGCTTTGACAATCACATTGTGATGTGAAAAAGCGAATCATCTGTCGCTATTTTGCGGTTTTCGGAGCCTATATGTCCACTCAATTAATTGAAAAGCTGCGTCATCTTGTCAACGAAGGTGGATTGTCACGGTCGGGCTTGGCCCGTGCCGCCGGGCTTCATGCCAACACCCTTCGGGATTTGGACGATGCGGGTTGGAATCCGACCGCCGAAACGCTCCGTAAGCTGGAAAGTTATCTGTTTTCGAATGATGATACGCCAGCACTCGTGCCGATTGAGGAAATCATCGAAGAAGCGCGCAATGGCCGCATGTATATCCTTGTCGATGATGAGGACCGCGAGAACGAGGGCGACCTTATCATTCCGGCGCAAATGGCGACGCCGGATGCGATCAACTTTATGGCGACGCATGGCCGTGGCCTCATTTGCTTGTCGATGACGAAGGACCGTTGTGAGCAATTGGGCCTGACGCCGATGGCACGCGAAAACCGCGAAAGCATGCAAACGGCTTTCACCGTATCGATTGAGGCGCGTGAAGGCGTCACAACGGGTATCAGCGCGGCCGACCGCGCACGCACCATTTCTGTTGCGGTGGACGCTTCTCAGGGGCCTGACAACATTGTTTCGCCCGGCCATGTATTCCCGTTGACGGCACGTGACGGCGGGGTGCTAGTGCGTGCAGGCCATACCGAAGCCGCGGTCGACATCAGCCGCCTTGCAGGTCTCAACCCATCCGGCGTCATTTGCGAGATCATGAAAGACGATGGCACCATGGCGCGCATGGACGATCTTGTTGCATTTGCGCGGATGCACAATTTGAAGATGGGGACCATCCGCGATCTGATCGCGTATCGCCGCAAGCACGACCATCTGGTGGAAAAGCGTGCGGAAATGAAGTTTCAGAGCAAGTGGGGCGGTGAATGGGCAGCAATGACCTTTTACAATAAAGCCACGGGCGACGAGACAATGGCCTTGGTAAAGGGCCGCATTGATCCCGAAAAGCCCACACTTGTTCGTATGCACACGATGTCGATGTTTGTTGACGTCTTTGGCGAGGAGAGCGAGCGCTCCGGTCTTCTTTCCCGTTCGATGGAAGCAATTGCCGACGAAGGCGCAGGCGTGATTGTCGTGATCAACAAACCGATGAAGGGCATGGTTTCGCGTTTCATGCAGCTTCGCGCCGCAGGCAAGCAAGCTGGCGCACCAGAGATCGAAGAGTTGCGCGATTATGGAGGCGGTGCACAGATTCTTACGGAACTTGGGGTGCACGACATGATTTTGCTGACCAATACGCATCACACCCTTGTTGGCCTTGAAGGCTATGGCCTTTCCATTGTAGGCGAGCGGGCTATTCCCGGCACTGGAGGCGAATGATGGCAAAGTTTTTAATAGTTGAAGCGCGGTTCTACGACCATTTGAACGACATGCTTGTCGCTGGCGCCAAGGCCGCGTTGAAAGCCAAGGGGCATGAGGTTGAGGTCATCACCGTTCCCGGGGCGCTCGAAATTCCCGGTACAATAGCTATGGCTGCTGAGGCGCAATTATATGACGGTTTCGTCGCCATCGGTGTCGTTATTCGCGGTGAAACCTATCATTTCGAGATCGTGGCCGGTGAGAGCGCGCGTGGCATCATGGCGCTGACGATGGACGGTATCGCCATTGGTAACGGCATCCTCACCGTCGAAAATGAAGAGCAAGCCATCGTCCGCGCAGATCCCAAGCAAAAGGACAAGGGCGGAGAGGCGGCTGTTGCAGCGATGAAGCTGCTGGAATTACAGAACCGTTTCGCGTAGTTACGTTACGTATTCCAATGCGTGCGGGCCGCGCTATAGACGCGTTATGAGCAGCCCCCAAGTAGCGCCGCAGAGCGGCTTCCTCGCGACATTTGAACGGTTGGGTAACAAATTGCCCGACCCGATTATGATCTTCGTTTGGTTGATCCTGTTTTTGATGGGACTGTCAGCGCTTGGCGCGTGGTTGGGTTGGACCGCATCCTTGCCGTATTCCGGCACGGAAGCGCCGCAATGGGGCGAGTTGAAGGACGGCGTGCTCACCTATCGCGCGACTAGCCTGTTCAACGAAGAAAATATCGCGCGGCTATTGACCGAAATGCCAAAGACGATGGCTAGCTTTGCGCCTTTGGGGCTGGTGCTAACGATTGTGTTGGGCGCGTCAGTGGCCGAAAAATCGGGTCTATTCTCGGCGCTCATTCGCGGCTCGCTGCGTAATGCGCCCCGCGTGTTGATGACACCTCTAGTCGCTGTCATCGGCATGGTGTCGCACCACGCGTCCGATGCTGCCTATGTGGTGTTTATCCCACTCGCGGCGATCTTATATGCCGCTGTTGGCCGTCATCCGCTTGTCGGCCTAGCTGCTGCATTTGCTGCCGTTTCCGGCGGTTATGCGGGCAACATCACGCCCGGACAGATCGACGTGCTGCTTTTCAGTTTTACGCAGGAGGCTGCCCGCATTGTCGAACCGGGTTGGACGATGAACCCGGTTGGCAACTGGTGGTTCATATTGTCCATCGTGTTTCTGTTTACCCCGATCATCTGGTTCGTTACCGACCGCATCATTGAACCTAGGCTGGGCACGTGGGGCAAGGAGCCTGATGCTGAAATTCAAGCCGAACTCGCCAAGTCGGAAATAACGGCACAGGAACGAAGAGGGCTCCGTAATGCCGGGCTAGCTGCGCTCGTTATTGTTGGCCTGTTCGCGGCGCTGACATTGTTCCCCGGCTATTCGCCGTTATTGGACGAAACCAAAGAGGGCACAGCGCAGATGCAGCCTTTTTATTCTGCCTTGGTTGCCGGTTTTTTCTTCCTGTTCGTGGGCACCGGAATGGCATTTGGTATTGGTGCGGGCACCGTAAAAAGCAGCAGCGACGCGCTTGGCATGATGCAGGATGGCATTCGTTCAATGGCTCCCTATATCGTCTTTGTCTTTTTCGCTGCGCATTTTGTGGCGATGTTCAACTGGTCGCGTCTGGGGCCAATCATCGCAATTGACGGTGCATTTGTGCTGCGCGAAATGGGTTTAAGCGCGCCATTCCTGTTAGTCAGCGTGCTGTTGCTGTCCTCGATACTCGATCTGTTTATTGGTTCCGCGAGCGCCAAGTGGAGCGCGCTTGCACCCGTAGTGGTGCCGATGTTTATGCTGCTCGGGATCAGCCCTGAAATGACTACGGCAGCATATCGTATGGGCGATAGCTATACCAACATCATGACGCCGTTGATGAGCTATTTTCCGCTGATTCTCGCTTTCGCGCGCCGCTGGGATAAGGATTTTGGTGTGGGATCACTTTTGGCTTTGATGCTCCCTTATGCGCTTTGTTTTATGTTAGCCGGTATCACCATGACGATTGCTTGGGTGGCGCTTGATTTGCCCCTAGGGCCGGGCGCGCAGGTGCACTACACGCCAAGCATAGGAGTATTGAAATGAGCGGTCCCGTTCTGACCTCAAACGTCAACAGCGACGGCGAACAGTTTCGCGCCAACGCAGCGAAGAATGAAGCGCTGCGCGATGCGCTTTGGGATAAGGTCTCTCAGGCTGCGTTGGGTGGCAACGAAAAATCGCGGGAGCGGCATACGGCGCGGGGCAAACTGCTTCCGCGCGAACGCGTTGAGCGCTTGCTTGACCCCGGCTCGCCGTTTTTGGAAATCGGTCAGCTTGCTGCAAATGACCTTTACGACGGCGAAATTCCGGGGGCTGGCTTGATATGCGGCATTGGCCGCGTCTCGGGGCGTCAGTGCATGATTGTCTGCAATGACGCCACGGTAAAGGGCGGCACTTATTACCCGATGACCGTCAAAAAGCATCTCCGCGCGCAGGAGATTGCGGAGGCCAACCGTCTGCCGTGCATATATCTGGTCGACAGCGGCGGCGCTAACCTGCCGCATCAGGACGAGGTTTTTCCCGACCGCGACCATTTCGGCCGCATCTTCTTCAATCAGGCCAATATGAGCGCCAAGGGCATACCGCAAATCGCCTGCGTCATGGGCAGCTGCACTGCTGGCGGGGCGTATGTTCCCGCAATGTCGGACGAGAGCATTATCGTCCGCAACCAAGGCACGATTTTCTTGGCAGGGCCGCCGTTGGTGAAAGCCGCAACGGGCGAAGAAATCAGCGCTGAAGATCTAGGCGGCGGCGACCTGCATGGTCGCAAATCGGGTGTGGTCGATCATGTCGCAGAAAATGACGAACATGCCCTGACCATCGTGCGCGATATTATCTCCCACCTTGGGCCAGTACACAAACCGGACACTGATTTAAAAGAACCGCGCCCGCCCAAGTTCGACACTGAAGAACTTTACGGCGTCATCCCCGACGACGTCCGCGCGCCTTATGACGTGCATGAGGTCATCGCGCGGTTGGTGGACGGCAGCGAATTTCATGAGTTCAAGGCGCTGTATGGCACTACCCTCGTCTGCGGCTTTGCACATATCTGGGGCATGCCCGTCGCGATCCTAGCCAACAACGGCGTGCTGTTTTCGGAGAGCGCGGTCAAAGGCGCGCATTTCATCCAGCTCGCGCAGCAACGCGGCATCCCCTTGCTGTTCTTGCAAAATATCAGCGGATTCATGGTCGGCGGCAAATATGAGGCGGAGGGCATCGCCAAGCATGGTGCAAAACTCGTCACCGCCGTCGCCACAGCGACCGTGCCCAAGATCACAGTGCTGATCGGCGGCAGCTTTGGCGCGGGCAATTACGGCATGTGCGGGCGGGCGT
>Ga0105050_10008056_pt1 | contig 12296 bp, 1 predicted proteins | sample FRY01_FD_78088 | JGI IMG/M metagenome (GOLD analysis project Ga0105050, IMG submission 78088) | Freshwater microbial communities from Lake Fryxell liftoff mats and glacier meltwater in Antarctica - FRY-01 | ecosystem: Environmental > Aquatic > Freshwater > Ice > Glacier meltwater ... | reverse complement strand
TCTTGGCGGAATTATCGAGCACAAGATTGATGCTGAGAGCAAGAAAGACGATCGCGCATACGGCGAGCGTGTGGAAAAGTCGAGGCAGGTTTTCCAGGAACGGCTGTTCGGTCTGGAATCAGCCCGGGCTGAAAAGGCTACGTCCGCCGACCAGACCTTCCGCGCAGGCGAGAGTGCGCTAGATCGCACGGCCCGGAAAGAAGAGGGCGACTTGAACCGCGCGGCGCAGAGCGGGGCGGCGGATCATTTTGCGCAGTCGTTTGCACTTCAGAACAAGCAATTCGATTTTGCGAAGGAGCAGGCTGTTGAGCGTGGTGAGGAAGCAACCACAATTCGCCAGATGGACGGGGCGCGCGCGCTCATGGATCAGGAAGGAAGGTCGATACAGGAAGCCTTCAAGTCAGTGGACAGGCTCCGCCAAGAAGCGATCAAGGGGGTAATCAATCCAACCCAGGAGAAGCTGGCCGCGATCAATGGGCGCTTCGACACGATGGTGGAAGAGCGCACCAACGAGGCGATGAAGCGGTATGACCTAGCGCGTCGGACATTCATCGAAATATCTGGGGCGAAGCTATTTGAGCCGCCGGCTACCGGGCCATCTTCGCGTAGCTCTACCGGGAACAGGAAAGGCCAGACGGCCCAAGACGGAACCATTGTTGCGCCGGATACTGCGAGCCCGACCACGATCCCACTGCCATCTGCTCCATCGACACAAGCAGCAACGGCCCCACAAGATGCGGCTCAGCCGCAGGGTGGCGACAGCATCGGGGTGAATGTTGCCAGAGATTCTCAGGACCTTATTTCGTCGCTTGGAGCTGACAAGGTGGCCGAATCGTCTGTGCAGAAACTCGCGTATGCCCTTACGAGAAAGGGCATGAGCCCGGCTGACGCGCAGCAGGTTGCCAAGGCAGCGAAGGACACCGTTGCGATTCAGTCGAATCCGCAGCTTGCGAGGATGAACAATCCCGGCACCTTCAAATGACCGGACGGTTCAGCCCCGACGACTTCAAGGATTTCGATGAGCTGGTAGTTCCAGACAGCTTCATGGCTGAAGCTCAGCCGAAAGCGCAAGTCGGATCACCCCCAGCTTCGATCGGTGCGCCGAAGGGCGCCGGCATTTTCCGCGCGGAAGACTTCAAGGATTTCGACAGCCTTGAGGTTCCGGACGACTTCATGCCAGACCTCACTTTTGGGCAGACGGCAGCCGGAATTGCTGGCGACCTTCTGTCAGCGTCGGCGAAAATCCCCGGCAAAGCTGCGTTCGTTCTCGACCGGCTCACGGACAGCCCGAAGGGGTTCTTCTCAGACGACAAGGTTCCGACCGAAGGCGCCGGCTTGCTCATGCGCAACGCTGAAGAGGCGTACGGCAGCAAGTTCTCAAAAAGCGTGATCGACTTCTCGAACGAGACCGCAGCCAGATTCCAAGGCAAGGGTAGTCCGCTCAATGTGATTGGAATTGGCGACATCACTGAGCGCTACAAGCAGGTTCGCGACGCGGGTATCCACGACGCTGACTTCGGGGTGGGGACCTTGCTTGCTGGTGCAGCGCAATCCTTGCCGGAAATGTTCGTCACTGCTGGGGCGGCAGGACTTGCTGGGCGTGCCACTTCCGGCTTGGCGCTGGTTTCCGAGTCGCAGATATTCAAGACCGCCGGCATGGAAGCGCTGGCCAATCTGGGCAAGGTGGTTGGGATTAGCAGCGTGACCAAAGCAGCGATTGCAGGGTCACCGAAAGCCATCCGGATGCTCAAGTATGCACGCCTGATTCCGGCCGGAAGCGGTGCGCTCGTTGGTGGTATTGCGGAAGGTTCCCTTGCGGGTGCGGCTTCTGGCATGGAAGCCGAAGACCAGATTCTCAATACCAACCACGATGACCTGCTCCAGCACAGCGAGCGATACCTCGACATCTACGCTTCCGCCGAAGGCATGGAGGAGGAACAGCGCAGGGAATACGCGAGGCAGACCATTGCCCGTGAGGCCGGCACCAACATCGCGATCAAAGTGGGCCTATCGACAGCGGCGCTATCGTCGCCATCCGGGTTCCTGTTCGGCCACTTGGCATCGAGGGCCGCTGGCCGTTCCGTGGCTGGACGTGCTGCTGGCAACTTCTTTGGCAAGCTGGAAAAGTCCGCCGCCGGCAGGACGGTTCTCGGAACGGTTACCGAGGGCATCCAGGAGTTTTTCCAGGAGGGCGCTCAAGCGGTGCTGGAGAACATTGGTGTTCGCGACTACGTGGACCGCCGCAAGACCGACATCTACGAAGGGGTTCTCGACCGCGCGCTCATGGGCGGCCTCATCGGTGGCGTGTTGGGTGGCCCTGTTGCATTAGTGCTGGGAGGTGGCGGAAAAGAAGGCCCTGATGCTGCACAAGCGCCTGACCCCACACTGCCCGGCGCGCCGCCGCCAGACGCGCCGCGCAGGAACCCCCTCCTTGAGACGAGGATCGAAGGCTTGCTCAGGGACGCCCAAGGGAAGTCGATCCCGACCCGATCGCTTCAGATACTCGCCCGCTGGGCAGGCCCGACGAACAACGGCGGCAAGACCGCGCTCGAATACGCTCGGGCCTTGGATGAGCTGGTCTCCACCGGAAATGTCCCGGTTGACATTTTGGAGTCGTTCGGCGACCAGTACAGCGAGAACGGCTACCTGACGGAAGCCGCATACAACGCTGACTCCAAGGCGATGGACTTCACGCACGAGCTGCGGGTGAAGGTCGGAACCCCAGAGCAGGCGGAAGCGGTCCTTCGCGTGTTGGATGAATCCAATGCCAACCCGTACATGCTGGATGATGGCACATTGGTTGTGCCAGCCGGCAGCGAGGACATCCTGCATTCGCTCTCTGACTCACTTGGGAAGGCTGGCGTCACCGCGACCGTGCGGACGTTGAACGATACCAGCGTTACCTTCCCACAAGCAGGAGTCGATAATGAAACTGCCGCTCCCGAAAATGCTGCACTCCAAGCTGCCGAAGAAAAAGCTCCCGTTGCCGAAGAAGGTCAGGTCGCCAAAGGCGTACCAGTAACGCAGGGACCGGCAGCGAGCGTCAATCAGACCGATGGCTCCGTGGTGGAATTGCCACTGGATCAGCTCACGCTATCCGGCGATATTCCCCAATTCAAGAGCGGCGCCGATGCAAGTGGCGTTGTCGAAGCGCTTGGTGGCAAGTTTGATCGGCGAGGCACTGGCCCGATTCAGGCGTGGCGCCGCAAGGATGGCCGATTGGAAGTCATTTCCGGGCGTCATCGGCTGGACTTGGCGCGCCGCTCAGGTGAGCAAACCATTCCTTCGCAGATTTATGATGAGGCAGATGGGTTCAGTATTGAAATGGCGGCGTCACTCGACGCTGAGCTGAACATTCGTGACGGACAAGGAAAGGTGAAAGACTATGTCAATTTCTTCCAAAACCCCGCCTTCAGCGGAGAAGCCGGTCGCGAAGAAGCAGAATCACGGGGACTTCTGGGGCGAGCGACAGGCCGCAGGGCTTACACCATCGCGAGCCAGGGAAGTCCTGACCTCATTGCCGCGCATAGTGCCGACAAACTCACCGACGAAGCCGCAACCCAAATAGCTGCGACGGCGCCAGGGGATGCTCGGCTGCAAGCGCTTGGAATGAAGCTGGTGCAGGAGGGCAAGTCGATCGCCCTCACCGCCAACACCATACGCGCGGTCAAGGTAACGATGGGCGACAGAGACCCGGGGAATCTGGACCTATTCGGGTTTGACGATTCAGCCGTGCAGGAAGCAATCAAGATGGCTGGCGTTGCTGTTCGCCGGCAGAGGGAGATTGGCGAGCGGCTTGCGGCTATCACCGGAGCCAGCAAACGTCCTGAATTGGCCGCAAAAGAGGGTGTAGATGTCCGCAATCCGAAATCGATGGCTGCGCGCATTGCAGAACTGCGTGCCGAGAAGATCGCATGGGAGGAGTGGGCGACCAATCCCGTCCTGCTGAAGGAAATCCGCTCAGAACTTGGGATTGAGCCAGAGCAGGATGACGAGCCCGAGCAGGATGACGAGCCCGAGCCGGATGACGAGCCCGAGCCGGATGACGAGCCCGAGCCGGACCTGTTCAGCGACGAGGGCGCACCCAGTCCGGCCGCCGCGCCATTCGCGCTCACCCAGCAAACAAAGTCGGACGAAGTTTCCGACGACGAGGCCAAGCGCGGGGTGCAGTCCAGGCAGACCAGCCTATTCGGTGCTGGTGAGACGGCCTCAGCCCTTCGGCAGCGCAGTGATGCCCGTGCCAGTAATGCACCGGCTGCTTCGCTTGGCGGCGGGTTGTTTGCCGATCAGGCCCGAGCGAAGGCCGCAACAGATGAAAACCTGATAATTGCGGCAAAACTGCTGTTGACATACGACAGTTTTGGGCGGATTGGTTCACTGGCTGGTGATTCGCGATCCGCTTCACGTCAAAAGGTCATGTCCGCGCTGTTGGGCAAGAAAGTGCCAAAGTCGCAATCTGGCATCACCGCTATTGAGAATGAGTTCTACGCCAGAGCCGGGATCAAAAAAGACACCAGCAGAAACATGAAATTGGCTTTCGCTGAATGGACGAAGCAAGCTACAGCCAAGCCTTCGCCCAAAGATCGGCCTGACACCACTTTTCTTCCAACGAAGGAGGTTGCAATCTATGGTGAAACCAGCCCGCTCAGCCCGGTAGCAAAGGGTGGATCAGTTTCCGAGGCTGGCGTAAGCAAGCCCACGGACGGAGCGCCGCCCATCCGTGGACAGCTCGACATGTTCGTCGTAACCCGAGGCCAAGCCGACCCCGGGAAGGGCCACGAAGGTGCGGTCAAGGTTGACAAAATCAAGCTGCTGCAGCTCACCAAGCTGGTTCAGACCGGACAGTTCCGCAGTGGGTACGCTCGCGTAACCTCCCTCGCAGAAGCAGCGCACATCTTGGCGCCGCTGCGAAAGTCGGCGCAGGAGCAATTCCTGATTCTGGCTCTTGATGCAGACGGGAAGCCGTTGGCTGTACTTCGGCACTCGATGGGCTTGCAGGCAGAGTCGCAGGTAAGTATTGGAACGGTTTTCGGCGCCATCGCGACAATTCCAGGCGTTAAAAGTGTCGTGTTCGGACACAACCATCCATCTGGAAATATCATCGCCAGCGGCGCGGATATAGACACTGACCGGGAGTTCAGGGACGCTTTCGACGGGAGCGGTATCGACATAATGGGGGCCGTGATTGTGTCCCATGGCCAGAAGGTTGCAACGATCTACAGCCGTGATCTCGGGGCAGGACAAACAACCCCTATTGCTACGGCGAAGCGCACTCTTTCGATCCCAAGGTTAGAGCGAGTGCTGAGCAAGATTCAGCAGATAAAAGGACGCGAGCAAGTGCTTTCTCCTGCTAACGCTGGAAGGCTTGTGAGTAAATACGAAAAGAATCATCCGGCCGCAATCCTGCTGTTGAACAACTCTCATCGGGTTGTCGGGATCATCCCGTTTGATCCAAAGGCTGCCGAGAAGCTTCGGACTGGCAATCTGGAAACGTCGCATGCAGTGTTCGCTCGCGCTGCTGCTACTGCCAATGCGGTTACGACTCTCGTGTACGGCCCGTTGACCGAGCTGAAAGGCGTGTCCAACGCATCGAGTGCCATGAGGGCTGGTGGATTCGGTGTTGTTGACGTGTTTTTCACCGGCTCGCGGCTGAGCAATGGCTTTGCAATATCTTCCAATGCCAAAGGGTTACATCCTGAACATGGCCAACTGGAATCCGTTGACGGTTACGACCTGACGCCGAAAGAGCAAGCAGCCTACAACAAGTTCCTCGCGGACCGCGCCGACCCCGGGAAAGCTGCGGCCGACGCCAAGACTTTGGCCGCGCGCGCGGAGCTTTCGCGAACGCAAGGTGCCGAGGATGCTGATTTTCTGGGCTTGAGGGACGCGGTAACCAAAGCGGTTGGTGACTCCACTGTCATTTACCTGCGCGGGCTTGACGGCCTTCCTGCGAGGATGAGGGACATTGCTCAAGGCAGGGAAGCAAGACGGGGAGGGCGCCGCACCGCTGGCACGTTCGACAAGAAGACCAAGACCGTCTACCTCTTTACCGACGTGACCAATACGCCATTCAAGGCAGCGCTCGTTGCCTCGCATGAAATTGCGGGTCACCTTGGCATTCGCAATCTGTTCGGCGCTGACCTGGATGAAGCGCTGGAAATGGTCTTGCGGAATCCAACTGTGGCCGACCTCGCGGCAAAGATTTACGAGGAACGCAACTACGCCAATGAAGTGCGCATCGGCAAGAAGACCGCCGATGGCGCGCGCCTGGAGTCAGCTGAAGAGGCGCTTGCAGAACTGGCTGCTGCGCTGCGAACGAACAATTGGGACTCCATCAACAACCGCTATGGCGTGCCAGTACCGGAAGGGATGCGGGCCAAGATCAAGGGCGCGATCGACAACTTCCTACGTAGGCTCAAGGAGCTGTTCGCTGCCAAGGGCGTCACGTTCAAGGATGCCGACGTGCGCGCTCTGCTGGAAGCCGCATGGCAAGCGGCACAGAGCGACGTGGAAACGCTCAGCGTCATCCTTCCGGATGGGTCGGTGCTGATGGATCAGGTGGCTGATGATGATTCGCCGCTGTTCAGCCTCAACAAGAGCGCAGACACCTTCTACTCTGCCGCATTGCGCACCGTAGAGGAAGCCAAGGGCGCTCCAAAGAACGCCGATGGAATCGCGTGGAAGCAGTGGCTCGATGGCGCTATGCGGCGTGGTGACATGAAGCAATCCGAACGCGACTGGCTTGGCATTGACGCATTCCTTGACAGGCGCGAAACCACGACAAGAGAGGAACTTGCTGACTTTGTTCGTTCCAATCAGGTCAAGGTGAATGACGTGACGCTGGGGGCGCGATACGACGAACCTAACCGGGCGGAACTTGGGACTCCAGCCAATTTCCCATTCTACCAACTCCTCGGCGGGGAAAACTACCGAGAAGTGCTGCTGACGTTGCCTGAGAAAGGGGGGATGCCCGATGGCTTCAATGTCATCGAAAAGCCGAACAACCCAGCCGCGTCGCGATGGATTGTTACAGGCCCCGGCCCGGTTTCTGAAAAACGCTACGGCTCTGGCCCAACGCAAGCCGCTGCCGAACAGTCGTTCATCGGGTATGACCATACCGGGGCCTTCAAGTCCCCACACTTCGACCATCCCAACATTATTGCGCATATTCGATTGAATGAGCGCGTCGATTCCAATGGGAAGAGGGTGCTGTTCATTGAGGAATTGCAGTCGGACATGCACCAGGCTGGGCGGAAGCGTGGGTATTCATCCGAAACAAAATCAGCACAAAAGAGACAGGGCGAATTAGATGACCGACTGTACAACAAGTACCATACTGCTGGGTGGCGGCAGAAGGCTACCGACGCTGAAAAAGCAGAATGGGACAGTCTCTCAAACATTATCCGCACAGGTGAAGAAGGCGTCCCCGACGCACCCTTCAAGGGAACCAGCGAATGGGCAACCCTCGCCTTCAAGCAAATGGTGCGCCACGCGGCCGAGAACGGCTTCGACTCGATTTCGTGGGCGACTGGCGAGCAGCAGGCGGATCGGTATGGCCTGAGCAAGCAGGTTGACAGCATCACGATTAACCGCCATACCGAGGATGGTGGGGGGTATCAGGTAAGCGCGCACGAGGACGGCCAAAACGTAATCCCACTTCAAGATGCTAAGACGCTTTCCGATCTGGAAAACATCGTCGGCAAGGAATTGGCCAAGAAGGCGTCTGAACTTGGGCCGACAGAAGAAAAGACGTATTCAGGACTCGACCTCAAGGTCGGCGGCGAAGGCATGAAGGCGTTCTACGACGGAATCCTTCCGGCCGCGATCAACAAGTGGGCCAAGAAGTTTGGCGGTCGGGTTGGTGAATCGCGCATCGCGGTTGCCAGCATGTCTGACGCTGACTTCCAGCAGGCCGCGCGACAGGAGAGAAATCCAAAGGTGGCTGACGTCCACTCCATCGACCTGACCCCTTCAATGCGAGACGCCGCGCTCGGCGGGCTGCCGCTGTTCAGCAAGACAGAAGGTCCGATCGAATCCAAGTACCCTGGAGCTCGGAGCATCAACCTGCTGGCTTCTGACCTTTCCGGGAATCTACCCGGCGCGGCGGTTGAAACGCAGAACCCAGACGGTAGCCCGGCGGTGTTCTACCGCAGCATCCCCCAAGGTACGGCCGCGCTTCAACTTCCGGCGCCCGAGCCGACTCTGATCGGGCACTTGCTATCGAAAGACCCGGGAACCGCTTCCGGGCTTGCGTCCGGATCCACGGTAGAGCCGGTGGTGCTGAGCATGAAGTCGCCGGCCATCATGACCGAGAAGGACTTCGCGATGCTCATGAAAGCCACTCCTGCGGTGGTGCTCGCGAAGAAGGTGTCACTGCTTGCCCAAGGCCACGACGGGATCATTTCCGGCACCGAGGCGGTGGTGTTCGACAAATCCGGTATCACCTCAGTGCTTCGCTCCGGAAGCGTAGACCTCGCCACGTTGAAGCAGGGCGACAACCGGGAGGCCCGCCACACCAAGACCGTAGCAGCCGTTGAGAAGGTTGCCGCACAGTTGAAGAAGGCGGCGCCATTCTCAGTGGTTCGCGACGAGAGTGAGCTTCCAGCCCATTGGGGCGCGCAGATCAAAAACCTTGGAATGGATGGCAGGGTTGAGGGATTCTACGACCCGGGCTCGGGGCAGGTGTTTATCATTTCCAAGAACATCACCCCTCGCGCAGGTGAGACGTACGAAGGCGCGGTCGAGCGGGTGTTCTCGGAAGAAATGCTGGGCCACTTCGGGCTACGGGCTACGTTCGGCAGCAAGGCGCTGGACAACCTGTTGGACGGGGTTTGGGAATCCCAGAAGTCGTCCAAGAAAATGCGGGCAATCATCGCGGAATACGCAGAAGCATATGGCGACCCCCATTCTGACGGCGAAGCATCACGGAAGATGGCCGACGAGTTCCTTTCGAAGTCAGACCCGAAGGCCGAGCCTGGCGTTTGGAAGAAGCTGGTCGCATGGGTGCGCGAGCAATTCCGCCGGATGGGGGTCGTTCGGGAGTGGTCTGACAACGACATCCTGCACCTGATGAGCCGAGTGTTCTACAGCGTCCGCACCGGTCAAACGCCATCGAGCATCGGGAAGCTGTCGATCGCGCTTGATTCCGCGACCGGAAGTCAGGCCACCATCACGACGAAGACCAGCGACGGCCTGACGCACATCGAGCAGTTCGGGGATACGCGCACCATCCACTCGGAAAGCTACTCGGCAACAGTGATCAATGGCCAGTACGGAACCGACCCTTCAGTCGAGGTGACGGAGTTCAGCGGCGATGCTTCGGCGTTGGTGACTTACCTCGCGCCAGAAGGCACCCGAACCATCGTCGCGCGGGAAGGGTTGCTCGATGAAGTACCGGGAACCACGCGGACAACCGAAAAGCGAGTTGACGTTCTGACGATCGGCGACAAGCTGGTTGCTAAATCTGAACGCTCTGCTCCCCCGAGTTTCAGCTTGCGGGACAGCGAGAAAGCGTCACCTGAAATTGAGGAGATCCTTGACCGCACAATTCAACGCCACACCAGCGAGATGTCGTATGCGCAGCGGTTCAAGCAATGGCAGCGCGAGGCGTTTGGCGGGCTGGCAGAAGACCAAGCTGCGCTCAGCCTGAAGGTTGGCTGGATAGACTCAGCAGCAGCGATTGAAGCGCTCGAACGAGGGGAGTTCAACGGCAAGCTGCTGGACGCTGCGGAAAGCGCGTACAAGATGATCGAGCTGACCAGGAACAACGCTCAGGTGATGGGCGTTGTAGCGACTCACGGGGTTCCTGTGTATCGTGACGGCCAGTTCGTGATTGAGCCCGGCAGGCAGGGCATCAACGACGTGTTCCGTCTGCTGTGGGACACCAAGACCGGCAAGAACCAGTACCGGTTGTGGGAGGGCTACGCGGTAGCGAAAAGAGCCTCACGTCTGATCACTGAGACGAACCAGGATGGCACCGCTCGCGAGAAACTATTCACCCAGCAAGACATCGACACGGTGATGACGCTTGAGAAGGAGTACCCGCATTTCAAGAAGGTCTTCGATGGCTGGCAGGCGCTTAACAACCAGGCGCTCGACCTGGCAGTTTCCCGAGGAGCCATGTCGAAGGAAACCGCAGAGCTGTGGCGCACCAATGACTACGTGCCGTTCTTCCGAGTGCTTGAGGAGGAGGAGTCTGCAGCTGGGATGAAAGTCACCCGTGGCCGCATATCCGGGCAGAAGGTATCGAGCAAGCGCCTGACTGGTAGTGACGCGCGGATTCAGCCGGTGATCGAAAACATGGTGATGAACCTCGCTGCGATCATCGACAAGACCTACAAGAACGAGGCCATGTCCAGAGTGGTTGCGATGCTCGATGGGATCGCGATGGAGAAGGCCGACATCAAATGGGACGCGGTGAAGCTCAGCAACAAGGAAATCGCCGAGAAGTTAGCCAAGTCCGGCCTCCTCGTAGTTGACGGTTCCGAGCAAGCTGTTCGTGAAATGACCGACGCACAGAAGGAAATGTGGAACACGTTCTTCCGGCAGACCAAGCCGATCGGCAACGACATCGTGAGCGTGATGGTGAACGGCAAGCCCAAGTATTACCGGGTGTCCGATCCATTGGTATACCGAGCGATCGCTGGGATGACCCCGACGAACTTCGGCGCCATCATGGACGTTATGGGCGGGGCGAAGCATTTGCTTACCAGGCTCGTGACGCTTGACCCGGCATTCATGATGCGCAACTTCATGCGGGATACGCTGTCCGCCTTCGTTGTGACCGATGGATACCTTCCCCTTTCGACCGCAATTCAGGACGCGAAGGACATTTGGGCCGAGGACGGCCTTGCGGCTCAGTTAGCCATTGCAGGTGGTAGCACGGGTGGTTTCTACAACGTGACGCAGGACATTCGCGACGTGATCAAGCGCACGCATCCAGACGTAGCGGGAACGCTTCTGTCGAGACCGAAGCAGCTCTATGACGTATACCGAAGGCTTGGGCAGTTGTCGGAGCAGCTCAACCGCGTGGGCATTGCCCGGGCTGTTATCGCCAGAGGGGGAAGCATCGCTGAAGCGGCATGGCAGGCGCAAGACCTGACGAACTTCACTCGTTCGGGTGATGCGGTGGTCGCCAAGATGCTGTTCCAGACCGTCCCCTTCATGAATGCTCGAATCCAGGGCACCTACAAGCTGTGGAAAGCAGCAACAGGAAAATCGGATACGATGTCGCGCAAGCAAGCCGTGCGGGGCTTCTTCCTCAGATCGTTGTTGATCGCCATCCCGAGCTTGTTGCTGGCGCTGAAGAATCGCGATGACCCCAGGTTCAACCAGGTTCCCGACGACCAGAAGGACACCTACTGGCATATCTTCGTCGGTGACGAGCACTTCACAATACCGAAGCCGTTCGAAGTCGGATCATTCTTCGCGACCGTTCCCGAGCGTTTGCTTCGTGTCGTAGGGGGGCAAGATTCTACCGGCGACTTCACCCGGTCGATGACGCGGGTTTTGGGCGACGTGCTTTCATTCAACCCGACTCCCCAGCTCCTCCGCCCTGTGGTTGAACAGTGGTCGAATAAGGTCTTCTTCACCGGCAATCCAATCGTCGGTCAGGCTCTTGATGGCCTTGAGCCGGTGGATCAATACTCGCCCTGGACGAGCGAAACAGCGAGGGGGATTGCAACCATCGTTGAACAAGTGGTTCCAGACGCGATCAAGGAGCACCTGCTGCCAGATTCAGTGCAATCGCCAGCGAGGATCGAGCACCTGATTCGCGGGTACTTCGGCACGATCGGCATGTACCTGCTCAGCATGTCCGACGCTGCGGTGCGCGCCACTGGCGCCTATCCTTCAGCGCCGGCAATATCTGGGATCAGCGACTTGCCCGTGTTCGGGAGCTTCATTCGTGGGAACCCGAAGGATTCGCGGCGGATCAAGCAGGTTGACGACCTGTACCGAGTCATGGGCGAAGCAGACGCCGCCTTCCAGTCTATCAATGCCCTGGTGACGCAAGGACGTGGTGACGCGGCAGAAGCGCGGCTGGAGCGTCGCATAGGGTTGCTGGAGTCTCGAAGCCTGCTACACGATGCCGCAGGCGCCTTGCGTCAGATCAACGAGGCTCAGCGGTCGATCCTGAACGCCGACGATATGAGCCCAGAGGAGAAAAGGGATGCGCTCAAGGGCCTCACTCGTGACAGAAACGAGATGATGTCCGAACTCGCCCCGATGCTGAGACAATTGAACTGATTGACATCCTCCTACTCCTCCCCGTACCGGATCAATGCCCCCGGGACATT
>Ga0105050_10008054_pt1 | contig 12299 bp, 7 predicted proteins | sample FRY01_FD_78088 | JGI IMG/M metagenome (GOLD analysis project Ga0105050, IMG submission 78088) | Freshwater microbial communities from Lake Fryxell liftoff mats and glacier meltwater in Antarctica - FRY-01 | ecosystem: Environmental > Aquatic > Freshwater > Ice > Glacier meltwater ... | reverse complement strand
TCATGGCTTGAGAAACTCGGAAAAGCTCAGATCTTGACACCCGATGTTTTCTTCGTATATATAGGCCCTGTCATGAGTTCGCGCATTATTCAACTCAAATAGAACATATTAATGCACGCTTTTCGGTCCTCCGGTCTACATTACACACAGTGCGCATGCCCTGTTTTTGCCACTTATACACAGTCGCGTTTACTATATGAATAAGGGCACCGAGAGAGTTCACTTCTGCCTTGTGCTCTGCCGTTGATACTGCCATTGCCTCGCGAACTCGGCGTATTTAACGGGTTCCAGCATGAAAGCATGTGAACTGAAGGTTGAGCCGACAGCGTTCGAATGCCCTATCTGTTGTTACGGTGATGCCCAAGTTCACGGTGAACCCACCGTGTTTGAAGACCTTTTGCTATTCCAAGAAGAAAACAACTCTGTTATATTTGGCGATATGAACGGTGGATCGCAATATATTGTAGAGATTTGCTCAAATGGGCACGTGCTGTGCACCACATGTACCACCACTGTACGGAGACAACGGAGATCCGCATGTCCAATGTGCCGCCGTCCTTGTATTCAGCTAGGGTCCGCCCGCACACTTCCGGTCTTCGTGCCAACGCCCGCCGACGAACTTGTGATCACACAGCAGAACCTAAAACTCAACTTCAGTGCACAGCACACCGTACTCGTGGCGCTGCATGCGCCCACGGCGCAAGAGAAACAAGCAGATGACGAGGTGCAGCTACAATTGCAGGGCAATGCATTACTACCTCCTTTGTTGCACGGGCAACCTCTGGCATCGGCTCTGCAACAAGAAGACGATTTGCTGCACAACTACCTCAATAATGCAGACCCAACGCGCTCGTATTTTCAGCTCTTGCTTTCCCAGATGCCACCCATACATCAAAACACCGCTGGAATGGATGCAACGAACGCACTTCTGAACGTGCTGCCGATCCCAACACAACACATGCAAGACGTTTCCCACTCGCAAATGCGACTTGATTTATGCAAGAAACAACTTATTAGACTGCAAAGTGCCCGGCCACACCCATCATATGTCGATCGCCTCCTAGAGCGCGATCCGCAATGGAGAGAGCGGACACTTCGTAACCATCGCCTGCCTGCACCACAGTATTGATCGCGACCGCAACACCATTCTGCATGGTACTTGCTTATGGTAGCGTGTGGATGGAACGCACTTGCAATGCACCGTTGCAGGTTTTATATTGGTCGGCCAAAGAATTCACGGTCTGGTTGTCACTCGAGGTGATGGTCTGCACCATCGGGGCCTGGAAGCGCAAATGTGCCAGTTTGTACATTTCTTGCTTGTGATTGTGCTTTCTTGCACGATCCTCGTCTCGCTGTGGAGGTCTCGTTGATGTAGGACGAGTGGACTCGCTCTTCGCAGTCTGTGCCTGCGAATACACGTCTTTGTTGCCAGTGTTGTTCATGCAGGATGTGGTGGTTGCACTTAAGTACATGCCTCGAGCCAACGTTCCAAATTTGGGCGTATGCCGTTGTTGGGTGCCGATGTGCGTGTATACGCATAAAAGGCGACGCGTTGCGCACATGTGTACTACTGCCATTATAGATGTATGCATACCATGCTTGGCCAGCAGAGTTGCACAATGATGATGTGCAATTCGGCGACGTAGTGTTCACATTTGGGCCATTTGTCCCGTTTGTCGATCTCCCCAGACTTGTGAACCGCACAACCTGGTGCACTTCGTTGAAATGCAAGGTGACACCAGTGCAAGAGGACGTTCAGCTCGAAAAGCACACGTTGCACTCGGCCTTGCTAGAAGACTCGAACGTCGTCGCCCGTGACAAGACCGTCATTTCAGATGTTGCCGACAACACGATGAGAAAATGTACATTCGCCGACAACAAACGGTATGACGTTAGACAGACACGCATCCTCATGGCGTGTTACTCGCAGGACCCCAAGCCTACGTATTTGCGGCGAATAAATCTTGCCAAGGAGGCCGCTATGACCTATGTGCAGGTGACAACGTGGTTCAACAATCGCCGTAAGCGCGATGTCGCCCTGTGCGCGTATGCTGCTCGCAGGCCACCTTGCACGATACAGCGGGTGGGGCCTGCAGGTCGCTCGAATCGCGTACGAGAAAGCTGATGCTCGGTCTGTGCAGCTGTAATGCGTCGCCCGACAGTTGCTACAGACTTGGCGTCCACGGCCACGAGGGAGAGTGATGATATCGTGGACGGTACCACAAATTGAAAAAATTGAACCAGTAAATATACATGAAAACACCCAGCGCCATCTGCAGTACCAGTGCAAATGTACCACATCGATGGCACGAAACACACAAAAAACTACATATGAAGAGACCCAACCAATACAGAAACACTTGTTTGTAGGCCATGGCAATCGTGTCTAACACAACACACAATGTGTAAAGAATTGCGGGCATATAAGCAGTGTCCAGACCGTAATAGCCCAAAGACTGTATACTCCAGTCGTTGTGGTATGCGGCAACATTTTCGTTGTCGAAATCTTGCACGGCAGGCACCGATGACGCAGTGGATTGTGGTACATATGCGTACGAATGCATGCTACCGGGTAGGCACAGTATGACGCGGCAACTCGACGTTTATATAGCGTCAAAATGTTCCGACACATACGACATGATGCACACATCAATAGAGAGAGAGAAATTGAACAACGCATCGCAAAGCATACGCATGAGGGGGCTTCTGTGCACATGTTGCATTGTTGCTAGATAAATATATGGAGTTTGTGTAATTCTAAAAATAGTTCCATGTGTGCGAAACTCTATTTATAACAAGTGAAGAAACATGGTTGTGATTATTTTTAGGATTGAACATTCTCTGCGACACCAGAAAGTCAAGTGTGCGTGAGTGGCACGAGTGTACTTTTTTGGCCTGTTGCGTGCATTCTTGTGTTTTCGCGTAGTGGTGTAGAGGAGTAGGCGAGGCGCCAGCAGCATGGGACGCGCACGTCGCCCCTGGGGTCTCATCAAATGCGCGCGGAAGCGTCGTACGGCTGTGTACAAGCGTGAACCCACCATGTTTAAGAAAGCTATGGAGCTCTTTGAAAACTGCAATGTCGACGTGACTCTCGTCACCAACAATCAGGGCGTTTACCATTTTTACAACACGAGCAACGATTGCATGTTTGATGTGTTTACAAAGTATTTGGACGTCCTGAAGGCATCGCCAACTTCGTTCAGCAGTCATGTTCCCTCGACGGAGTGTGTGAACGAGATGTGCGACGAATCCGACGAATCTACAGTACCTATGGGCTCCATTGAATCTGTACTGCTCGGTGGCGCGGCGACGGATCTGGAAGCAGATGACCTTGAAAAGGCATTGCTGGCTATTCAGCGTGGTGTGGTAGTTCTTGGAGTTGAATGTGGTGTTGATGTGCCAGTGCCAAGGGTGTCTGCCGTCGCTGCTTCGTCCTCCTCCGTCGCTGTTGCGTCTACCATCGCTGCTGCGTCTACCGTCGCTGCTGCGTCTACCGTCGCTGTTTCGTCTACCGTCGCTCCTCAGTCGAAGGAATCGATGGATATCGCTGCAGCACAGGCTGAAAAGGAGCGGAAGGATGGGCGTCGGGCCCGCAAAGAGGCACGCCGACTTTCGCGCTTGGCTGCCGCGGAGAGGGCGTGTCGTGCGAGCGACTACTTGATGAAACTAAGTGTTGGCGACTTGGAAAACGATGCTCTTGTGATGGGAACCGCATTCCTCGATCGCGACATGATTCCCAAAAAGTGTCAGAAATTGGGACATGATGCTGCAGCCTTTAAGGGCGTCTACAGTATGCCACCAGAGGACGTCAATGTCGCCGACATCATGCTGCAGCCCATATCACATGCCAACGACATGGTGATGGTCAAATCCTACAAGAAAAGGGGCCACGCTTATGACGGTGCCGTTGTCAAAACGATGCCGAAGATTGCATCGGTCATGGAAGAAGATATGGGCAAATGGTTGGCTGGAGTCGAAAAATCCTTGCACGGTGGAGAAGGCGGGGCGGGACATGCGATAACTGTGCACAGCGACCCAATCTTTGCCTTGTTTTCTCGTCACTGAGTCGGCGAAAGCCGATGGCGAACTTGAAAAGCATCGAAACAAATTGGAAATGGCATACATGGAACACATGCCAACGGGTTTGTTTATTATTAAATTGCAATACTTAGGTGCTCCGATATATCGCATTGGTGTATTGTGTGTGTATGCGTGTGTATGTGTGTGCTGTCAGTGCATCTGGGCGTAAATGTCAGTGTTGTAGGCAAAAAAAGAGTACTTGAGAACCAGCATGCCAGTGAAGGTGAAGAGAGAAAAGACGAGGTTGAAAGAAAATGGCAGGAAAACAGTCACTACAATGAAGAGGCAGACCAGCTTGTAGAAGTTGAAAAATATGCACGCCACAAATCCCAGGACATAGCCGTCGGCGTTTTTGTGCACGTCAGCGGCATATTTTCCAATGAGAGCGATGTAGTCGAGAGTCACACTGCTCGGCAACAAAAAGTTAAAGTCTGTGAGGATCTTCTCCATGAAGACGGCTCTGTCGTACCGGAACCACGTCTCGGAGGCGATAAGAACCGTAATTATGTCTTTCATCTCATAGGGTGCATCCACACAGGTCTTGCCGCAGACAAAGTCTGGCTGCAAAATCTGAAACTCTGGTTTCAATGTGAGATCACTGTTGCACTTGTCTGTGTGGTACAGTGTGCGTGGAATCTGAATGCGCAGTGGCATGATTTGTTGGGTTAGCTCATATATACCATGTCCAATGCACGTGGGTATGCGCGGAGAACAAAGCGGCGAAAAGTTGTAGGCCATATACACGACGCCGTACGTGAGTCCAATGGTCCAAATGAAAAACGACGGCGTCGACGGAATCGGCAGGACAATATGCAAAATCAGAAGAACTATGAACACGGCGGCAAAGACAGGCAACAGCGACTGATTTTTCCGACCGCACGTGATTGTCTGCTCGAGGTCGCAATTGAAATAATCATGCAGCAGCCGTCCAATGGAATATTCGTTGTTGCGCACCATCGTAATGCGCACGTGCTCGTCGTATAGGGCGTCGGTGGACGAAAACGCCATGACGCTTGCCATCAACGAGGAGCGGTCAAACGAAATCAAATCGGTCATGGCATAGAAGAAACGGATGATGTAGAAGGAAATAATGTCCTTTTCTTCCGCCACATCCTGCATCGTTCGGTTGGTGAACTTTGGGTCTCTTGACAGGCGAGGCAGCGCGTTGATGATACCAGTTTCGCTGTTGATGGACGGTCGCTGGCATGAGACCGACATGTTGGTCAGGCATGTACTTTGTACCATGTACGCGTAGTATTTTGCAAGGACCATGGTGTTTTCGTACGCTCGCGTGAAGGGTGCCGTCAGAATGGGACAGACCGGCACGCTCTGCGAAAATGTGTTGAGCTGCGCGCGCGTGCACACAGGCTTGACCGTCCACCCGTCCTTGGCCAGCATGCGCGCAAAGTTCATGATGATGTCATTGTGCACCGTGCCAAAGCTCACCATACAAGAGGTACCGTTGTTCGAGTCGAAGGCGTCGCTGAACGTTTCGGTGAGAATTGTGGCAAGGTCTATAGGTAGCTGTGCGTTTCTGGTAGCTACGTCGTCAAAGAGCCGATCGAATCCAGACACATCAAAAAAAGGCATCTGCTGGTGTAGCTGCTGCAGTGCGCTGTCCCGGGTGCGGCTCAGCTCAGAAGGGGGTGTGCGGCCCGTGCTGATGGTCTGCCGACGTATGACCGCTGGGGCGACAGTCACAGACGATGTAGCGACAGTGCCATCCACGACGCGGACACTGCCAACACCTACCTGCAACAAACGTCGACGCGATGCGGTGGCGGACGGCACCAGGGGCAGAATTTGGTCTGTCGACGTCAAGTTGCGCGCGCGCAGATGGCGGTCAACAGCGGTGGGAATCGCAGACCGCGACGGCAACATGCTCAACATGAGTCCGTGCACCAAGTCGTCGACCAATTGCACGAGGCGGCGCAGATGGCGAATTATGACATGATACGCCACCTCGTCTTGTAGCCAATCTTGCACCAGTGCCGCCACAGCTTGCGGGGTGCGCTGTACAATGCGTGCAAACGTCAAGGGGTTGTGTGCCAGGGTGACAATCATGTGTCGCACGTCCACAAGATCCGTGTCAGAAACAACTGCAGCAAGGTTTGCACTGGTGTCGGGATCCGCCGTGCTCAGTGAAAAGTTCGCAAACCACCAGATGCGGGCACACCAGAGACACCCGGAATCCGAGAGCGGCTGAACACACATCTGCAGCGTGCGGCGACAGGACCCAGTAATTTTGTGCACCCGGGCCTTGGATTGCTCTACAAATACTGTGAGCATGGAGCCAGACGAGCCGCGTTCCCGGGCGGTATAATTGTCCTCAGCGGCACCGTCAGATTGCAGCAGCCTGCGCCGCCCCCCCAATCCGAACGCGGGCGTGCTCAATATGTTGTAGGTGAGGAAGGACAAGATGGAATTTTGAATGCTCCCGTCCAAAATGATGCGTATGCAGGCAAGCTTGAAGACCTGACCCAGTGCCGCAATGTCGAGGCATGGGAAAACAAACGTTTCCGACATGAGTACACCGACGTTCAAGTTGGCTACACCAAGGTCCCTGCCGTACCCTAGACACTTGTCTTCCGCAAAAGACCACTTTTGCGAGGCCAGATCGGGTTCTTGGCATGCGGGCATCAGGTTGGCAGGCTCATTAACAAAAGATGTACAGACGCCAACGCCGTCGTGCATGTTGCGCTTCACGCAATAAGACCGCCCGGGACTGTCAATACACAGCTGGGTCGTATATGACCCAGCGTAGAAGGACGCCTGTACGTCACACACCGAACTGGAAAGCCCGCAGTCCTCCGTGGTGGCACATTTTGTGGAGGTCAAGTCACGTTCTCCGCACACACACTGACTAGTCGTCAGGTCGCATGCGAATCCCCGCAGTAGCGTGTTGGAGTCCTGTCGGCATAGTAGGCACAACTTGGCGGGTTTAGTGCTCAGGACTTCCTCAAGGCAAAACGAGGTGGGCCCGCACGAAAACTCACTGAACCGCCCCCCGAGTGCGTCTGCAGGCATCTGAAACCCATTCTGTTCAATAAAACAAAGACTTGCGTGCAGTTGCGTGGCAGGACGTTCTTGATCGGGTAACAGTTGCCCTAAGAGGTCGCAGTTCCATGCCATCACGCTGACCCTCGCGTTGTCCAGGTTGCGGACCGCGCTGCCCAAATCTGTCTCACCAGTGTCAGCAAGCAGCGCGCAGAGCAGACAAGTAAAGGAGGACGGGGGTGGGGGGAGGAGAAAGACAGACATGATGGTGGAGGAGGGCACTCACTGACAAAGGGCAGCACTCGCTTCAAGGCGCCAAGGAACTTTTTGGCCATGTCCAGCGCCAACAACGTCATTTTGCGGGCAAAATTGCACATTTGCTTGAGCAAGTCCGAGATACTCTTGAAAACACCCTCCTGCATTGTGAGGGTGTCCCACAGAAGTCTCAGCATTGCCCCGTAATAGTCGAGCAATTTGACCACCAGCGACCGCAGCCCAGCCATCATTGCTTTGACCTTTTCGTTCATCATGCCCTTGTCCTGTGCAAGAACAGAGAGCAAAAACAAGGCGCCGTCGACTAGCAAGTCCTGTGCAATTACAATGATGGTGACCGCCGCGCTGACAATGTTTCGGACTTTTTCCAAGAAATTGGACGTCTTGAACAGCCACGTTGCCGGACACTTTTCGTTTTCTTGGTAGCTGACGGCCGCATTCGCGAGCAGTATGGCAATGCCGGGGCAGCTCGCCGTGTCGGACACGAGGGCTGGATCAATGGTGTGGTAGGTCTCGACCATCGCCGACCAGCCAAACATGCCGTCCTGCTTCAGGTAGCGTGAAGGCAGATACAAATTCTTGTGCAGGTTAGTGTATTGATTTGCCACCGCATTCACCTGGCGCAGTTCTGTGCGGATGTTTTGCACTGCCCCGCAAAAGTCCTTCAATTCGTCGATCTGGCATATGTCGAAGCTGTTGGCGAGCTCTTTGAGACACGTGCCTCTTTCCCTAGAGAAGGATTGTGCAATATGCAAGCACGTGTCCGCTTTCTTCGGGTTGTTGTACCAATTGACGTGGGGAATATTGCCAAAGCCTTTGTTGTTGCACTGTGGGTCTGTGTTTGTAAACACCCAGTCGGTGTCCCACGTTGGGTCGAGAGAATCTGCGCTGTCGGTGTTGTGTGCCCATCTTGGGTTCTGGTGGCGGCGGGAGTCTGTTTTCTCCCAGGCATGCCACGCCGAGATGTCCTGTTCTCTGGCAACACCTTTGAGGCGTGCAAGCATGTTCCAGAGGGGCGAAATGCGCACTCGCTTCGAGAGGCTCGTTTCGTCACGCGTCGTGTTCTGTTGAAACTCCTGTTTGACGGCGTTCCACACGTATATTTTGGTGTTGCCAGCCCTACCGAGGCGAGTCTCCTCGAGGCCACAAGCCCGGAAGAGCTTCTTCGCACCGTAAAAAGCGCTGTGGTTCACGATACCGTGTGTCGAGGTCGTGGGAAGTACAATTTCAGTCTGTCTAGGCGACCCTCGAGAGGTGCAGTTGAGGTGCCGGAAGGTATCGTTGCCCCCGGTCACGAAACACACATCAGCTGCCAAAATGCGGTGCAGCTCCTGAGCTGTCACTTTGATTATGGCTTGTCGGTGACAGTCGCCGCCGGCATCAAGAGTAGTGTGCTGAAACCCCGAGTACGGCAGGGGACCTTCTGCACGCACTGTGTTTGCTGTGTGCACAATGCCAGACAGATTACGCATTACCAGTTGCTTCATGCTGATCCAGAAGATGGGCAGCTTCGCGCGCTGATCGTGAGGTGCGCCCATGCCCTGAGGAATAGACTCACCCGATCTCAAATCGGCGCGCAGATGCGGCCAGTCCATGGACGTTGTAGGCATCACGAGGGGGCCTTGTCCTGTGTGCAAGAACGTGCGCGTTGCGGTGCGAGATATGAAAACATCTAGGAGCGACCTAATATGGGTGTGGAACACGGGCTTTGAGTGTTGATGCTGTTGGATATTCACAAAGATGCCAATGCCAAACTGCTGGTACTGTTGAATGTCGTCTACGGTGATGTTGCGGCTGCGCAGTAGCGGGTGCGCTCCGCCCAGATCAGGATACAGCCGTCTCATGCGCACCGGGTCTGTGTGAGCAGTAGTTGCTGTTAGAGACAGGGGGAGAGGGGCAAACACACACGATAAAGCGTGCACAGACAAGACAGCGTGCTTTGTCGGGATGGGATTGCCTGGCGTGATCAGGAAAATGTGACGGTTTTTCTGTCTAGCCTTGTGCGAGCTACCAAAGAGCGACGCCTGTACGAAAGGACACGACCAATGCCTGTTGTGACAGATTCCACCGGCGGGACATGCGTTGGTGTAGAGCGGATTGTGGCGAATTTCTGCCATGTCGTCTTGCACTGTCTGGTGCATCCGCGACACCCAGCCTGCACTTGGGTTGCCAGCATCGGGCTTGAGATGGACGTCTTTGACGACAAAGCTGCCTCCGGCACCAATCCGTAGCGTAATGCGTGCCGGGGCCAGCTGTTTGCGCTTCACCGCCAGCAGCCCATATACCTGCCTCGCAAGAAGCATGTGCATAGACGCACGTGTAAACGAGACTTGCAAGCAGCGTACACACGCATGTACATGCAGATATCGACATCTCCTGAGGGAGAGACACAGAGGCACACAAGGCAAACACGGTCAAACTCACCGCTTCCACCGTGTTTTCAAGTGACAATTGCTCGCCGGCCCACAGTGAAGCATGACCCACTGGTGTTGGTGACGCCGAGAATTCGTGGCGCACGATGCGCGCGGCAGCAATCTGCACCCGTGTGCGGTTCAGCGACGACACACCCTTTACGGCCAACCGAACAGCAGACGGACTGTAACCAATGGGGGCCTGCATATGGGTGCACTGTTTGCCCCTGGCATGTTCTTCGTCGCGCGGCGTGAACTTGATGTTGCACTGCGAAAACGGGGCGTCTGGGTTGTACAAGTTCTGCTCCTGGTGAAGCCGCTCCACATAAATACGGTTGCTTTTCTTGGGCACCTCTGAGCGGTAGTATGGGTCTGCGAAATTGCTGGACGCGCAAAACGCCGTGGCATCCTGGAAAGTCTTGTACTCCTCGTCGATGCACGCCGTAGCAGTGCACGGAACGCGCGTTTGACGGTCGGGAGCCAAACACATATCTGTGCCCATCTCCACACGAAACAGTTCCTGCTCGGGAATGTCCCGGCCCTGGTCGCCGAAATTGTATTCTAGAATTTTCAGCCGGTTTCCAGCCCGCAGAAACGAATAATTTTTGCCCAGCCAGGGCACAACCAGCTGCACTGTGCCGGTAGAATCCAGGTAACAAGCATACTGACTGAGTGACTTTCCCTTGTACGAGTCTTTGCATCGCGCTTCGTTGTCCAGCACATACCCGAGATAGTCGCCGTCGTGCACATGTTCATTGCCACGGTCCGATGCCGCGTAGAACGGCAACACACCGTCGATCCACGACACCCGACTGCCGCTGGCCACGCGCGTATTAATTGTCTGGCCCGCCTGCACAACGGGCAGTTCCAGGCCAAATGTTGCACGGTGCACGTGTTCAGTAAACTCCTTGATGCGGTCGACGGTGTGTTTGGTGATGCTGCCGTCGCAGGTGCTTTTCGACAGGTGGTCCTGCCCATTGTCGGTGGCCATGCATCCGTTGTCGAGGTCGTTACGGAAGAGAATAGAATTCTCAAAGGCCTCCACAGCGTCGTATACGGGGAACACGCAATCAACGGGGGCTTCTTGCTGGTCGAGTGTTGCAGCTCGTTTGATGCCCAGCGGACACCCTTGCACCTCGCTGAGCCCAAACTCGGAGAACTGCTGGACGACTTTCGGATGCATTTGAGTGTTGTTGACGGAGGCGGCGTTCCACCACAGCGCATTGTCCCGAATAAAGATCTTGTCCCCAAACACCGGCATCAGACGATTTGACAGTGTATTTTCAATATCAGCGACGTCGGAAAAAATGCCACTCATGGCTTGCACCACGTCGTCCATCAGCTCAGAGTAATTGCGATGCGCTGCCGTCATAGGACCACTCAACTTCCGACCTGCCTGATTTTTGTCGCGCCTGTAAATGCCACACCCCACTCGGTGCTCGTGCATAATCGAGTTGGGCGCGCTTCTGCGGTTGGTCAGAATGGGGCGCGTGCTGGAGAACTTGTGGCACGTGTCGCACTTCCACATGATATTGGCGGAGCCCCGCACGGGTTTCGGGTGCTGGTCCTTGCTGGGACCAACCAAACAGTGGTCAATCGTGCCGTGTGTGTCGACCACCAGCGGGTCACAGAAATAATTACGACTCTCAAACTCTACCGAGTACGAACAGGCGCCTGACTGTGCAGGTCGTCGCGTCCATACGTTGTCTTGATATGCGGTCATCGGAGTGGCGGCGACACCGGCGGTCGTGCCAGATAGTTCGGGTATCAGAATGGGAAAACATTCTGCGGTGGTCTCGTCGGGGCGGCATGCGACCAAATACTTGCCAGGCGAACCGTCGACTTCCGCCCATAGCGACGGTTTCGTGATGCGACGGTGCGTGGAGGTGCGCATACCGTCGCAGTACGGGTGCGCCAACCTTCTCAAGCCAGTCATTGCGCGGCCTCCTCCGTTTTCGCACGACGAAAACGACAGGGTTGTGGGTTTTGAGGGCGTGTTTCCAGAGACGACGCGCGCCAACCTTGTCGACACCAGCAAGTTCAGGTTCATGAGCTGGGTAAACGCGTTGGTGGATTTCAGGTTATTGTTGTCTGCAAATTCCTTGTAAATTATATTCTTCTGGTCTGAGTAGTAATCAAACACGCTTTTGGGGTCGGATATGAAGCGCATCCGGGCACGCCACGATAGCGAGTCGTAGGAGCCTTCAACGTAAGCATAATCGTTTCTCGAGTATTCTGCCTCCATATAAATCTTGCTTCCTCCTCTGTTCATAGACATCTGGTCAGAAGTCTTGATGGTGTTGTGAATGCCCTCGCCAGAATCGAAGTACCCACCCATCAGTTGGTACATATTGTAAGGCATGTTCCGAAACAACAGCCTCAGAGAGTGGTAATTTGTACTGCGATCGGCAAAGTTCTGCAACATGCTGCACACTGTGGACGACCACCACGGACGGATCGTGCTCTCCTCGTATGCGTCCTGCTCGTAGTACGCCGCGAGCGTGTACGCATTCCACGGAGCATTGTCGATCGGGATGG
>Ga0105050_10008051_pt1 | contig 12302 bp, 14 predicted proteins | sample FRY01_FD_78088 | JGI IMG/M metagenome (GOLD analysis project Ga0105050, IMG submission 78088) | Freshwater microbial communities from Lake Fryxell liftoff mats and glacier meltwater in Antarctica - FRY-01 | ecosystem: Environmental > Aquatic > Freshwater > Ice > Glacier meltwater ... | reverse complement strand
GCCTCAAGCTCGAGGCGCTCTGCTGAGGAAAGAAAGCCGGGACGGATCATAGGCTTAACTGAATCGTTCCAAACCCAACCGTCAAGACGTCAAATTCGGCTTCCGTAGGACTCTGGGTATATGTCTACGCGATCAACCTGCATGTCTGGCACTGGCGCTGGTGGGTGGCGGCGCTAGGGGCGCTGGCCTTTGTTCCCTATGCCATGCTGGTGGGGCAGGTCTTTGACGCGTTGCCGTTTTTTACCGTGTCGGCGGGATATTGGCCGGTGCCGCTGCTGATTGCCATTTATGCGGTGCTGTTGCGGGACCGGGTGCCGCAGGTGGCGCAAGGGCTGGCGCTGGGCGCTGCGATCCTGGTGCTGTCGCTGACCTTCCGGTCGGTAGATGCGGCGCTCTGTCTGGTGATCCCGTTGGGCACGCATTTCATGTGGCATATCCTGAATGCGCTGATGCTGGGCTGGATGATCGAAGTATACCGGCGGCATTTGCGCGAATATTCCGCTGATGATTGAACCGAAACCGCCCGCGCGCGCACTTATATGACAGGATGCCATGAGCGGTGTCGGTGCATGAGGCGGGGTGATGTCGGAGCGAGCGCGTGCAGTGGAGGCCTATCTGGTGGCCTCGGCCCGCATGGGCGATGCGCGCGCACTGTCGGAACTGGTGGCTTTGCGCGGGCCGCGTTTGTTTGCCCATGCCCGCCGCCTGTCGGATGATGCAGAGGCTGCGCGCGATATCGTGCAGGAGGCTTGGGTGCAGATCTTGCGCGGATTGCACGGATTGCAGGATGACCATGCGTTTCTGCCCTGGGCGTTGCGCATCGTGACCCGGATCGCCGCGCGGGATGTGCGGGGCAAGGTGGCGCGGCGCAAGCTGGCGCAAGAACTGGCGGCGGAGCCGGTGACATCGGTGGCGCCGGTGGAACCTGCCGGGACGGCGGCGTTGCACGCAGCGCTGGTGCAGTTGCCGCGGGAGCAATCGAGCGTGCTGGCGCTGTTTTACCTTGAAGATATGGGCGTGGCCGAGGTGGCCATTGCCTTGGATATTCCGCCGGGGACGGTCAAGACCCGGCTGATGCATGGGCGTGCCAAGTTGCGCGCCATTCTGGAAGGAGAGAGAGATGGATAAATATGATCAGATGATTGCCGATGCGCTGACGACGCAGGACAGGGCATTGCTGAGTGAAATGCAGGAGCCGAATTTCTTTGTGCAGGCGCTGGGCCTGATGCGTGGCCGCAATGGCTGGGTCGCGATGGTGATGCTGGTGGTGCAGACCGTGATGTTTGTGGCCGCTGTCTGGGCGGGCTGGCGATTCTATATGGCGACTGAGGTGCTGGTGGCGTTGAAATGGGGGTTGTCGGCCGCCGTGCTGGCGCTGATGGCGACGCAATTGAAAATGGCGCTGGTGCCGCAAATGCAGGCGGACCGGGTGCTGCGCGCGCTGCGTCGGCTGGAATTGCGGCTGGCGCAGCGGGAGCAGGGTTGATCGTCGCGCGATGCGGCTGATGGGCGGCTGACGCTTGCAGGACGAGGGCCGCCCGACTAAAGGAAGCGGGACAAATCAAGAGGTCCGCCCATGTCCATTGACGTTGAAACCGCCCGTCGCGTCGCCAAGCTTGCCCGGATCAGGGTGGATGAGGCGGCGCTGCCTGCGATGGCGCAGGAGTTCAGCGCGATCATGGGGTTTATCGAGCAGTTGAACGAGGTCGATGTGACGGGTGTGGAGCCGATGACTTCGGTCACGCCGATGCGCCTGAAGCGCCGTGCCGATGTGGTGACCGATGGCAATCAGCAGGCCGCCGTACTGTCGAATGCGCCTGATGCGCGCGAGGGGTTCTTTGCGGTGCCGAAGGTGGTGGAATGAGCGAACTGAATCGGCTGACCATTGCCGCCGCGCGTGATGCGCTGCGCAAGGGGGATGTGACCAGTGCCGAACTGACCGGGGCCTGTCTGGGTGCGATCGAGGGCGCGGGGGTTCTCAACGCCTTTGTGCATCAGACACCGGAACTGGCGATGACGCAGGCCGAGGCGGCTGATCACCGGATCAAGGCCGGGATGGCCCCTGATCTGTGCGGGATTCCGCTGGGTATCAAGGATCTGTTTTGCACCAAGGGCGTGCCGTCGCAGGCGGGGTCTAACATCCTCAAGGGATTCAAGCCGGAATACGAATCGACCGTGACGACCCAGCTATTCCGCGATGGCGCGGTGATGCTGGGCAAGCTCAATATGGACGAGTTTGCCATGGGGTCGAGCAACGAGACATCCTGCTATGGCAATGTCGTCAACCCGTGGAAGGTGGACGGGCGCAATCTGACGCCGGGCGGATCTTCGGGTGGTTCTGCTGCGGCTGTGGCTGCCGATCTGTGTCTGGGTGCGACCGGCACCGATACCGGCGGGTCGATCCGCCAGCCTGCGGCCTTTACCGGGATCGTGGGGATCAAGCCGACCTATGGCCGCTGTTCGCGCTGGGGCATTGTGGCCTTTGCATCCTCGCTCGATCAGGCGGGGCCGATGACCAAGGATGTCCGCGATGCGGCGATCATGCTGCGCGCGATGTGCGGTCATGATCCGAAGGATTCCACCAGCGCCGAACTGGCGGTGCCGGATTTCGAGGCGGCGCTGACTGGCGATATTCGCGGCAAGACCATCGGGATTCCGAAAGAATACCGCATGGACGGGATGCCGGAGGAGATCGAGAAGCTGTGGTCCGATGGTACGGCGATGCTGCGCGATGCGGGGGCTAAGATTGTTGATATCAGCCTGCCGCATACGAAATATGCGCTGCCCGCCTATTATGTAATCGCCCCTGCCGAGGCGTCGAGCAACCTTGCCCGTTATGACGGGGTGCGCTTTGGTCATCGCGCCAAGCTGGCGCAGGGTGACGGCATTACCGAAATGTATGAAAAGACCCGCGCGGAGGGCTTTGGCCCCGAGGTGCAGCGCCGGGTTATGATTGGCACTTATGTGCTGTCTGCCGGGTTTTATGACGCCTATTACAACCGCGCCCGCAAGGTGCGTGCGCTGATCAAGCGCGACTTTGATCTGGCCTTTGGGGCCGGGGTCGATGCGATCCTGACGCCTGCCACGCCTTCGGCGGCGTTCGGGCTGGGTGAGATGGCGGATGCAGACCCGGTGCAGATGTATCTGAACGACGTGTTTACGGTGACGGTCAACCTCGCCGGATTGCCCGGTGTCGCGGTGCCGACCGGGGTGGACCGGCAGGGCCTGCCGCTGGCCCTGCAACTGATTGGCCGCCCGTGGGAAGAGGCGGAATTGCTGAATGTCGCCTATACACTGGAACGTGCGGCGGGCTTTGTGGCAAAGCCTGTTAAGTGGTGGTAAGGGACCGCTTCAATGATGCTGAACCTCGAGGGCGCGCTGTGAGAACCTATTTTCTGCTGGGTATGATGGGACTGATGGCTGCCTGTGCGCAGCAGGTGCCGGACAGTGGTGCGGGCGTCGGCTTTAGCGATTTCAGCCAGTTCGAAGTGGAACGCGCCCAGCGCGAGGCGGCATTGCGCGGTGCGCCGGCGGGCGGATTCGACATTTTCCCGCCGGTTGGAAGCGTGCCGTTGAACGCTGCGGTGCAGCCTGTCGGGGGGATTGCCACGGGTGAGCTTGCTGCGGCGGGCATCGGGGTGGCGCCGATCAGTGCTGCGCCACTGAATCAGACCGGCTTTGGTGGCGAGATTCTGGACCGTTATGGCAATCCGATTCCTGCCACGATTGGCGGTGAACGTATTGGTGGTGTGCAGGCTTCACCGCTCAATGCCGCGCCAGACCTGAACAATCCGGGGATTTCGGACGAGCAGGATTTTGACGCGGTGGCGAGCCGAGAAAGCATCGAGAGCGATGCGCAGCGCCGCGCGGCACAGGCGGCTGCCTATGAACAGGTGCAACCGACTGCGGTGCCTGAGCGCACCGGCAGCACCGGTCCCAATATCGTGGAATATGCCCTGAGCGCGCCAAACGTGAAGGGGCAGGAGTGGTATAGCCGTCTGCGGATTGCATCGCAGGCCCGGTTCGAGCGCAATTGCGCGACGTACCGCTCTCCCGATGAGGCGCAGCGTGATTTTCTGGCGCGCGGCGGGCCAGAGCGTGACCCGACCGGGATTGACCCGGATGGCGACGGCTTTGCCTGCGGCTGGGACCCGGCGCCGTTCCGGCTGGCGGTTGGCAACTGAACCTCACCGATTATCCCTCGCCGAACTGTGGCCCGCGCCGGGGCGATGCGCGGCCCGATATGGTTGTGATCCATTACACAGCGATGCGCAGTTGCGCCGATGCGTTGGAGCGTCTGTGCGCGCCGCAACATGAGGTGTCGGCGCATTACCTGATTTCCGAGCAGGGCGCGGTGTTTGCGCTGGTGCCGGAGGACCTGCGTGCATGGCATGCCGGGCAGGGCCGTTGGGGTGCGGTGACGGATGTCAATTCACGCTCGATCGGGATTGAACTGGCCAATCCGGGCAATGCCCCGTTTGCTGCGGCACAGATGCGGGCGCTGGAGCAGGTGCTGCCCGGTATCATGGCCCGCCACCGCATTTTGCCGCAGCGGGTGATTGCCCATTCCGACATGGCCCCGGCTCGCAAGGGTGATCCTGGTCGCCGGTTTGACTGGCGCAGGCTGGCGGTGCAGCGGCTGTCGGTCTGGCCGGAATTGCGTACGCCGGGTGGCCCTGCTGATCCGGACGGGTTTGGCGCGGCGGCCATAACCTTTGGATATGACCCGGATCAACCGTTCGATGCGGTGCTGTCAGCGTTCCGGTTGCGGTTTCGGCCATGGGCCACGGGGCCGCTTGGCACCGAGGACATGGCGGCGATGGCCGATCTTGCCCGCCGGTTTCCCGTTGACCGGACCCCGGCGCGCGCATAGAGCAGCGGTTGCGCGGATGGCTGGATGATCGCGGGCGGGGTAACCCGGTCGAGGAAAGTCCGGACTCCACAAAGCACGGTGCCGGGTAATCCCCGGCTGGGGTAACCCAAGGGAAAGCGCCACAGAGAACAGACCGCCCGTCGCACCCACGGTTCGCCAAGGGAGCCTGCGCCGGGTAAGGGTGAAACGGTGGGGTAAGAGCCCACCGCGGACCTGGTAACAGGGACGGCACGGCAAGCCCCACCGGGAGCAATGCCAAATAGGGGCCTCGGGTGCGGTGTGATCCGGTAACGGATATCCTGCACAGGGATGCTTGAACCCGAGAGGCCCGGGTTGGCAGCTAGAGGCGCGTTGGTAACAGCGGGCCAAGAGGAATGGTCATCCATCCTGTGGCGACACAGGGGGACAGAATCCGGCTTACAGGCCATCCGCGCATATTCGCCCAGAGCATTTAACAGGCTTTGCACTCCCTGAGATTGTATGTTGCGCCTTTGCAATTATTCATGTCAGGCATGCGGGATGATTGACGCGCCACCAGTGCTGTTATCCAGCCATGACCTTGTCGGCCAGGCAGCTGCGCCCGAAGCGGCGCGCGCGCCAGAACTTGCCATTGCGCTGCTGTCGGCCTCGCCCGATTGCGTCAAGGTGCTGGATGAAACCGGCCGTCTGGTATTCATGAGCCAGAACGGCCTGTGTGCGATGGATATCGATGATCCGGCGCAAGTGACGGGCCAGTTCTGGTGGTCACTCTGGCCTGAGGCCGAGGCGTCCAAGCTACGGGCGGCCGTGGCGCGGGCCAATGACGGCGAGGCCACCCGGTTTGACGCGTTCTGCCCGACGATGAAAGGTGTCCCCAAGTGGTGGGATGTGACCGTAGCGCCGATCATCGCTGTGGATGGGTCGGTGTCGCAGGTGCTTGCCGTGTCGCGCGATGTGACCGAACTGAAGGATCGCAATGCCCGGCTTGAGGCGGCGCTGGCAGAGAGCATGATGCTGCGCCGCGAGGTGGATCACCGTGTGAAGAACAGTCTGGGTCTGGTGTCGAGCCTGCTGTCCCTGCAGGCCCGCGCTGTTGGTGCCGGAGACGCCGCCGATGCGTTGCGGCAGGCATCAGTGCGGGTCAGGACGATTGCCAGCGTGCATGACCGCCTGCACCATTCGGCGGATCATGCTGACATGCGGCTGGATGAATATCTGGTCCTGTTGGGCCGCGATATCGCCGTGGCTGTGGGAGCTGCCGCTACAATCGAGATGGCGGCGGATATGGCTCCGCTGCGCGTGCATCCTGATGGTCTGGCGCCGATCGGACTGATCATGAGCGAATTGATCGGCAATGCCGCGAAACATGGCATGCGCGATGGTGCGTCTTGCCGGATCACCGTGACCCTGACCCAGACGGATGCCTCTGAGGGGATGCTGGTTGTGGCAGACGATGGCCCGGGGCTGGCGCAAGCGTTTGACCCCGATACCGGGCGCGGGATGGGCCTGCGTGTGGTCATGTCGATGGTGCAGAAAATCGCCGGTCGCATGACATGGGGCCGCTCTGACACCGGTGGCGCACTGTTTCTGGTGAGCTTTCCGCTGAACGGGGTGGCGCCGGTCAATTGACCGCTGCGTCGTCACCCGCTGATTTGTCGGAGAGCGGGACGTAGCCTGCCGCTTTGCGGTTGACTCGGGGGGCCGGGCAGGTAAAAGGCGGGCTTCATAGGATTGATGCGCGATGGACAGCTTTGTCCCGCGAACGGAGAAGTGAACATGGCGAAGCCCACCACAATCAAGATCCGCCTGAACTCCACCGCGGGGACCGGGCATTTCTACGTCACCAAGAAGAACGCCCGCACGATGACCGAAAAGATGGTCGTACGGAAATATGATCCGGTCGTGCGCAAGCATGTCGAATACAAAGAAGGCAAGATCAAGTAACCCTTGCTGTCGATGTAGCTGACAAAGGCCGCGCAGATTGCGCGGCTTTTTGCATTTGGGGAGCAGGACATGTTGAATGTGCGCATGGCCGTGCGGGCCGACATCGCCGCTGTTGATGCCTTGCTGGCGCGATCCTTTCCCCGGCTGCTCAAGCCTGACTACCCGCCCTCGGTGCTGGTGACGGCACTGCCGCGGATTTCGCGCGCACAGCCGGGGCTGGTGACCTGTGGGACCTACTATGTCGTGGAGGAGGCGGGGCAGATAATAGGCGCGGGCGGCTGGACCCGTGCCGTTCCGGGGGGTGGCAAGGCGCAACAGGGTCTGGGCAATGTCCGCCATGTTGTCACCGATGACCGTGCGGTGCGGCGCGGCGTGGGCCGCACATTGCTGACCCATGTCTTTGCAATGGCCCGGGCGGCAGGGATCAGTCGGCTTGATTGCATCTCAACCCGGACGGTGGTGCCGTTCTATGCTGCGATGGGGTTTGCCGTGCGGGGCCCGGTGACCATATCGCTGGCACCGGGCATTGATTTTCCGGCGGTTGCGATGACCTGTGAATTGTCGGATCAGGCACCGGGCAGTGCGTAAGCGGAGCCGACGCCTTCGGTCCCGTCGAGCGTTGTGTAGCGCCGCGATTCAGGTGCGGCCTCCCAATGAAGCACCCGGTCATGATCGGGGTAGGTGACCACATCAGCCTGCGCGCGGGTGCCGACGACCAGATAGCGCGCCTCTTTGGTCCCCTCGTTCTTGAGGTAATGCCCGACAGGCACGCCGGCCTTGAAACAGGCGGCCTGTCCGGGCAGCAGCAGCGTGCCGGTGCCACCCTCATAGACCGTGACGCTGCCCGACAGCATGTAGACGAATTCATCCTCCGCCCTGTGCCAGTGGCTGAGCGAGGAGCGCGAGCCCGGAGGCAGGATTTCGACAAAGGCACCGAATTGGGTGAGCCCGCCGCTGTCACTGAACCTGATGCCGGTGGCGGCGCCGCAGGGGGTGTCATCGGCGGTGATCTGTTCGGTCTGGGCGGTGGCTTCGGTGATGATCGGCATGGCATGCTCCCCTGATCGCTGCAAGTTAGCAGAGCAACGGGATTGCCGTCACTCCCGGATCGGCCATGCAAAAGGGCCGGTGTTTCCACCGGCCCCTTGTCTGATCTCTGTGTCAGGCTGCTTATTCGCGGTTGCCGAAAATATGCAGCAGGAACATGAACATGTTGATGAAGTCGAGGTAGAGGTTCAGCGCGCCCATGATGGCCGCTTTGCCCATCCATTCCGAGTCGCCGGTCTGCGCATGCTCAAGATACATCGCCTTGATCTTTTGCGTATCATAGGCAGTCAGTCCTGCGAAAATCAGCACACCGAGGATTGACACGGCAAACATGATGGCGGGCGACTGCAGCCAGATGTTGACGATCGAGGCCACGAGGATACCGATCACACCCATGATCAGGAACGAACCCCAACCGGAGATGTCACGTTTGGTCGTGTAGCCGTAGAGCGACAGGCCAGCAAAGGCCACTGCAGTGATCAGGAAGACCTGCACGATGGAGAAGCCGGTGAAGACCAGAAAAATCCAGCTGATAGAGACACCCATCGCGAGCGCGAAGGTGTAGAAAAACAGTTGTGCGGCGGCGGCCGAGATCCGGTTGATCATTGCGCTGAAGGCAAAGACCATGACCAGCGGCAGGAACATGACGACCCATTTCAGCGGCGAGGCAAACAGTGTCACGCCGAAGTTGGTCAGCATCGTGCCATTGGGCATCGCAGCGGCAGCGGTCGTCGGATCGGTCGTGACTGACAGCCCCGCCATCGCCCATGCAGCAAGCGCAGTAATCACCATGCCGACCGACATCGTGCCATAGACTTTGTTCATATGGGCGCGCAGGCCCTCGTCGATCGCGGCCGTGCGGACGCCGGTCCCGGAGCGGATCGTGTTGTACTCAGCCATTAAAGACCTCCAAGGTTAAACCAAATGATCACGCGCGAGCGCGACCTTGCCAGAGATATTGGCAGATGAGGCCGGGATTTCAAGGATTTCTGAGCAAAGTTCACATATTTGCTTGCACCGTTGTAAACAGAGTCACAGCCGGATTGTTCCGGGTCCGGTGTCGTAGGGTTGTGACACATTCCCGAGTTAGCGCTGCGATTCGGCAAGTGCCGGTCCGGCCGGCTCACCTTGCCGGACGATTAGTGTGCGGCATTCAGTGTTTCAGTCGGCGATTCCGTACCTATTTTGACGGTTAGCGACCCCGTTTCCCTGTATGTGCCGAAATCTGGTATGGCATTTCAGGAACTTACTGCGGGCCAAGTTTGAAGAGGGCAGGCCCGTGGTTGCCTATGATGTGGCAGATCAGACAACTGATCAGTCGCCCGCTGGTCTGGATCGGCGCCCGCGGCGGGCAGGCGTGGCACGGGCGGCCGCTGTGGTTGGCCTTTGAAAATGGCTGTAACTTCGTCAGGGGGTGCCGCGCGGGTTGGACGCTGCCGCAATCGTCAGGCAGTTGGTGGTCGAGTGCATTTGAGCCGCACCGTCAAGGTGGCCGCAAGCGCCGGCCTTGCTGTGCAGGGGTTGAGTGACGGGTTGCTTGTGCCGCATTTCGAACAGTTCCAGCATAGGGCTGCCGTGCCGGAACTGTTGTCCGACAACACCAATCTCTATGACCACGACCCCGGCAATCGCCGGGTGAGCGCCGCTTTTGGTGGCGCTGATCAGGCAGTCGTTTCGCACCTGAGAATCGGTCAGCTGCCTCGCTCTCTGTGCGTAAACGGGGCGAAATCAGGCAGGATTCTGGCGCTTGCGATTCTTCTCGCATTACGGGAGTGACCTTTGCGTCACTTTGACTGGTCCTACCTGTCTGAAAGGTGCAGTTTTTCGATATCCTCCGCACCTTTCGACAGTACCTGCAGCATCCAGTAATATATGTTAAGTTATTGATTTTTATAAATTAAGATGTCAGGCGTTGTCTTCTTTTGGAGTTGGCCCCGTCAGCGTGCCGAAAAAGCCTGTCTAAAAGGTCAGGATGACTGCTGCAACCGTTGCGTGTTTTATCACAAACGTTGCGGTTCAGAGGTTTGCAAGATTCGACCCTGTAGTGTGGCAGTAATTTAATCGGAACCCTGTCCGTTGCCTCTGTCCGAGGACGGCACGATACGGCTTTAGAAGGAACGTTGAGAATGAAACATCCAGTCGATGTACACGTGGGCAAGAGGATGCGGCATCGTCGTTGGATGAATGGCACCACACAACAGCAACTGGCCGAGAAGGTCGGGATCAAATTTCAACAGATCCAGAAATATGAGACGGGGATGAACCGGGTTTCTGCGTCGCGGCTGTGGGATATTGCCCATGCGCTGGGCGTGCCGGTCGCGTTCTTTTTCGAAGGTCTTGGCGCTGCAGCCGAGCAGGAAGTGATAGCCGGGTCGGATATGCCCAGCGATATCCTGTCTGATCGCGAAGCGCTCGAGCTGTTGCGTTCATACTATGCCATCCCCGAGAACCAGCGCCGTCGCCTGTTTGATCTGGCGCGCGTGTTGAGCGAGGCGGCCTGAGCCGCTGATCAAGGAGGTCTGGCCAAATGTTGGCCGGCCAAGCCTTGGACGGTCAAGTCACTTGACCATGCCTGGATAGCCGCGCTACCGCCATGGGGTGAATGCATGGTGGCGGTGTGGCTGATGACCGGAACTATATCTGAGCAAACAGCTGCGGAGCTGATCGGGCTCGCCCATCGTCTGGCGGATGCGGCCCGCCCGGTGACGCTGGGCCATTTTCGTACCGGAACGGTTGTGGATACGAAATACAAAGCCGGGTTCAGCTTTGATCCGGTGACCGAGGCGGACCGCGCCTGCGAGCAGATCATGCGCGAGATGATTGCGCAGGCCCGCCCCGATGACGGTATACTTGGCGAGGAATATGGTGCCGTCGCGGGCACAAGCGGCCTGCAATGGGTGCTCGACCCGATTGACGGCACCCGTGGGTTTATCAGTGGCACACCGACATGGGGCGTCCTGATATCGGTCGCTGATGCGACTGGTCCGCGTTTTGGCATTATAGACCAGCCCTATATCGGCGAGCGGTTCGAGGGTGGGTTTGGCCGCGCCCGTGTGGTCGGGCCGATGGGCGAGCATGTGTTGCGCACCCGCGACGCGCGCGATCTGTCTGAGGCGATTTTGCTCTCAACCTTCCCCGAGGTTGGCACAGCGGGCGAGCGTGCCGCGTTTCAGGCGGTGTCGCAGCGTGCGCAACTCACCCGTTACGGGATGGATTGCTATGGTTATGCATTGCTGGCCGCCGGGCAGGTCGATCTGGTGATCGAGGCCGGGCTGTTGCCTTATGATGTGCAGGCCCCGATTGCTGTGATCACGGCGGCTGGCGGGATTGTCACCGACTGGCAGGGTGGTCCGGCGCATGAAGGCGGCCGGGTGCTGGCGGCGGCGAATGCGCAGATTCACGCGCAGGCGCTGGAGATATTGAGCCGCGCGGATGTCTGAGCCGCGAGATCTGTTGATCCGGGGGGCGGACCTGATCCTGACCATGGACGACGCGCGCCGCGAGCTTGCGGGGGCGGATGTGCTGGTCCGGGGTGGGGTGATTGTTGCGGTAGCGCAGGCGTTGGTTGCGCCGGGTGCCGATGTCATCGAGGCGGCGGGCTGTGTCGTCACCCCCGGCCTCGTGAACACGCATCACCATCTTTATCAGACGCTGACCCGTGCGGTGCCGGGTGGGCAGGATGCGTTGCTGTTTGGCTGGTTGCGCAGGCTTTATCCGATCTGGGCGCGCTTCGGGCCGGAGGAGATGTTCGTTTCGGCGCAGATCGGGCTGGCAGAACTGGCGCTGTCGGGCTGTTCGCTGAGTTCGGATCACCTTTACCTTTATCCCAACGGTGCCCGGCTGGATGATACCATTGCGGCGGCGCAGGAGGTGGGCCTGCGGTTTCATCCGACGCGCGGTGCGATGAGCATCGGCGAGAGTGCGGGGGGATTACCGCCTGATGCGCTGGTCGAGGGTGAGGCCGCGATTCTGGATGACTGCATCCGGGTGATTGATGCGTTTCATGACCCGCGCGAGGGCGCGATGGTGCGCGTCGGCGTGGCCCCCTGTTCCCCATTCTCGGTGAGCCGGGAATTGATGCGCGATGCCGCCCTGCTGGCCCGCGACAAGGGCGTGATGTTGCATACCCATCTGGCGGAAAATGATGAGGATGTCGCCTATTCGCTGGCCAAGTTCGGTTGCCGTCCGGGCGATTATGCCGAAGAACTGGGCTGGACTGGCGTGGATGTCTGGCATGCGCATTGTGTGAAACTAGATCCGCGCGAGATTGATCTGTTTGCCCGGTCGCGCACCGGTGTGGCGCATTGTCCCTGTTCCAACTGCCGGCTTGGCTCTGGTATTGCCCCGCTGCGGGCCATGCGCGATGCCAGGGTCAGGGTTGGTCTGGGTGTGGGCGGATCGGGCGGCGAGGATACGGGCAGGCTGATCGCTGATGCCCGGCAGGCAAGGCTGTTGCGGC
>Ga0105050_10008050_pt1 | contig 12302 bp, 10 predicted proteins | sample FRY01_FD_78088 | JGI IMG/M metagenome (GOLD analysis project Ga0105050, IMG submission 78088) | Freshwater microbial communities from Lake Fryxell liftoff mats and glacier meltwater in Antarctica - FRY-01 | ecosystem: Environmental > Aquatic > Freshwater > Ice > Glacier meltwater ... | reverse complement strand
TTCGAAGGTGCTCATGCCGTAAAAGGCAAGGGCCAGCACCATCATCCGGATGATCGGATCGGTACGGATCTTGTCCCAGGCGCCGTTCAGCGTCATCAGTCCGTTGATCATGCCGCCCCAACTCGGCATCCACAGGATGATCGAGAAGACCATGCCCAGTGTCTGCGCCCAGTCGGGTAGCGCGGTATAGTGAAGATGGTGCGGACCGGCCCAGATATAGAGGAAGATCAGCGACCAGAAATGGATGATCGACAGGCGGTAGCTGTAGACCGGCCGCTCTGCCTGCTTCGGCACGAAATAATACATCATGCCGAGGAAACCGGCGGTCAGGAAAAAACCGACCGCGTTATGACCGTACCACCACTGGGTGAGCGCGTCCTGGACACCGGCAAAGGCGCTATAGCTTTTTGCGCCGAGCAGGCTGACTGGCATGGCCAGGCCATTGACCAGATGCAGCATCGCCACGGTCAATATGAACGCCAGGAAAAACCAGTTGGCAACATAGATATGCGGTTCCGAGCGTTTGACGATCGTGCCGATGAACACGGCTGCATAGCTGACCCAGACGATGGTAAGCCAGATATCGACATACCATTCGGGCTCGGCATATTCCTTGGACTGGGTGACGCCCAGGAGATAACCGGTGGCGGCCAGCACGATGAACAGCTGGTAACCCCAGAAAACAAAGCGGGCGAGGCCGGGGAAGGCCAGCCTCGCCCTGCAAGTGCGCTGGACGATATAGAAACTCGTCGCGATTAGCGCATTGCCTCCGAAAGCGAAAATAACGGCAGAGGTGTGGAGCGGACGGAGCCGCCCGAAAGTGGTATATTCCAGCCCCAGATTGAGCACCGGAAAGGCCAGCTGCAGGGCGATATACAGCCCGACCGCGAAGCCCGCCATGCCCCAGAATAATGTCGCGATAACCCCCCAGCGGATTGGATCGTCGTCATATTTTCCGGGATCGGCGGGAGCGTTCAATATCCCGCGACCAATGGCGGCATAGTCCGCCTTGCTGATCGTCACAAAAAGCGCGATCAGGCAAGCCGCCATGATGATCCCCATGTGAACGGCAAACCCCCCATCGACAGCCATGACCATCGCAATGAATGCCAAAAACACGAGCACCAGCCAACCGCCGGCCTTTACCAGTAAATTATCCATAACGTCCTTCCCCGTTCTATAGGAAGGGCGCTAGCAGCCTGCCGGTTGCGGCCATATCAGGAGATTTACGTAGTTCGACAATCCGCTGGCAAACAAGCGCTCAGTCAACCGCGATTTTGGCCCATACTGGCAGGTGATCGGATGCCTTGCGCGCGGCGGGGCTGTCATGAACCCCCGCCTCAAAGGACTGGATTCCGTCCGAGTGCATGATCCGGTCGAGGGTCGCGATGGGACCGCGGGAATGAAAACTGCGGCCGCAATGGACCATCTGGAAAGCCTTGGTAAAATCTTTCAAACAGCCGCCGGCCGCGCTCCATTCGTTGAGGTCGCCCATCAGCAGAACCGGCACGTCCTTTTGCTTTTCCTGCGCGAGCTTGATGATCGCTGCGGCCTGCCGCCTGCGCCACAGGCCGGACAGGTCAAGATGCATGCCGAAAACCGCCAGCTGTTTTCCCTGCAGCTCGAAATGCGCCATGATCGCGCCGCGCGGTTCGAGGCAGGGGATGTGCATGATATCATTGGCCAGCACCTCGACCGATTTCCGGACCAATATTGCATTGCCATGCCAGCCCATTGAATCAATCTGTACGTCGAGCGGAATCGCGCGATAGTCGCTGTGCATTTCCAGCAGTTTTTCCGGTATGGCCGCGGCCCTTGCGCCAAAGCGGCGATCGGCCTCCTGCAGCGCGATGATATCGGCATCCATCTCATTCAGCACGTCGACGATCCGGCCGGGATTGCGCCGCCGATCCGTACCAACTGCCTTGTGAATATTATAGCTCGCGACCTTGAACATTGTCTGTTTTTAGCAGGTCAGAAGGGATTCAGAGTGAAACCATGCTGCTGCAGCAAGGCGTGGGCGGTCATTGCGGAGAGCGACATTTTGACGCCCGGAAGCAGGTCGGCATTGCTGATGCCATGGGCCGCTGCACTTTGGCCGCACAGGTGAAATTCGACGCCATGTTGCTGCAGTTGCGCGATCGCGGCGGCGCTGGCATTTTCCTTGCCGTCCTTGTGCGCCGCGAAAAATTCCTGACTGGTCAGGTCGAACGAGGCACCGCCATGGACAACGATCGCGAGATGAATATTCTCTTCCGGCACGCCGGCAGCAACCTGCATGTTGATGAAACGGGCGGCGCTTTCGATCGTGCGATTGAGCTTGCCCGGTTCGGCGGCATCCTTGACGTCGAAGGCAATGTGAAACAGCGTATCTTTCGCAACCGGTTCGTCCATCTGAACCGGAGCGGTGGCGCCGAAAGCTTCAAAAACCGGACCGGTCTTGAAATTTTCCATCTGGGCAGCTGCCGGTTGGGCGAGGGCCAATAGCGGCAGCAGGGCGACGAGATAGGATTTTCGCATTTTCGTTCCAGTTCAGTTTGATATTTGAGTCACATATAGCGCGTCTTCAATAGCCAATCGCCTGACCATCTTTGCGCATTTCGGTTGCGCCGGTATAGACGCCGGTTTCTGGATCACGGACGATCGCCTGATAGCCGCCAAACATTGCGCCATTGCTCACGACTTCGACCTTATGTCCCATCGCCTTGAGGCGCTCGATGGTTTCGGTCGATATACCCGGCTCGACGTTGAGTATGCCCAGAAGATCGGCGCCGGTTTCGGCCAGGTCATCGGTCGGCTGACGGCCGCCATCATGATTCAGGCGAGCGGCATCGCCGGCTTCCTGCAGGTTCATGCCATAATCGACCAGATTGATCATCACCTGGACATGGCCCTGCGGCTGCATGCCGCCGCCCATCAGGCCAAAGGACATGTAAGGCTTGCCGTCCTTTTTCATGAAGGCGGGAATGATCGTCTGGAACGGGCGCTTGCCGGGCGCATAGGCATTCGGGTGCTTGGCATCGAGCGAATAAAGCTCGCCGCGATCCTGAAACATGAAGCCAAGGCCGTCGGCAACCAGGCCGCTGCCCATGCCGCGATAATTGGACTGGATCAGCGAGACCATCATGCCGTCCTTGTCGGCGACGGTGAGATAGGTCGTATCGCCTTCGCCTTCCAGCTTGGGCTCGCCCGGCCCGAATTCCGGCGTTGCTTTTGCCGGATCGATCAGCGCGAAACGCTCCTTGCCATAGGCATCCGAGAGCAACCAATCGAGCGGGGCAGGGGAGACATCGGGATCGGCGTAAAAGCGCGCGACATCCTCGAACGCCAGCCGTTTGGCCTCGGTAATATAATGCAGCACCTCGGCGCTGCCGCGCGGCCATTGCGCGAGATCAACATTTTTCAGGATATTCGCCATTTGCAGCGCCGCAAAGCCCTGCGAGTTTGGCGGCAATTCGCACAGTTCATAGCCTTTGCGATAATCGACGCAGCCCGGTTCGACCCATTTGCTGCTGTGCGCGGCAAGATCTTCATAGCTCAGATTACCGCCAATCCGTTTGAAATAGGCGTCGATGGTTTTGGCAATGTTGCCCTTGTAGAAGGCGTCGCGGCCGCCAACGGCAATCTTGCTCAGTGTATTGGCAAGGTCGGGATTCTTGAATATCTCTCCGGCCTTGGGCGCGCCGTTCTTGAAATAGGTGGCCCGCGCATTGTCAAAATCGCCGATCATGTCGAGGCTCTGCTCGAAACGGCTGAGATTGCTCTCCAGATAATAGCCGATCACTGGCGCGACCGGATGGCCTTCTTTGGCATAGGCGATGGTCGGGGCCAGAATATCGGCCATGCTCAGCTTGCCAAATTTCTCATGCATTTCAAACCAGGCATCGACCGTGCCGGGAACGGTCACCGGCATCGGACCAAATGGCGGAATCGTCTTGCTGCCCTTGAGCTGTTTGATGAATTGCTTGTAGCTGGTCCCCATCGGGCTTTTGCCGGAACCGTTCAGACCATATAATTTCTGCGTCTTCGGGTCCCAGATAATAGCAAACAGATCGCCACCCATGCCGTTGCCGGTCGGCTCCATCAGGCCGAGCGCGGCATTGGCCGCAATCGCCGCATCGACCGCCGTGCCGCCTTTTTTCAAGATATCGAGGGCGATCTGGCTGGCCAGCGGATGGGCTGTCGCCGCCATGCCATGCTGGGCATAGACCGGACTGCGCGACCAGGCTTCACCAACCGGCCGTCCACCGCCGCCGATTTCCAGAGCCGGTTTTTCGGCAGATTCTAGTTGCTGGGCATAGGCGGGGACAAAGGTCAAAGCCGTCAGAGCGAGGGTGGAAAGGAATAAGGTGCGCATATCATGATCCGTCCTGCAGGAATAAGCGCCTCGCCATTTGCGAAGCTGTCGAAATATTCACTCTAGACACTCTGCTCCCGGCATCAAGTCCGAACGTTGGCCATTGTCTCAATTTTCATTCCTGCTTTGGGTCGTGGCGAACGTCCAACCGCATCGAGTGCAATATTCGTTATCGGTGCAAAAGCGGAAATTGCGGAACCGGAATCTGTCGGTCAGCTAGCGCCGCAAAATCGGCTGTTCGAACATTGCCTCTGCGGTCCTGATTGCCAACGTGAATATGGCGGTGTAATGGCCGGACATGTCCAAAGCTGATCGACTTGACCGCCTAGATGCCCGTCGTACAGAACTTGAAGCGGAATATGCTGCTGCGCTCATCGACGCATTGCAAATAGCCGCCTCGGGCAAATCGGGCTTGTTTGACCATAGTGGGGATCGCAGGACACGCTCAGCCATGGCTCCGACGATCGACAATCTGAATGAAATAGGTCAGGAGATAGACAAGGCGAGGGAAATACTCACCATGCCCCCATATGAACTCCAACAGCAATTCCTCGCCTCACGCGGCCCGGTCAGCCCGCAGGCCGTCGGCGAGCCCAAGCAAGCGCGGGCGTGGCTTGATCGCCTTGCTCTTGCTGTCGAGAATGAAGGCAGCTAAGTCCGAAGCCTCGCCAGAATCTGTCATCAGGTTAGCCAACGTTCGTTGTCGTTCGCAGACGCCTGAACGGTCGGGAAGGCATTGAAGCGGTCAGTCCGCTACTGACGGAGCTAGCGGCCCGATCGCGGCCTTTCGTCGGGCTGCTTGTCTGGCGCGTTACCAGTGGCATCCTGCCACTCGACCCGCAGCACTAGCGTTCTTCCGTTGCTCAAATTCTTTACAGGATACGCTCCTGGTTGCGTCAATTCTGCACGGAAAATCCTATGCGCGGGAAATGAACAACGACCTGGCCGGTTTGGGAATCTTCGCGGCTGATCGAGACATGATGTTCGGACGAGCCCACAAACAGTCCATTAACCGCGTCGCGCCCATAGTCGTCGGCGGCAACAGTCACCCTCTTACCTTCGAGTTCGGCGTCCCGAGGTGCAACTGTGCTGGCCATCGGCTCGGTTGTCCGCGCAATATCGAGCGCGTCCTCGCGGCTCATCGCCGTTCGCTCGCCATGGCCAATCGCCTTTACTCTCTCCAACCATTCAGGCACGTGAGGCATGCTCTCGAACAGGCTTGCCGCTGGCGGAAAGGCAGACCGGATGAACCACAGGTTGTAATAGCTATTTGCATCAACCAGTCCGGCGCAGTCGCCGGTCAGGAACCTGCACCCGTCTGCAAGCTGATCGGACAGCAATGCCACATGTGCTCGCATCTGCGCTTCCATGTGGGGCACCGCGGCCTGCATTGCGACCGGGTCAAACGAACGCCCGGAAAGGGCGACGCGGTCGTTTACAAAAGCGGCCGGGACTTTGTCGCCGAGTCCCCCGAAGATGATCGCGACCGCTGCTTGGAATACCATGCGGTCCGACCACATCGCGTTGGCGTGTGCCAGGCCGGGGTCGCCCTGCGGAAACAATGTTGGCTCAGGAAAGCGTCGTTCCAGTTCCCGGACGATTAGCTGGCTGTCACAGTAAATGTCTGCACCGATCTGCATGACCGGAATACGGCGATATCCGCCCGTCAGCGCCACAAGTTCGGGCTTGGGCATGATCACCGGTTGATCGACAGCAGCCCAAGCCAGCTTCTTGATACCAAGGCAAACGCGAACCTTCTCTGAAAATGGTGAGCTGTCATATTGGTGAAAAAGAATGTCAGGCACTGTGGTCCTCTCCGGTATCATCGATAGTCGATGAAGGATTTAGCAGAAGCGGTCAATTGATCCCGCACAGCGAGTGTAAGTTCGGTCGCTGCCGGGGTTTTAAATCTTCGCCGCGGAGAGGCTCGGCGTGAGCAACCGCGGCCAACCGGAAATTCACCCTCAGGCACAAGCGGAATACGGTAACGCTTGACTTGATCACAAAAACACCTATGTTGCATTGCAGCAAAGGCGGCAATTGATATTGACCGTCTGGCGAGAGTTCTGCGTGAGAGGTGACAAGATCATCTCGAACCTATCGCCTTCATTGCTTCTTTCTTTCCGGCAGCCTGATCACGCGGGTCGTCTTAACAGACGGCGAACACGCGTATAGCTTCCATGCTGTGCGCTGGAAACTTGCTGCTATTACAAGGTATTAAAATTGACTAACTTTTCTGATTTCGCTTTGGCGGAACCTATTCAAAAACTCGTGGCTGCAAGCGGCTACACCACTCCTTCGCCAATCCAGCAACAGGCTATTCCGCCAGCGCTGGAAGGCAAGGACATCCTCGGTATCGCGCAAACCGGTACCGGCAAGACCGCCGCTTTCTCGCTGCCTTCGATCCATCACCTGTTGAACGACAAACGCCGGGCCGGACGCTATGAATGCCGGATGCTGGTATTGGCGCCGACACGGGAACTCGCACGGCAGATTGCCGACAGCATGACCGGCTATTCCAAGGGTCTTGGCCTGTTCATCACCTCTGCCTTTGGCGGCGTACCGATCAACCGGCAGAAGCGCATCCTGGAACGCGGTGTCGACGTATTGGTGGCAACACCGGGACGTCTGCTCGACCTGATCGACCAGCGCTTTCTCACGCTGTCCAAGGTTGAAATCCTGGTGCTCGACGAAGCCGACCAGATGCTGGACCTCGGGTTCATTGTTCCGCTGAAGAAAATCGTTCCGATGCTGCCAAAACAGCGGCAGAGCCTGTTCTTCTCGGCAACCATGCCCAAGACCATCTCGCAACTGGCCGACCAGTTTCTGACCAATCCGATCCAGGTATCGGTTGCACCGCAATCGACGACTGCCGAACGGGTTGATCAGCGCGTCACCTTCATCAATCAGGATGACAAGCAGCGGCTGCTGAAGGATTTCGTCAACAACGAAAATCCCGACCATATGCTGGTTTTCACCCAGACCAAACATGGCGCCGACAAGGTTGTGAAAAATCTGATGGCGGTTGGTATCCATTCCGCTGCCATCCACGGCAACAAGAGCCAGCCACAGCGCGAACGCGCCTTGGGTGACTTCAAGAAGGGCAAGATCAACATCCTCGTCGCCACCGATATTGCGGCGCGCGGCATTGATGTTGATGGCATCACCCATGTCATCAACTTCGACATGCCCAATGTGTCCGAGCAATATGTCCACCGGATCGGCCGGACAGCACGGGCAGGCGCGAGCGGTATTTCTTACTCGCTGGTGGCGCCGGACGAACGGCAATTCCTGCGTGATGTGGTGAAACTGACCGGTGTCAAACCCGATGTCATTGCATTGCCGGAAGGCTATGACGAACCGCCTCGCGAGGAAGTGGCTTCGCGCATCTATGGCCAGAAGCCGAAAAAATATGGCGCAACGCCAACCCGCAATGGACCGCCCAAGAACAAGCATAGCGCCCGTAAAGGCCGTCCTGGCGGCGGTGGTACCGGACGCGGTGGCCCAGGTTCCGGCGCAGGTGCCGGTGCCAAGAGCGACGGACCGAAACATTGGAACAATGGCGCGAAATCGTTCAAACGCCGTCAGGTGCGCAACGCCGACGCCTAGACTATTTTGAAATCAGCGCCTTGCTTTCAGTCAGGGCGCTAATTTCCGCATCATCCATATGCAACCAATCCCGAAGCGCGGCGACATTATGTTCGCCGCGTTTTGCGGTTTTGGCGTTGCTGTCGATGCCGCTTTTCGATTTTGAAAAGCGATAGGGCGACTGGATGGTGCGCCTTGCATTGCCTGCGTCATCGGTGACCACGCCAAGCGCCTTGACGCTGGGCTGTTCGTAGACCGCCGGTCCAAAGGGATGGACTTCGCCCCAGGCCAGATTGAGCCGGTCGAGAGTCTCGGTCAGGGCCGCAAAACTCTCATGGCCAAGCATATGCTGTTCCATGGCTTCGCGCCGCATCCGCACCTTGGTTGCGATATCGGACCCTTCTGGGGTGGGATCGGCGAGACCATCGCGGGTCGAGAACATCAGCCACATCCATTTCATGTCGCCGGTGATCAATATCCGCCGCTCTTCCGGCGCTTCCCAGACGCTATTCTCTTCCGGTTTCGGCCAATCATCGTCGAGCGCCCAATAGGCATAGTCATCGACGGAATGGAGCACGCTGATCATCGCCAGATCAATATGCTGGCCTTCGCCGCTCTGGTCCCGGACGCGCAGCGCCGACAAGATAGCAATGACCCCGTGCAGCGAACTATAGCTGTCGGCGACGGCCAGCTGAATATCGACCGGCTTTGCCCCGGCAATCTCGGCTTGCCGCGCGATCAGACCGGATTGGGCATGCAGCACCGGGGCATAAGCCGCTTTCTTGCGATCAGGCCCGGTCTGGCCATAGCCGGAAATCGACAGCATGATCAGCCGCGGATTGACCTTGACCAGATCTTCCCAGCCGATACCGAACCGGTCCATGACCCCTGGACGAAAATTCTCGGTGACGATATCTGCTCCGGCCGCCAGCTTCAGGATCAGTTCGCGGGCACCGGCTGCTTTCAGATCGACACAGATATTCCGTTTGCCGATATTCTGCTGGAGATAATAGCCGCTGACCCCTTCGCCCGGATTGCCGAGTTTGCGGGTGACATCGCCTTCCGGTGGCTCCACCTTGAGCACTTCCGCACCGAGGTCGGAGAGCATGCGCGTGGCATAAGGCCCAGCGACAACACGGGAAAAATCGAGGACCTTGAGCCCCGCTAACGGAAATTCTGCCATATCTGCCTGACTTTAGAGTTTCATCTGCTGCTTCATGGTCTTGTCCGTAGTCGCACCATATGGCGGCAGGAAACCAGCAATTTTGGCAATGTTGATTTTAGGTTGACGATAGACCGCCTTGGCATGGCTGAATTCCTTGAAGCCATCCGGGCCGGTATAGGCGCCCATGCCGGAAGGCCCGACCCCGCCAAACGGCAGGTCATGCTGGGCGATATGGAAAATCACATCATTCACCGTGACGCCGCCGGATATTGTCTTGTCCAATATCTTGCGCTTGTCGCTTTCGGTTTCGCCGAAATAATAGAGCCCGAGCGGCCGGTCATGATCGTTCACATAGTCGATCACTTCCTCCAGATTGCGATAGGTTTTTACCGGCAGGATCGGACCAAAAATTTCTTCCTGCATCACCCGCATGTCGTCATTGACGTCTTGCAGCACGGTCAACGGCATCTTGTTGCTGTTGGTGTTGGAAAAATCCTCGTCACCCGGATTGACGATCGTCTGTTTCGCGCCTTTGGCCAGCGCATCATCGATCAGGCTTTGCAGCCGGTCCTTGTGCCGGGCGTTGATCACCGACGTATAGTCATCATTGGCGATCAACGTCGGATATTGTTCGGAAACGCTTGCGACAATGCCGGAAACGACCGCTTCTTCCTTGTCATGCGGGACCAGCAGATAATCGGGCGCGAGACAGATTTGACCGGCGTTCATCATCTTGCCCATGGCGATGCGCTGGGTGGCTTTCTGGACATCGGCATCCGGCCCGACAATGGTTGGCGACTTTCCGCCCAGTTCGAGCGTGACGGGGGTCAGATTCTGAGCCGCTGCTGCCATGACATGTTTGGCAATGCCGCCACCGCCGGTGAAGATCAGGTGATCCCAGGGGATTTCGGAGAAGGATTTGCCCGTTTCGGGTCCGCCGGTGATGACCGTCATTTCTTCCGGAGAAAAATATTCGGCGACCAGCTTCTTGACCAGCTCACCGGTTTCGGGGCAGAATTCGGAAAATTTGATCATCACCCGGTTGCCGGCACCAAAGGCGCCGATCGCCGGATCAAAGGCCAGATTGATCGGGAAATTCCACGGCGCGATGACGCCAACCACACCCTTGGGCTGATATTCGACCTGTCCGCTGGCACCGAGCAGATTGAGCGGGAAATCCATCTTGCGCTTTTCCGGACGCATCCATTTTTTGAGATTTTTCTTGTGATCCTTGGCATGGCCGACCACCGACATCAGATCGGTCATCACCGTCTGGACGCCGCTGCGGTGGCCGAAATCACTGGATACCGCCTCGCACAGATCGTCCTGATGATCGATGATCATTTGCGCGGTGCGGTTGATCCGGTCCATGCGGGCGCCAAAGCTGACCGGCAATTCGGCATGGAAGGCGTCGCGTTGCGCCTGGAAAAGCTTCATGATTTCGTCTTTGCTGACTTCGCCAGCTGCCGCTTCCAATGCTTCCATATCTGCTCTCCAAAGGGCAGGGCGTTGACGCCCCGTCACATTCCATTTCAATTGACCACTTAAACGCTTTTCTGGCGGCTTGTCGAGGGTGAACCGGCTAATCCGCCAATGTCTCGATCGCCTGTGCGGTCGCGACCAGCTGTCTGGCCTGTCTGAGGTGCAGCAACTCGGTCATCTTGCCATCGACAACGATCACGCCCTTGCCGGCGTTGACCGGATCTGCGAACGCCACGATGATCGCCTCGGCCTCGGCCAATTCATCCATGCTTGGCGCAAAGACGCGGTTGGCTGTCTCGATCTGGGCCGGGTGGATCAGGCTCTTGCCATCAAAGCCCAGCTTTTTCGCTTCGATACATTCTGCCGCGAGACCGTCCGGATCGTTGAAATCATTATAGACGCTGTCGATGACGTTGAGGCCATAGGCCCGCGCGGCGATCACCGTTTGCGTCATCACCGAGCCGAAAACCGCGCGATCATGGTCGGCCCGCATTTCCTTGGCCAGATCATTGAAACCCATGACAAAAGTTGTCAGTCGCCGTTGCGGGCCAAGCGCGGCAATTTCGGCGAGCTTCAAAATCGCCTGCGGCATTTCGATCATCGCCCAGAGCTGAGTGTCGAGACTGGCATCGAGATCTTCCATGACATCGGTGATCTGGATGATATCATCGGCGTTCAATATTTTCGGCACCAGCACGGCATCTGCCTGACTCAGACAGGCCTGCTTGAGGTCATGCGCAAACCAGGGCGTGTCCATCGCGTTGACGCGCACGACCAGTTCCCGGTTGCCATAGTCGCCGGATTGCAGTGCGGCGCAGGCATTTTCGCGCGCTTCTTCCTTGGCGTCCGGTGCCACGGCATCTTCCAGGTCGAAGATGATCGTGTCGGCGGGGAGGGTTTTTGCCTTTTCCAGTGCGCGTTTGTTGGATGCGGGCATGTACAGGCAGGATCGGCGAGGACGGTATTTTGTTTGTGTCATGGCGTCTTTATACCGAATAGAAACTTGTCACGACAACTGAAAATAATCCAACCTATCAGAAAGTTGTAAGCATCATTTGGAGCTATCAATATGCGGTATATTTTGACTTTGACCCAAAGCAAGGTGGCGGGCCAATGTTGTCAGTGCTTCTGACTGTTGCCGAAGCTTGATATGCAATTTCAAAATCAGGAAAAGGCTGAGCAATATCCACAGATAGATAATCAGATCAGCACCGCGGCCAATGCCCACCATATCGGCAAATATATTCGTCATCTCGGGAAACCAGATGAACAAATAACCGGTGAGAACAACCAAGAACAGGCCTATCCGTACAATCGGCAAGGACTTTCCGAGGCTGATAACGTAAAATAGGCAAACCGATAGGCCAAGAGTAAGAATGATTTGGGCGATCATGATAGAAGCCTCGCTGCGATAAGATCACGGAAAATGACAAAAGCGTCCGAAAACGTTTGCCCCTTCTCACGCGAATAATCTGAATAGGTGATGGTTACGGGTACTTCGATAAAATCAAACCGGTTCTTTCTAATTCCCGCCAATATTTCAGAAGCATGGGCCATCCGATTCTGACGTAGGTTTAATTGGCCTGCCGCCTTAGAGCCCGATCCGAAAGTAGTTGAGCAATACCAGCATGTTATGATTCAGTCCGTCTTTGCGAAGAGATGGAGTGAACAATGGCATGGACTGGTATTGCCCGGCATGAGCATAGCCGA
>Ga0105050_10008048_pt1 | contig 12303 bp, 11 predicted proteins | sample FRY01_FD_78088 | JGI IMG/M metagenome (GOLD analysis project Ga0105050, IMG submission 78088) | Freshwater microbial communities from Lake Fryxell liftoff mats and glacier meltwater in Antarctica - FRY-01 | ecosystem: Environmental > Aquatic > Freshwater > Ice > Glacier meltwater ... | reverse complement strand
TGTTGATCACCATCCTTGGATGATCAAGCCCACAGCGATTCAGCCCCAAACTCAGCCCTTCAGGCCCACTCCTGGTTGGAAATACGCCAGCCGTTCAGGCCCATACCACGTTGGACAAGGCTGTACATGCGCTTTACGCCAAAGGCAATGACAATAAGGGCCCCATGGCCCTTTGGATCGATAAATTAGACCCATCAGGCGTTTGACAGCCCTGCCGGCGCCTTTAGCCTGGATTTTGGGGTCGAATAATACCTTTTCCGGTATAAAATAATCTTCTAGCCCAATTATTACGAGTGTTAAAAGCTCATAAATTGATAGCGCCTCAGGAACCCGTTGGACTACCAAATTTCCCCCATCCCAGACAACGAAGCCGAGCGCATTGCGGCCCTGCGCTCGGCCATGTGCGCCTATGTGCCGCGTGAAGACCGGTTTGACCGTATCACTCGCATGGCTCAGCGCTTGCTGAATGTGCCGATTGTGCTGATATCGATCATTGAAGACGATGTGCAGTGGTTTCGGTCTGCCCAGGGGCTGGAAGTAGCTGAAACCACGCGCGATATTTCGTTTTGCGGCCACGCCATCATGACGACAGATGTTTTTCAGGTGCGCGACACGCTGGCTGACCCACGCTTTGCCAACAATCCGCTGGTTCGCGGCCCGCCTTACATCCGTTCTTATTGCGGTTGGCCGCTGGAGATAGCGCTTGGCCTGCGGGTCGGAACTCTGTGCGTGCTCGACACCATGCCGCGCACCTTCTCAGGCGAAGACCTGGAAAGCCTGGCCGACATGGCGCACATGGTCGAGTCAGAGCTGCGCATCAACGCCATGACAGACACTCAAAAGGCGCTACTTACCCAGTCCAGCCGTGAACAGCGCAAAAAGCTGCTAGATCCGCTGACGGGCTGCTGGAGCGAGGTTGGGTTTATCGAGCTGTTGAGTCGCACCCTGAAGGATGTGATGACGGGCGAAGTCTTCGCAGCGCTATTCGGTATTCATATCGTCAACCACAACGACTTTAATGTCACTGAAGAGCAGGGCGGGGCGACGGTCAAGGCGATGCTGATTGCCCAGTTCATTCGCCAGCGCTTGCCTGCCAATGCCGTTTTGTGCCGTATGCCAGGTGGGCGCGGCTGCATTTTGTTTGCTGCGCGAAACCAGGACGTACTGAGCGAGCAAATCTCCAGTTTTCTGCAGGAGCAAGACGCAGCACCCGTGGCGGGCATGGTCTTCCCGCAGCAAATGCGTCTGATCAGCTCAGGCCTGCAACTCGAAGGCGACGAGGCCAGGATGGACGCCGAGCGGCTGTTTGAAAAGGCGATGGGGCAACTGGCCGAACGCGGCGCCGTGTCGTCCACCCTGCGTTAATCAGGTTCGCGTATGTTGACTGACAATATCTTTGCGGACAAAAATTCAGGCGAATGAGGGCAATTCCGATGCATATCTTTCTGGATCTGCTTTAACGCCCCCAAGACGGCCCAACTTCGCCTACCAAAACGAAATACGATCCCGAAAAACATGCTCCCTCCCAATATTTCTCAATCCCGGATTGTTCTGGTTGCCGGAATCATCCTGGTAGCCGTGACCCTGCTGGTGGGCGTTACCGTGTTCAAGGTCATGCAGCAGCAAGCCGAGGAGTTGCTGAACAAAAGCCTGCAGTCGTCCCTGCAAAGTCGCGTACAGCTAACCGAGATTGAAATTAGCACAGCTTTTGGCAAAACGACGGTTGTCTCTACCCGTCCCCTGCTGATCGATCAAGTGCAACGGGTGAATACCGGCGTGGATGACGGAACCGCCCGCGCGATACTCAATAAAGTTGCCCAGTCTTTTCTCCCAACAGGGCTGACGGCTATTTCAGTTTTTGACAAAGAAGGACGCGAGTTGGCAACTGCGGGCACCTTCGCACAGAAACCAGCGCTGACTGTTGCGCTCAAGCTGCCTGGCTCTGTGCAATTGATGTGGGATGGGCAATTGTTGTTGCATGCGGTGGCAGATATGACGCTGGCAGGAAAGGTGGTTGGTAAAGTCATGACCGAGACGTCGCTGCCCGCCACCATGGGTGCAATTAAAGATGCCAACCGCCTGGGCGACACTGGAGAGATGGGTCTGTGTGCGCCCTTGGGTGTCAATATGCAGTGCTTTCCAACGACTTTAAATCCGAACATGATGACGATACCCCGAGTAGCAGCTAATGGCGATCTGCTGCCGATGGCCTATGCCCTCGCCGGCAAGACCGGCTTCGTCAAGGCCAAGGACTATCGCAGCCGGGAAGTGGAGGCGGCTTACGCGCCGGTTGGCGATTTTGGGCTGGGGATGGTATTGAAAATAGACGGTGCCGATTTGTATACGCCCATTTGGCAGCAATTGCGCATTCTGACTCCGCTGCTGTTGGCTGTGCTGATCATCGCGCTGCTGTCGCTGCGCTGGCTGATTAGCCCGCTGGTACTCAGGCTGATGAATTCGCAAGCCGAAGCCCACGCAATGAATCAGAGCTTGATCGACTCCGAAAAGCAATTACGCCTGCAAAGCCGGAGTCTGTCTGAAGTGATCTGGGGCGCCGACATCGGCACATGGAACTGGAATATAAAAACCGGTGAAACCGTATTTAATGAGCGTTGGGCAGGAATGCTCGGCTACACCCTGGATGAGCTCGCGCCGATCACCATCGACACGTGGATTAAGCTGGTTCATCCTGACGACGCAATACACGCTAATGAATTGCTGGCGAAGTGTTTTACTGGCGAGTCAGAAATCTACACGCTTGAAGCTCGCATGCGCCACAAAAACGGTGAATGGGCCTGGGTATCTACTCGCGGTCGGGTGATTGAATGGGCGGCAGATGGCGAACCTTTGGTTATGTCCGGCACGCATGTGGAGATCACCGAGCGCAAGCAGGCGCAAGAAGAAATCCTGGGCCTCAATACCAGCCTCGAACAGCGGGTGCAGCGGCGTACCGCGCAGCTGCATGCGTCGAACCGGGATTTGCAGGAGTTCGCCTATTCGGTGGCGCATGACCTGCGCCAGCCCTTTATTGCGATTGGCGGCTTCAGTAGCATGCTTGAACGGATGGTGACGGACGAGCCCGCAAAATATTATGCGGCCCGGATCAATGCCGGCGTTCGACAGGCTGGTGAGTTGACTGATGCCCTGCTGGCGCTGGCTAACCTGTCACGCGTTCAATTGAGCGTACAAGCGGTGGACATCAGCGCCATGGCGCGCAGCGTGATGGACACCTTGCAATACCAAGACCCCGCACGGCTGACCAGACTCATCATCGAGGACGACCTGATAGTGCGGGCTGATCCGCTGCTGATCAAACAGGTGATGCAAGGGCTGCTGGAAAACGCCTGGAAATTCACGTCCCGGAAAAGCTGCACCGAGATCAGTTTTGGCATGCTGCTCGTGGAAGCCGGGAACCTTCGCGCTGAACCCGTTTATGTGGTCAGGGACAACGGCGAGGGCTTCGACATGACCTATGCTGCGAAGCTGTTTCAATCCTTCCAACGCCTGCACTCCGCGCAAGACTTTCCCGGTACGGGTGCCGGGCTGGCCAACATCCGGCGCATTGTGGCACGCCACAACGGAGAAGTCTGGGCAGAGTCAGCCGTGGGAAAAGGGGCGAGTTTTTTCTTTACGCTTGGCAAACGGCCGTCCGCGATGCCAACCATTGCTGATCCCAGCTGATATTAATTTGGTTTCAGGAAATCATTGGACTTCCGAATTCCACCCGTCTCAGACAACAAGGAGGAGCGCATGTTGACTGACAACGACTTCATGCAACTGGCCCTGGCCGAAGCCGTACGAGCAGCCGAAGCGGGCGAGGTGCCGGTAGGTGCGGTGGTGGTGTGTAACGGCCAGGTGATAGCCACGGGCCGCAACGCACCGATTGAAGGCCACGACCCTACAGCCCACGCAGAAATCATTGCCCTGCGCGCAGCGGCGCAAGCGCTGGGCAACTACAGGCTGCCAGACTGCGAGCTGTACGTCACGCTGGAGCCCTGCGCCATGTGCAGCGGCGCCATGCTGCACGCCCGCTTGAAGCGCGTTGTGTTCGGTGCATCAGACCCAAAAACCGGCGCGGCCGGCTCAGTCATCAACCTGTTCGATCAACCGCAGCTGAACCACCAAACCGAGTTGCGCGGCGAGGTGCTGGCCGATGAGGCTGCTGTGCTGCTGAAAGACTTTTTCAGCCAGCGGCGGCTAGAAAAGCGGAGCGAACTAAAAATCATGCCACCAACTGTCTGCTGACAAACTGATCAATGCACCTATGAACTACGTCCACATCATCGCCCTGCTGGCCATCATCCAGTTCATCGCCTTCGGCATGCTCGTGGGTCAGGCGCGGGGCAAGTACGGCATCAAGGCCCCGGCCATGACGGGTAACGAATATTTTGAGCGCGCCGTGCGGGTGCAGATGAACACGCTGGAGCAGCTGGTTTGTTTTGTACCTGCCCTGCTGATTGCCGCTGTCTACTGGCCGCAGGTGTATGTGACGGCGACGGGCGTGGTGTACCTGGTAGGTCGCACGCTTTACCGTCAGGCGTATGTAAAAGACCCTGCCAGGCGCGGTCTGGGCTTTTTACTGACGTTTCTGCCGACCACACTGCTGGCTTTGGCAGGGCTGGTGGGGGCGCTGATGCGCTCCTTTGCCTGACGGTTAATTTGCTCCGGATTCAGGCGCTAATCACGTCCGTCTTTAGTGGGCTATAGGCTTGAATCAAGCCTATTTCGTACCTGGCCTCAAACCCCAAGTGCAACACCATCCCAAGCCCAAGCCCAAAGGAGTGTTGCATGGCTGAAAATTTCAAACATCTCAAAGTAGAGGAAAGCGCCCTGATCCAGGCCATGCTGGAGCTCAACTCAGAAGGGCTTCACCAAGGCAGAGCTGGGGGAGCTGATCCGCGGCGCAGGCTTGTCTTTCCTGGTTGTTGCGAAGTCTGACTTGGCCTGTGCGGCTGCGCCGTGCGCGGCTGCTTGCCAAACGGGCCGAATTGCTTGACTTCCTGTTTGCCATCTGCAACACCGCGCGCCCCAATCGCTTCAAGCAGCTGCGTGTGCTGGCGTTGGCCAGCCTAAATCACAGACAAAACAAGTTGACTGCACGCTATGCGGTGTCGAATTGAGATCAGCTGAATTTGATTTCACAATTGCCCATATCGTTTTTATATTATGAAAATTGCTAATGCTGCACTGCAAAATAATTTCTCAATACAAGAAATTTAATTTCATATTGCGGATTAATTTTGTTAAGCCGTTGATTTAAATAGAATAAATAAATTGTCTTATATAAGATATAAGAGATTAATATGTCTTGTAGAAGACATAGAATTTGTCATCGTTTCAGTTCTTGTTTTTTATTCTTTAACTCCGGAGTTCACCATGCCCCAAACCCTGAATGACCAATTGACACGTGAGCAGCAAATTGCTGCACTCGAAAAAGACTGGGCCACCAACCCGCGCTGGAAGGGCATCAAGCGCGGTTACAGCGCAGCTGATGTGGTACGCCTTCGCGGCTCGTTTCATATTGAACACACGCTGGCTCGCCGGGGTGCTGAAAAGCTCTGGGATCTGGTTCATGACGAACCGTATGTGAATTGCCTGGGCGCGCTCACAGGCGGCCAGGCCATGCAGCAGGTCAAAGCGGGCGTCAAAGCCATTTACCTGTCGGGCTGGCAAGTAGCCGCTGACAACAACAGCTACGCATCGATGTACCCGGACCAATCACTGTACCCGGTTGACTCGGTGCCCAGCGTGGTCGAGCGCATCAACAACACCTTTCGCCGTGCGGATGAAATTCAGCACGCTAAAGGCATTGACGCTGGCGACACGGCCTACATCGACAACTTCGCGCCCATCGTTGCCGATGCGGAAGCCGGTTTTGGCGGCGTACTCAATGCGTTTGAACTGATGAAAGCCATGATCAAGGCCGGTGCGGCTGGCGTTCACTTTGAAGACCAGTTGGCATCGGTCAAAAAATGCGGTCACATGGGCGGCAAGGTGTTGGTGCCGACGGCTGAAGCCTGCCAAAAACTCATCGCTGCCCGTATGGCCGCCGACGTGTGCGGCGTGCCAACACTGGTAATTGCCCGTACCGACGCAGAAGCCGCAGATTTGCTGACCAGCGACTATGACGAAAACGACAAACCTTTCCTGACGGGTGAGCGAACCGCCGAAGGCTTTTATAAAACTAACAAAGGCATGGAGCAAGCCATCAGCCGCGCCGTGGCCTATTCCGAGTACGCAGACCTGGTGTGGTGCGAAACTGGCACGCCCGATCTGGAATTTGCCCGCAAATTTGCTGAAGCAGTCCACGCCAGGCACCCCGGAAAAATGCTGGCCTACAACTGCTCACCATCGTTTAACTGGAAGAAAAACCTGGACAACGCCACGATCGCCAAGTTCCAGAAAGAACTCGGCGCCATGGGCTACAAGTACCAGTTCATCACCCTCGCTGGCATCCATTCCATGTGGTACAACATGTTCGATTTGGCGCAAGATTACGTCGCACGCGGCATGACGGCCTATGTTGAAAAAGTGCAAGAGCCAGAATTTGCAGCCCGTGACCGCGGCTACACCTTTGTCTCGCATCAGCAGGAAGTGGGCACCGGGTACTTTGACGAAGTCACCACGGTGATTCAGGGCGGCAAATCCAGTGTGACAGCGCTGACGGGTTCGACCGAAGAAGAGCAGTTTCACTGACAGTTGAAGTGATGCGAGGCAAAGCCGGGGGCAGCGTAAAATCGCTGGTTTCCGGCTTGCTTATCTTCCAAGCGCGGCCTTCACCGCGCTTTTTTATTGCTGCTTTCAAACCATATGATCCACATCACGCTTCCCGATAATTCCCAGCGCGAGTTTGCGCAAGCCGTTACGGTAGCTGAGGTGGCCGCGTCAATTGGCACAGGCCTCGCCAAAGCAGCGCTGGGCGGAAAGGTGGACGGCAAATTGGTGGACACCGGTTATTTGATTGAAAAGGACAGCGCACTGGCCATCATCACCGCCAGGGATGCCGACGGCCTGGAGTTGATTCGCCACTCGACCGCGCATTTGCTGGCTTATGCCGTCAAGGAGTTGTTCCCTGACGCGCAAGTCACAATTGGCCCGGTGATTGAGAACGGATTTTTCTACGACTTTTCGTATAAACGCCCGTTCACGCCTGAAGACCTGTCGGCAATTGAAAAGCGCATGCTGGAGCTCGCCGCCAAAGACGAGCCTGTCACTCGCCGGCTGTTGCCGCGTGATCAGGCTGTGGCGCACTTCAAAAGTATTGGTGAGCATTACAAGGCTGAAATCATTGGTAGCATTCCGGCAGGCGAAGATGTGAGCCTGTACCGCGAGGGTAATTTTGAAGACCTGTGCCGCGGCCCGCATGTGCCCAGCACCGGCAAGTTGAAGTTTTTCAAACTCATGAAGCTGGCCGGTGCCTACTGGCGTGGTGACCACCGCAATGAAATGCTGCAACGCGTTTACGGCACCGCCTGGGCCACCAAAGACGACCTGCAGCAATACCTGACGCAGCTCGAAGAAGCTGAAAAGCGCGACCATCGCAAGTTAGGTAAAGAACTGGATTTGTTCCACATTGACGACCACGCGCCGGGGCTTGTGTTCTGGCACCCCAAGGGCTGGACGCTGTGGCAAGGCGTGGAGCAGTACATGCGCAAGGTTTACCAGGACAACGGCTACCAGGAAGTCAAAGGCCCGCAAATCATTGACAAAACGCTGTGGGAAAAAACCGGCCACTGGGACAAGTACCGCGACAACATGTTCACAACCGAGAGCGAGAAGCGTGAATACGCGCTCAAGCCGATGAACTGCCCCGGCCATATATTGATCTTCAAACAAGGCATCAAGAGCTACCGTGACTTGCCACTGCGCTATGGTGAATTTGGCCAGTGCCACCGCAACGAGCCATCGGGCGGGCTGCATGGCATCATGCGCGTGCGCGGTTTCACGCAAGACGACGGCCATATTTTTTGCACTGAAGAGCAGATTTTGAAAGAGTGCGTGGACTACACCACGCTGCTGCAAAAGGTTTACACCGACTTCGGCTTTAAAAACATCATTTACAAAGTTGCCACGCGGCCCGAGGCGCGCATCGGTTCAGATGAAAGCTGGGACAAGGCCGAGCACGCGCTGATGGAAAGCCTGCGGGCGTCTGGCTGCGACTTTGAAATATCCCCCGGCGACGGCGCGTTTTACGGGCCAAAAATTGAATACACGTTGAAAGATGCGATTGGCCGCCAATGGCAGTGCGGCACCATGCAGGTCGATTTTTCAATGCCTGAGCGCCTGGACGCTGAATATGTGGGTGAAGACGGCGCGCGCCATCGTCCCGTCATGCTGCACCGGGCGATTGTCGGCAGCCTCGAGCGTTTTATAGGCATTTTGATTGAAGAACACGCCGGTGCGCTGCCGACCTGGCTGGCACCGATGCAGGTTTCAGTCCTCAATATCACCGATTCCCAGGCCGAATATGCCCGGGAAGTTGCTAAAACGCTGCAAAATCAAGGGCTTAGGGTTAACTTAGACCTGCGCAACGAGAAAATTACGTATAAAATACGCGAGCACTCAATGCAAAAGCTGCCGTACATCCTGGTCGTAGGCGACAAAGAGCTGGCAGCCAGAGCCGTTGCAGTGCGCGCTCGGGGAAACAAAGACCTCGGTGTGATGCCTCTTGAAGCGTTTGCGCAGCAAATTGCATCAGACATCACGAAAAAAGTTTGATTTTCACCATTTTAGATGATGAATTTTGCTTTTTACCCAGTAAATTCGGGCGCAAGCAGCTATAGCTTTTATAGCAAGATTTAAAGGACATTGACCATCGCTACTGAATTTCGTGACCGCCGCCAACGCGAAGAACGCAAGCACCGCTTGAACCGTGAAATCATGGCCCCCGAAGTACGACTCTCCGGGCCCGACAATGAGCCTTTGGGCGTTGTCACCATCACCGAAGCGCTCCGATTAGCCGGAGAAGCCGACGTAGATCTGGTAGAAATCTCGCCGACGGCGACTCCGCCAGTTTGCAGGTTGATGGATTACGGCAAGTTCAAGTACGCGGAGCAAAAAAAGGCAGCGGAAGCCAAGTCCAAGCAAAAAGTCATTGAGATCAAAGAGATCAAGTTTCGCCCTGGCACCGATGACGGTGACTACAACATCAAGGTGCGCAACATCAAGCGCTTTTTGGATGAGGGCGACAAATGCAAGATCACGCTGCGCTTTCGGGGCCGCGAGATCACGCATCAGGAGTTGGGTTTAGCCCTGCTGGCGCGTATCAGGGATGAGTTGGCAGATTTGATTGTGGTGGAGCAGTTCCCCAAGCTGGAAGGTCGGCAGATGGTCATGATGATCGCGCCAGGCCGGAAAAAACCTGCTGGCAAAGCGCTGGTAGAAGCACCCGCGACCGCATCAGTGTAGAAAAAAGGGATGTCGAAAGACGTTCCTGCAAAGCCGAATGAGAGTTTGGCTCTGCGAAAAGTGGTGACTTAAACACTCACCACATCAAGCTTAGAGTTTAAAAACTCGAGGCTAACAAGTGTCTCGGGGCCATCAAGGTTGCAAACAGTTTGCAAACGCCTCACGAGCACAAGGGTATTTTGAGAAATTTGGTTATCGGGATGCAGGGCAAGGCGCACGGAGCGCAGGATACCGGAATGCACTTGTGTGCATGAGGATTCCGAGCACCGCGCAACGCCGCCATGAGCCCGAGAATCGGATTTATCGACATACCCACAATGAAAAGGAGCAGAAATGCCCAAGATGAAGACCAAGAGCAGCGCTAAAAAGCGTTTCCGCGTTCGCCCAGGTGGCACCGTCAAGCGCGGCCAAGCCTTCAAACGTCACATCCTGACCAAGAAGACCACCAAAAACAAACGTCACCTGCGTGGATCAACAGCTGTTCATGAGTCCAATATGGGTCACATGGCGCAGATGTTGCCAGGCCGTGGTATTTAATTTAACGACGAACAAGGAGTAATCACATGCCTCGCGTCAAACGTGGTGTAACGGCTCGCGCCCGCCACAAAAAAGTTTTAGCCCTTGCAAAAGGTTTCCGTGGTCGCCGCGGTAATGTCTTCAGGGTAGCCAAAGAAGCGGTAATGAAGGCCGGGCAATATGCCTACCGTGACCGCCGCACCAAAAAGCGCGTGTTCCGTCAGTTGTGGATCGCCCGTATCAATGCAGGTGCCCGTTCATTCGGCATGACGTACAGCCAGTTTGCCAATGGCTTGCGCAAAACCGGCATTGAGATTGACCGCAAGGTTTTGTCCGATATGGCTATCAACGACAGCGCTGCCTTTGGGGCCATCGTGAGCCAGGTGAAGGCAAAGCTGGCTGCTATCTAATAAATAGCTGCTTGCGCTTATAAATAAAGGGCCAGAGCTTGAAAAGGCTCTGGCTTTTTGTTTTACCTGAATGAATTTGCATGAATTGGTTTGTATGAATGGGGTTGTTTGAATGACTGATCTCGACGCCATTGTTGTTGAAGCCAAAGCCGCGTTTGCCGCAGCTGCGCTTCCTGCTGACCTGGAAAACGCCAAGGCGCTTTTCCTGGGTAAAACAGGCCGCATCACTGAGCTGATGAAGGGCATGGCCCAACTTTCTGTAGACGAGAAAAAATCTCGCGGTGCGGCGATCAATGGGTCCAAGCAGGCGGTTGAAGCGGCGCTCAATTCCCGTCGCCAGGCATTGACTGATGCTGAGCTTGACAAGCAGCTCAAAGCTGAAGCGCTGGATGTGAGTCTGCCAGGTCGCCAGCGAGCGCAAGGCGGTTTGCACCCGGTGTCGCTCACGCTAGAGCGCATTGAGGCGATTTTTGGCTCAATGGGTTTTGATGTGGCCGAGGGCCCGGAGATTGAAACCGACTGGTTTAACTTCACGGCGCTCAACACGCCTGAAGACCATCCTGCGCGTTCCATGCACGACACCTTTTATGTCGAAGGCGGGACCGAGGCGGCGCCCAATTTGCTGCGTACCCACACCAGCCCGATGCAGATTCGCCACGCGGTCCAGCACGTTAAAAAACATCGCCCAACCATCGATGCCGGTCACGCCATGCCCGAGATCCGCGTTATCGCGCCGGGCCGAACCTACCGCGTTGACAGCGATGCCACCCATTCGCCGATGTTTCACCAGTGCGAAGGCCTGTGGATTGGCGAGAACGTGAGCTTTAAAGATTTGAAATTTGTCTTCACTGATTTCTGCCGCAGCTTTTTTGAAAGCGATGATTTGGTGCTGCGTTTCAGGCCCAGCTTCTTCCCATTTACAGAACCAAGCGCTGAAATCGATATTCAATTCCAGACCGGACCGCTCGCAGGCCGCTGGCTGGAAGTAGCAGGCTCTGGCCAGGTTCACCCGAACGTGGTGCGAAACATGGGTCTGGATCCTGAAAAATACATCGGCTTCGCCTTTGGCATGGGGCCAGACCGCCTGACCATGCTGCGTTACGGTGTCAATGATCTGCGCTTGTTTTTTGATGGCGATATTCGCTTTTTATCGCAATTTCAAAACTAAACATTCCCAAGCTGAATATTCAAGGTACGTCATGCAATTCCCAGAATCCTGGTTGCGCGAATTCTGCAACCCGCCGCTTTCTACCCAGCAACTGGCCGATACGTTGACGATGGCTGGCCTCGAGGTTGAAGAAGTCGAGCCCGTAGCGCCGCCATTTTCAAAAATAGTCATTGGTGAAATCAAGTCCGTAGCCAAACACCCGAATGCCGACAAACTGCAAGTGTGTGAGGTTGACGTTGGGCAGGGCGCTTTGCTGAGTATCGTTTGCGGCGCACCCAATGCGCGGGTTGGCATCAAGGTGCCTTGCGCGCTGGTAGGCGCAGCGTTGCCGCCTGCCGCAGACGGCAAGTCCTTTCTTATCAAGACTGGTCAACTGCGCGGCGTGGAAAGCCAGGGCATGCTGTGTTCATCGCGCGAGCTGAAAATTTCTGAAGACCATGGTGGCCTGCTTGAACTGGTACCTGATGCGCCGCTGGGTCAGGACATCCGTGAGCATCTCAAACTTGACGACACGCTGTTCACGCTCAAACTCACGCCAAACCTGGCGCATTGCCTGAGCGTATATGGTGTAGCGCGAGAGGTGTCAGCATTGACGGGCGCGCCATTGAAACCGCTGGTGTTTCCAGTGGTTGCGGTCCGTGATGCCACCCGCTTGCCAGTCAAGATCAATGCCCCTGATCTATGCGGCCGCTTTTCGGGCCGCATTGTGAAGAACCTTAACCCGCAGGCCAAAACGCCCCAATGGATGGTTGACAAGCTGGCGCGTTGCGGCCAGCGCAGCGTTACTGCGCTGGTCGATAT
>Ga0105050_10008047_pt1 | contig 12303 bp, 9 predicted proteins | sample FRY01_FD_78088 | JGI IMG/M metagenome (GOLD analysis project Ga0105050, IMG submission 78088) | Freshwater microbial communities from Lake Fryxell liftoff mats and glacier meltwater in Antarctica - FRY-01 | ecosystem: Environmental > Aquatic > Freshwater > Ice > Glacier meltwater ... | reverse complement strand
GCGGGCGGTCGAAGCTGCGCGCCGAACGGACCCAGACATGGACGAGCGTGATGTTGCCACCGCGCTGGCCGGGTTCGATGGCCTCTGGGAATCGCTGTTCCCGGCTGAGCAGGCCCGCACCGCCCGGTTGCTGATCGAGCGGGTCACGGTCAGCGCCGAAGGACTTGCGGTCGACCTGCGCACCGAAGGCCTCGGATCGGTCATCCGCGAAATGGTCACCCCGAAGCAGGAGCTGGCGGCATGAGTGCCCCCACCACCATGCGGGTGTTCATCCCGCTCACCATACGCAAACGCAACGGGCGGCCGAAAATCCTGCCGCCTGCGGACATGGTTTCGGATACCGGCGGCGTGGATCCGCATGTACTAAAGGCGATCGGAAAGGCGTGGAGCTGGCGGCGAAAGCTCGACAGCGGCCAAGTGGCGACCATTCAAGACATTGCGACCGCCGAGGACGTGACTGCGGTGTACGTCGGCCGGGTGCTAAGGCTGGCCTATCTGGCCCCCAATGTGCTGGAGCGTTTGCTCATCGAGCGTAGGCCGCCGGCGGTCTCGGTTAAGGACTTGGCGCTGGCGGCGGAATTGGCGTGGGCAGACCAGGATGCTGCTGCGTATGACCAAGGATAACGTTCTGCTTCCAACATCTGATCGCCGTCCCGGGGACAATCGTTAGGATCTATTCACTCCCAGCATCGCACGGCTAGCTTCGCTATAAATTATTGCATCCAATACTTCCTGAGCGGCGGTAATGGTTGCGGCGGCTAAGGCAAGAACGTCGTTCGACACTTGGCTTTCACCGTAGGCATGATCTCGGATGACCTCCGCGCTCTCATGTAGAGCTTCGGAAGCCCTCTTAAGTGCGCCCTTTATTTCGGATGCATTCAGAGTGCCAATCTTGCGAAGCTCCCGCTCGAGGCCGTCAAGATCGAAAGTTCTTTTGGCGAGCGCATTACGTGCTGCTAAATCGTAGGTTTGATCAATCATGTGCCCACCCTATAAAGTCCCCTATTATGGTTCACCTATTTTCCTGGGTCAATCATCGTCACCCCAGCAATCAACGCAGTTTTCACCCATCTAATAATTAGCTCGCCTTGGCGAACGCGATCTTCCGGTGTTCGATGCGGTGGCAGGTGGCGCAGAGAAGGGCGAGGTCCGCGAGCGCGGTTTCGGTGCCCGGGGGAAGGTCAGCGAGCGGAACCCTGTGGTGCACATCTAGCCCTGCATCGAGGAACGCCGGTCCGTGACTTGCGGCAGGCTCGAACCCGCATTCCTCGCAGGCGAGCTTGCCCATGGCAGCGAGAACCGCCGCCTTCTTGTCGCGCGCTAAGCCGGGAGCGCGCTCGCGCCGAAGGTGGGCGACCCGCGTGGGATGGCCTTCGACCCAGCGACGATCGTCATCCTCGCTTGGCAGCGGTGGGCTGCCGGGCACGGCGGCCTTGTCGCCGGCAACGGGCTCGCCCTTTGGCACGATGACGTAACCGGCCGCCTGTAGCAGCTCGAACGAGGGCTGGGACCAACCGGCGCTGAAATGGGCCGGGAATGCCTCGATGCCTAGCGCCCGTTCGAGCGCCAAGCCGAAGACCTTCTTGGGTGGGAACCGAAGGCCACCGGGCGTGACCAAATCGTAATCGCGAGAGTTTGCGAAGTTGGGCGCGTCGCCTCCTTGAGCAAGGGCCAGCACGGCGGCGTGGATGTCGGCGGGCGTGACCTGGCGCTGATCGCTGTTGGGAAGCCGCTCGAAAGCTTCGACGACGCGATGAAGCTTCAGTTGCTGGACGAGTTTTCCGGGACCGAACTCGAACCTCAGCCGCTTTTGCGAGTTACCGACGTTGTTGCTGGGCGGCTTGCCGAAGTTTCGCATTCTGGCGCGGATGGCAGAAGCTGCCGCCGCCGGGCCGAGCGCTACAAGCTCCGGTCCCTCTGCGAGCACCCGGCTCGCGACGTCAGGAAACAACCGTACGGCGTCGCGGCTCGCCAGAATTACACGTTCAAGATTGGAGAAGGGGCTAAGCGATCGGGCGAGAATGGTCTCGAGCGCCCCGCTGTATTGGGAGTTGCGGGCATGCGCGCCAGTTCCCCCCCGGCTTTCGAGAATGATCGCGCCGGGTTCCACGCTGATCGCAGCATCGAGCTGTTGACCATCTAGCTCGATGCGGAAGTCCTTTGGCATTGAATGTCTCTCAGCGTCGTTAGGGCGCAAGTTTCTCTAGCGGAAATGTCGTTTCGTTTCTCCGCCAGTTTGCATGGCTGGTTTCAGTGTCGCACCAATCACTATCTGCCGTTCAGCTACCGGCCCAAAATCAGACGATGACAACCCTCCTCACTTATCACCGCTACGCTGCAGAACACCTACTTCGGGTTCTCTGCCCAAACGCGCCTGCCGAGATTGCTCCCAAAAGGTGCGGTTGAAGTTGACCGGAAAATCCTCGAAAATCTGACGTTTAGTGAACCAGAACCTTCCCAGAGGAGGTTCGGGTAAAAAGAGACAAAGGCCGGTCAGAGACCGACTTCGGCGTTTTAGGCAGTCTCTGAGGTTCGGTCGGAATCATCAAAACCCCGCGGAAGCTAGGGATTTTTCGGCCTCGTGAGGCCCATCTCATTGATTCGCATTGAGATGTTGGCGGTGGGTGAGAGCCTAAGAGCGAACTCTCGCCGAGGCTCCGCCCATTCCCCCCGCATAATCAATACGCCAATGGAGGTGTTCGACATGGGCACTATGCCCGATGAGCGCCCTTTACGGCTATGCGACGTGGCTGCTAGGGTCAAGCAACTGCTGCGATTAGGCGCTCTTAGAGTTGGTGCAAATTTTTGCAAATCGGTCAATTCAAGTAACGAGGCCTCTGTATCAAAATTTCATTGTGCCGACTTATTGGCTTTTGGCGATTTGCGGGAATCATTAGAAGTAAAGAGGGCAAGCTTTTTAGTGATTATTCGATGAGCGATATTACGGGGAATTTTAGTGGGCGAGGACTCCCGTTCGAGCTGGCGTTGGCGTGCGCGCCCATGTCGCTTGTCCACGAAATTGTTGGAGAGCCTCTAATTGGCGTTCTAGGTTTGCTCGACGCCGGGCTAGTATCAGACGAGAAGCTGCGGGCACTGGCGCTGGAAACAGCTGACCCAAAAGCAATTTTAACGTCGGCAGGACAGCGTGAAGCGCTGCTTGGCGCCATGAGCGTGTCAAAAGTGTCTGAGCTCGCTCGGGTCTGTGAGGTGGCCGTTGAGCCGATAGTTTCGATTTTCAAGCGGCTCAACCGACACCTCGCTGGGATGGATGATCTTTCGCCAGTCCACCTTTTCTTCGGCGTTGTACCCGATGTACGCGCGCTGGGAATTAGACGTCCCGCGATCCTTGATATCGGCACGAACTACGCGCTGTTCCCCCACCAACGTGTAGCCGCCCGGAAAGTGATCATGGCCATGGAGGGGGAGCCTCGTCGTGTCCTGTTGCACATGCCCACAGGAGCGGGGAAAACTCGCACTGCGATGCACGTAGTTTGCGAACATCTGAGAGTAAACGGTCCCACTATCGTATGTTGGCTGGCAAACAGCCCAGAGCTATTGGATCAAGCCGCCGAGGAATTTGAAAAAGCGTGGGGGAGCCTTGGTGATCGATCGCTGCCGGTGATACGCTACTGGGGCGCGCGAAATCCAGATTTTAGTGACCTTCGGGATGGCTTTCTTGTTGGTGGCTTCCAGAAACTTCATGCTCTTTTTGCCAGAGACGCCAACGAACTGCTGCGACTTGGAGATAGGACGTCACTCACCGTTGCCGATGAAGCGCACCAGGCTATCGCACCGACCTATCGCACCGTGATCGATACGCTGGCTAACAAGCATCCCAAGGGTCGACTTCTCGGGCTCTCTGCAACGCCTGGCCGGACGTGGGCGGATATCGATAAAGACGCGACACTTTCGGAGTTTTTCGGTCGAGAAAAGGTCACCCTTGAGGTAGAGGGCTACCCCGACGCGGTCGAATACTTGATGGCTAACGGGTATCTTGCACGACCGAATTTCCGAACGCTGAACTACGGGCCTGGCTCAACACTTGGCCACTCCGACCTCAGGGCTCTCTCCTCTGCCTTGGACGTCCCGGAGGCACTCCTGGAAGATTTGGGGCATAATGAGCAGCGGAATCTGCGCATAGTTACCGCTGTCGAAGAACTGACCGCGCGCCACAGCCGCATCATTGTTTTCGCCGCCAGCGTCGATCACGCACATCTCATCAGGGCAGTATTGAGCGCCAGGGGCTATGAGGCGCTTGTTGTCACCGGCGAAATGGAACAGGGCCCGCGCGAACGTGCTATCCGCCGGTACAAGGGAAACGCGCCCGAACCAATCATCATGTGTAATTTTGGTGTTCTGACTACTGGTTTTGATGCGCCGAAAACAAGCGCGGCTGTCATTGCTCGGCCTACCAGATCTCTGGTTTTATACAGCCAGATGGTTGGTCGGGCGACACGAGGTCCGCGAGCGGGCGGGAACGAAACAGCAGAGATATTGACGGTGGTGGATCCGAATCTGCCGGGTTTCGGCGATGTCGCCGAAGCTTTCAAAAATTGGGAGGACGTTTGGCATGACTGACGATCAGGCGCCAAAATTGGCGGCGCGCGGTAAAATTATTCCGGCCCGGCTGGCCGTCACGGCCATGCGAGACAGCGGCTACAAGAGCACTGCATATGCCCTTGCGGAGCTGATCGATAATGCCATCCAAGCGAAGGCTTCGGAGGTCGAGGTAATCTGCGTCGAAGAGAAATCAATGATCAAGCAGCGACAGAGGACACGCATTTGCGAAATCGCGGTAATCGACAATGGCGAAGGCATGGATGCCGACGTGCTGGCAACGGCTTTGCAATTTGGAAATGGGATGCGTCTGAAGGACCGCTCGGGCATCGGCCGATTTGGTATGGGGTTGCCCAATGCCTCGATCTCTCAGTGCAAGCGGGTCGATGTATGGACGTGGCAAAGCGGCATCGACAATGCCCTGCACTGCCATCTGGATGTGGACGAGATTGAGGCAGGAGAAATTGACGACGTCCCAGAACCCGACCAAACTCCCGTACCTCCCGCGTGGAGAGAGCGTTCCTCTGTCATCGGCGCCAAAGGAACTTTGATTGTTTGGTCGAGGTTCGATGACCATAGGCTTACTTGGGCCACGGCAAAGAGCACCCTTCACAACACAGAGATGCTGGTCGGGCGCATCTATCGAAAATTCATCGATCTTGGCACGGCGGAAATACGGCTCCGGGCTATTTCGGATGGCGAAGAAAACTACACCGTGACGGCGCGAGCCAATGACCCGCTTTATCTGATGGCTCCGACTTCAACGCCGGCGCCGTTTGCCGATCAACCTATGTTTCAGCGGTGGGGAGATGAGGACCATACTTTCAAAATAGAGACTGAAAGGGGCGTGCACGATGTGACGGTCCGAATTGCTTGGGCGCGCCCTGAGACTGTCTGTAAGGATGGTACAAACCGTGGAGCGACTCTCTACGGCCGCCACGCAGCCAAAAATATCGGTGTGTCGATCATTAGGGCCAAACGTGAGCTCGATCTCGACAACAATTGGGTGAATTCCTATGATCCCGTTGAGCGCTGGTGGGGTGTCGAGGTCGATTTTCCAGCCGAACTAGACGAGATATTTGGTGTTACGAACAATAAGCAGGCGGCGACGCACTTCGCGCGCATGGCCACCTTCAATTGGGAAGATGAAGCTGAAGAGGGCGAGAGCTCAGTTGCGTTCAAACAGCGCCTTCACGAGGAAGGCGATCCCCGCTTCCACCTCATCGACATCACCACCTATATCCGCCGACAACTGACCGAAGTCCGGAAGCGGATCGAAGACCAAACCAAGGGTCAGCGATCAAAATCGCCCAGGCATGAGACGCCCACGACAGATGACAGGGCAACTAAAGCTTTTCGTGATCGTGCAGGTGAACGGAGTGTCGATTCTGACAAAGAAATCCTGGACGAGCCAGCCAAAGAAGCCTTGATCAGGGACCTTGAAAAGAAGCGTTATGAGCCAGATGTCGCTCGTGACATCGCGCAGACCGCCCAGGATCGAGAGCGCAAGGTTCTCTTCTTGGTTGAGGACTGGGAAGGGCATGCCTTCTTCAAGGTAGAAAGTAAGCCTGGTGGGATCACCGAAATTGTCTTCAACAGCAGCCACCCCGCCTACAAGCAGCTTCTCCAGGTGCTTAGTCCAGAGTTCCGAGATGAAGTGAGCGAAAGCGCTCTGCTCAAAAGTGTGGATGAGGCCTCAGCCACCCTCAGAATGCTTTTTGCAGCGTGGGCGCGTCTTGAAATCGAAGAAATGTCGAATGATCGAAGGGAAAAGCTAAAAAGTATGCGCCAAGATTGGGGGCAGATGGCCAAAACTTTCCTTCGCGTAGATGAAGACTGATGCTGGCGGATCCGCTTGGCGATGATTTATTGAGTTTGTGCGCGGCAGCGACTGAGCCGGTTGTGCTTGTCGCGCCGTTCATAAAAGCTGCGGCTTTCGCTCGAATCCTGGCTGCCATTCCGTCAGCTGTTGCGGTGACGTGTGTGACGCGCTGGCGGCCTGACGAGGTGGCGGCCGGCGTGTCGGACCTCGAGGTCTTCGATCAGATCAAGGCGCGATCGAACGCAAAGCTTTTTCTGCATCAACACCTCCATGCCAAATATTACCGTTCCGGTCCGGCTGCCCTTATAGGCTCGGCAAATTTGACCGGACGGGCCCTCGGGTGGACACAGCCGGCCAACCTTGAAATCCTCGTCGCGACTAATCCGCTCGATGCTAACATCGTGGCATTTGAAGTAGAGCTCTTCCGCCAAGTAATTCCAGCGGACGATCAGATTCGCCAAGCCGTCGAAGCTGCCACCCTGGGATTGAAAGCTACGGCGCCCAAACTACCCGCCTGGCATTTGCAGCCCACCACCAACGAAACCTTTTCTAGTCGTTATTGGCTGCCAACCTGCCCGCGCCCCGACCTACTGTATCGGGTCTATGAAGGGGCCATTGGAGACATGTTGCTCGCTCACACAATCAGCCTCGCAGAAAGCGACTTGGCATTCTTAGAACCGCCTTTGGGGTTGGGCGAGGCCGCGTTCAATGGGTTTGTCGGTGCCATGGTCCGCCAGTCCAAATCTATGCAAGACCTCGATCAACTTACGAACCAGGGCCTTACCGACAACGTTGCGGCAGAAACGATCAGAAATAGTCTGCCGGTTGGGCACGACTTCAGCCCAGAAGGATTGTGGAGTGTCGCTAAGGACTGGCTAATTCACTTCTACCCTGACCAATATGATCGGGTCCCGGCGGGAGAGATGCTGCGGAAACGGCGGCGTGCTATTTGATAGTGTTCATTTATGGCAGGTCACGCACATCTTACCGGTACCGTAGACCTCATCAAGATCTACGGGGGCGTCATCTTGCAGAAGGTTTACCGGTCGCCGCGCTTTGATGCGGGCGACGCGCTTTTCGTGGTCGACGCGGATTTGTTGGAGCCGCACGGGCCTAGCGAGGTCGTCTAACGACTCCCCCTGGCTCCATGTAAATGGTGAACCGTGTTCAAGCGCATTTTTTTCGTAGCGTTTGGCCTCTTCGAACGCATCGGGATGCTCCTCGAGCAAGCGAGCCCACTCGATCTTCTGCTGGTAAAAGCAAAACGTGCAACCACTTCGTGAACGCCAGCGATAATATTCAGGTAGTCCAACCCCAGCAGCTTTAAGAAGTTCGCTCACTCCCGCTTTGTCGATGCCCACCTCTCGGAAGGGCAAGTGAACCCTGAGGTTTTCTTGCCCAGAAATGTAGCCCTCGCGATAGTCCTCGTCGGATCGGATCGCGACATAGCTGTTAATACGATCGCCATTTGCCAGAGAGGGCCGTAGCCAAGCTTCAAAAGGCTTGATCTTGAGTTGCCGTGTGCACCAACGGGTCTGCGGCGACGGCAGGAAATCCTTATATTCTTTCAGCCAGAAATCAAAATCTCGGTCGGGATTGAGGCGAATGATTGGTTTGCCGAGAAACCCTTCAAGTCGGCCGAGGAACTCGTAAACTTCAGGCAATTCCTTGCCGGTATCTGTGAAGAAATATTCCAGATCCAACTCCGGCGCGGTTTGGCGCATGTATACCGCCAGTGCGGCGCTATCGCGCCCTCCTGAAATTCCTAATACGTGGCGCTCGATCATGATGCAGCGTCCTCCATAATTTTAGGGCGTGCGTTCAGGCTATCTGCAAGCGACAAGCCCAGGCGAGCAATCGCCCCGAATGCAACCGCTGGGCTCACTCCCGAGAGCGCGATGAGTGATTCAATTTCAACCGCCAATTCGTGTGCCCGGTCTCGCTCACGGTCATTGAGTTCGACGTGCGGCGAGACGGGTGCAGGATAGCTGGGATCGCTAATGTAGACCGCCATGCTCGTTTGGCGGTCACCTCGGCCTTTGAGGTGCGCCAATCCTTCCGCTCGCAGGAACTGCTGCGCCAGCGCGGCAAGTTCAATCTTCGCAGCATCAATGTCTCGGTCAACCCAATCTCGCGAGGGTTTGTTGGCCGCTAAGCTGGCTATGCCTTCAATGTCGCTGATTTCGCCAGTAAAGCCACCAAGCCTGGTGGCGAGGGCGTCCAGACGAAAATTTCCGGACAACCCGCGTACGGTTGCACAGCGATCGTGCAGAAGCAACCAGTCCTCTTCTGCAATGAAATCGTAGCGTAGCTCAACAAATAACGTCGCCGCTAAATCACCCAGCATCTTCGGGTAAACCGAGTGAAGCTCGTCCAGCGCACCCTCCACGACCGTCGCTAGCTGGCCGCCTTGGCTTTCAAGTTTGGTTGGCAAATCTTCAAACAACAACTTGTTTGGGTCATGCGATCGCAAAGCGAGGTTACGCAATCCCAGCGCCGCGTCTGACAGCATCGTCGTTCGCTGGGTCCAATTTGGCAGACCGCGGATTCGCGCGACGATCGCTCTTGCCACCTCCAGGGCATTGGGAGCCACTGCAGCTCCGGCCCCCAACGCGTCTGCGAGTTGCGCGATCAGCGAGGTGTCCTGGTCGGTGAGATCAACATCGCGTGCGCGCACCAAGCTGGGGTCTTGGAGCAGGCGATCGACAAAAAATGTGTCGAACTGGGGTCGGAAAACCTCGTCAAGATACAGCGAGGTACGTCCCGCTCGTGCGAGCACGTAAGCCAACGCTAGTACTGGTAAAAGGCCGTCACGCACGCCGAAGGGCGGTTGACGCCAAAGCTGATAGATTTCGGCGAAGCTCAGGCCTGACTTTGACCCTTGCAGCGCAAGGTCGGCTGCATTCCACATCGGATGGAGGAAATGGGCGTCGTTTACGCTCGGCGCGTGGAACCCGAATTCGCCTTTATCATCACTGCGATAGAGCCCGGTAGAGACGAGCAAGCTGACGAATAGGCCGGCCTCCGGCGGGAAGCCGATGAAACCAAGGCGCTCAGTACCGCGTTTCTCGACCATCGCGTGCAGCAAAAGTCGTGTGGCACCTGCCGCATTAGAAGATGGTTTGGTCCGATTTATCAACTCGTTGTGCAGCTTGGGTGTGTCGGGAAAACGCCAGTCGGCAAGACGCGAGGCAAGCATACTTAGACCCGCGGGACCAATCGGGCTCGTGAGATCATCGACCGGATAATCTGACGGACCATACCAGTCGATTTGGTCGAGGGCGTCGCGTAGGCGGTCGTCAAGATCGGCAGATAACCGTGCTAGCCGAGCGTCGATTTCGCGCCGGGCAATTGCATCGCCTTCCAACGCCGGCTGCTCCGCGCGAATATGCTCAAGCGCAGCAAGATCGCTGGTGAGGTCGCGGAGGCGGTAACTATCTCGCGTCCAACCAACCATCACCAAATGCTTGACCGATTGGGCGGCAGCAGCGCGCGCCATGCGCTTTGCCAACGCCTTTGGCTCTTCGTTGGCGCTCACCAAGATCAAAAAAAGTCCTGCCGAGCCGGGCGCCGGCGTGTACGCCCGCGCGCGCTCCTCCCCTTCATGAAGCGGCGAAATTCCGACCTCGAACCAGCGCAGGGCGCCCTTTTCCTCGTAGTGACGCTTCGCAAGCACCGGTCGAAGCGCTGGCTGTTCTTCAAGTCGCTTAAAGTCGGGGCCAATTCCACGCGATCGGACCTCATCGAGCGCTTTCTCGATATCAAAGTCGCTACCCGCATATATCGCGTAGGCGCCGCTATGCTTGCGAAACACTACGACGGACCAATTGACTAGATCGTTGGACAACCTTTGCCATTCGGCTTCAGTCTGGACGCCGATCCCATGCCTGATAATGTCTTGCGTTGGCTGTAATCCGGATCGGTCTTTAAAGAGATCAAGGAGCGCGATAGCCTTGATCGCAGCCATATGATCGCGGGTGCCCCCGCGCGCCTCGCAGCGCTCAATCGCGTCAACCGCGGCCGACCACCGGTGGCCGTCCGGCGATGCCAAGATTGCCAACTCTAAGTTCGCGCGGAGATAATCCCATAACTGACCGGCACCGAAGGTCGCCTTCTGTGACGAGGTCGCTGCGAGGAATTCCTGAAACCCAAAAGGTTCAGCCGAAGTCAGGAAGCCGAATATACTGCGCTGGCTTTGCCCAAAACGCCGACGCGAGATCGGACCTAGCAGGCTCGCCGTCAGCGGATGGAGCGGCCAGCAATTCGCTAGCTTGCTCGCCAAGCGAGCGGACTCACCCTCGCGCCCTCCTCGCATCGCCGAAGCGATCAAGCGCGTCGTATCGTCAGCCATCGGCTTATGAGAAGGCGATTCGATTGCCCGAGCAATTAGATCGATCTGTTCATCGGCGGCCAAATTCACTGACAGATCGATAAAACGCCCCTGGATCTTGAGCCACTCGTCGCGACCTTCACGCGACAACCGTTGGGCATATTCGTCGAATGCTTGGTGCAAGATTCCGACTATGAGAAGTCGCCCGTCGCTACGCGAGGAAATTTCGGCGAGCTCCTGGAAGACATGAATGTCGCGGCGCTCGATTGCGGCTTGCTCGAGAAACTTGCCCATTTCGTCGATAATAAGCACCAAACCGGGGCCCCGTAATTCCTTTGCCACCTGGCCGACCCAACTGGCGAAGGATTGGCCCCTAGAGCGCCGCGCGGCGTCCGGCGCCACCGCCTTGATGGCATCTCCAATCACGGTCTCGGCATCGGAGCGTTGGCCGACAATGGCGCAGACCTGCCAAGGCTCTGCGTCACGCCGAAAATGCCCGATCAACTCCTCGATGTTTTCGTCCTCGGCACCATCGCTCAGAGCGCTCGAAATTTTTAACTTTTCGCCCTGCAGAAGAAACGCAAGCGCCACAGCCAAGCTGGATTTTCCGCTGCCATATGGCCCTGTCCAAGTAAACGCGCTGTGGCTCGCGTCTTCGCGGTGTCGCGCCATCGCAAGCAGCGATTCAATTGCGGAATGCGGACAAATATAGCCATCGAGAGCTGCAGGATCGCTGATGTCCGTGTCGACGCGGACCGACCGAATAAAGCGACGTGAGACCTTCACTATATTGTACAATTTCGCGCTCATGCCGCGACCGCCCGCATGTCACGGCGGAACATTTCACGAAGCACCGTCCATCGATCGAATCCTTCTGCGTCATGCATGTAGAGCTGCCGCATACCCGAGGATTCATCCCATCGAACACGCCCTTCCGATAGTTCTTCGAGCTTCGCCAGCCGGTCAGCCACCGCAGACTCATCAAGAAGAAAAACCTGCCCCGGTGAACCGCGTTCAAACGTAAGAAATTCAACCGAGAACGACTTCCGCCCAAGATAGAAACTCTCCCAAAAGTCGAGCAGCGCAAACAAGAAAACCGCGTCAGGCAGCGTCCCCTTTGGACCACGACGAAAGCGAAACAATTCACCCACCCCCGCAGCTTGAATGAGGCCTAATTCGGCAAGCGGACATTCGATGCTGTCCTCAGGCGCGCGTCGAGATCCCTTGGAACCCGCGTAATATGTCCGGATGAGGCACTCCGCATCGCGCTTAATCGTGGTGCTGCTGAGCCCTCGCCCTTTCCCAAGCCTACCTGCCTCAAAAAGCTCTTCGCACCGCTGGACCAAACGGCGGCGCAATAGCTCGCGATCGAAGTGCGGCTCGTGAAATTCGTTAAAAGCCCAATGCCAGGCCGTTGCTCGTCCCGGCTTACTTGCCAGCATCCAGTGTAACAACCAAAGCGAACCCGGATGCTCGAGATAGTTGTCTACACCATCACCGAAAAGTAAATTTCCAACGGGGCCAATGCTAATTCTCGAATTTCTCTCACCAGAAATATCCTCTGCGACCAAAACCTTGGTTGCGATAGCCCAAT
>Ga0105050_10008039_pt1 | contig 12308 bp, 12 predicted proteins | sample FRY01_FD_78088 | JGI IMG/M metagenome (GOLD analysis project Ga0105050, IMG submission 78088) | Freshwater microbial communities from Lake Fryxell liftoff mats and glacier meltwater in Antarctica - FRY-01 | ecosystem: Environmental > Aquatic > Freshwater > Ice > Glacier meltwater ... | reverse complement strand
GCTGCCATTTTAAGCACCCATCAGTAGAAATGAATTAATAGTAAGTGAATCTAAATCTGTCTTAAGAATGTAATCATTCTGGTTGATAACTCCAGCGCTTGCATCTGAGTCAACCCATACGTCCCCAACTGAAGGACTAACTGGAGCAGTTGTTTGGTACACAGCTCCAGCAATAGTTCCCCAAGTTGTATTGTAGTCAGTACTATCGATCTTCTTTAGAATTTGATTAGTAGTACCACCAGCAGTAACGCCAGGACCTGTTGCGCCAATTGACCCAGTTGCACCTGTCGGTCCTGTTGGACCTGCAACAGTACTATCAGCCCCAGTCGGACCAGTGGGACCAGTAGGTCCTGTCGGTCCAGTTGCTCCTGCTACACCTGCGGTACCTGTTGCTCCATTAGCACCTGCTGGACCTGTGGGTCCTGCAACGGTTGAGTCTGCTCCAGTTGGACCTGTTGGACCTGTTGGTCCAGTCGGACCTGTGGGACCAACGACAGTTGAGTCAGCACCTGTAGCACCAGTAGGTCCAGTGTCACCTGTTAATCCTGTGAGACCTATTGGTCCAGTGTTGCCTACAACGCCCTGTATGCCCTGTATGCCAGTCGCACCAGTGCTTCCTGTACTTCCCGTAGGACCTGTGCTTCCAGTGGCTCCTGTGGCTCCTGTGAGCCCTGTGATACCTTGGATACCAGTGACACCTATGACTCCTTGGGTACCCTGAGGTCCTTGAGCATTGTCGACAAGAACAATAGTTTCTTCTTGGACTCCAGTCTCTATTACTACAGATGTACCAATAACTTCTTCAAGTAAAATTGTAACATTTGCCATTAGCGCGTTATCCCTACGGTTACAATAAATCTACCTTCAAGAATTCGAGTAACTTCAAGACTAGATGAAGTAAGTTCAATGTCGTATACCCAGCGACCAGCGGTAATTGCAGCCATGATAGTAGCGGATACAGTTACCGATACCTTACCCAGAGAGGTCATGGTAGCAGAAGTTAGGTCAAGTAACTTGGTAGCAGAAGAAGTAGAACGACGAACTTGCATAGCAAAGGTGTAGTCAGACAGGTCCCAAGGGACACCATCAGTTAAGACAGTAAAATTCAAGGTAAAAGTCTCACCTTGTCCTACCACTATATTGTGTTTACCAGCCATTAGTAACCATCCTTAAGGTGTAGGGCAATGTGTGCATCTAGTTGTTTTTCAATTCTGTCAACCGTACGTGCAACATCAGAGAGACTGCGACCACCATTGGCAGTGGGTTGAATTTGATAAGACTGCTCTCTGATGAAATTCTTTAATGGGAGTACCACTAGGTACTTACCTATTATGACAATGATTCCAAGTGTTAAGGATGCTACAGTCAAGGATTCTACGAGAGTCATACTGGTGTCGGTTCGTATCCGTGAGCAATAAGCACTACTGCCTCTTCGTCAGAAATTTCATACACACTACCACCAAGGTAGTAGTTATCCATCAGTTCAAGATCTTCAGCTTGAGGGAAGCGAGTCTCGTAGACTACTCCATCAAGCACAAGTACCGTGATACCCCTGGGCATGGTATAGAATTGGAATAGACGGTGGTCCCCGATTGGACCCTCTTTAACTGACGGGGTTATGAACTTGTACATTATTCTCCTGGTAGATTAAGTTACCAACCCCACCTCTAGGCTTTCACCTAGAGATGAGATTGATTACTTAGCTGTTACGCTTCGTAGATGGTTGAGCTAGACTCAATGCGGTGTAGAGACTCTTCGCGATAAATCGCGTGACCGAGAACTCCGTACCAACCTAGTGGACGTAGACGATTCAAACGATCGACTACAGGTCCAACTACCATATGTGGCTCTTCTGCCACAACTTCAGCGAGTGCTTGCTGTCCAGCGAAGAACGTAGGGTATACGGCTCCGTCTGCTTCGATAGCAGGGGACTCAACAAAGAACGCACCTTCATACTCGCCAAGTTCACCAGCATAGATTGCCTTAGTATCTTGGTAAGTATGTGGAGCACGCCATGAAGCACCATCGGATTCTGCACGAAGATCGTGAGCAACCTCTGGATTAATTGCACACCAGTATAGAGTACCCTTACGAGGTACAGCTTTCCTAGCGCGCAACTTAGCAACTACGTAGCGGATATCAGCACCAGTGATCGGATCAGTGTCGTCACCATCACTACCAAAGCGTACGTTAGTACCACCCATAAGAACGTCTTTAACAACTGCATCAATGGAGTTAACCATGTTGTATGCAAGAATGTTAGAGATAGCAGGGTCTACATCTGTAATAGAGAACAGACCCAGTTTCTTAGTTGTGATAGTAGAGCTACCATACTCAGACAAGGTTACAAGAACCTTATCTGGAGTATCTAGTCCTACGGTATCAACGTCTACAGTTTCCGATAGAGTTGATGTTTTACGAGCGAGATCCTTGTACTTTTGTAGTACAACGGTTTCACCAGGGTTAGTCAGATTGGATGGACGCTTATCAGCAACAGCACGCAACATCGGAATGTTACGTAGCTGGAACTCAATAAGTTTGTCATACCCAAGCTGAAGAACACCAGCATCGCCGACTGTTCCACCGAGAGCCGTGGCTACGGTAGAGTTAAAGCCAGTTGTATTAGCCATTATTATTTTCCTTTAGGGGTTAAATTGATTGATTACGATTGTCCGCCGTAGATCATATCTAATAGTTCTTCGGCAGTCTGAGCATTGTTAATGCGTGAAACGATATCATTAGCACTGTCAGGTGAAAGAGCCGAGTTTGTCGAAGCATCGATCTGACGCAACCTTTGTAGATTTTCCTGATCTATTAGTGGTTGCTGGATTCGGGATTCAACTCCAAAGACTTCTCCATTTTCATCCAACCATGCACCAATAGACTCAGCGTCACTGGCGATATTTGATGGAATGAATGCAGCTATCTTAGGATTAACTCCTCTTTCGTTGAGAACGGAACCGACGACGGACTGATGTTGAAAGTTACGTAGACCTTCTAGTTCAGTTTCTAGTTCTTTGATACGCTTAGATTTTGCGCGATCAGCCTTGCGTAGATTAGTTAACCCACCAGTTTGATCTTCTTCTTCAAACATATCGTCGTCTTCTTCGTACCATTCGTTGTTGTTACTCATCGTAACTATCTCCCTTGTTGTTGGTTTAGCGCGGACCACAGCGTTACATGGGGGTGTAACATGGCTTCCACTACCAGTCTTTTACGTCGCTAGGGCTGGTATATCTAGCGAGAATTTATATTTTAGTTTTTCGACTTAGTGATTTGGTGCTGATACCTGATTGACCACTGAACTGTCCACGTGCCTGTGAGGCTAAACGCTTAGTTCGCTTACTGGTCTGACCAAGAATATTCTCAGACTCAAGTTCTTTTTGGATTCCTTCGATACTAGCTTCACCGTAGTTACGAGAAGCCTGTTGAGTACCAGTTAGTTGAGCGCCAACCTTAGCCAAGCCAGCACGTGCAATATTACGGTCCACGCCTTGAGACTGAAGGAAGCCAGCACCAAGAGATGACTTGACACCAGTCTCAGTTTCAGCAGCTTTGATCTCAGCAATATCTATCTTGCTCTTAAGATACTCTGAACCTTCACTACCAAGTAGTAAACTATTGGCAATCTCATTATCAGTAATGCTTGGGTAAAGTTTACGTAGTTCATCAACAAGTGGTTTATCACTTGAGTTAACTGCATTCTGTACACGGGTGTAAGCATTCTTAAATCTAGAACTTACTTCAGTTACGGATACATCATTGGATATAAAGTTAGCAAAGTTACTACGTGTTGCTAAGCCACCAGCTTGGTAAGACTTCATAACCTCTGTGTATTGTCTTTCCTGATATAGGTATTCTCCCTCAGAAAGAACAGACTTACCAGCAGCTAAACGATCAGTGTTGCCCTTGAACCTTGTCTTATATGTATCAGTCTTACGTAGTTCGTTGGTAATAATATTTGGAGCATCAAGATTATTTGCAGCAAGTTCTGCAATAATGTCAGCAAGTTCAGATAAACCAGCATCAATAAATATCTGCTTAAGATCTTGCCAACCAGCCATTATCTAATACCAAACCTTTTCAAAACATCATCTGCTATACCATAAATCTTATCTTTGTTCTTTGTTACGTCAGCCCACTCATCACTCTTGCGCATGGTCTTGAGTAGTGCGTCGTTACCGATTGGAATTCCCTTATCATCCATAGTTGTCATTGCAGTATTAACCCATTTGTTTTTAAGATCTATACTTGAATCAGTAGCATCAAATTCATAGCCAACAAGTTGGCGGTAGCCAGCAGATAGATCGTATACACTAGTATCATTAGTTATCTTGTCTGCCCAGCCAGCATACTGTTGTTTGGCTATGTTAGTTATGTAATCCCTAGACTTGTTAACATCGTAGTCAGCTGAAGCAATTCCTTTAACCTGACTTAGTACCCAGTCATTAGAAATAGTTACATTATTCTTTGTAGCCCAGTCACGGATATTATCTTCACTGTTACCTGCTTCACCAAATAGTGAACCAATCTTCTCTTCATCTGTTTGACCAGAGAAATTAAGATAGCCAGAAATAACATTCTGTAATTCAGATGGACTGAATCCATTTTGCAAGTTACTATGAGCTAGTTCAGTTGCCTGAGCGTCCGTTAATGTAACACCCATTAATCCAGCAGCATCTTTAACGGTTTCAGCATTACTCTTTATTTGCTTTTGAAGTTCAACAGCCTGAGCAGGATCTTTAGATAACTTCCAGTACTCTCTTTGAGCTTGGCTCTTCTCCATATACCAAGGTAAGGTCTGAAGTCTACCAATGAACTTTTCTTTACTCCACTCTTGACCCTTTTTCTCAGCAGCCCAAGCTTCATTGAAGAGAGTTGTTAGACTAGTATCAGAGTTAATAACGGCAAGTGGGATCTCCCACGCAGTAGCACGTTCAGCAGAAGTTACCCAACCTTGGTTATCATCCCAAGCAGAATTACCACCTGCTGGTTCTTTAGGTGCTACCCAGAAATTACCAACCTTTTTCCAAGCCTTACCAGGCTTAGCCCTTGGAGTCTTACTGGTTGATCGCACACCATTTGTAGTTGAGGTAGACGTTTCGTATATACTAATTCTCTTTGGCATTATCGACCCAACTCTTGTGGAGCTTGTAGTGCTTCCTTAAAGTAGGATAGATACTTTGTTGCCTTGTTGTAACCCTCTGCTTCTGGGTCAGCTAAAGCTTGATCACGCATACGACTAGCAACTATGTCTGAACTCATTCCACCAGATGTAGTAGTAGTTCTATTACTGGCAGGTCCTGTAGAACTAGTTACTTCAGGGTTCTCACTATCGTATGCTTGTAGTTTAGAAACAAAATCTTTTAATTCTTGGTCACTTGCACCACGACCAATGGTTTGTTGGAACATCTGATCTATTGCAATATCAAAGTCTTCTGTCCTGTACTTCCTGTATGTAACATTCCTAGTTGGTCCACCGTCACCACCACGAGGTTGCCATCCTGGTCCAGCCAACATAGGAGCTTTAGCCAGGTATTCATCTAAACTCATAACATACTTTTCACCTGAAGCAGCCAGTTGAATATTGGCATTAGTTGCAAACTGTAATGCGAACTGTAACGATTCAACAAATAGAGTGTCTGGAGTATTACCTGCGTCTATAGACTGCTGTCCCGCCTCGGGACTACTATATATTTGCTTAGCAAGAAGCATTTGTTTAAGTTCAAGTATGGCACCATCGTTAGACATTCTTTCATTAATGATTAGGTTTAGTGCACCATTTACAGTTAGTGGAGAGCCAGGTTTCGCACCTTCTGTAGTAACAGGATTTGCAATGTACTTTCCAGACTTATCTCCGATGAATATTATGGGAAGTGTAACTTCCTGGTTATCATTCCAGAGCCATCCACCACCATCTCGTAGTGGTGTAAAAGCATTAGGTCCAAAATTGTTAGCACTAGGAGAGGGGTGCTCATAGGATTTGAAATCGGTTGCCATCTAATTCCCTAACTTACTTAATAACATTGCGGTTTAGTGTTACGTTTGCATCACGTGACTTAGCGTTCATTAGTTTTTCTAGTCCATATGTGCTGTACTGATAGATTACTTTAGTTGGATCATAGTCTATGATGGACTGTATCTTATCCATTGCTTCTATCTTTGCAGCACGCTTTAACTCTGGACCATTACCTGCATCCAACATAGTAATTTGATTTGCATAGTTTATGAAATCATTGTAGATAGTATATGATTCATTAACTTTGATCTTTAAGTCTGGCTTGATGTCAGCATTTGGAGAGTTAGCATAGTTGTACGCTGATTGCACAAAATCAAAAGCATCAGCGTTATCTCCACCTCTAATGTAGTTCTCTAGACCAGGTATCGCCATTTTAAGCTTCTTACGCTCTAGATCGTACGCAGCTATTGAAGCTCTACGTAGTGGTTGATCTGCGAATGAAACACCTAGTAGGTCTCCTTCTTCTTTATCATTGATAGCATAGTATCTATTAGCAAACTCTTTAAGCATGATACCTTGATAGTATTCTGCTATGTACTTATCAGCAGTTTGACTTTCTGGTATCTTGTTTACAATACCAGAGGCTTCTGCCCATTGATAGACGGCAGGATCAAACTCACCAGTGAAGGGAGCAAACATTAGTGCACCTGCACCGTATGTCTCGATATCAGACATGTTAGTTATTGCCCAATTCTGCATTTCTTTCGAGTAATTGATCAGTGGCTTTACACCTTCCTGAGCAGTGTTTACAAGATACACAGTTTTCCCTGGGTTCTCACCCATCCAAGTTGCAAGAGCTAACTCGTACGGTTCACTAACATCTGGATAACTAAGTTTAATCTGGTCGAATACTTCATAGAAGCTTGCCTTCATGTTGATAACACCGTTATCTTTTAGATAAGTCGGTAAGTCTTTTGTATCCTTGCCCTGTACAGCAAAGGGAAGAACCATTCCTAATAGGATACGAGTAACCTGTACGTTGTGTGCAGCTATCTTTGTATCGGCTAGGTACTTACGTGTATCAGAATCAAGTAGTGCCTCGTTGACAAAACCATTTTCATCCTTATATTTGTCATCCTCTGGGTTAATTCCAAGTCCATTGGCTTGGTTGTAACTTAATGCTTGAGTATATGATGATACTTCTTGTTGAGAACGCTCGTCTGGAGATAGCATCTTCCATACATTTGCAGCAAACTTTGGAGTTACTGCTGAAGCAAAGGTAACATTGGCACCAAAGGAACCAAGAAACATATCATCTATATCTTCTGCTAGGTTTGCGGTTGGACTAAACTTACCTAGTAGGGACTTAATCGCCCACACAGGTACCGCTCCAGCGGGACCAGACAGATAAGGTATACCAGCATCAGTCTGGAATGATGGATTACCAGCCGTTAACTTGAATGTTAAGTCATTAAACAATGGTTGCTTGATAGACGCTTCACCCTTGGTTATCGCTTGTAAGGCACCATCGACAGCACTATAGATAAGATCATCCATAGGCATAATAATAAACTGCTCGCCATTAGCATCCTCGTGCACTGCACCATTAGCATTCAATCCCTGAGTCATCAAACGTATCCGCCATATGGCTTTTAGTTTGTGATCTTTAGTGAGACGATAGAAACGACGATAAAAGTCTTCAACAGCACGATAGAAACGACCAACAGTTCTTACATTGTAGGCGAATACTGTACGTATTTCTGGATTATCAGCGTACTTAAGTACCTGATTAGCTGCTCTTTCCATAGCCCTATTGGTAAAGAAACTAGCAGCTACATCTTCAGCATTACTCATAGTACTTGGAGTTGATGGTCTGCCTTGAGCTACCTGTTCTCTGTAAAGCTTCTTCGTATAGGCAAGTTCTTCTGGCATTGACTCTTTACGGAATATCATGTAGTAAGAGTCTAATATTGGCTGTCTCCATATGTCATCACTCTGACGACTCATCATCTCAAACATCTTACCACGGTATCTACGATGCCAAGATTCAAGATTTTGACCATAATGAAATTCAAGATCAGTTGTTATAGTACCTTCATTAAGATTATCTTTAATCATATCTTTATAGCTTTTATACTTAACAAGACCTGCTGGGTGTAGTGTTGCTTCAGCAAGTTGTAAGTCATCAACTACCATACGATGGTCTCGAACGAAACCTTTTCTGTATGTATCGAATACGTCATACAGTTCTTCATTAAACTTACCAGTTGTGCCATGAAATCTTGTGTATAAATCAGTAAAGGTATCTTCAATAAACCGAATTACTTTTTCACTATCAGGTAGACCATCGAACTTGGTCATTTGTGTCGTTGATTCTATAAACTGTTTTATGTCTTTAAGTTTACTATTAGGTATTGTCCAAATTGAGCCGTTGTTTACAAAACCTATACCCTCTAGGAACTCATTTGTTGCCTTAACAAGATCGTCTTCAGTTCTTAAAGAATTATGTTTAAGGAATAGGGCGGCTGGGTCTGTCTTTTTACTAAACTTGCCACGGATCTTAAATCCTAAAGAAGAGAATGCCGAGATGAAGTTATCAAACATGAAGGCATGTAGATTGGCATCTGTTATATCTCTTATATCAAGTTGTTTGTGTACACCAGTGGAAAGCATCTGTAACTCGTCTTTAACTAAGTCCATATTTGATTTGGCAACTATTGTTGCAGTTGTTCCGCGTAGGCTTTTCCGACCAAGTAGAGCATCAACTAGATTAGAAGCACTAACCTGAGATAAAATATTAGGATTGTACTTTAATTTATCGTGCAGCATCTTACGCTCTACAGTAGTAAATATTTTTCCGTACTTGTCAATAGCTATGTCAAGAATTTTCGATTCCATAGCCTCTTGTGCTTCACGCTTTGAGCCGTGAATACCCTTAGATAAATTTATGTACTCGTTACGAGCAACGTCAGTACGTTGTTTTTGAGTAATAGCACGAACTGCACCAAATTTTCTACCAGTTAATCTACCAGCTACTATCTGTATGATATTCTTTACTGGACCAGTTGATGCAAGGTCACCAGTAGCAGCGGTAAACACATTACCAATTTTCTTACCCTTACCGAATGGCAGTACTTCTCTTAGTACCTTAAAATCGGAAGTTAGAAAACCAAAGAAGCCTTCATCGATTGCAGTTCTAACACCAAGTTGAGGAACAAGGGTTAGTAGACTCCAGTTGCTTACAGTTTCTTCGATAAATTTGGTATTAAGGAAGCCACCAATAGAACCAGCAATCGATTTTGGGTCTAGTTTATTCCCTGCTCTAACCTGAGCAGCTCCAACGAACTGAGATATCTTGTGCCAGTCTAGTGAACCGATACCGTCTTTGAACTGGTATGGGTGTAATGCACCTAATACTTCTTGAGGTTCATCTCCACGATTCCATGAAGCAGGTTTTGGTGTTGTATCTCCAGCACGCATAGCTCCACGGGTACCATAGTGGAAGTCTAGTTGAGTCTTTATAAACTCTTTTCCACCAGGCATACCATGTATACCTGCTCTACGTAAAGTTAGTTCATCAACAGTTCTCTTGATATTAATTCTTTGTGCTGCAGTTGCAGTATTGAAATGTTCAGAAACTAGATGAGCTAATCTCTTGTCTCCGATAGCTATGTAGGCTTGCTTCCTAAATGTATCAAGAGTTTCAGCAACTCTATAGTCATCAAAAAAGATTGCTCGATTACCAGGATGGATAGACGACTGACGTTCCGCCATCTTACGAAGACCCGTAATAGCCGTCTTTCTAATCAGGTCGTCGACCTCAGTAAAATCAAATTTACCGCTACGATCAAGTCCAGCTTTTTGCATATCGTCAAGTAGTTTTTCTGCACCGACTGTATCTAGTGAATCCCAGTCTACTTTACCAGTAAAAAATTCTTTAACTTTTTCTTTAGCACCCATGGTAAATTCACGGGCAGGGGTAGAGAATGCTGCAGATTCTTTAGCGTATGCAGTACCATTAACTCTTCCTTGAATTAGATAATGAAAATTTTCTGGATTATCACCAACAAATTGATTTCTCATTGTGTCAAAATCAACTACACCAGATTCAGACCAGAGTTTAATTTCTGCATCTGTACTGTGATCACCGTGTCTACGGATAATACTAGCTTTAATTTCTGCAGCCTTAATATCATTACCAGCATTTTTTGCCTTGGTGTATTCACCAATCTTTTCACCATAAGCTGTGAAGTAACGGATAACCGCTGGGTCGTTAAAGTGCGCTACAACATCTCTACTTGTAGTAAGAGCTTTGGCGAGTTTGGCAGCTTTACCAATATTAATCGTACCAAGTGTTAGGTAGGTTAATGGGTCGGTAAAGATTTGGAAGGCAGCATCAATAGGACCAGACCCATACCTAAACCAGTCTGGGTGTTCCTCAGCACTAATGTCAAAAGTTTTATTTATCCAACGAGCTACGTTACGACCAGGGGATAGACGTGCGCGATCAAAGTCATCCATGATAAGAGCAATTTCATCTGGTTCATTAAATACCTTGTTTATTGCTTCTAGTATAGCACCATCGTTAGGTCCCCAGGCATCAATAATCTGAGCAGGGGTTTTACCAGCAAGTAAGTGCATAGCAGCGAAACTGACTTCTTTTCCATACTTCTCAATTAATGGATTAACAATAGCTTCTTCGTAGTTAAAGTCTCCATCAAATGAAGCTTCAAAATTACTACGAGTCCAAAAAGATTCACGGTTGACTAAAGTTTGTTGTGCTGCCGTAAATGGAGTATTGAGTACTTTTACGTACTGCTCAATTCCAGCAAACAACAATCTAAATGGTGACTTTACTATATCCCAAGGGCTTACGCCCTCATCCATACCGATAAGTTTTCTTGCTGTTGGATTATCAAACCATAGGTTGGTATCAACTTTTGCACCGTAGTCAATGTTGTAGTAACTCTTAAGAGTCTCTCGCATATCTGGGCTTAGTTTTCCGAAATTATCAACAGCGTCTTTATTGCTCATGCGCATAAGCTTTTCGTGAGTACCCTTGATGGATGACCAAGTTTCAATTAGGTTGCGCTCTTCACGAGTAAGATTTGTTCTAGCACCAGCAGCATAAAGGGCAGGACTAACTTCTGCTACATTAGAATTTAAAGATTTCTTAGATGCTTCTGACATGGCAGAAAACATGTCGTTCGGAAGGATAGTCACTAGACTATGCCTCTATCGTTTAGATCCTGTAAGATCATTTCAATCTCGCCAGTTGGATCACTCTGTGCTAGACGGCTTAATACTTGAGTTACATTAAAACTACGATTAGGAAGATTGAGACCTTCAGGTCCAGCACCAGGACCCATTGGGTTGCCAGAAGTAACTGGTTCTCCTGGTCGTTCAGTTGGAGAGAATAGTCCAGTTATGTTTTGTCGAGGAGCTGGTCGAGGTTGCGCTTGAACCATACCAGAGATTTCCCCCTGCATTTTCTTACGATCACCATAGATGCTTGGGTTACTTGGAACTTGGTCCCTAGGAGTCATATCGGTACGCTGTGATAGTGCTCCAGGACCTGATACTGGTTTAGCTTGGGTATTAGTCCGCTGTGGACGATGTCCGCCTTGCTGTGCCATTTACTTTCCTCGCTTTACAATCTGTATTTTACCACCGCTATTAATATCAAACTTAATTGCAGTTCGCATTGCTTGTCTAATTGTGGCACCTGCATGGTATGAACCTAATGCAAGGCTACCACCAGTACCCATTGAGTAGATCCCAGTATCTGTACGAATAACTGAGTAGCCTGCTTCAACGTGATAGATTTTATTATTCAATCCTATTAAGAATGAAAATGAGTCATCATTCTCTAAAGTAACACCAGTGGACTCGTGTGCTTTTCTTATCTCTGGAACAACCTTGCTAACCATGAACCGATATTCGTTAGTTCCATCGTATTTAGGTAGTTCCCATCCGTATTGGACAACATCACAGAATCTTGAATTACCTGCACCAGCAATTACGTAGTCCCCATTTTCAGTAATCTTCTTAACATCACTGTGGGTATACGGTCTTTCATCAGCAGTAATCTGACTATCTGCAGCAAACACAAAACCATTGTCGTATTGTACGGCAAGGATTGTTGTCATGCTTAGCCACCGCCGCCAAGTTGGGCTAGGATACTTGCAACATCTGGTGGAGGACCTGCTGGTTGACCTTCAGCTGGTGGAGGACCACCTGGAGCTGGAGGACCACCTGGAGCTGGAGGACCTGTAGGTAGCTGTCCTTCTTCAGGTGCAGGAGCTTCTTCGACTTCTACCTTCTGGAAGATTTCCATAACCGCATCTTC
>Ga0105050_10008037_pt1 | contig 12310 bp, 14 predicted proteins | sample FRY01_FD_78088 | JGI IMG/M metagenome (GOLD analysis project Ga0105050, IMG submission 78088) | Freshwater microbial communities from Lake Fryxell liftoff mats and glacier meltwater in Antarctica - FRY-01 | ecosystem: Environmental > Aquatic > Freshwater > Ice > Glacier meltwater ... | reverse complement strand
GATCTACTGCGCCGGTGGGAAGAGCGGTCCATTTTTCCCCGATTTCTCGTTGCCCTGTTTTTGGGTATGGGCGCCACCATGCGCCTCGAAATCGTGAAAAACTGTCCTCGCTCTCCCACTCGGTTCGCTACGATCGCTACGATCGCTCAAGTCCGACAGACTCCCAGCCGGGGAAGTGGACCGTTGTACCAGAACACCAAATACTTCCGACCATACCCACTGCCCGGACTTGTGCTTCAACCGCAGTTCCGACCGGAATCTGGTCGGAATATCGTTGGTTTCACAGCCCGGACCATCCACGAGTCTTCCGGGCTGGAGGGTTGACTGCTTCCAGGGTCTCGGACACCGTTCCCTCCATCCTCGATCGTGGGTTTCACGATGAATGGATGAAGTACCCCATCGCTCACCTTACGTAAAACACGTTCTCCCCTTGCTCTTGCAACCACTTTTCCCGGAAAGTAGCCCCCCGTTTCATTCACGGTCATGAAATGCCATTCGCCATTGATCCACACACCAGCTGGCAGGCTCTCGCGCGCGCCGCCCAGACTGAAACCGATACCCGTCGCGCCGGTCTTATCCGTGAGGTGGGTCGACATATGGAGGCTGAAATCAAGGGTCAGCTCGAACCACTGATGGCCACCCTGACGTCGGAACCCATCTACCATTTCTGGGGCAACGGCGCGCCCATGGTCTTGCAAGGACGAGACGCCGTGGCATCCTTTTACTCCGGAATGTTTGCGCGTGGTGGCCAGCAGTTCCAGGTAGTCGTCGACAAGGTGATGGCCAGCAACGACAACGTGGTCACCGAAGGCCAGGTCCGCCAGGTCAACAAGGGCCGTGATCTGCGCGCTCAAGGGCTGACACGCGTCGGCGATGTTGAGGTTCAGGACGACGACCTGTGGTTGAGCAACGCCCAACTCGTGACGGTCTGGCCGGCGGATGCGGCAGGGAAACTGATCGGCGAGGACATCTACTTCGGTCAAAGCCCGTTGCAAACACTCAAACGCATCAGCGCAGAAGACCTGCCACCGTATTACAAGCTCTAAACATCTCGACAGGAGAACCTATGAAAGCCGAACTGCTGGCCGCACGACTGAAAAAAATCGAAACGCTCCGCCCAGCAATTCTGGAAGGAGGCGACCGGGCGCAGCAGATGCGCCGCTTGCCCGACGATCTGGTCAATACCCTCATCGACGAAGGCTTCTTCCGCTTTGCACTGCCCACCGAACTGGGTGGTGAAGATGCGACGGCTACCGAGACGGTTGAAATTCTCGAAGCGATCGCCGCCATCGACGCCTCAACGTCCTGGAACGTGATGCTTGGCTCTGAAATCAACGCCATGGCTGCAGGTGGCATGGACAAGGCGCTGGCCAAAGAGGTGTATCTCGACAATCCTCGAGTCGTGATGTGTGGCGGTGGCGGGCCAGGCAGTATCCCGCAGCGTGCCGAGCGTCTGGAGGACGGCGGCTACAAGGTCTGGGGGCAGTCAACCTTCATCAGCGGTTGTCATAACGCCAGCTGGTGTTTCATGGCGGCGCCCGTTTTCAAGGGTGACACCATGGAAACGCTGCCAAACGGGCAGCCAAACGTGCGCATGTTTTTCATGCCACGAGATCAGTGGGAAATCATCGACACGTGGGACGTTGCAGGCCTGCGCGGTTCAGGCAGCAACGATGTTCGCGCCAGCGGTGCTTATGTTGCGCCAAAGTATGCCAGCGTCGATCTCGTCTCCCTCCCCGCCCACTATGAAAATCCTGTTTTCCGGATGCCGGTTCCGCTGCGTCTTTCCTATAACAAGGTTGCCGTAGCCCTGGGTGTGGCCAAGGGGGCGCTGGAAATGTTCATCGATCTGGCTCAGAACAAGATACCGATGATGTCCCCTTCGACGCTCAAGGATCGCCCGATTGCACAATACCGGGTGGCTGAAGCCAAGGCGCAGTATCGATCCGTGCGTGCGTATGTCATGGAAACCATGAATGACATCCAGGAAGAGTTGAAGGCTGGCCGGGAACTACCCTCTCCGCTCGCGACACAGGCCGCGCGTCTGGCCTGTACACACGGTGCCAACGTCTGTATGCACGTTGTTGACTTGCTGCACAACACAGCCGGTACTACCGGCATGCGAATGCACTCTCCGCTTGAACGCAAGCTGAGGGACTCTCACGGCTGCGCCACCCATCGGTGGGTTTCGCACCAGCTCTATCAGGATCTGGGCTCCATACTCATGGGCAATCCGGCGTCTCCGGAATTCGAAGGCCAGTCCGCAAGGTAACCCTTGCCACACGGCGCCGCGCAGGCGCGGAGCCACCGTACTTACTGTCGAGAATCAAGTGGCCATACTCAGTGTTCGTGATCGTCGGGATGTTCAACATCTCCTTGAGGTCGAACCTGGTCGAACGGTGATGGAAGTCCTGCGCGATGCCGGCCTGGGCATCGAAGCGCTGTGTGGGGGGCAAGGTGCCTGCGCCACCTGCCACTGTTACTTCGAACCGGATGCCTTCCGTGGACTGCCATCACCTTCCGCCGACGAAACCGATCTGCTTGGCATTCTCGATACCAACATGCCTGGACGATCAAGGCTTACCTGCCAGCTGCTCATGCACAGCGACTGGCCGGACCTCAACATCACCATTGCTCCCGAGGGATGAACATCATGCTGGAAAACAAGGTGGCCGTGGTCACTGGCGCAGGCCGGATGCGCAGTATTGGCAGAGCCATCGCACTGGGTCTTGCGGATGCTGGCTGCGACGTGGTGGTCACCGGTACCGGACGCTCACCCGATCGTTATCCGGATGACGAAAAGGCGGCCGGCTGGCGTGATATCGCTTCTGTTGTAGAAGAAATCGAGGCGCGCGGTCGACGTGCGCTGGGACTGGTCAGCGATGCCCGCAACCCGACCGCAGCAGAAGAACTCTGCGAGGCAACCGTACAAGCTTTTGGTCGGGTCGACTTTGTCATCAACAATGCCGGTGCCGCGCGTGGCAATGATCGCAGGCCGGTGGTGGAACTGGCCATCGAGGATTGGCTGCAGGTACTGGATGTCAATCTCAATGGATCGTTCTACGTCTCACGTGCCTTTGGTCAACAACTGATCAAGCAGGGTACTGGTGGCGCGATCATCAATATCTCCTCCATCGCTGGCAAAATCTTCAGCGCCAATACCGCCGCCTATGCGGCCAGCAAAGCCGGAATTCATGCATTGACTGCCTGCATGGCAAACGAAATGGGCCGGCATAACATACGGGTCAACGCCATCTGCCCAGGCATTATCGATACCTTTCGCATGGATGATATCGGCCGCGGAGAGAACTGGAACAACATGATCAGGTCCCGAGTGCCCCTCGGCCGAGCCGGCAACGGCGCAGACATCGCCAATATCGTCGTCTTCCTCTGCAGCGACGCTGGCAACTGGATTACTGGTCAGGCATACAACGTCGACGGTGGCACCGTCGTCCAGCACTGAACATGATCCGGGATTCACAAGGAGCTGCCAGACATGAAGAGCAAAACGGCCACCACCGCAGTGGTATTGATCTGGTCAACGCTGGGAGTGTTTGCCCATGCCAGGGAGCCGTTGCGGCTGGCATTGACCAATGATGACGGTTGGAATTCGGCGGGTATCAAGGCACTCAACGCGGAATTCAAGGCTCGTGGACACACCACAACTCTGGTCGGCCCTTTGACCCAGCAAAGCGGGAGCAGCGCTGCACTGAATACAGGCGAGATCCGCGTTACGCGACAGTCTGACCGTGTCTTTTCAGCGGCAATCAGCGCGCAGGATGGCGTCGAGCCACTGGTGTCAGGGCTGCTCGCCATTGATATCGCAACCTCGCTCGACCAGGCCGCCCCGCACTGGCTGGTCAGTGGCATCAATCAGGGCGCCAATCTCGGGTCGGCGACGCAGCACTCCGGTACGGTTGGCGCCGCGATCGGCGCGCTCAGCGGCAGCTTCACCGATCCGGTTTCTGCAGTGGCTATCAGCACAGACGAACCAAAGTGCGATCCGGCGTGTATTGAATCCCACTATGCAGATGTGGCGCGATTTGCTGCGGACGTCCTGGAGCGCCTGGACACACCACTGCAATCCGGCATTGGTCTGAATATCAATTATCCGGCGCTGGCACCGGCTGCCATCAAGGGCATCCGCTTCACGCAACAGGGACGAGGCTTTCCAATCAACGGCAGGCCCGTGAAGCTGGTTTATCGCTGCCCGGCCTGCACCAGTCTGCAGGACGGTGGTGTGGCTGAGGCCACCATGCAGCCCTCGCCGACTTCAGTGCCCGCGAACAAGGACAGCGACTCGAGTGCATTTGCCGACGGCTACATCACGATCGTACCGATCGAAGGTGATTACACGGCGCGAGACTTCCGGAAACTGAAGCGAAGTATCGGCAGGAAACTCTCGGCGATCGAGATCAACCCTGTTCCATCGCCTCTTCAACCATGAAATCGTAGAGCGATTGCGCAACCCGCAGCGGATGCCTGCCCTCGATGGGCGCCAGAAAATGGCGGCCATGCCAGACAAACATCACGCGATCTCGCGTTCCGTCTGCCGGGGATTTGGCGGGTTTGCGTCCTGCACCAATCGGCTTACGTGGCGCTACCGGTGCCCTGGCGTGTGCAGGCGCACTGGTGTTGCCTCGAGTTTTGGCCAATTCGCTGCGCAACATGGCAAGCGACTCACTGGGTGTACGTGTTTTCCCAGCCACCGTGCGTTCGCCAGTAACCGGTTTCGCTGCAGGCTGAGCTCTTTTCGCCTCACTGGCCAGTGAGGCGATCACGATATCGACCACATCCTGGCGACGCCCAGCGATGTGGGTGATGGGCTGAATTCCTCTGTTGACGACGGCCGCCGGTGCAGGCGCTGCCACTAACTCTGCCTCAAATTCATGCCCAACCTCAGCCGCTATTTTTGCAGCCAATGCGGGTGTCGTCGCTGACACAGTCTCCGCAGGTGTCGGTGTCGGTGTCGGTGTCGGTGTCGGTGGTATTGTGGCAACAGTTTCCTCTGCTGCAGTTTCGAGTACCGGTTCGTTGGATTGCACGATGACCACATCCTGTATCGCCAGCTCTGTGGAGACGATCACAGCGCTGTTGGCATCGGTTGCCATCGGTGTCTCGACCAACACAGCCTCGACGATTGGTGCCTCTGTTGATACCTCTGTTGATACCTCTGTTGATACCTCTGTCGATACCTCTGTTGGTGCTTCTGGGGCAGTGGTTTCCAAAACTATAGCTTCAATACCAGGGGTTTCAGTAACAGGGGCTTCAATAACAGGGGCTTCCAAAACAGGGGCTTCGTTACCGGTGGCTTCGTTACCGGTGGCTTCAACCAAGGCCTCGCCCAGCGTTTGCACAATCAGCGGTTCGGCAAGGATCGACTCAAGCGTTTCGATGGCCTGCGTACTCGGCGACTCTTCGACTGGCTGGATTGCTGTTTCACCGGCAGTCGATGGTTTCGCGGGCATCGATGTATTCAACTCGGCAAGGCGTTGAGACAGGGTTTCCCTGCCGATGTCCAGCCCTCGTGTGCCCAGAACCGGCTCCGTGCGGTGCGTGCGACCCAAGGGCTGCGAAAGACGCTGCGAAGTTCCGTCTGCACCGGTTATGGAGACAGCCTTGCCACGCGCGATCACCGCATCCGGAGGCTGCTTGTATGGGGAGCTCTGCCACAACTCAAACACGTTATAGGCGAGCCCGAACACCAGGAACGCCACCAGCCAACCACTTGGCGCCGCGATCAGCATGACAACGCCTGTTGCATAGGCAACAAAGAGAAGAACGTTCAGCGTCAGAAGCAACGCGACACGATCGCGCTGGAGTTCGCTGACAATCGGCATGGTGCACCCGGTTTCTGTAAAGAAATCGGATCGTATGATCAATTAAAGCAATAGTCTTTACTTTATTTGTATATTTTATTGCCTGTATAGGGCATCTATCTGGACGCTGGATAAATTTTCGAAGCGCCCGCGCCAAACCTCAGCCTTGCGCCATCTGCAGCAATTCAACCGCAGCAAGAACCTGCTTGCCCCAGAACCACGCACCCGAACCCAGGACCAGGCAACAAACCACAACCGCGATTTTTTCAAATGTGCTGACAGGCATCAGGTCCTCACGAAAATCCGATCCAGCGTCCCGAAGCGGCGACGGTGAACCAGATGACCATTGAGCTTGCACCCAGCAGTCGACGCGTCGCCGGCCGAAGATCATCTCCCGATTGCCGCAGGAGAGGTCTTTCGACGATATAGACAAACAGGGCACCCACCAGCAAGCCGGTCATCTTCGCCCAGAACATTTCGTTGTAATAAAGTTTCATGGCCACCGCAGAACTCATGAACACACCGGATACCAGCGACGCAACCAAGGCGCCATCGAACCACTTCCTGGTGTAACCCAGCATCTCGCGGAGCGGTACCTCAGGGAACACCGCTCCGACCAGCCGCAGGTCCAGTACCAGTACCATGCCGCCAAGCACCACCAGCGCAAGCAGGTGGAACATCTGCACAACGGCAAACACTCCGCCGTTGGCCTTGGCAAGGTCTGCCAGCCAGGACGTATCGAGCCAGTCAAAGAGCGGTAGCAGGTCCATCATCAATCCCGGTCAATGGCTCGCGGTTTCTGACGCCGCCAGTTCCTGAACACAACCCGCCGCCCAGAACATCCATCCGGACAGCGGCTTGTGACAATCAAACCAGTCGTAGGCGATGGCGCGTCCCGTAAATACGACACCACTCCACACGAGCAGGGACACCCCCGCACCTGCGCGCAGCCGTTGTGGCGCCTGAGTACGATCATTCCATGTCGCACCGGCGTTGCGCAGCGCACGGTGGAACAACCAAGCATTGATTCCAGCCGCGATCAGCAGCACCACCTTGATCCGGAACCAGATGCTCTGCGTCGTTCGAATGGGGATGGCGTAATAGAGCGTGAAACCGGTAACCACCATGACTGCAAAGCCAACCAGCATCGGCCGATTCAGCCGCTCGGCCATCGAGGTAGCCGACAATCCAGTGAAGGCCCAGCCCAGCATGCGCAGATCGATGATGGCCAGCATGCCAAGAAACAGGACCAGAGTCAGAACGTGGGTGGTCTCGACCCAGGCGTATAGATAGATTGACTCATGCAGTGCAATGCTCCACGGCTGGGCCGCAAAATACTCGGCCAGTGCCAGGAGCCACTCATTCAACATGATCTCAGCGGGCTCATGTCGCCTGTGCCTGCGGCCAATCTCCCTGCATATCGATCACCAGTTTGCCGGTAATCCGACCTTCAAGCTGCGCCTGCAGTGATTCGCGAACGGCCTGCAGTGGACGGACATCCACTGGCGGTGGCGCAAGCACGCCCTCGTCAATCCAGTTGAACAGTTTTTGCGCAAGCCTCGGCGTCAGAGACGGGTCGACACGAGATGCACCACCCCAATCGACACCGACAATCGAGCAGCGCTTCAGCAGCACCAGGTTCAAGGCGATGGACGGCACGCTGCCGGCGGCAAAGCCAACGACCAGGTAACGACCACCTGGCGACAGGCTGCGCAGAGCCGACTCCGCCACCGTCCCACCAACCGGATCAATCACGGCGTCGAGCGATCGGCCGTCGAGGACCCGTTTCAGATCTTCCCGCCAGTCAGGGTTGAGATAACAGACGCCACTCACCGCCCCGAAGCGAATAGCCTCACTGACCTTGTCAGGCGTTGAGGCGCCGGCAATGGGGAGGAGTCCCATCGCGCGTGCCACAGCAATCGTCGCGCTTCCCACACCGCCACTCGCACCAAGTACGAGAACAACGTTGCCCGGTTGCAGGTGACCACAATCATCGAGCGCGTATAGCGAAGTGGCATAGTTCAGGAGTAGGCCGGCAGCAGCCTGACTGGACAGGGTTTTGGGTACGCCAAGACAACTGGCGGCGGGAAGCGACAGACATTCGGCAAACGCGCCGGCGGCAAGCCCCATGACCCGATCGCCAATGGCCCACTGGCTGACACCATCACCAGTTTGAACCACCGTCCCACAGAATTCGTTACCAGGCACATACGGCAACGGTGGTTTGATCTGGTATTTACCCTGGATCATCAGGCCATCAACAAAACCAACACCCACGGTGTCAACCCGAACCAGGACCCTGCCCGCCTTGGGCACTGGCTCCGGGTACTGCGCAACCACCAGCAAGGATGGTTCACCAAACCGCTCACAAACCAGCGCACGCAAGGCGAGGCCTCATCAACCCGGCAGTCAAATACCTAGTCGTCGCCGCCAAACACACCCAGCAGATGCAGCAGGCTGGTGAAGAGGTTGTAGATCGAAACGTACAGCGAGACGGTCGCCATGATGTAGTTCGTTTCGCCACCATTGATGATGTTCTGAGTCTCAAACATGATGAGACCACACATCAGCAGCACAAAGACCCCTGACACTGCCAGCGACAAGGCCGGCATCTGAAAGAAGTACGAGACCAGTGCCAGCACAAACGCCGTCAGGATACCGATGGTCAGGAAAGTGCCAAAACGCAGCATGTTCGGGGCATTCTGGCCACGTGCGTAGGCAGACAGACCCAGGAAGGCAACGCCGGTGGTGCCAAGCGCTGTCCCGATAAGTTGCGGACCGTTACCCAGTGACATATAGAGGTTCAGCATCGGCCCCAGCGTATAACCAAGAAACCCGGTAAAGGCGAACACCGAGACCAACCCCCACGGGCTGTTACGCAGGTACTGAGTCAGGAAAAGCAGGCCGAAAAAACCACCCAGAGTGATCAGCAGACCAAGTCTGGGCAAACCAAGCATTGCGCTGCCAACTGCCACCGCGGCACTGAAAATGAGCGTCATCGACAACAGACGATAGGTGTCGCGCAGAACTTTCAGTCCTGCCGCCTGTTGTCCGGCGACGTCTGTCTGCTGCCGACCGGGGGCCGTCGTCGCACGTTCGACCAGAGAATTCCGTTCAGCCATGATATGCCTCCGCAGAGTGGTAGAACCGATGCCAACCATAACACGCTCATCCTCAGTTCCAAGCATTGCACACAAAGACCGGGCAAATCCGGGCGCGCGTACAGTCGATCCGGGCACAAGTGCCTGATTGGCTGTTGTTTGGCTGTTGTCCGGCAATATCGGGCGGGAGCACTCGAACAGCGAACCGCTCAAATCCGATAGGCCCCCTGGCCCGCATTATTCATGAACATTCTGCTACGGCTGCCGATGTCCGTGAAAACACAGCGCGTGCTCCTTGCAGGTGCTCGCCGTACTGGTGAATACGCCTGCGCGCCTTCCGGGCCGCCCCCCACCGTCTTTTCGCGCATCTCGTCACTGGCGACGAACCTTCGTGAATAGTCCGGGCCAGGAGTCTGCGCGGCAGAAGGCGCGGTGCGAGGCGAGTGTCAATTCGAGCCCGATTTTTCGTTCGTTTGAGGCGCTTGAGTTAAGCGCTACGTAACGAAAACGAACGGAAAATCAGGCCGAAGTGGCACCGCCGCAGCCCGTCGATGTTGTACCGCGCAGACTCCTGGAATCCGAGCGTATTGAAAGCAAGTTCGCTCAGCTGGCGTCGGGCTGCCGATCCCACAGCAGAAGTTAACCACAAGCGATCAGTTGTTCTGCACGGCGTGCCATGCATAAGGCCCTATCCTGCGCCGCCACGCCTCTCGCCTGCGCATCGATCCATGAACCAGGCTGTCTGGCGGCTCGCGCGTTGTGTGCCCTGACGAACAGGCGCCCAACACCGGGCCAGCGCACCATTGACGCTCAACAGCAAAACACGCAGGCAACCAGTCCCGATTTCACACACCGCAGCTGCTGCGGTCGGCGCGCCGACACGGTGGACTCACGGACTGAGAACAGAGAACAGAGAACAGAGAACAGAGAACAGAGAACAGAGAACAGAGAACCATGGAACTCCTCGATCTGATCCAGTGGCCAGCGATGCTGATCACGCTGCTGGCCTCATGGCTAGTGGCCTCTTCCATTCCGACCCGAAGGAACGTGGGCTTCTGGCTGTTCCTGCTCAGTAATGCCCTCTGGATACTGTGGGGCTATCACATGCAGGCGACGGCACTCGTCGTCCTGCAGATTGGCTTGGCGGCGATGAACGTGCGTGGCGCCTTGAAAACAGAACATCAGTCATGAAGGTAATTCCCAACACCATGTCAGCGCAATAGCCATTGACCGAGAAGATGACGTCGCAAGTGCCCCAGCCGTATGCCGCTCAGTTTCGCGAAGGTCCCATGAGTTGGTGAGTTTGCGCGCGACCTGCAGTGCGCCCGCACCTGGAGCGCGCAGCATCAATCCTGGGAATCTAGACGACGCGCAGGGCTCCAGGCTGTTCGATGAGATCGACAGGTACCGGAGTGCTATCGCACACGCGCCGAGCTGATCAGGGTGCCGCGATAGTCGAACTCATCCGGCCTCCTGCTGAGCTGGTGGCGTTAGGCCGGGCTCGCTTTATAAAAAGCGCCTGCTGCTGCTGACACTCGAGAAGCCGTTGCACTATCTGCCGATAGCTATATCCGCCCGGCACGTGACGCGCACAGCCGCGCAGCTTCAGCGCGATTATCCGACCTTGGCGGTGCTGCTGGTGGCCCACTACAGCCATGCGGTGCAGCTACCGGCACGGGCGGCCGGTGCCAGTCAGCACGCGGGGTTCTTTCCCGGCTCGACCATCCGTAATTTCAGCCACCACGAAGCTGTCCATTTTCTGCGCATGGCGCAGGTGTTGCGCGGCGGAGCGCAGGTGTTGGGCGCCGATCTGGTTAAGGATCCGGCGCGGCTGCACGCGGCCTACCACGACGTCCAGGGTGTCACGATCGCCCTCAATCTCAATCTGCGGGTGTGCGCCAACCGCGAGTTACGCAGTGACTCTTGCTGGTCGCAGTTCGCGCACAGCGCTTTCTACAGCGCGCCGCTGCCGGATCGAGATGCACCTGCAAAGCTGACCCGGCACCACATGACGATTGGTGGTCAACGCTAGCCCGGTCTATTCATGAATCTTCTGCTGCGGCTGTCGATATACGTGAAAACACAGCGCGTGCTCCTTCCAATGCGCGCCACACTGTCTTTTCGCGCATCTCGTCATCCTCGCGGCGAACCTTCATGAATAATCCGGGGTAGGAGTCTGCGGGCCTTGGCGTGTGCGGCGGGATTCCCACCCGGCCCGGTGTGGACCGATAGCCAGGCGTTGTTCCGCCTGCATTGGGTGCAGGCGCCGGCGCTGCGAAGTGACCTCGCGGCGCTGTTCGCTGTCGGGCTCCGTCGGTTGCCGCACGGACGTCAAACCTCTCGCGCGTTAAATTGCGTCAACAACCAGCAGCAACCGGGCGACCGCGCCGAGCCGACCCGTACTGGTCTTTTTCGAAAGGTCTCCCGATGACGCAAGCCACCGAACCGTGAACACGTTCCGAGGACTGCGAAGCCTCCGGTACCTCCCGCCGCGACATGCTGCAAGGCGCGATGATTACCGGTCTATCTGAACGGGACTTCTCACTCACGAATCAGGATTGCACTATGAACAGCCACCCACGCACCTTGAAGTATCGCGTACCACCCGCTTTGACCGCGCGCAGCATTGTCGTCAAGACGCTATTCGGTCTGTGGGCCGCTGGCATCCTGCTGCCGCCCGCCGCCGGCGCTGCCGACCAGGCCGCAAAAGAAGCTGAATCGATGACAAAGACAGGCACACACTACGTTGCCGACGCTGATATGCAGGCGGTGCTGGACCAACTGGCAGCCATGGGTGGCAAACCGATAGAAACTCTGACGCCGGACGAAGCGCGCAAGCAGCCCAGCCCGGCGGACGCCGTGCAGGCGCTACTCGAGAAACAGGGCAAGGACACGTCGCCTGCTGCTTTGGTGCCGGGCGTAGTGAGTCGCGACCGGGAAATCCCTGGCGCGACGGGCAAGCTGCCCGCTCGCATCTACACGCCGGTCGGCGACGGTCCATTCCCGGTAATTGTGTATTTCCATGGCGGCGGCTGGGTCATTGCGGATAAGGACGTCTATGACGGCGGCGCGCGCGGCCTGTCCAAGCAGGCGCAAGCGATCGTCGTGTCGGTGGATTACCGCCGCGCCCCGGAGGCGCAGTTTCCGGCCGCATGGGATGACGCGCTGGCCGCCTATAAATGGGTAGCGGCCCATGCGGTGTCCATCAAAGGCGATCCTGCGCGGCTCGCATTGGCCGGTGAGAGCGCCGGCGGCAATCTCGCGGTGGCCACCGCCGTGGCGGTACGCGACGCCGGCCTGCCGATGCCGACCCATGTGCTTGCGGTCTATCCCGTGAGTCAGACCGGCAATCTCGACACCGCGTCATACCAGGACAGCGCCACCGCGAAG
>Ga0105050_10008032_pt1 | contig 12313 bp, 10 predicted proteins | sample FRY01_FD_78088 | JGI IMG/M metagenome (GOLD analysis project Ga0105050, IMG submission 78088) | Freshwater microbial communities from Lake Fryxell liftoff mats and glacier meltwater in Antarctica - FRY-01 | ecosystem: Environmental > Aquatic > Freshwater > Ice > Glacier meltwater ... | reverse complement strand
TCAGTTTACTTATAACTTTACAACCTTTGGCGATAATTATTGCTTCTTTATCAGAGCAAAAAAGGCAGGAGAAAACATAACATCAAGTTCTAATGAAAGTTGCAGAACAAGCAGCAACTTTATTGCAAGCACCAATTCTTATGTTGCAAAAGCAACTGTAAACAACAAAAACATTGAGTTAACTTTAATTACAGAACCTGGCACTTCCCTTCAAGCCATTGATGTTTACAAATCAGAAAACAATGGGGCATACTTTTTACTTGAGAACATTCCAACAACGGGTGGAGTTATCAATAGAATTGACACGGATGTAAAAACAGACAGATTTTCATACAGTTACTATTTCACAACGACAGGACCATGCAACTTTATTTTTGATACTAGCCAAGTATCAACAACAATACTTTTAAAGGTTCTTATGATAAGACCAGGCAATCAGGATTTAAAATGGAGTTTGTATGACGATTTCATTAAAAACACGCAAAATCAACAAATTCTATTTGGAATCAGCCCCAATTTCAACAATAGTTCCCCGTGGAACACTCTGACAACAGCTAACAATACAGAAACAACCCACCAAGACTTTAGCGTATTTGGTCTAAATGAAAACTACATTTGTTACTGTGTAAGGGCAATAGAAAACAGTCCTACTCCACCATACATAAGACAAGACACAAGCTATAGTAATATATCTTGTATAACAGCCGAACCAATAGTATATTTCCCAAACGCAATACAAATAAATGGATATAACACTAAGTTTATCCCAAAAGGGCAGTTTATAGACACAAGCAAATCAGAACTTTGGATATTTAACCGTTGGGGAGAACAGGTTAAAAAAATTACCAATATATCTGAAGGTTGGGATGGAAAAGACACAAAAGACGAGTTCGTAGCATCAGACATATATGTTTATAAATGCAGGGTAGTTGCGCTTAACGGCACAATACTGCTTTTCACAGGAACAATAACAGTATTAAAATAATGGTAAGTATAGGTGGTAAAAAAACACTATTAAAAGGCAAAATCAATGCAATTAAAGCGCTTTACAAAAAAATAAGCATTGATTATAAAAAACAATTAGGGGAAATAGCGATAGTGCTTGTGGATGACAACGAACTGCTTGAAATGAACAAAACCTATTTGCAACACGAATATTACACAGACATAATAACCCACGATTATTCTGAAGGCAATTTTGTTTCAGGCGACCTTTACATAAGTTTTGACACTGTGAAAGACAATGCAAAAACATTCAACACAATGTTCCACGAGGAACTTCTAAGGATAATAATTCACGGATTTTTACATTTAGTTGGCGAAAATGATAAAACCAAAAAAGACAAAGACATAATGACAAGCCAGGAGAATAAATATATAGAACATTACAAAACAATAGAAAGTTCCACGGGGAACAAATAAGATGGAAAACATTTATGATATAATAATAGTAGGTGCTGGGCATGCAGGATGCGAAGCGGCACATGCAGCAGCAACAATGGGCAGCAAAGTGCTGTTAATTACAATGAACATGGAAACAATCGCCAAAATGAGCTGCAATCCTGCAATGGGAGGTGTGGCTAAAGGTCAAATTGTTAGAGAAATAGATGCACTTGGAGGCATGAGCGGCATTGTAACAGACAAAACCATGATACAATTTAGAATGCTAAACCGATCGAAAGGGGCTGCTATGTGGAGTCCAAGAGCACAATCAGATAGAATGCGTTTTTCGGAAGAATGGCGTTTAATATTAGAAGCAAACAAAAATGTTGACTTTGTGCAAGACAATGTAATTGACATAATAACAGAAAATAATACAATAAAAGGTGTAACAACATCTCTAGGTTACAATTTTAATGGAAAAGCGGTTGTATTAACAAGTGGCACTTTTCTAAACGGATTGATACATATCGGAGAAAAGAAGTTTGGAGGCGGTAGAATGGCAGAAACAAATAGTGTTGGAATAACAGCAGCATTGGTTAAGTTGGGCTTTGAATACGGTAGAATGAAGACTGGCACACCTCCAAGAGTAGATGGAAGAAGTCTTAATTACACAAAAATGGAGCAACAAGATGGAGACATAAATCCTCAAAAATTTTCATATCTCAAAACCACATCGTCATTAAAACACCAACTGCCTTGCTATATAACCTACACCAATGAAAATGTACACGAAACTTTAAGAGAAGGATTTGAAAAATCGCCCATGTTTAATGGCAGAATACAAGGCATTGGACCAAGGTATTGCCCTTCCATAGAAGATAAAATTAATCGTTTTGCTGAAAGAGATAGACACCAAATATTTGTTGAGCCCGAAGGTTGGCAAACAATTGAAATGTATATTAATGGATTCTCTACATCATTACCGGAAGATGTTCAGTTAAAAGCCATACGATTGATACCTGGATTTGAAAAGGCTAAAATATTCAGACCTGGCTATGCCATTGAATATGATTTTTTTCAACCAACACAATTAAAGTCAACTTTAGAAACCAAACTTATTGATGGTCTTTATTTCGCTGGGCAAATAAACGGTACAACAGGATATGAGGAAGCTGCTTGTCAAGGTTTAATGGCTGGCATTAATGCCCACTTAAAAATAAATGATTTAGATCCGTTGGTTTTGAGCCGTTCAGAAGCATATATTGGCGTTCTAATAGACGATCTGATTAACAAAGGGACGGAAGAGCCTTACAGAATGTTTACCTCAAGAGCTGAATTCAGAATTTTACTTAGACAAGATAATGCAGATGATAGATTGACAGAGATTGGTTATAAAATTAGACTGGCCGAAGAAATTAGATTGAAAAATCTTCATGCTAAAAAAGAAATCATAACTGAAACATTAAACTTTATCAAAAACAAATCTATAACAGAAAATGAGGTAAATGATTTGTTAGTAGAAAAGGAGACGAATACTATTACCCAAAAAACTAAACTTGATAAGCTTATTTTAAGACCACAACTTTCTATATTTGACTTTCTTAAAATTGCCCCTGAATTAATTACAATTGATGAAGAAATTTTAGAACAGATAGACATTTTGATTAAATATGAGCACTATATTTTAAAAGAAAATATAATGGCAGAGAAACTAGTTAAATTGGAAGACTATCAATTAAATATAGACTTTGATTATTTAAGTATAAAATCGTTGAGCCTGGAGGCAAGGGAAAAGTTGAATAAAATTAAACCACAAAGCATTGGTCAAGCATCAAGGATAAGCGGTGTTTCTCCATCAGATGTTTCAGTTCTGTTAATCCATTTGGGTAGATAAATATATGAAGAAATTTATTATACTTTTCGCTGCAATATTAATGCATAGTTGCGCTAGTATTGGCAACCTATCTGGTGGAAAAAAAGATGAATTGTCACCCAATATTGTTAAAACAAATTTACATAGAAATAATTTTAATGAGAAAAGAATCATTTTAAAATTTGATGAATACATTCAATTAAATGAACCTTCAAAAAATATAAATATATACCCTAAACATACAACGATTAAATCAGAAGTTATTGGTAAAAGTTTAGTTATCACTTTAGACAGTGGTCTCCAAAACAATACAACTTATGAATTAAATATAAATAAAGGAATAAAAGACAATAATGAAGGTAATTTATTTAACTTTAATTATTTATTTTCTACAGGTAAAGACATTGACAGCGGTAAAATAAAGTTTATCTACAAGAATTTAGCAGAATATAAGAATATTCATATAAACTTATATAGCACACTGCCAGATAGTTTTAACTTTAATAAAATAGAATATCAGCTTAAATTAACAAATGATGGTGAGAACACCATTCAAGGTCTTAAAACCAATGAATTATATAACTATTACATTTTTGTAGAAGATGAAAAGCAACCTAAAATATTATTAAATTCTATTTATAATTTTGACACCATATCTGAAGGACAAGAAATTATAGTTCCACATCAATTAATTATCGATACAACAACTAAAACTAATTTAGATAGTAATTATATCATATACAAAAAAAGTGATTTTAATCCTCTAATATTTAAAGATAAAAGACAATTATTATACACTGATAAAGATTCAACAATTTTTTTAAATGAAAATTTTAGTTCAAACGATATAAAAAAGTTAGTAAAAAAATATTTAGAACAGAATATAGCAGTTTATAAAGAGAAAATAGGATTTAACTATACTATAAATAATAATTTTAACAAAATTGTTTTAAATGGCTTTAAAACGAATTTAAAGACGCAATTATATACCACCTATTTCAGTGAAAATAAAAAAGATACTATAAATATTACTTTTTTAGATAGCTTAAATTTTAATATCATCCTTTCACCTAATAATTATAAAAAAATTAACAGTGAAATATTAATCAAAAACGAAGAATTTAAGAATTTATTCGTACTTATTTACAGTAAAAATAAACTAATAATAAGCAAGGTAATAAAAGAAAAGGAAATAAATATTATTTTAGATGATGGTGAATATTTATTAGAAATATATGATTTAAGTAACTTTCATAAAAATCTATTAATCAATCCATTACAATACAAAAAAATAGTCATAAAACCTAATTGGATTGAAGAAATTATTATAAAAAAATAATAATTTTATACACAAAGTTAACAACAGTGTATGGTAAAATTAATGTAAAAGAATGGTACTCTATAAATGTGATATATTGTGTCTAATAACTTTCTTAAATGGGGGATAAATATTTTGCTTGTTAACATTTTCACCTAAAATTAATAATAAAGTAACAGCAAATTCACATGGGTGTTAATATGTTTAAAACTATATTAAAACTCATATAAACATAAGTAAAATAAGGTTAATAACTAATGGGTAAAAATAAAATAGAATATAAAAAAATCAATTTTGTTAAAGATATCAAGATATAAACACCCTATTAATATTAGTATATATTTTTATTTAAAGATTTATTATTATTGCTTTGTGGTTAAAGTGGATTGAGAGAGTTATTAATTTTAATTACTTTTGCAATCATGTTAAATGAGATTAACCATTTGAAAGAAACAATTAAAAATTCCGTTGCCGAGAAAGTTGGCGATGTGGAATTGTTCCGAAATAATTTTTTAGCAAAAAAAAGTGTTATTGGGGAATTGTTTGAAAAGTTTAAAACTATCCAAGGTGATGAAAAAAGAGAAATTGGAAAAGAATTAAATATTTTAAGGCAAACAGCAGAGGAAAAATATGAGGAATTTAAAGAAAAATATGCTTCAAATAAAAGTGAAGTCAATACTTATGATAAATCATTACCTACAAACGCTTATGAAATGGGAAGTTTGCACCCCATTACAGTGGTAAAGAATGAAATAATAGAAATTTTTGAAAAAATAGGTTTTTCAATAGCAAATGGGCCAGAAATTGAAGATGATTGGCATAATTTTACGTCTTTAAATTTTCCTGAAAATCACCCAGCGAGGGATATGCAAGATACTTTTTTTGTGAATAAAGAACCATTTGGTAATTTTGCATTAAGAACGCATACAAGCAGTGTTCAAATAAGATTAATGGAGAGCGAAAAGCCGCCAATTCGAGCTTTAATGCCAGGCAGAGTTTATAGAAATGAAGCTGTTTCTTCAAGATCAAATTGTTTTTTTCATCAAATTGAAGGACTTTATATTAATGAATCGGTAAGTTTTGCTGACTTAAAACAAACACTATATTATTTTGTATCACAATTTTTTGGAGAAAGAGAAATCAGATTCCGACCTTCCTATTTTCCTTTTACCGAACCGAGTGCAGAAATGGATATTTTTTTAGGCACGGAAACAGAACAAGATTACAGATTAACAAAAGGCACAGGATGGTTAGAAATTTTGGGTTGCGGTATGGTAGATCCAAATGTTTTGATTAATTGCAATATAGACCCTGAAAAGTACTCAGGTTTTGCTTTTGGAATGGGAGTAGATAGAATAGCTATGTTAAAATATGGGATTAAAGATATTAGACAAATGTTTGAAAATGATTTAAGATTTTTAAAACAATTTTAATTACACCATGGAGCAAGACGCACTTTTAAAACAAATATTAAATTTATTGCAACTAGATTTGAATTTATTTAAAGATTCTATCAAAGAAGTTAGTGAAGATATTATTAATGAAAAATTTAGTGAATTTCCTATTTTTATAGCCCATCAGGCTGAGGTAAAATTGGGTGAAATGATTTTAGATAAAGAAGAGTTAGGCACATCGTTTAGTATTCAAGCTAGCACAATGGAAGAATTTGTAGAAAAAAAGATTATTTTGCCCAAAAATATTGAAAAATTTAAGGTTACTTATAAAAATCCAAAAACACATTGTTGCATTTTTTTGATTACGCAATTGGGCGCTCAGTTTGTTTTTGTGCCTTATGAAATTGGGGAAAAAGAAGAAGATAAAAAAGAAAATGAATCCTAAAGTAGCGATTGTTATTTTAAACTATAACACAAAAGATTTTTTAAAAGATTTTCTCCCAAGCGTTTGCGATACAAACTATGAAAACAAAGAAATAGTTGTTATAGACAATCACTCAAAAGATGATTCTGTTGCGTTTTTAAAAAGCAATTTTAAAAATATTAAAGTAATAGAATTACAGGAAAATTATGGTTTTACGGGAGGGTATAACCACGGATTGAAATTAGTTGAAGCAGATTATTATGTTTTATTAAACAGTGATGTAAAAGTTGATAAAGACTGGTTGCAACCAATGGTTAATTTAGCAATATCTGATAAAAAAATTGGCGCAATACAGCCCAAAATATTAGATTATAATTACCAAGCAAAATTTGAATATGCGGGTGCTTGTGGTGGTTTTATTGATAAATTTGGTTTTCCATATTGTAGAGGAAGAATTTTTGAAACAATTGAAGAAGACCAAGGGCAATATGACGATATTAAACAAATATTTTGGGCAACGGGAGCTGCCATGTTTATAAAGGCTGAATTATATCATGAATTAGGAGGACTAGATGAAGATTTTTTCGCACACATGGAGGAAATAGATTTATGCTGGAGATTGCAAAACAAAGGCTATAAAATTATGGTTTGTCCAGAGAGTAAAGTATATCATGTTGGCGGGGGAACTTTAAAAAAGACAAATCCACAAAAAACATATTATAATTTTAGAAATGGATTGATTTTATTGATAAAAAACCTGCCTAAAAACAAACTATTGCCCATTATTATTGCAAGATTAATATTAGACCATGTGGCGGCTTATAGATGGTTGTTTCAAGGAAAAACAGCTGACTTTTTTGCTGTTGCAAAGGCACATAGACATTTCGTTTTTAGGCTTAAATATTGGTATAAAAAGCGAAATACAAGCAAAAAAAATGTATATAATTCTGAATTAGTATTGCACAAAAGCATTGCTATGGAATATTACCTGAGAAAAAAGGATAATTTTTCTATTTTAAAATAAAAGCAGTACCTTTGAATCACTATCAATTATTTAAATGAAAAAAAATTTATTCTTACCCGTTATTATCTTAGCCTTATTAATCTCAAGCTGTGGACAAACACTAACAGTAACGAAAAAGTATCACTCTTTTGGATGGAACATTGCATTTGAAGGCAATGGAAAAAAAGGAGAAACTAAAGAAACGGAAGTTTCTAAAAGAAAAGCAAAAACAGTTATTACAGAAATTAACGAGAAAACTCAAGAAGCTGAATTAGCTAAAATCGACATTGAAAAAGAAGCGATTCAAAGCAATAGCAGTTCTGCAGTAAAAAGTAATTCTAATGTTGTTGTAGAAAGCAAAATTGCTGAAGTAAAAAACACAGTTTCTACTTCAAAAACAAAGGACCAAACTGCAAATTTTAATGTTTCTAAAAAGCAAATAAAAAAAACAACTAAAAACAAAGTGCTAGATAAAAAAGCAATCAACGAAGTAGATGTTTTAATCTTAATTTTATTAATGTTCATACCATTTTTTGGAGCAATAATAGCTATGTTTTTATATGAAGGTTATTGGACAATGAGGGTAACAATAACGTTATTATTAGCTTTATTGTATATTCCAGCAATAATTTATGCATTATACATTATCCTTACTGGACAATAAATAGTTTTCTACAAAATCTTAGGGTTTACTAGCAGTGTTTTTTCATTGCTAACCGTTACTTTCCCTTTATCAGCGCCTTTTATTTTTCTTACAAACTTTCGAAAAGTATAGGTTACCGTTACAAGATTTTGCTTCCTGTTTTTAGAATAATAAGCCGCTAACTCAGCGGCTTTTTCTATGATAGATTCGGGGACGGCTTGCTTGTTCTTGTTTTTAATTAAAACATGGCTGCCTCCAACATCTTTGGCATGCAACCAAATGTCGTTTTTATCGCTGAAATTACTCAATATTTTATCATTACTTTCGGCATGTTTGCCTACCAAAATACTATAACCATTGTGTTCAAATAATTTGTAGGGCAGTTCAGTCTCTGTTTTGCTTTTAATAGATTTAAGGGAAAAAGGTTTTAGCGTTTTTGTGTCATTAGAATTTCTAATAATCTCTGTCTCTTTTTCTAAATCAAGGATTAGCTGTTTGGTTGTTTTTATTTTTCCTTCTAAAATAGCGCTGTTGACATTTTTGCCTTTGCTTTTTCTAAAATATTTATCAGCATTTTCGTGTGCAGAAAGGTCAGGATTGTATTTAACAACTATGTTGCAATCATTGTAAATATCATACAGTGATTGTTCTTTTTTGTCTTTTATAATTTGGTGCATATTGGATAAAATAATATGACCAATCTCCTCTTGGTTTCTTGTGTTTCTTAGTTCTACAATAGCTTTCTCGGCACTTAGCAAGTAAGCTTTTTTATCTGCTAAAAGCTTTTCTTTTTTGCTTAATAGGGTTTCTTTTTGCGTGTCAAAACTCAGTTTTTTTAAGCTTAAATAAGTGTATTGTGTCAATGAATTTAACACATTGTTTTCGCCTTCAAAAACAGGAATTAGGGCCAACTCATCAAGCTTGTATTTAAACTCTTTTATATTTTTAAATTGATGAATCAAAGTTTTAAAAGTTTGTTCAGATTGGTTTGTTTGCCAAAGAGAATAAAATTCATTGGGCAAAGAAGGGAAGGCATTATTGAAAGATTGCAAATCGTTTATGGTTTCTTTAAAATGAATTTGCTTATTTAATAGGTAATCTGTTAACAGCAAATCATTGTCTCTTTCAATATTCTTTTTAAAAATGCTGGTATTTTCTTCCTCCACAAAACCAATCACATTGGATTGTCGGCCATGGCATTTAAATAAAAGGGAATGATTGTTTTCAAATTCTATTTGAAAAGAACGCTCAAAAGGATGGAACAGAACATCAGTAACTTTTTGTTTAATAAAATCGGTAAATTGAGGATTAAACAGCCTGCTTTTTGATACATTGTTTTGCTCAAAATCAAAATACATGACCCCATTAAAAAAGATGGATTTGAACACAAAGTTTTCAAAAAGAAATGAAATTTCATTGATAGTATTGCTGTAGCAATCTATGAGTGTTTGATTGACAATTTTTGGCTTTAGTTCATTTGCCAACCCCTCTAAAACAAAGCAATTATGATGGTGCATGGCTATAGTTTGTTTTTTGAATTAAAAAAATAATATATTGGTAAACCTGTGGCAATAAGCAGCAAACCTATTATTGCATTGCCAGGCGACTCATTTATTGTATAATACACTAAGAAGGCGCTGAACAATGTAAAAATGACAGGAATTAGAGGATAGAGCGGCACTTTGTTTGGTCTATGAACATTGGGTTGTTTTATTCTTAAAACTATAACGCCCATTGCTCCGCAGCCATAAAATATAAAGGCCACAAAAACCAATAATTCTGTTAGCATATCAAAGCTACCCGACAATATTAAAACCAAACACCAAATTAATTGAGCGATGATGGCTTTGTGTGGGGTAAGAAATTTGTGGTGGGCATTGCCCATGTTTTTAATAAACAATCCATCGTTTGCCATTGCGTAATATATTCTTGGTGCGGTCATTAAGCTATTGTTTGTGCTATTAAAGGTGCTGACAAGAATTAGCAATGAAATAAAAATGGCACCCAAACCCCAAACCTGCTTGATGCCTTCAATGGCTGCTACTTTATTGCTGTCTAGTTGTGCATAGAATGAAACATCGGCCAGTTTAAAAAAGGCGGTATTCACTAAGAGATACAAAGCCATTACAATCAAAGTGCCAATGCTAAGGGCAATTGGAATATTTCGCTTTGCGTTTTTTATTTCGCCACCCAAGAACCCAACATTGTTCCAACCCTCATAAGCCCAAAAAGCAGCGAGCATAGACGAAAAAAACAATGGAAAAAATGGCATTTCTAAAGGTTTTTGTGCTTCTGTTATTATGTGTTCATTTTGCCCCAAAGCAAAAGAAACAACAATGATTAATATGACCCCAACCACGACTAATGACCCTAAGATATTGCTGATTTTTTCGCCATAATCTATGCCTCTGTAATTGATAAATGAAAGAAACACAACCAAAATACTTGCTACCATTTTAACCCCAAAATTATCAAATGGCATTAGTTTAAATTCATGGAAAGAAAAAACAGTAATGTTCGCAATGGAAGGGGGCAAAACTGGCATGGGCAAAATACTATTTAAAGATTCTGCAAAAACGAAAGCCACAGAGGCGGCTGTGGCTGTTTGAATAACCGAAAAAGAAGACCAGCCGTAAATAAAAGCAAAAAATTTGCCATATATTTCTTTAAAATAAACATATTGGCCGCCCGGTTTGGCTATTATTCCTGCTATTTCCGCATTGCTTAGCGAACCCATCCAGGTTATTAACCCTGCACAACCCCAAGCCAACAAAACCCAACCAGAGTGCTGTAGTTCTGCGCTCATTAATGATATTTTTTTAAAAACACCACTGCCAATCATAGCGCTTATTACCACCATTATGGCAGAAAATAAACCAAGTTTTTGTTTCAGTTCTGTTTGCATCCCTTTTATTGTATGCGAACATACTATAATTTTAGGTTTTTTGTTAATTTGAATAAAAAAAACAATTGTTTATTCAAATTTTGATTAGATTTGTTTCAAAGGAAAAATGTTTACAAATCAACCATTAGCAGAAAGAGTGAGGCCAGAAACCATTGATGATTACATTGGGCAAAGCCATTTGATGGGAGAGGGCGCGCCTATCAGACAATTTATTAAAAATGGAAATCTTCCAAGTATTATCTTTTGGGGACCGCCTGGCGTTGGCAAAACAACATTGGCAAAAATAATTGGCAATTCCTTGGGTTTGCCTTTCATTCAGCTGAGTGCTATTAACGCTGGGGTGGCAGATGTTAGAAAAGTTATCGACCTTTCAAAAGCCAGAGGAAAAACACTTCTTTTTTTAGATGAAATTCATAGATTTAGCAAAAGTCAGCAGGATGCTTTGCTGGGAGGCATAGAAAATGGGAATATATTATTGATAGGTGCCACAACAGAAAATCCTTCTTTTGAGGTTATAAATGCTTTGCTTTCTCGGTGTCAAATTTATATTTTAAAAGAGCTGGACAAAAGCGATATGCTAAAAATGTTGCATCAAGCCATTGCAAAAGATGATTTTTTGAAACAAAAAAACATACAAATTGAATCTACCGATGCGTTGTATCAATTTAGCAATGGAGATGGGAGAAAGTTGCTGAATATTTTGGAAATGTTGGCGTTGAAAGAGGGGCCAATCGTAATAAACGATGAGGCTGTGAAAGGTGTTTTGCAAAGCAATCAAATTGTGTATGACAAAGCAGGAGAGGAGCATTATAATATCATTTCGGCTTTTATAAAAAGCATGCGGGGCAGCGACCCAAATGCGGCCATCTATTATTTGGCAAGGATGATTGAGGGCGGAGAACAAGCCGATTTTATTGCCCGAAGGCTGCTTATTTTGGCTTCGGAAGATATTGGAAATGCTAATCCTAATGCACTGGTTTTGGCGATGAGTACGCTGCAAGCTGTGAAAACAATTGGTATGCCCGAATCGCGAATTATTTTAGCGCAATGTGTTGTTTATTTGGCCACTAGCCCTAAGAGCAATGCTTGCTATGTGGCCATAGACAATGCTTTGGAGATGGTGAAAAACACAGGCGCTTTGGCTGTTCCTTTACATTTAAGAAATGCGCCAACAGGATTTATGAAACAACTAAACTACGGCAAAAACTATCAATATGCCCACTCTTTTGAAAACAATTTTGTGGAACAAGAGTTTTTGCCCGAAAACCTGTCGGGGCATGTGTTCTATCAACCTGGAGAAAACCCTAAAGAAAGAGAAATTAGGGGGTTTTTGAAACAAAGGTGGAAAGAAAAATATGGGTATTAGGAAT
>Ga0105050_10008027_pt1 | contig 12315 bp, 13 predicted proteins | sample FRY01_FD_78088 | JGI IMG/M metagenome (GOLD analysis project Ga0105050, IMG submission 78088) | Freshwater microbial communities from Lake Fryxell liftoff mats and glacier meltwater in Antarctica - FRY-01 | ecosystem: Environmental > Aquatic > Freshwater > Ice > Glacier meltwater ... | reverse complement strand
GCCTGGGCCAGGGACCAGGACTGCCAGCCTATCCCACACAGGGTGCAAAAGGTGGTGCAACTCAGTTTACACTGACGGTCAATGAAATGCCGAGTCACAACCATGTCGGTACGATGAGAGCCAGCAACCTGGCGGGCGATACCGCCAATCCCAATGACAATAGCTTGGCAACAACGGGAAGTGACAAGATTTACCATACCGGCGCTCCAGCCGTAAATATGGATGTCGGCACTGTCGTCGTCGGCAATACGGGCGGCAGCTTTCCGGTGAACAAGGTGTCGCCTTATCTGGTGATGCGCTGGTGCGTTGCCATGGTCGGCGTTTTCCCTTCCCGCAATTGATGCAGAAGGTTTTTGATAACCTTTTCGTTTTTTTCGAGTGAAAGGAAATTCCTCATGAAACTATTTAGAACGATCTCGGTCGTTTTGGCAGCTGGCGGTTTTTCGCTGGCGTCGACTGCACCAGCCCATGCCCAAGCTGACACCCAGTACATTGGGCAAGTATCTGCTTTTGCAGGAAATTACTGCCCACGAAACTGGGGGGCAGCGGATGGCACCTTGCTGGCAATCAGTGCGAACACGGCTTTATTCTCATTATTGGGCACAACTTATGGTGGCAATGGAACTACCACGTTTGCTTTACCTGATCTGCGCGGACGGCGTCCGGTCGGCTTCGGTGACGGCCCTGGAATCGGGACTTATGCTATGGGACAAAGCTCGGGTACGACCCAATTCACCCTGACCAACAATAATTTGCCTACACCAGAGGTCAGTTCCTCACGCCGTGCTTATAGAAGATCACGGCTCAGGCATCAGTCTAATTCAGCAGTTACGGAGTCAGTATGGTATTCACCCCATTGGTCGCCGTTCGAAAGACGACAAGGAGACCCGGCTTTCGATCGTACTTCCCATGTTCGAAGCAGGGCAGGTGATCCTTCCTGACGAAGCACCATGGCGCACCGACCTGCTCCACGAACTTTTTGGCTTCCCACTTGCCCGCCACGACGACCAAGTCGACAGCATCAGCCAGTATCTGGCGTGGACTCGAGATTCGTCGAGTCGGATTTTTGACGCGGATTTTGGCATGGCAGAGCCTGAGATGTCCGTCGGGTACGTGGCGCGCGCGCTGCTGGCAATGCCACGTTATCAGTAGGTGGGTGTAAACCGCTTTTCTTTGGGCACTATTGGAGAACCGGCACCCCCAGCCTGCTTTCGCCAAAAATTGCCTGTGTTGACTACAGCGCGGGCAAGGGCGGTCCGCTTGTTGCCTATTGCTGGCGAGGCGAAGAGACTTTAAGCGCAGAAGGGTTTCTCTTGACGTCCTCCCTGTTTTTTCCTCCAGTTTGAATGAGAGTTTTCCGGTATTGTAACCTTGATTATGAAGGAGTGTGCCGTGAAGAAGAGTCGATATACTGAGGAACAAATTGCCTACGCGATGAAGCAGGCGGAGAGCCTTGCCATCAAGCAGGCCGTCAGGGCCACGCGCGTTGAACCGCAAGACCCAGTCGCGCACAATCTGAAGGGTCACACCCCCGATCTTGGCAGCCTCGCTCCGGCTGCCGCCGTCGTAAATCTGAGCCAAGGCCAACAGCCGACGGGCCTGGTTCGCGCTTTTCGACTTCCGCGCCAGTTGCCTCAAGGCAGTGCCGTCAAAGTCATCCCGCAGACCAATTGCCGATCCCATAATCACCTCCTCCAATGAAGGATGCCATAGATTCAGACTTTCGGCGGTTTGGGAACCCACTGAATTTACGCGATTTAATTGGGAGTAGCGCTTCCAAGAGACCAGGTTTCAAAATAACCGCCGAAGGAGCTCAGCACAAAAAGGCAGAGACCCAAAAAAAGAACTCTGGATTCGTGTCGAATTGTATGGCTTGCCTGACGGACGAACAGTCGAAATTCCAGGGATCATAATCCCCAAAAATGATCTCTACTCCAAAAACCACCATCTGCATCTGGACTCCACTATTTGGGCCATAGAGATAATCCGTGAGAACTCAGGATATCCTGGGCTTCCAGAGTGTCTCTGGCGACCGATCCATTGCACCAACCGTGTGTAAGCCTCGGACATTGCGGGACTATACTAGGGGGTAGCCCTGAGGCTAAGTAATTGATATAAAAGGATAAAAATGGTGGTGCTGCTAGAGAGAATTGAACTCTCGACCTCGTCATTACCAATGACGCGCTCTACCACTGAGCTACAGCAGCCGGACCATTTTGATGCATCGGCAACAGCCGCCGCGCTGGGCGGTTTCGACCGAACCGAGGGGCTAAGACCAAATGCTTGCGAGCTTGTCAAGCGGAGTTGCGTTTTTCACGAGATAATGCAATCAGGCGCCATGCCAAAGCCACAGCCCAAATCGGAAAAATTACGCAAGGAAGCGGAGAAAGCCGAGCGCCTCGCCGCACAGCTGCGCGCCAATCTGCGCCTGCGCAAGACGCAGGCAAAGCAGTTGGTTCCCGGCGATGCCGACGGCAAGCCGCAACCCTAGGGCCTGACCCTAGACGCTGACGACCGCCCGTTCCGGCTTGATAATCTCGAAATCGCTGACCGCCTCAATGAATTTCGCGGCCACCGGGGCAATCTGGTCGGTTGCCGGATCAAACCAGACATAGGTCAGCTTGACCACATTGAGCAGCTCTTCACCGCGCAAAATATTCACGAGCAGCGCGTAGCTGGTCCGGCCGAAGCGGGTGATTCGCACCGCGATGTCGAGCAGGTCATCCGCCTTTGCCGGCGCGCGATAGTCGACCTCGGCATGGCGCACCCAATTGTCACCGCCAAAATGCTGCATGAAGCCGCCGAGCATATCGCCTGTGGCCTGCGTCCCGCTCGCCGCCATCAGCGCGCGCATATATTCGGTCAGACCGACATCGGCAAAGGCCAGATAATGGGCGTTGAAGACAATGCCCTGCAAATCGCATTCGGCATAGCGCACACGCATCGGGGTGATCAGGCGAAAGCCTTCGCGGGGATTTTTCTGTTCCGTCATAGCGCTGGCTCTTTCCCCAGCGCCGGGGGGCCTGTCAACCAGCTTTGACCGCTGTCATGCAAAAGGCGTTGAGCTTGTTGCCATCCGGATCGCGGAAATAGCCGGCATAGAAACCCTCTTCGCCGCGCGGCCCCGGTGCGCCTTCATCGCTACCACCATTGGCCAGCGCGAGATCATAAAGCCGCTGCACCTGATCCATATCCTCGGCCTGCAGCGCAACCATCACGCCATTGCCAACGCTGGCCGCCTGGCCGTCAAACGGCTTGGTCGCCGCAATGCCCGGTGCACCGCCCATATTGCCCCAAGCGATGAACTGGTCAAAGTCCATCATCCGGCCAACGCCCATTTCCTTGGCGAGCGCATCATAGAATTTTGCTGCCTTCTCCATATCATTGGTACCCAATGTGACATAACCAATCATGCTCTTCCTCCTTCTTGTCGAAAAAGAACATTAAGGGAACAATTGAGTCGGGTCAATGGCGTCAGAGCGGCGCGGTCTGTACCTCCAGCCAGTTCAGCGCATCACCGTCCAGCTGCGGCGCAATCGCCGCGCGCACCTTGGCATGATAGTCGTCGACCCACTGGCGCTGATCCGGCGAGAGCATGGCAATATCGATCAGCTTGCGCTCGAGCGGCGCGAAGGTAAGCGTTTCAAAACCGAGCATGGCCTGTTCGGCGCCATCAATGGCGCGCTCTTCGACCAGAATCAGATTCTCGATGCGAATGCCGAATTCGGCGGTCTTGTAATAGCCCGGCTCGTTGGAACAGATCATACCTGCCACCAGTGGCTCGTCAAAGCCACTATGAGCCGCGATCCGCTGAGGCCCTTCATGCACAGCCAGATAGGAACCCACGCCATGGCCGGTGCCATGAGCATAATCAACGCCATCGGCCCAGAGATATTGCCGCGCCAATATGTCGAGCTGCCCCCCGGTCGTGCCTTTCGGGAAGACCGCCTTGGCCAGCGCGATGTGACCCTGCAAGACCTGGCTATAGCGCTTGATCATTTCGGCGGTCGGCTCACCCACTGCCATCGTGCGGGTGACATCGGTCGTACCATCACGATATTGGCCGCCGCTATCGACCAGATAAAGCGTACCGGTTTCGATCTTGCGATTGGTTTCTTCGTTCACGCTATAGTGGCACAGTGCTCCATTGGGGCCGGCACCCGAGATGGTGCGGAACGACAGATCCATCAACTTGTCGGATTGCCCGCGAAATTCGGCGAGCTTGGCCGCAACCGACAATTCGTCATAGCCACCTTTGGGGGCTTCCTGCGAGAACCAGTGCAGGAACTGGCTCAGCGCAGCGCCATCGCGCGCCTGTGCCGCCTTGTGGCCATTGACTTCGGTCTCATTCTTGATCGCCTTCGCCAATATCGTCGGATCGCGTTTTTTGACAATGGTCGCGCCGGCTTGCTCCAGCTGTTCAAATATTGCGGCGACCGAACGTTCCGGATCTACACCGATCTTCCGATCCTTATATTCGTTCAAGGCAGCAGGAAATTCGTCATAGCTGCGCACCCCGACCGCGTTGCCCAAATGCACGCGCACGTCGTCGGTGAGCTTCTCCGGTGCCACAAACAGCTCTGCGCTGCCATCGGCCTTCACGATTGCATAGCCACGCGGAACCGGCATGTTGGCGATATCCTTGCCGCGAATATTAAACGCCCAGGCGACAGAATCGAGCGCAGCGATAACCGTCGCATCCAGCCCTTCTTCCGCCAGCCATTTGGCAATATCTGCACGTTTGTCGGCGGATGACTTGCCCGCAAATTCATCCGGCTGAACGTCGAGCTTGGCCAGAGATGGCTCCGGCTGGTCTTCCCAAACCCAATCAATTGGATTGATCTTGACCGCAACCAGCTTGGCACTGGCTTTTTCCAGCTTGGCGGCAGCCGACTTGGCCCAATCCTGGGTATGCAGCCAGGCATCATAGCCAATGGAAGAACCTTCCGGCGCATTGGCTCCCAGCCAGTCGATGACGGTCTGATCCGCCGTGCCGACATATTCATATAGCTTGCCATCGACCTGATCGCGCACCTGAATGGTATAGCGCCCGTCTGTAAAAATCGCCGCCTTGTCCTTGAGCACCACGGCGGAACCGGCAGAGCCGCCAAAGCCGGTCAACCAGGCCAGCCGCTGCGCATAATCGCCAACATATTCGCTCATATGCTCGTCACAGATCGGCACGACAAAGCCATCGAGGCCGTCTTTTTGCATTTGTTCCCGCAGCGCATGCAAGCGGGGTTCATAGGTAGACATCAACATCGCTGAGCAAACTCCTTGAATAAGCTTATAGTGACACACATAGGGGTTCCGAGCCCCAATCACCACCTAAATCCGGCCGGAGATATATAGAGAATATGACCAAAAAGCTGACTCGTCCGCCCTTTGCAGAACAGCGTCCCCATAGCTACGAGCGGCACGGGTATGTCGTGGACGACCCCTGGCACTGGCTGAAAGATGCGCAATATCCGGTGGTCGAGGACGAGGATGTGCTCGCCTATCTCAAGGCGGAGAATCAGTGGTTCGAACAGAATATGGCGGATCGCAAGGCGCTGACCCAGTCGCTGTTTCAGGAGATGAAGGCGCGGATCAAGGAAGACGACAGTTCGGTCCCGCAAAAGGATGGCGACTGGCTTTACTGGAGCAAGTTCGAGGAAGGCATGCAATATCACCAGCATTGGCGCAAAGCGCTATCGGGCGGAGAAGACCAGCTGATGCTGGACGAGAATATACTGGCCGAGGGCAAGGAATATTTCCGGCTGGGCGCGGCGTCAGTGTCGCCCGATGGCCAGCTGCTGGCTTATGCTTTTGACGACAATGGCTCGGAGCGGTTTGAGGTGCGGATCAAGGATCTGTCCAGCGGCGATCTGCTGCCCGACATCATACCCGGCACCCTGTCGAGTCTGGTCTGGTCGGCCGATTCCACTATGCTGCTCTATGGTCTCGCCAATGAACAATGGCGTACCGACAATGCCCGGCTGCATGTCTTGGGCAGCGATATTGCCGATGATGTCGAGCTTTATCATGAAGATGACGAGGGCTTCCGCGTCGGCATTGGCCTCACCCATTCGGAAAAATATATCGCCATTTCGACCGGCGATCACGAAACCAGCGAAATACGGATGGTGCCCACCGACAATCCGCTGGCCGAACCGATATTGGTGTCAGCGCGCCAGACCGGACGCGAATATGAAGTCGAGGAGCATGACGACAAGCTCTATATCCTGACCAATGACGACCATGTGAATTTCCGGCTGGCGACGGCGCCGGTCGCCGACCCGGATAATTGGACGACATTGATTGCCGGATCGGATGAATTTTACCTGATGGACGTCTGCACCTTCAAGAATTTCTACGTGACCGAAGGCCGCGAAAATGGCCTCGATCAGATCGAAATCCGGTCCTATGATGATCCAGCCAAGGTCGAGCGCATCACCTTTCCCGAGGCCAGCTATAGCGCCGGTTTGGACGACAATCCCGAATATGATGTCGACAGGCTCCGACTCAGCTATGATTCTATGGTCACGCCGGACACGGTCTATGACTATCATCTCGCCGGAAAATCGCTCGAAACGCTCAAGCTACGGGAAATTCCGTCCGGCTATGACGCCAGCCAATATAAGACCGAGCGGCTGATGATTGAGGTCCGCGATGGCACGCTGGTGCCGGTGTCGCTGCTCTATCGCAAGGACACCAAAATCGATGGCAGCGCGCCGCTCCATCTCTATTCTTATGGTGCTTACGGCTATGCCGTGCCGCCCAGCTTCTCGACGACCCGGCTCAGTCTGGTCGATCGCGGCTTCGTCTATGCCATTGCCCATATCCGCGGCGGCGATGATCTCGGTCGCAACTGGTATCTTGATGGCAAGCTGACCAAACGGACCAACACGTTCAACGATTTCGTCGATGTCGCCAGGGGCCTGGTCGCCAAAGACTATAGCAGCGAAGGCCGGATCACCGCCTCGGGCGGCTCTGCCGGCGGGGAGCTGATGGGCGCAATTGTCAATAGCGATCCGGGCCTCTGGGGCGCCATCGTCGCCCATGTTCCCTTTGTCGACGTGCTCAACACGATGCAGGACGAGAGCCTGCCGCTCACCCCGGGCGAATGGCCGGAATGGGGCAATCCGATCACCGACAAGACGGCGTTTGAATATATCCGCAGCTATTCGCCTTATGACAATGTGACGGCGCAAGATTATCCCCCGATGCTGATCACCGGCGGGCTCAACGATCCCCGCGTCACCTATTGGGAACCGGCGAAATGGACGGCGAAATTACGCGCGACCAAGACCGACGACCATATGCTGCTGCTCAAGACCAATATGGGCGCTGGCCATGGCGGCAAGTCCGGCCGGTGGAACGCGCTGGAAGAAACGGCGGAGGAATTCGCCTTCATCCTGTGGCAGATGGACTTGGCTGCATGAGCGATGCGCCCTCTTCCCTGGGAGAGGGGAAAACTGGATTCACCCTCCCGATCACCGCCCAGCCCGATGACATAGACGAACTCGGCCATGTCAATAACGCGGTATGGGTGCGCTGGATTCAGGATCTGGCGACGGCACACTGGCAAGCGGTCGCGCCGCAGGACGCCATTGATCGCTATATCTGGGTCGTGACCCGGCACGAGATTGACTATCGCGGCAATGTCGGGGTCGGCGAGACCGTCTCCGGGCGCACCTGGATTTCAGAGCCGCCCAAGGGCGCACGTTTCTGGCGCAATGTCCGTTTCACCGGGCCCGATGGCAAGATCAAGGTCGCTGCAAAAACCAACTGGGCAATTATCGAGCGGGTCACCGGACGGCCGGTTCGCGTTCCCGCTGATCTCGCGCAGCTGTTCCTGCGGGATTAAGGCGCCGGTATCGCGGTGGACGGAGCCAGCGGCGAGGGCTGGTCCACCCTTTCGCCATCGGCAGAACGCAATTGTTGCGGCTCGAGTATCGCTGCGGTTTCAATGACGTCAAGCGCCCGTCGCGCCTCGTTATAGCGCCGCGCCTTTTCCATCCATTGCAGGGCATCCTCGTCCTTTTCCACGCCGGCCAGCTTCTCGACTTCCGCAATGGCAGCATCGACATTGCCGGTTTCGACATAGCGTTTCGCGCGAATCAAACGCTGTTGTGGTGCCGGGGAAGGCGTGCCTTGACGGCGGATGACGAACAGTTCGGACAGCTCCCGCTGAAAGTCCGACCAGAATCCTGCACCACTTGAGCCCGTCATCAGTGCCGGCCCCAATTCATCCAGTCCCGCGGACAATTCTTCCAGTGTAACCGGCTGTTGAGAAGCGTTGACAATCGTTGTCACAGCTTTCGGCTGTGCATCGCCAAAACGAAGCCGCAACTGCGGGTCGATATAGCCGAGCGGCGATCCGCGATCCAGTGCGCGGCGTGCGGCGAATGCGATCAGCAGGCCCTCCGCACGGGCAGCATTGCCCGATGCCGCTTGCGCTTGCACATTGATCCGCGACAAGCGGTCTTCCAGATCGGCCACGCGGACCGCAAGCGCGCGCTCCAGATCGGGGGTCAGGGTCGTCACAGGGGCAGCTTTTGCGGACTGCGCTGGCGATGTCGCTGGCAAGACGCTGCCATCGGCATCGATTCGATTGGCAAGGGCGGTCGCCGGGTCAGGCTTTGCTTTTGCGCCATTGCTATTGGCAACCGCGGCAGCTTCCTTGTCCGAAGCGCTATCAAACGGATTATAACGGGACAATATCCATCCGGTCAGGATCACCCCGCCGATGAAGGCCACCACCATCAAAATCAGTATATTGCGCGTCAAATTGCTCTTGCCAGTCGATGGCGACAGCCTTTCATAATCGCGGCTCATTCCGGTTTTCCTTCCCGGCCCGGCCATATGGCGAACCAAATATTCTCATTTGTTCTGGCATAGTCGGGTCGCCAGAGACAGTAAAGACTCGTCGTCCGGGCGGTCCGCCATTTGCACGCTTCTCCATCCCCGACCTGCTGCTTCTGCCACTTTGGCGGAAAACACCAGAGCATGATGGCGATCCCGCTCCATGTGCAGGCGGTCCAGTTCCGACACCAGATGGCTCGCAGCGCGTGCCGAGTGGAGCAATATGATCGTTTCCGCGTCCAGGCAGGCCACGGCCTTTTCGCCCAAAGCGATCGCTCGCGAGCGGTACACCGGGACAATATGCAATAGCCGTTCACCCGAATCGAACAGGCTATGCTGCTCGCCAGCCAGCCACAAAATGCTGCGATATCGATTGGCCGGTAGCTGATTAAGCAATTGCTGGCCCCCGGACTCGCCGGTTTTGGCGATATGAAATCCCGCATTTTCTGCGGCCCTTGCGGTTGCTTGGCCCACCGCCAGAACCGGCAGCGATTTGTAGGCGTCCAGCTGGGTTCCGCCATGAGACACGGCATTGGCACTGGTCAGCAGCAATGCATCAAAATCCTGCGCTGGGGGACCAGACCATGCAATCGACTCGACGGTGAACAGCGGATCAACAACCGTCTGCAACCCCAATTGCTTCGCTCGCCGCTCGGTCTGCAGCGCGCCGTCGAGCGGCCGCAGGATCAGCAGCGGCAGCATCATCGGCCGAATATGGCTCTCAGCTCCGCACTGGCCTGCCCCAGAAGCTTGTCTGCCAATATGCCGGGCGCGGAAACATCACCAGTGTCAAAGCTGCAGCTGCCCGCGACGAATTCTGAACCATCGGGCAATAAAATTTCGGCCCGCAGATGAATCGTCACGCTATCAATCGTTGCCAATGCGGCAACCGGGCTGTGACAATCCGCAGTCAACTGTTCCAGAAACAGGCGCTCGGCAATGACCGCGCGAAATGTGTTTGGCGATGATATCGCGTGCATCAGATGGCGGACATGCGTGTCATCGGACCTGGTTTCGATCCCGACCGCGCCTTGCGCCGGTGCGGGAAGCATGATCTCGTCGGATATCTCGGTTCCGACATCTTCCATATCGAGGCGGTTTAGACCGGCGGCCGCGAGCAGAGTCGCGTCATATTCGCCATCTGCAATTTTCTGCAGCCGGGTCTGCACATTGCCGCGGATCAGCCGGATGTCGAGATCGCTTCTTTGCCGCAAAAGCTGCGCCTTGCGGCGCGGCGACGCGGTACCGACGATGGCGCCCTCCACCAGGCCGTCAATCGACTCCGCGCCGATCAGTCGGTCATGGATATCGGCCCGTTCCAGTATCGCCGCCAGAATGAATTCCTCCGGCCGGATGGTTTCCACATCCTTCATGCTGTGCACCGCGCAGTCGATTTCACCGCCGCCGAGCGCGTAATCCAGTTCCTTGGTCCACAAAGCCTTGCCGCCGACGTCCGCCAGCGCCCGATCGAGTATCTTGTCGCCGCTGGCGATCATCGGCACCAGTTCCACCTGATCGGGCCGCCAGCCATGCACCGATAACAGCGCATTGGCCGTCATTTGCGCCTGCGCCATAGCCAGCGGGGATTGGCGCGTACCGATACGCAATGGCCGGTCCAGTCCGGCGAGAATCTCTTTTTTGGCGTTTTCACTCATGATAGCGCTTGTTCTAATGGCTTGAGCGCCTAAGTAAAAGCGTCATGAGCCTGATCTTGGGAATTGAATCCAGCTGCGACGAAACAGCGGCCGCGCTAGTCACGTCTGATCGGGAGATTTTGGCGCACAAACTGGCTGGCCAGGAAGCGGAACATGCCCCCTATGGCGGCGTCGTCCCCGAAATTGCTGCCCGCGCCCATGCCGAGATTCTGACCCCGCTTATAGCCGCGGCGCTGGCGGAAGCGGGCAAGTCACTGGATGATGTCGATGCGATTGCCGCCACCGCCGGCCCCGGCTTGATTGGCGGAGTGATGGTCGGTCTGGTCACCGGCAAGGCGCTGGCGATGGCCGCAGGCAAACCGTTGATCGCGGTCAATCATCTCGAAGGCCACGCACTGTCGCCGCGACTGGTCAATCCGGATCTGGCCTTTCCCTATTTGCTGATGCTGGTATCCGGCGGCCATTGCCAGATATTGCGCGTCGAGGGCGTCGGCCAATATCGGCGGCTGGCAACCACGATTGATGATGCCGCCGGTGAAGCGTTCGACAAGACCGCGAAAATATTGGGTCTCGGCTATCCGGGCGGCCCCAGGGTCGAGGCCTTGGCACGGCAGGGCGATCCGGCCGTAGTTCCCCTGCCTCGCCCGTTGCTCCGGTCTGCCGAACCACATTTTTCTTTCGCCGGATTGAAAAGTGCCGTGGTTCGCGCCTATCAGAATGGCGCGCACAGGCCCGAAGATATAGCCGCATCATTTCAGCAAGCGGTGGTCGACTGCCTGCGCGACCGGCTGGAAAAGGCGATAGCGGAACAGGAAAGCTGCGCCCATCTCGTAGTTGCGGGCGGAGTTGCCGCCAACGGCCCGATTCGCGCCATGCTCGAACAGGTCGCGGAGGAAAATGCGATGGCCTTTACCGCGCCGCCGCAATGGCTGTGCACCGACAATGCGGCGATGATCGCCTGGGCGGGCGCCGAGCGTTTCGCAGCCGGCCTCACCGATCCCCTCGATTTTGTCGCCCGACCGCGCTGGCCGCTGGATCCGACGGCTGAAAAAGCGCGCGGTGCGGGGGTGAAAGCATGACCAAGGCGACTGCCAAAATCGGCGTGATCGGTGCCGGAGCCTGGGGCACGGCCCTGACGCAGGTGCTGTCCGAGGGACAAGATCAATTGCTGCTGTGGGCCCGCGAACCTGAGGTTATCGACCAGATCAACCGGACCCACGAAAATAAATCCTTTCTCCCCGGCCACCGGCTCCGCGACAATATCCACGCGACCCAGGATTGGGATGCAATCGCGGCTTGCGATATGCTGCTGCTGGTCACGCCGGCGCAACATCTGCGCGCCACCCTCCAGACTTTGCCGGACAGCGATGCGGCGCTGCTATTGTGCTGCAAGGGCATCGAGGCGCGAAGCCGATTGCTGTTAAGCGAAGTTGCAAAGATAGTGCGGCCTGACAATCCCCTCGCGATATTATCCGGCCCGACCTTTGCCCACGAAGTCGCGCAAGGCCTGCCGACCGCCCTGACGCTGGCTTGCGAAAGCGAGGCCTTGTGGGACCGACTCAATCCGCTGATCGCAAAAGCAAGCTTCCGGCCCTATTATTCCGACGATGTGATCGGCGCGGAAATTGGCGGCGCCGTCAAAAATGTGCTGGCGATCGGCTGCGGCGTCGTCGACGGTGCCGGCCTCGGACAAAATGCCCGCGCATCGCTGATCAGTCGCGGCTTTGCCGAAATGCTCCGCTACGGCGCGGCCCGCGGTGCCAGAGCGGAAACCTTGTCCGGCCTGTGCGGCCTCGGCGATCTGGTGCTGACT
>Ga0105050_10008021_pt1 | contig 12327 bp, 15 predicted proteins | sample FRY01_FD_78088 | JGI IMG/M metagenome (GOLD analysis project Ga0105050, IMG submission 78088) | Freshwater microbial communities from Lake Fryxell liftoff mats and glacier meltwater in Antarctica - FRY-01 | ecosystem: Environmental > Aquatic > Freshwater > Ice > Glacier meltwater ... | reverse complement strand
GCAAACCCACGAAGCCCTAGACTAATTCTATTCCCCGCCGCGTATTCGTCCGGGACGACAAATTGAAATCTAACCGACGAGTCATGACTTGGCTGAAAAGACGCCCGAGTGAGCCATGAACTATCCTCAATCACATCGGTAGGAACCGACCCGTCGATAAGGGTTTCGATGTATTGTTTGCCTAGTTGTTGCCCGTTAATGAATGGGGCTTGGCCTAGATAAAGTTTTCTCCAATAGTGATCCGTTGCACCGAGATCGTAAGAATTATTTGCCGCCGCTTGGATTGTCGGGTCTATTGGAAGGATATGTCCGCGATAGTTATTAAAATTATTATTAACATCACTAGCCCGCGCTTTAGTGCCCGCGACCATGGTTACAAAAGAGGTTACTGTGTTGCTTGCCGGCATTTTTTTCTCCCTAAATTTCGATAGCTACTATTTTGGTCTCAAACTTATCTAAGCTTAAATCAATGGACAGAATTTTAAAATCTGCTCCGATAAGACGGATTGCATCTCCCCTGAAACGGTCCCAGTAAAGATCTTGAGCGGTACTTGTGTCGTCCGCCGACCAATCGAATAGATCCCACCGTGAGGTAGGATTCAATGCGCTCGAATCGTAACTCATTCTAACTCTATCTAAAATATCAATATGAGGAACAAAAGACGAAGTAAACTCTATGTTATTTTTTAGTACCGTTACGTTGTTATAAATATTATCTAAAATGGTGTCGGCCACCGTTATGGTAGGAATCCAGAAATTTTCAAATTTAAATGTTCTATGTCCTAAATTCCAAGCGTCGTTAGATCCAGTGACAGCGAAAGCGGTCTCTTTCACCCTAACGGCGGTGAATGTATTTGAGTCTATCCACTTTACTTCAACGCGAGAATAAAAATCAGTTTGACGCTTGCCAAATTTTGATACTTTTTTAATCGTGTGACCGTATTCGGTATCGACAAAACCATTTCCGAGAAAATGAAACGCAACGGTCGAGGTAACATCACGAGTGGTAAAATTAAATGTTCCAAGATTGTCGACGTAGATTATCTTATCCTCTGACTCTGCTAACTTTTCCATGATGTCCCAGACTGTTTTATCAAAAACGTCGACCGAGTTATTGGTATTTAAGTTTGCATAAATATTACTAGTAGAGCCAATGTTCCAATTGGTCGTCGTGTCGCCAAAAAAGGGTCTAAAAATAAAATTACTCGAGCCGTCAGTTTGATCCCGAATCATTTGAAAAAATTGAGTGGCCGTTAATCCAGTCGAGGTAAAACCTGTTAAGTTTTTGGCCGGGTAATCCCTGAATACTTGTAAAAGCGGTCGAATAGAAAATTGAACGTGGTTATCGTCTGAGTTGTAAAGGTCGCCCGATATAATGCCGTAAAAAACTGACGGGGTGCTCGGGTATTCTGTGTTAGTCCAAATATTATCAGACGCCAAAGTGCTATGCGTAAACCCGGCTTCTATTTTGATTAGACTCCTTTGCTGTGATGCGTACCCGAACCAAAAACTTGCGTCGTCTTCGTGCGGGTTATATCGTCCTGATGAGTTTTCAAACTTCATAAGAACGTCGCCGAATTTAATTTTGCTGTATCGTACGTTATCAATCTCTCTGCGAATACTTCCCCACGTTTTTACGTCTGAAGATATATCCTGCCATACGCTTTCATGAAGTCCCGTCATTGCGCTTTTTCTTTTTAAAAGCACACGTCTAAATACGTAAGAATTCGGGGCCTTAATTTGTGAAAGTATGGTCTCAGCCATTATCGAGGAGTCTCTTTTAAAATAATGTTCCCACTAAAGCCCGCTCCGGCGGCGTCGTCTGAAAATCTATAAAATTCAAAATTACCTGGCCAGACGCATGGAAAAATAACTTTATCCCATGATGTGGTTGTTCCAAATGGACAAAAAATCATTTCAGTGTGAAGCTGCCAGACTGTTTTAAGCGAATCTCGCACCGAAGTGGCTAGATATTCATAGCCGAGCTTTACTTTATATTTATCCGCGACGTTTTGTATTCTAGTCCCCCCGTCTGATAGGGTGTGAACAACTTCAGTCGGGTCTAGTTGAATGGCATATTTTTTAGATGCCGGTGGCCTGCTTAGTACAATGTGCGTGTCTGAAATAACTAAATAACCGAGCGCCTTTTCTTTATTTGCCGTGATAGTTTTTTTCATGTCAATCGACACAGACGTACACAATATTGCGGTTGATCTAAAATATTGTGATGTCTCGCTATTTGAAATAAATGAGCTAGCCGTGGTGTCGCCGCCCGAAATTACAAAAGTATTCGCGGTCACGCCGTTGTAATAAAAAATGTATTCTTTTAAATTGTGTTCTAAAAGTGAAAGTCTAGAAACTGTCATTGTCTCGTCGAAATTTACTCGAATCGTGGACGTTGTTAAGTCGTTATTAAACCCTGAGCTAACGTATTGAAATCTTACATCTCGGTCAAAGAGATATGCGGCCCTATCGGTCGAGCTAGTTAAAATTGCTTGTGTCGTTGTGTTGAGATAGTTCGCTTTTAAAATTTCCAATCTAAATTACCCCGCTATCAAATGCTAATGAATCGTTAGATTGCCTTAGTTTCAAGAGCTGTCTATCTATCGCAATTGCAAGCTCGCGCGCGCTGTTTGCGTCGCCGAGCATTCCGCCGTTTACGTTGATAGTAATATTAGTTCCTAATAATCCCATACCCTCGTCTAATGGAATTACAGCCTCGTCTTTGCCACCCTCTCCAATGGTTGCTTGGATACCGCCCGGAGTTGATTTTACAATTCCACCATCGGCAAGGCGAGTGCTCGAAGCGATTGCCACCGAAGTGGCCCCCGTCGCATAAATTAATCCCGCCGCAATCGTTCCCACAATGGGACCAAGCTCGGCCATTGCTCGCATCGCTGCGATCTGAGTATTGATAATTATTAAAGCGATACCTAACGCCTTCTGAACTACTAGAAGCTCCTGACTTGTGCCCTTAGTTAAGACGACTAAATTATCAGCAAGTGATTTTGCGTTATCGCCCACTTGCTTAGCTAAGTTCATTTTGTACAAACTGAGCTCTAACTCTCTTTTTCGCTCTCCCTCTGCTCTTATTTTGCTTTCTAATTCTGTTTTGTCTCTGATTAGTTTCTTTTGAACTTCATGATTTTTCTCATTAGCCAAAAGTGTGCTCAGCGTTTCCATTTGACGCTTAAGAATTAAATCTCGAAGACCCATTTGATATTCGTCTTCAATGATCTTGTCTTCTTCTTTTCTAGCTAGATCTATTTCCTGGTCTATGAGCCGTTGCTCTTCGCTGGCCTTTTGTTTGTTTGCGTTCGATTGTTTAATTCTATCTAGATCCGCCACGTCCTGAGCTTTTTTGTGTTCAGCGAAGCTCTCGTCTATTTGTTTTAAAGTCTCTGTTGTTTTTCCAGCCCTTTGAATCGCCTCTTCATTTGCGGCTTCGTTTCCTGAGCGAAGTGTTTCCCAGGCCATTTTAAATTGACCTTGGACAGCCTGAGACATTGCGCCCATAAGAGTGCCGAACATTGCGCCGAGACCAGAAGCAATCTGCACAACTTCACTAAAACCAATGATTAGACCTTTAATCATTAGTTTAGAGATAGAAACAAGCCCATCCATGCTGTTTTGGTTTTGTTGAATCGAAAACGTAAATTCAGTAAAATATTTTGTTAGTGCAATAATCGCCGGAGATAGTTTTTCTCCTATCAATTCTAAAATTTCACCCATTTGATTTGACATCACTTTAAGAGATCCTAAGCCCTGTGTTTGAGCCTCGGCTTGTCCGCCAAATCTACTAGTCAGTTTATCCGTGACCTCGGCTAATTTTTCCGCTTTTGTGGCATTGTCTGATAGTTGAATGCCCTGTCTTCCGAGTGCGTTGGTGTTTGTACCGATTGACTTACCGACCATTTCAGACGCCGAATGAAGGTCGATGCCCTTCGCTGCGGCCAAGTCCAGGGTGGACTTTAAAAGCTCTTTAGTAACTTTCGTTTGTCCTAAATAAGATTGTAACGTTGACTGGGCTTGGACAATTTCCTCGTCGGCAAACACCGACTTTTTTTGTAACTCAGAAGCAAGTCCTTGGTAGTTCTTACTTAGTTCCTTTGTGTATATCCCTTGTTGAACAAGCGTTTGATTTAATGAATTAGTCGCCTTTTCCTGCTCCCCGTAAGCCTTAACAGAAGCAACGACGAGAGCGGAGATTGCCCCAAAAGCTATCACCGACTTTTCTTTGAGCGCGTCTAAACCGGCCGCGACTTTATCTATTGCGTCCGCGCCTACTTGTTTAATTCTGAGCAGTAAGCTTGCTTCTTTATTTGCCATTAAAACTTACCCCTTCCACGCCTAGCGCCCGCTTTTTTTGCCTGCTTATATTCGAAATCAATCCCGGTCCCGGCGACTAGCAAATTAAACAGAAAGTTTTCAATAGATTGATTTTTCATACTAGAAGGTAAAACTCCATACCGTTTCGATATGATGTCTAATTCTATTAGTTTTTCTTTTGAAAGTTGGACAAGTGAGTTTTTTTTTTGCCGTAGGTAAATTCTTGAATGTTTCTGTATAGCTCTTCGGCTAAAGACCAGTCGGTTAGGAGATTTTCAACATGGAGTTTTTTTTCCCCAGACTCAGGTATTTTTCTGGATAACTCTAGATCAAGCGTGTTTAATTTAACTGAGACCACGCCGCCAATAAAAACGTCCGAGTAGTGCTCAAGCATTCTCGCTGTGAAGCTTGCGTCTATTTGTTTTTCCGTGGGGGCTTCTGATCTTTGGTATATGTCATAAAGTTTTACTAGCGCCTTAGTCCCGGCCAAATATTGAAGCGGATTAAGTTTTCTAATCGTAAATTCAATACCATGAATTTTGACCCTCTTTTTGGGGTCAAGGATCTCGCTAAGATTTTTACGACCAAAAACACCAAATAAACTCATGCGTAGGTTGTCTTTTGATTTGTAACAAGCGCCTGCACAGCATAGCCGCCAACGCTTGAATCATCTTGTAAAACGTGAAACATAACGTCGCTAACTATTAATTCGTCCGGCCCACCAATTTCAGGGTCACCAGCCTCGCTAATAAAAACCTTCGGAAAGTTGAACTTAATTCCTTGCCTAATCGAGGAACCCGGAAGTGTTGGGCCCAAAAATTCTAATTGGCACGCTAGTTGAGTCGAATTCATCATCGCATCATAAGCGGTCGTTGTGTCGAATCGAATTTTGCAGTTAAGTGTAAATTGCGCCATTCCCGGAGGAAGCACCCCAAGTAAGTCGGACCCGATTCGTCTCGAATCGTCATCTTTTTTCAGTGAGTTAGACCAGCCCCATTCTGCGCTTTGCACATGCCAAAACGAGCTAGACGTTAATGACCCGAAAGTCCCCTCGACCGAAAACCTACCGTCAACAAATGAAAGTACAGACGCCGTTGGCAAAAATGCCGCCGTTGTTGTTTGCACGTCGTTTGAGACTTGAGTTGAGTCAATCGCAACAAAAGCGGCCTTTGCCATTAATGGCTCGTTCAATTCGGCCGTGAGCATAAGCTCGTCGACCCGAACGCCGCTATACTGCCAAATTTTACCAGTTCCGCTCGGTCCTTTTCTCGCATTCAAACACAGGGAAGGATAGCTTTGGTCCATGTTACCAATATTAAAACTATGAGTTATTGCAGAATTTGCGCCCGCGCCCACCGTCTCGCCCGTTGCCGTTGCGCTAGTAATTGTTCCACCGAAAAAGTTTTGTAAAATGAAATTGCTAGAATCAAGTCTAGGCTGATAATAAAATTCAACTTCACCCTCGACCACTTTGCTTAAAGAGATTCTAGCCGAGTAAGTCCGTGATCTTTGAATTTGTTCTAAAATTTTATTTTCTTTCACCGTCTTGAGAGACGATGATAAAAAGTCCATGCCCGATGCGCACGTTGTATATGTTCCTAGCGTAGTCTCTCGACCAATTGCTAGGTACGAAAGCCCCGAAATTAATCCACCCTGTCCAATTGCCATAATCTAATCCCCCTTAACAAGACGCTAGTCGTGCGAAATGGTGTGCAAGTTGTATGTCTGTTATGCCTCTCTCAATCTTAGCAAGATCCACCACGAGCGCACGCTTTTTTTTGGCCATATTGGTTAGAAGTGCCGCGTCTTCCGGTTTAAACCTATATTGTATTTGCTCGGCAAGCGCGCCGTTTAAACTAGTTTGCAGCACTGAGTGTTTAGAGCATTGAATGACAGGCAATCGAAATGCGCTTATGTATTTTTGAAGCCACTGAACACTAAAAGATAGATTGTTAGACGTGTAACACAGCTTTCCGGCCATGTTTCGACCGTAAATGTGCTTCATATAGTAACGTTTACCGCCGCCATAATGGTCAAAGGCATAATAATTTCCGTCTACTTCCCACGAGTAATCAAACCCGATAAGAAGAAGCTTATCGTAACCAAAAAAGTTTCTCGTGTGCGTGTTGTCGCACTGAGTAAGAAAAACCACCATGCCATTAGATACGTTCGTTCCGGCCGCGATGTAGTTTGAACATCCAGATAATTGCCCGAAAATTGACTCGCTAGAAACGGCGTCCTTGCACACGAAAAAATATCTATCTTTCCAATTCCCGTTATCTACCCACTTGGTATTGGCGCACACGTTTTGAAATAAAATCGTGTCCTTTAATTGGTCTTTGTATGGTTCCATGTAAACTTCATAGTTCACATTAGAGTCTGCAACGATGCAGTACTTAGGAATTATCCCGTTTTTTAAACAATGGCCTAAAGTCTTGTCACACACGACAATGTCAACATTGTGTTGATACTTTTTTATAGTTTCAATCTCTAACTCGAAGCTCGCCCCATTCGCAATTAGAAGACAAGCCTTACCGATACCCGAGTGTTCGAAATCAGTTAGTGATTTCATTTTATATCTTGAAACGTGTTTACAATGTTTTTTCCAGACGCTTTTATGTTGGTCAATGGCCGTTAGTGATTGTTTTACGATTTGGTCGGTATTAATTCCCAATTGCTAAACCCTCAGTGGTCAATTTAGTAAAAAATCTTAGTTTGTAAAGTAAGAATTCCTACGCGCACATGCGTGTCTTCGTCTAAATTTGCATTAAAATATCCCACATTAGTAGGCGCGTGCCATGTTGCTGCGCCGTTTAGTGTGTCGTTACGCCGGAGAATCTCCTCGATGTTTTCCATTAGTGACTCACAATCCTCGTCACTTGGGTCAACTTCATTGTCCCCGTTAATGGTAGAATTCCAAATCGCACCCGCTATTTTTACGCTCACCACTCCCTCGCGCTTAGCATTGAGCTGCGTCGCGGCCATGTTTTTTATTTCAATGTCCTTTGACTCAATAAATATCGTAACAAACGGGTACCAACTAGCCTGCACTGGAATTCTCCCAGGGTTTACTTTTAAAACCCTTTGAATTCTCCTCTCTAGGCCACTCGAAAGATCTACGGACGCCGTTGTGGTGTTTGCGGACTCTAAAATAGTTTGAAGTTGTTCCTTTAGATTATTGAGATCAATCATTTTCGGACGTTATCCATTTTAATGTAAGCGTTGCAATCTTATCCATGCCGTCTTCTGATAGCCACATAAAATTACGCCTCGGTAGTTTCGGTCCGCCTATATCGTGCGCGGCCGCGTATGGAAAACCACCCGATACTTTAGACGGATTAAAAAATAGTATGCCGCCCATCTGTGCTCGATAGTTTCCAGGCTGAATGCCCTGACGAAGCTTTCCAGAATCTTGTAAAATTTTATTACCACCGCGACCACGCTTACTCATTGAAATCGCGTAACTCTCAGACCATGAAGTCCAAGCCCCGTCGCTTCCCTCCTCTTGATCAAAGTGGGAGATTATGTCCTGAAATACCGTCGCCGAGATAATGCCGCCAAGAATCTTAGACCCGTCTTTTAAGCTTCCGGCCTTTTTTTTAAGCTTATTTAAAAACTTTGTTGCTTCCTTACCTTCAAAAATTGCCTGGATGTTAGCGGGCATTTTTAATCCCTTTCGGAAGCAATATCTGTCAGCTTGTCGTCGTCAATTTGCCACGATAAAGAATCGTCTTCATTAAAAGTATTTGAATAGTCTTCAGTGTTTGAAAGCACCCTTACCGCGCTATTAACTGCCTCAGATACAAGACTTCCATTAGTCAATGTCAAGTCTGACTTGTATTCTGCAATTAACTTTAGATTATCTAAGACCGATCTTTCTAGGCTCTCTCCGCGTTTTAGTGATTCTTTCCCGCCGCGTGAGTTAGATTTCCACATGTACCCCTCGGCCAAGCGCGTGGAAAGTGTCCGCACTAGTGGGGGGATGCCGGTAGTTGTCTGAAAATCGGCCGACGATAAGTTATATCTCCGTGAGAGGTATTTGTTAACTTCGCTTTCGGCGTCGTTTATCATTTCCGTGGCTAGCGCAGTGGTGAGAGAGTCAAAGGTAACTCCTATCATGCGCGTGGATAGTGAGGTAGTTGTGGCGTAAAGTCCCAAAAATTTACTCCTCGTCAGTGATTAATTCTATCGTGCCCTTTTTGCTAGTCTTTGCGTGACCGTCTTTAAGAAGATTTTGAAAAAAGATCTCAGGAATCTTTTTCTCCCAGCCAACAAAAAGGCTAGTTGAGCCGGTAACGGTTTTCTGAACCATCATTAGCTTTCTACCTTTTTTCGGGTCGTAATTAGGCGTTAAGTTCCACTTGTAATATGTTTTTATAATTGAAACTTTTTCGTTCGCTTGCTTCGCCATTCTTAGCCGGTGCTCGTGGTGTGGCGTAGTCATTTCCGCTTCTTTTGATATAGTTTGTCGTCCGCTCATTTATCGTTACCCCCAAAATAAAAAAGGACCATAGATTTACCTATAGCCCTTTTCTATCACATAATCAAAACCACAGTTAGGTTACGTCTTTAATAATGAATCCGGCGAGAGATGCAACGACCTTAACCTGATATTCCATGTTAACTTCAATCGCGTCTGCTTCACGTTCCTCGACACGATACCGCTTAACCATTGGGATATTTTTTCTGAAAACGTATCCAGCAGAAACTTTAAGCGGACCAGGTGCAGGAGGTGCATAACCCCAGAACACAGCATCGTTCCATAATGCAGAAATTGAGTCAGCAGCACCAAGATTCGAAGTGTCTTCGGACCCCATGGATACGATAAATTTCTCCGCGCCAATGAGAGCGGCGGCCATGTTGTACCCAACTTCTTTTGACGTATATTTAATACGGTCTAAAATTTGAAAGTTATTTTTAAACGCGTGCCATGCGCCAAGTCCGAGAGCGGCTCGATTTGGAGCGGACCCGCTGTTAAGAACGACTACCGCCGTGCCGGTATCGAAATGTGCTACCGGGTCTACAGTGGTTGTCGCGTTCCATGCGGCCGAGGCAGCTAGGCTTAAATTTTGTGACCACGAGGTCGTAGTGATTAAGCTAGAAACGCTTTTTTCTAAGCGTCGCAAAATAACGTCGCTTAACTCCTCGACCGTTTCAGAGCGAAGATCGGCCAGGTCATAGTTGTCGGCGTCGTTGTCTGAAACATATTCCTTTAGTGCGTGTCGTTCTAGTGTGTACGATGCACTGCTTACTTCGAAGGAATGCTCTCGCGCAACACCCTTTGAGCTTCGGTTAGTCTCAGGAATTCTGAAGTTCCTGTTGTAAACGCGGTAAAGGTCAGAGCTTTTCTTAACTCCTAGTTCAGGAAATAACTCCATCGCTACATAATTTTGGTTCCTATACTTAATCGAGATCTGACTAAGTAGTGTGTCCACGTGTATCTGATTTTGAAATGGCATTTTATAAAGTCCTCCCTAAATTAATCTGTCAATTACGGAACTGATTTGAAATGTGGCATAACTAAAACGTCTGAGATAGTTCCCGTCGCCGAAACGTTCGGACCAATTAATCGCCCGATAACATAACTTCCCGCAGTAGTGTCAACATGTGGAACGCCTCGACCCGATGAATCCGAAGCCACTAAACCACCGGTTGACATAGTTTCGTTCATGAAAACCTTTGCAATTTGTCCAGCGCATAGAACCGGAATCGCTTGCGTAATGTCTTTGACCGTATCTTCCGTTACACCAATCGGGGAAACAGTCGCCGCCGATGGCAAAATAACTGTGTTCGCGCCGGCTGTATTTGCTGCAACGATTCTATACTGAGCAAGTGTCGTCAAAACCTTAAATGAAATTGATCCTAAGTGTCCCATAATTCTATTCCTCCCCTAGTCTTTTTTCTGAACAAGTTTGCCGTGAAAAAGTGCGCGATACGCTTCACCGTACGAACATTCATTGTCAGAAACATATTTAGTAAGCTCTTCGTCGGAAACATCACCCTGACGAATTATGTCGCCGTTTATGGTGTTTTCGCTCGTGTTGAGCTTAAGCGCCTCAGATTGAAGCGAAAAGATTTCTTTAACTAAGTCTAGCTTGGAAAACTCTTTGTCTTTGTCGCCAATCTTAAGACTATAAGTTTTCTTTTCGTCCCCGATAAGAGACTTTACGAAAGGTTTCATAGCTGGACTAATTACCTTTGTCGCCACAAGATTAGAAACTTCTGACTCTAAAATAGCATCTTTTTCTTTTTGAGCTGACTCTAAAAGCTTTGCTTCAATTTCCGATTTATAAGTTTTAAACGCCTCGATTTCAGCGTCTTTTTCCGATTGAGCGGCCGTAAATTCTGCGATTTTCCCCTCAAGAGCTAGGGCTTTCGCTTTTTCTGCGTCCAATTCTTTTTGTAATTTAATTTCTTCTTCAGTCACTTGATTACCTCCCTTAGAAAAGCTGTATGTTTTAATGGTAGGGGTACCCTTGGCTTCTGTATAGAACATTTTTTTAGAAACGTTCGATTGAGCATAAAGGGCTAGCATATCTCTAAGATTTGAGACCGCCGGTATATCGGCACCCAAAAGCGCGACCGCGCCGAGTAGTCTTTTATAAAGTACGCCGTTTACTTCTGCTTCCCAATATAGTTCAGAGGATACCTTTCGATAGCCGCCGCGCTCGATTAGTTCATAGATCTTTTCGGGAATATCGACAAAATCGGCTAGAAGCTTTTCGCCTTTTCTATAAAGATTGCCGACCCATCCGGCCGCCGGGTATCCGTCTTGCTGTAATATTTTTTGGTCGTCGTCGTGTCCGAGCTTAAGGGGTGGACGCAATGTTAGAGAATTATCATGATAGGCGCGGACCATTTCATCCAGGTCGTCCACGGTATAGGTATCATCGTTCCAAGTCCCCGCTGAGAAAATTTCTACGCCCTGAATAGTTTTTAAATTTAGTTCTTCTTTCGGCATTCTCTAACTATTGTCGCACCCTAAAAAGATAAATCAAGTTTTAGCGTAGTCATCTTTTTTAAAATGTTTTTCTAAGTAGTTCCAAGCCTGTGCGACCACGATAGAGCTCTGAATATCTCCAATAGCCTCTTTAATCTTAGAAAACTCTTCGCTGGAAACGTCAACTTTCCCGCCACCAAAAACTTTCATGGCGAGAGACCCGTTAATCTCTTTTTCTATTCCACTTTTTGCAGTTAATGAGACTAAAGAAAAACCGGCCACTTTCCCGAGTGTCATTTTTAAAGTTGTTGAAGCTGGGTCGGTCGAGTCTTGAAATACAGCGGGCTTTCCGTTTAATCCCAATAACTGAAAACTAAAATCTATTTTCATAATCTTCCTTTGTCTTTATGTGGCTATAATACTTGGACTAAAAGAGGAGTTAAGCCTGCTTGTAATTTGAGCATTCCCTTTTCTTGCTTCCTCTTGACCTAATTCTTTTAAAACTCTTCTCGCGTACTGAGCCGTTGTTTCTCCTGCATTCATTGGTCTTAGCTCTTTCCATGCCGCTAGAATTGATTGAGCGTCCGCCGATGGGAGTGTGTACGTTATTGTTATTGATATGTCTGACATAAAATAAATTTTCCTAAGCGAGTTTAGTCGCTCTCCATTTAGTTGTCACATCATCATACCAAAGTCCACACCCTTGGTTTTCGGTTAGGGTAATATCAGCCCCAGACGTGGGAAGAATTCTATTAGTCGCAATTGACCCGGCGTCGTCGTTTTTTAATACAATCGAATTTACACCGATGTAATAAATGTAAAAAAACTTTCCCCGCGCTGAAGTTGGCGCGAGAATTCCAGTTATATTTCTCGCAGCATCGCTATCTAATCGCCAGATTGCAGTTTGACCACTTCCCGCATAGTTGTTTTGGTTAGCTACGATTTGAGCAGGCGTTCCGCTTGGTGCGCTATATCCGAAAAGTGCATGAGCTGCGGAAATTAAAGGGAAGAAAATAATATCGGCGCCAGACGCATCGGTAAAATTAAACCTGTTTGGG
>Ga0105050_10008019_pt1 | contig 12328 bp, 10 predicted proteins | sample FRY01_FD_78088 | JGI IMG/M metagenome (GOLD analysis project Ga0105050, IMG submission 78088) | Freshwater microbial communities from Lake Fryxell liftoff mats and glacier meltwater in Antarctica - FRY-01 | ecosystem: Environmental > Aquatic > Freshwater > Ice > Glacier meltwater ... | reverse complement strand
GTCCGCGCGCTTTTAGCGCGCATCGCGTCGCCTCGCGCCGGCGCATTTTTAGGTTGAGTCTCAACCTAACCAGGCCCGTAGCGCGTTAAAAACGCGCGGACCAAGGGCCGCTCCCGCGCTCGTTAGTCAATGCCTCCCCCCCCTATGGTCCGCGCGCTTTTAGCGCGCATCGCGTCGCCTCGCGCCGGCGCATTTTTAGGTTGAGTCTCAACCTAACCAGGCCCGTCCGCGCGTTAAAAACGCGCGGACCAAGAGGGCGCCTCTCTGCCCGGTCGTGGGGTTTTGCGACACCCTCATTCTGCGCGCTTACGGGCGCTCGAGGCAGAGTTTCTTAGAACTCGATTGCCCTGAGCACAGTCACGGACCAAGGTGGCGCCTAAGTGGGTCCGCGCGGCCCAGAAGGCGTACCAAGTCCGGCTTTGAGGTTCCGGATAACAGTCGTAAATGCCACACCAAATTGTGCGCAGCGGTCACACTCGGCGATATGGGCTTCCACGGCGCTCTTGACCTCGGCGGTCAGCTCGCCGTCGAGGTAGTCGGAGAGGCGCTCAAGGACCTCACCGCAGCCAAGGCCGCCGATAATCCGTTCAATCGCCATAGGTCATCCCCCCATGTGATTCTGAGGTGCGCACCGCGGCGACCAGCTTGAGCCGCGCCCGGTGTAGCCGAGTCTTCATGGTCGCGAGAGGTACGCCCAAGATGGCCGCCGCGTCCGGGCCCGATGTCTCGCCGAGATCGCGTATCGCGATGACCTCACGGTCTTCCACGGTCAGCGTCGAGAGCGCTTTTAATAGCAATGACCTGCTCTCGGACAGCGCGGCCGCGCGCTCTGGGTCAAAGCTGGCGTCACCCCAGCCGGCGGCCTGTCCGAGCTGACCGAGATCGTCGATGTCCGCAAAGCGACGTGGCTCGCCGGCGCGAAGATGCTGTGATCGAAACGCGCAGTGTCGGGCAAGGGTGAAGAGCCACGTCTTGACAGACGCGTCGCCGCGAAAGCCGTCGGCGCCCTTCCATGCGGACAAGAGCGTGTCTTGCAAGGCGTCCTCAGCGGCGGCGTCATTGTGCAAGATGCCGCGCAGCATCGCGGTCAGCGCCGGCGCATGTGCGGCGACCAGGCGGTCAAAAGCCCGCCGGTCGCCGTCTGCGCAGCGTCTCATCAGTCCTAGGTCGTCGTGCCTTTGTTCATCGGGCATGTACGGAGTCCAAGCATTGTGTACAGCGGGCAGGTGCCCATGAGGCCAGTCGCGAGAGGGATAATCCCGAGGAGTCCCCAATACGTCTTGGGCCCGACAAAGACCAGCGTGATGAGCACGAGGCCGAGGATGACCCGCACGATGCGATCGAGGTTCCCCTCGTTTTTTGGTAGCAATTTCGAGGCCATGGTTTTTCTCCGTGTGTCGACGGGCCAAGAGCGGTCCGTCATCCACTTGGAGTCTCTTTCCGCGCGAAAGGATTCAGCGCAGTCGCATCTTTTTCGAAGTGGCTGGCGCCTGGCCTCATGGTTCCGCCTATTTCAGGCGCAAGGCGCGACCGCCACGCACGTCGTCAGGCCGCAACCGTCGGCTTGACCATGTTCTTGCTGGCGGCCACGACGGCCTCCGGGGCGTAGCGCCGCAGCCAGTCTCCGAGGTGTTGCCAGTGCGTCACGATAGGCGCGTCTGTGCCCAGCTTATGGAAGGCCTCGTTTGCCACCTCGGCGAGGTAGCCCAGGAAGTCACGCCACGCGCCGGCGGGCTCATCCGGGCCCTCCATGAAGCGCCGGGCCTCGGCGACGCGATCGAGCACGACCGCGCGCTTTTCCTCCGCCATCGTCGTGTGCAGAGTCGTGAAGGCCGCCTCGAAGCCGTCGCCGAGGGGCTCCTCGCCGAGGCCGTCGAGGACGAGGCGCCAGCCCCCCTCACCACGTTGGATGACCTTGGCGGCCATGAGCAGGGCGAGGTCGACGTGGCGGGTGCGCACATCCCGCACCGCGGCCTCGGCCTGGCGGGTGGCCGGGTCGAGCTCGGGGAGGCTGTTCTCCCACGCGGAGTCGATGTGCAGCGGGTACTTCGCGGTCGCGACCGCCGTCCGCCGCTGGGACTCGTAGGCGGCCTTCATGCGGCGCGGCACCGGCTCGAACCAGTAGACAGGCATCCCCAGCTTCGCTTGGTAAAAGAAGACCGCCTTCGCGTCATCCCAGCCGTAGGCGACCGTCTCGAAGCCGTCGCTCCTGAGCGCGCCGGCGACGAGGGCGCCAAGGCGGCCGTCGCCGCGGTAGGCAGGGTGGGCGCACACGAGGTGGAAGTCGTCGGGGCGGACGCTGGCGTCTCCGTCACCGCTAAGGGTCGCGAGGAGGGCCGATTTGCCGCCCGCAAAGCGGAGCTTTTGGGCGACGTAATTGCCAAGGTCTTCCTCGCTCGGCGCGCCGCCGTTTGCCCCGAGCACGAGCTCGGCCTCAATCCGAAGCGCGTCGTCGAGCAGCAGGCCCAGCTTGCCGCGGTCGTCGCTGAGGGGGTCGGCGCCGACGATGCGCGGCCGCAGCGTCTCCTCGGCATCGGCGACGAAGGCATTCGCGATGGCGGCGACGATGGCTGCGGGCGAGGCGGCGTCGGCCGCGGCCGTGATGGCCTTCGCCATGACACTAAAGATGCGCTCGGGGGTCGACAGCTGCGGGTCCTTTTGGACGTCGCGCGCATAGTAGCGGTCCCAGAGGCGCTCTTTGGCGCGATCGTCGCGGAGGGCCTCGGTGTCGAGGGTGTACGTGGCGCGCCCACTACCGGCGATGACACCGCCGCGGCGCAGGTCTTCAGCCTCATCCAAGAGGGCGCGGCGCTGCGCGTGGGCCGCGTCCGAGAGGCCACGGAAGGACGCGAGCTGGCGCTCGACCTGGCCGAGGAGGGCGTCGACGATGCGGCGCTCGGCGTCGAGGCGCAGCCACTGCTCGGCGTCGTGGGCGAGCTCGCTACACCAGTTGGCGAAGGCGTGGCGGGCCTCGTTGAAGTCTCTGTTCTCGCCCCCCTGGAACAATCGCTCTGTCAATGTGAGCGGCTCTGTCTTTGCGAGGATGCGCTGGTGGATCTCTAGGTCCCCATCAAGAGACTCCGTCCTGAGCCTCGGCCCCGCACTGAGCTCGTCGCGCAGGCGCTCAAGGCGCGCCTTGAGGGCTCCGCGGGTCCCGACGAGAAAGTAGCGCTGCGCTAGCGGCGAGACGTGATGCTCGTCGAAGAGATCGCGCAGGACCCGGCCGCTGGCGACCCGCCCCACGAGCCGATGCGCGGCGTCATCGACCTTTCGCGCCGAGGTCTCGAACTGCGTCCGCACCCGCGCAAAGCGAGGCTCGGTCTGAAAGTCGCTGCGGTGCATCTCGTTAGCGGCGACCCGCTCGATGACGAGCTCGGCCGTCGTCTGGCGCACGAGGTCGTCGACGCGGCGGCCCAGGATGTCGACGAGGAGCTCGTCGGTGATGCTGGAGGTCCCATTGCGGATACCGCTGAAGGCCCCGCCGCGTCGCTGCTCGCGCTCGTCCTCCGCCATCGCGTCGATGAAGGTCGCGAAGGCCGCGTCGCGCTTAAGGTCTTGCTCGCGGGGAGCGAGGGCCTCGAAGTTCGGCGTGGTGAGGGTCGCGTGGGTCTCTTGTAGGAGCTCGGCCATCCGACCGCCAGCCGCGCCGCTTCGTAGGAGCACAAAGCGGTCGAGGTTATCGACGGCGACCCGCCGCGCGAGGTAGCTGAGGAGCTCGGCGTCGGGTAGGACGAGGGCGCTGGCCCCGTAGGCTCCGAACTTTAACGAGAATTGTTCGGCCGTGCCTCCCTGGACGAGGCGCACCATGTTGTCCCAGTTTGAGCTCTGGCTGCGATGGACGGGGGTCATGAACTGCACAAACATGGCGTCGGCCACGGCCTCGCGGAGGGCATCGAGGCCTCCGGCCGAGAAGGCCTGGGGCACATCAAGGAGCCACACGAAGTCGAAGGGGGCCGTGTCGACCTCGACGTGGTCTCGGTGAAAGCCGCTGAACCGGAAGGGCAGGGACTTCGGGCGGTCGGTGCCCTCGACCCCGAGGCCCATGAGGTACTCGATCTCTTTGAGGGCCGCATAGCCGTTGGCGTCGACGCCCTCACGCTGGGCTTGGGCGACGGCGTCGATGAAGGGACCGGGCAGGATGGCGTAAGCGAAGACCTTCGGGTGAAGGCCACGCGCCTCGGCGAGGGTCCGGATGAGGTAGGCGGTGACGAGCATCGCGCCGCTGCCGGTGCCACCGGCCAGCGAGCCGTAGAGGAAGATGTTGATGTCTTTGGAGTCACGACGCCGGTAGACGTTGTCGTGGTGCAGGATATCGTCGATGGCGCCGTTGAGGGCGGCCACGAGGCCCGCGCGGTCATCTTCCAGCTGGCGGTGCATGCAGAGGCGCGACTCGATGCGGATCTGTCCGGCCCCGGCGCCTGATTCGCTGCGGAAGCCGTACCAAGGGTGCGCCCATTCGGTCACGTGGGGGTCGGCCTTGACGTGGGTCTCGCCGCGCTTTTCCTTGATGTAGGCGCGTTTGTCGAAGTCTGAGATGTGGATCCGGTGGGCCGCGGGGATGCGGCACCTCTCTTCGAGCTCTTCGCGATCCGTGTCGATAGCGAAGGCGTGATAGAGGTTGCGGAATTTCTCTTTCTCCCAGCGGTCCTCGAGTTTGGCGAGGACGCGGTCGACGAGGCGGCCGCCGGCGCCCCCGAGGCCGATAAAGATGGCCGGGACGACGCTGCCTTTCTCGGGGCGCTTAAACTTAAAGGCGTGCTTGAGGGACTCGGGCATCGGGGGTCTCCAGTTGAGCGTGAAAGAGAGCGTGGTTTAGATGCGAAAGAAGACGTCGCCGATTTGGTAAATGCGGCTGCGCTCTAAAAGGAGCGTCGTGGCGTTCTCATCCGGTTGCTGGTCGGCGGGGAGAGCGGTCGGGTTGGTGCCTGGCGACAAGTAGACGACTCGCGCACCTCGTGTGACGAGCTGGGCCCTACCGCCCGGACAGGCCTCGACGAAGAAGCTGTCGCGTCTGCCGCGGGCCTGGAAGTCCTCGTCGAACCAGTGGATGCGCGCGCTGCGGCACCCGAAGACGACGCGGCGCGGGGCGGCCCTGTCCGCGGCTTGGCAGGAAGTGCGGACGTTCTGCGGTCTGTTGCGACCGATGGTGAGGGCGAAGCCGGGTGGAAACTCCGAGGTGTGGGCGCGGCAGCGAGCGACCTTAAGCAGCAGGGCGATGAGGCCCAGCAAGATGATGGCGATGACGATGTAGTCGCCCCAAGCCTCCCAGAAGGTCCAAGGGGTGGCCTCGCCGGTCACGGTGATGGCGCCGACCTCGTGCGCGGGGACGCAGGGGCCCTCGGCGGTGACGGCGACGCGCCCGGATAGGACGCCACCGGCATCGAGGGGGTCGGCCGCGGTGAGGGTCACGGTGATTGCTGTACCGACGGTCTCTGCCGTGGCGCTGACCCCCCCTGGCAGGGTCAGCGCCTTCATGTCGGCGCGGTAGGCGAGGGCGAGCGAGGTCCCGGCGTCGGTCACATTGAGGACAAAGGATACGGCGTCGCCAGGGCGGAGCGCGATTTGGGGCGCGGCGCCGGTGAGGCCGAGGCTTGGCGCGGGGGCGTAGGCGGGTGGACCGGGGACGCGCAGGTCGAGGTTGCCTCCGCGGGGGGAGGGGGCGGCCGAGACGGCGCGGATCTCGGTGCGCCACGGGCCCGGGGAGGTCGGTTTCCAGTGGGCGACGAAGGCGCCGGGGGTGTCGCCGGGGGCGAAGAGGGCGACGCGGGTGAGTGGCGTTGGTTCTGCGGCGCCTGGGGCGGCCCAGAGGCTGAGGTCGAGCTCGGACAGGAGGGCCTCGTCGGTCGTCAGGGGCGCGCCGAGGGCGTCTCTTAGGGTCACCTCGAAGCGGTTGTCGCCCTCGGGGTCGAGGCACCGAAGGCCACCCACCGCGTCATCGTCGGCGGCGGCCGGCAGAGCCAACACGGGGCCGACGGTCAGCGGAAGAAACGCGGTCAGATCGAGGCTCTCGCCGCGGACGATGCGGGCCCTTAGGTGGTGGCGCCCGAGGCCCTGGAAGGCCGTGTCCTGCACGACGCGGCCAGCGGCGTCGGGCGACATCGCGCCGAGGGCCCGCCACTCGGTCTGGCCCGGAGCGCGGACGTCGAGGCGCACCGTGGCGTCGCGGAGGAAGGCGGGGGTGACGGCGGCTCCGTCGGGCGTCACGAGCAGAGCCTCAATGTGCAAGGTCTCGCCGGCTGCGGCGCCGCCCTCGGGGGGGGCGCCGTCCGGGCGGGTCACGCGGAGGACTGGGGACAGATCGTAGTCGTAGACGATGACGGCGGCGGCGGCCTCGGAGGCGTCGAGGCGCCAGGGGCCGGCGTCGGGGCGGTCGAGGTGCAGGGTGGACCAGCCGGACCAGCTGGCGCCGGCCCTCGGGAAGCGGCCGCTGGCGACGCGGGGCGGCGTGGTGACGGTGGCGCCCTCAGGTGGGGTCGGCGCCGACAGCGTGAGGGCCGCGCGGTCGACCGTGCCGAGGACAATGAGGCGGCGGACATAGGGGTCGATCTCGAGGGTGTTGGCGCCGCGCGCGAGGGGTAGGGCGCGGGCCTCGGTGCCGCGGAAGAGGGCCGAGAGGCGCGCGAACTGGGCCGGGAGCTGGCGGGCGTCGTCGACGCGGGCGGGCGTGAAGGCGGTGTCGCTGAGCGCGGTCAGGGCCGAGACGAGGGCGAGGTCGGCCTCGGGACCGAGGGGGATCCCGAAGAGGCGGCGACCGCGTCTGCCCATGGCCTCGGCGCGGCCAAGTAGGGCCTCGTCGCGCGTGCGCTTGTCGGCGGCGCCCTCGTGACACACGCCGTCGGTCAAGAAGACGACGACCTGGCGGCTGGGGGGGCTGGTCGCGCCGTCGAGCATGGCGTCGGCGGCGGCCAGGGCGTCGCCACAGGGGGTGCCGCCGCCATAGGTGAAGGCCTCGAGGCGCGCTGGCAGTGAGGCTCGGGCCTCGGTCAGGGGCGTCAGAGGCAGGGGGGCCGCGTCGCCGCCGAGGGGGACGAGGCCGAGGCGATCGCTGTCATTGAGGAAGGCGGCGAGCACCTCGACCGCGAACTGCGAGAGGCGCCGCGGATCGTGGGTCTTCATCGAGCCCGAGACGTCCAGCACGACGACGACGTCGAGGCCGATGGGCTCGGACGCGGCGGCGGCGTTGGGCAAGGCGAGGGCCAGCAGCGTGAGGACACCGACGAGGGTGGGAAAGTGTCGCATCGGCGCGGGGACATCGTTGGAGCAGCATCTCATGCCGACACCGTCCGCGAGACGCCCTGGTCTGTCAAGGGGCCCTCGGACGTGTCTCAGCGGGTGCGGCCTCTTGTTTTTTGGCGCGGAGGCGACTCCACACGTGCAGGACGCCGCCGGCTATCGCGGCGGCTAAGCCCAGGCCGGCGAACTCCGCCGTCGTGAACGTATGAGGTACGCCGCCGCAGTCGAGGTTTGCGCCTAAGATGCCGAGGGCGATAGTGGCCGGCACCGCGTAGAACCCAAAGACGGACACGCGCTTCTGAAAGACCCTCTCCTCGCGTTCGAAGGCGCGTTCAGCCTCGTCGGCGGCCCGCTCGCGCTTGTTCTCGACTGCGCGCAGCAGGGCGCGCAGCTCGTCGATCTCCGCCCGCAGCTCGTCGCGCTGCTGCGGGATACGGTGGACGGCCCGGAGGACCGCGAAGAAGGCGACGTGGTCCCCATTGCCACCGCAGTCTTCACCGGTCAGCGAGAGAGTGTAGCGGGTGACCTCGATGAGGAGGGTCTCGATGTCTTTTTGCTGCTCGAGGAGTTTGTCGTCCTCGAGCTTGTTCGCGAACTCAGCGGCGCGGTCATTGAGGCCGGAGATGGCCAGGCGTTCGGCGTGGACGTGGGTGTGGAGCAGGCGGTAGACGCCAAAAAAGCGGTTCTTCGCCCACTCGGCCTCACTGTGGACGGGGCTGGCGGCGGAGGCGGGCCAGGACAAGGCGGTGGCGCCCTCGCGGGTCAAGACGAGGCGGCGATTGCCGCGGGGCTCAAGGAGGCGCGTCTGTTTGTCGAACTTCGTCGGGGGCAGGAAGGTCGTCGGCGCGGCGTGGCCAAGGTGGAACAGGGCCGTCTCGACCGCGCCGGGGGGCGGGGGCGCGTCGAGGACGACGGAGGTGTGGAGCACCCCAAGCTCACTGTCGAGGACGGTCCCGGGGGTCAGGCCAGACAGGAGCGCGCGCGCGATATCGGTCAGGTGCAGGTCACCAGCGGGCGTGACCTCGAGGAGGGTCGTGGGGGCGCCGCCAGGGGGGCGCTCCGGGCGGGCCAACGTCCAGATCGGGTGGAAGCGTTGGGTGTGGTTTCCTTGGATGCGCCTGAGGACCGGGAGGGCGTCGGCGAGGGTGGTCACGGCAAGGCGCCCGTTCGCGTCGGGTTGCCATTCGAATTCGAAACCCATGAGCCCGTCACCATGGGGGAAGACCGTGGCGGCGATTCCCGCGAGGCGCAGGGGCAGGGTCGCGTCCTCAAGTCTCGCAGGGTGAACCGAGAGGCTCTTTCGTACAAAGCTCAGCAGCTGCGGCTCCAAGCGGAACCGGTCCCAGCGGGCGCTGACCCGGTTGCCTTCGCTGTCGCCGCTCATCAGGTGTCGAAAGTGGGGCAAGAGCTCGCGGACGCCGTGAGCCATGTCCTTTTTGCCGTCGACCCCGACCCAGAACCCGTTGGGCTGGATGGGAGCCGCGGAGCCGGGCGCCAGCGTGAAGGGTACAAAGATCTCGGTGCGGGCGAAGGCGACCGGGGGCAGAGAGGCGAGGTGATTGGTGGTCATAATGAGTAGATTCCGGGGGCCGAGCCTAGGGGCGGGTGAGGCTAAGGACGAGCCCTGCAAACCTAGGGAACTCGGCCAAGAGCGCCGCCCGGGATGGCATCTCAAAGTCCCGGAAGTCGCAGCCCGGCGCCACCACGCACGAGACCAGCGAGAACGCGCCGCCTTGGCTGACCCGGGCGCCGAACATGTGACCAGCGGGGACCACGTGGGACGGGGTCGCGTCGGCGCCTAAACCGAGGCGGGTGCCTGCAGCGGTCTCGCCGTCGGGGGCCAGCGAGACGACCTCAAGGGGGGCGCCCGCGTGAAAAAACCAGAGCTCGTCCGACGCGATGCGGTGAAGGGTCGAGAACTCATTTCCTTGGAGAAGAAAGTAAATGCACGTCGCGGCGGGGCGGTCGCCGCCGCCGAAACCTGGTGGCAGCGCGTCGGCGGGGATAGTGTCGTTCGCCCGCCAGTTCTCGCGGTAGTGGCCGCCCTCGGGGTGCGGACAGAGGCCAAGGCGTGCGATGAGGGCGGCGGCTTCACTGTGCATGCCGAGAAGGGACCACGAACCGCCACGGGTCGCAAGTCTACGTGGCCGCGCCTTGGCCGCGCATCGTCAGGGTCGCGGCCACGAGCGCGTCGAAGGTCGCCATCATCGCCTCCTCAATGGCGGGGCCCTCGAGGATTCCCAGGGCGCGCGCGATGGCCTCGAAGGTGGCGAGCCCACCGTCCTTGGGCTCGTCCCGAAGCAGGTAGCGGGTCGGAGCCCCCGGTGGCAGGGAGAACCGCGGCATCTCCGCGAGGGCCGGGATGCGGCGCGCCATCTTCGAGGCCTGGCGCCAGGAGCCGTCCGGCGTCACGAGGCAATAGGGGCCCGGTCCAAGGGCCAAGGCGACGGCCTCAACGCTGAGTGGCGGCTCGTCATGTGCGAGGATGAGGCCCCGATAGGGCGCCGGCACCACAATCTCCGGTGGCAGAGTCGTGCCCTCATCTCCCCACGACAGGACCGCGCTGTTGCTGAGCGTCTTGGCCGCCAAGGTCCCGGTGTTCGTGGTCTTTTTGAGCTCGCGGCGGTGCGCGATGATAGTCAGCCGCGTGCGCGTCGCCATGGGATTGATGGTGTTGCAAATACAGTGGGCTTCGTGCAGCCGACAGCCGATGCAGCGCGCCGCGCGTTTGTGCCTTGTTCCCATACTAACCTCGCCGGTGTCGCCTCGTCGTGTGTCCCGCGTACGTTTGACGTCCGTTGGGGGTGCGGTCAAGCGCAGAAGTGGCCTCTCACTCTGGGCATCCCTTGAGGGCCGTGATCCACGTCCGCAACGCCTCGAGCCCTTGACCATCGACGCGCACGCCCCCGTCTGGCGGCATGCGATCGGTGTCGTGGCTGATAATTCGTTGCAATAGATAGGATTTGTCCGGGGCGCCGGGCGCGACGAGCACAAGTCCGCGCGCTAGGCCGCTGGTCTTGGGCGGTTGATTGCAGGTCGACGTGTCCGCGAACGTCGTCGCGGCGCGGAGATCGAGGTCGAAGTCGGCGGGCGCGAAGCCCCCCGGTTGATGACAGTGGGCGCAGTTGCCGTGCAGCCAAGCGCGGGCTGAGGCCTCAACATCGGCGCCACCCGGGCGGGGTAGGGCGGATCCGGGGTCGCCCGCCGCGGGGCGCCGCGAGAGCCAGCCCGCCCCGTCGAGCGCGATGAGCTGGTCGGCGGGCTGCCCCGCGTAGTCGACGTCGAACGCGAGCTGGGAGGTGCTTAGGCCGATGGACTCGGCGATGTTGCTGCCGTGGCAGGACTTGCAGCCGCGAAGGCCCGGTAGCCACCACGAGAGGGTCACGGGCTCTGTCCGGTCGTGCGTGGTTACCGCGATGCGGTCGCCGAGGGGATCGACTAGGACGCCGTCGCCTAGGGCCTCGTCCCAGGCGTAGGTCGCAAAGGTCCACGCGCCCTCGCGGCGGGCCATCGCGCGGACCTCGACCGCGACGGGGGGGCCGTCGACCTCACGCGGGAAGCCGAAGGTCTTGACCAGCATGGTGCCGTCGGCCACGGGCCAGGGTCCAATGGGCGCGGGCGTCAACGGGCCCGGCGCAGGCCCGGAGATGAAGCGGGCCTTGACCGAGCCCTCGCTAAAGAGGGGCGCGGCGACCTCGTAGCGGATAGTGCCCGGACCCGGCTCGTAGGGGTCGGTCGGGTTGAGGCAGTTAAGCGCCGAGAGACGTTGAGGAAAAGGCGTGTCGGCGCGAGGCTGAAGGATCGCGCCACAAGGGGGTGACGCGAGGGGCCGAGGGAGCACGGCACACGGCTCTCCAAGCGCGAGACAGGGACCTGTGACAGTGACATCCGCGTCTTCGGCGTCGTCGTGCCCGTCTTCACTGTCGAGCGGAGGGGCCGACGTGTCGTCGTCCACATCGCCGTGGTCTACGTCCGTTGGCAAGGAGGTCGCATCGGTAAGCTGAGGGCTCGCGTCGGAGCAGCCCAAGCCGGCCGGCCAAGCGAGCGCCATCGCGGCCAGCAGCGGCAGCGCACGTCGGACTGACGGAGGGCACTTCGCGGCGACGGAGCTCGCTGAGGTGGGGGCGACGAACTTCACCGGCGAACCGTGCCAGATCCGATTGAGTGGAACAAGCTTAAGCGCCGCGGACGGGTCTAGGGCAGCGCCGTCGAGAGCTTGAATATTCGCTCGCCCGACGCGGCCGATTCGCTCTCTAGGGTCACCGACCTGCCCGTGAACCCGCGGACGTCGTTGCCGAACATGCGCCCGACCTGGCTTGGGTCGAGGGGGGCCTCGACGACCTCGGTGACGAGGCGCTCGAAGCGGACGCTGTAGTGACCGCGCTGAGCGATAGCTGGTGCGCTACCGGCCGCATAGAAATATAGTTCGTAGACAAAGGGCTTCGCTGTGAGCGCGGCGCTGGACTCGGGCGGGGCTGCGGCGAGGAAGCGGAACGCCCGGACCTGGCCTGCATCCACGTTGACCCAGAGGCCGACGAGGTCCGCGTCTGTCGGCATCGCGTCGTCGGAATCGCAGCCCCCGACGGCGAGGAAGCTGGCCGCCACGATCAGCGCCACGAGACCACGAGAGAGACGCGCTGTTGAGCCGTTAGTCATTGTTTTCATGCGACGAGTTTGCACGTTTTCGCGCGAGCGCGCAAGGCGCGTGGCTAGTCGGTGCAGGGCAATCGAGTTCTAGGCCGGTCCGGTCAGAACCCCAAACAAGACCGGTGGCCTCCCGACGCCATCGGTGTGGGGCAGGCCCTTGGTCCGCGCGCATTCTGCGCGCATGACGGGCGCTCGAGGGGACCCCTGTTTTGGCGTGCATTGCGCGCTAAAAGCGCGCGGACCAAGGGCGACCACGTACTCCAAAGTCCGCCCCTTGGTCCGCGCGCGTTCTGAGGCTGTCGCATTGACGGGCTTTGGAGGGGTGCCATGACTAGGGCCGTCCCGATGCCAGTAGGCCCGTAGCGCGTTAAAAACGCGCGGACCAAGAGGGCGCTCCCGCGCTCGTTAGTCAATGCCTCCCCCCTATGGTCCGCGCGCTTTTAGCGCG
>Ga0105050_10008017_pt1 | contig 12335 bp, 11 predicted proteins | sample FRY01_FD_78088 | JGI IMG/M metagenome (GOLD analysis project Ga0105050, IMG submission 78088) | Freshwater microbial communities from Lake Fryxell liftoff mats and glacier meltwater in Antarctica - FRY-01 | ecosystem: Environmental > Aquatic > Freshwater > Ice > Glacier meltwater ... | reverse complement strand
GGTTTCGGTTTCAACTGCCATGCCATTAAAAGATGCTGAAATCACATTTCGAGCAAATCCTTCACTGATGCTTTTGGCTACTTCCATCGGCGTAATTCCTGCTATAAATTCTTTTACAGAACCGTCCGGTAACGTAATCTTTATCATTCCTTGTATTTTTAGCTTCCGAAACTTCGGAATGCAAATATAGAGGTTTACTAAATTAGTTACAAAAAATTGTCCACTATTAGAAAACTATTTATTTTTTTAGAAAAACAGCGAAATAAAATCGCACTGAAAATCACTTTTACGATTTGTATTAACCCTTAAACTAATCCTAATTTACATTGGGTTTTGCAGTTAAATTGTAACTTTGTTTAAAAATAAGTTATGAAAGTATTGATTACGGGTGCTACCGGTATGATTGGCAGTGAATTAGCAAACCTGTTAATACAACATGAAATGGAGATTCACTATTTAACCACATCCAAAAAAAAAATTCAAAATAAACCAAATTATACTGGCTTTTACTGGAATTTAGAGGATGGGTACATTGACCCAAATTGTTTACAAGGCGTCGAGGCAATTATTCATCTTGCTGGAGCAACGGTTTCTAAACGTTGGACTGATAAATACAAACAAGAAATTATTGAAAGTAGAATAATTTCTGCTTCGTTATTGTATACGTGTTTAAAAAACAATCCTAATAGTATAAAGCACCTCATTTCCGCATCAGCGATTGGAATTTATCCAGATAGTTTAACTAATTTATATACGGAGGATACGGCCGAAAGCGATAATGGATTTCTTGGAAATGTGGTCGTAAAGTGGGAGGAAAGTGTCGATGCTTTTAAAGTGTTGAACCTTAAAGTAAGCAAAATCAGAATTGGTTTGGTATTATCCAATAAAGGTGGAGCTTTAGCAGAAATGATTAAACCTATTAAAATGGGAATCGGTTCGCCGTTTGGTTCGGGTAAACAAATACAATCGTGGATTCATATCGATGATTTAGTCAATATTTTTCATTTTGTATTAAAAAATCAAAAAGAAGGAATATTTAACGCCGTTGCCCCTAATCCGGTAACGAATGAAGAATTAACAAAAGCCATAGCAACAACACTTGAAAAACCGTTGTTTATGCCAAATATTCCTCAAATTATGATGAAATTAATTTTAGGTGAAATGCACCAATTGCTGTTTTTGAGTCAAAACGTAAGTTCCAAAAAAATAGAACAAAACGGTTTTCAGTTTCGATATCGAGCAGTTACTGCAGCGTTAGATAATTTGTTAACCTAAAAAAAACTTCTCAAATGAGAAGTTTTTTCATTTAACGAGTGCTTAAACTTATTTTTTAGCCGTTAAGTTAACTTTTAATTCTATATCGTCATTAACGAATTTATCTTTCAAATTACCAAAAATTGATTTCGAGGCATAGTTTACACCCCATTTTGTTCTATTAATCACAAATGCTTCACTGCTTAAATTTAAGATATCTCCATCTACTGTTAAAAGTGCAGGAAAAGAAACTGGTTTTGAAATACCTTTAATCGTTAAATTTCCATTCATTTTTGTTTTTCCTTCTACCGTTTCAACACTTGTTAATTCAAATTTTGCCTCAGGAAAATTTTTGGTATTAAAAAAATGATCCGCATCTTCTTCTTTTTGTAAACCCTTTAAATGAGCTTCTAAATCTTCTTTCCCATCGCCAGGTTTTAAATCTAAAACAGTAATACTAGCCATGTCGATAATAAAATTACCACTTTCTACTTTTCCGTTATTCAAGAAAATTTCACCGCTAGCTAAAGCAATTGTGCCGTTGTGCTTTTCTGTAGGCTTAGAACCAACCCATTCAATAATTGATTTTTCAGTGTCTACCTTAAACGAATTCGAATCTTCTGACGCAACTGCAGCGTCAATTGGTTCTGTAATTTCTTTTGGTTCTTCCTTACAAGAGGCGAACGTAAATGCAGCCAATACAAAAAGACTTAAAAATGATTTTTTCATAATTGTTTATTTTTAGTTTGAACAAAAATAGAAAAGCCTTTGATTACAAAATCTTAAAGAAACATTAAAATTTAAAATAAGTTTAATGGTCGCACGAATAATTTCTGCTGACAATTTGACATTTTCAAACAATTGGCAGTACTTTTGCACTGCAAAAAAAGTAGTAATAAATGTTCAAAAAATTTTTTAAAAAGATGAATCAGGATAGTACAGAAAATAGCGACAAAGATGTTGTTGAAAATGAATTTAATAATTTAGAAGATAGCGATTCATCAACAATTGAAATAACGCAAGAAGAGCAATTACAAGAAGATTTGACGAAAGAGAAAGACAAATTTTTACGTCTTTTTGCTGAATTTGAAAATTTTAAAAAGCGTACTGCAAAGGAACGAATTGATTTATTTAAAACAGCTAATCAAGAAGTTTTAACGTCTATGCTCCCAGTTTTAGACGATTTTGATCGTGCCTTAGTACAAATTGCAAAATCAGACGATGAGGTGATGTTGAAAGGCGTAGAATTAATATTTGAAAAGCTAAATTCAACACTAGTTTCGAAAGGATTAGAGCAAGTTGAAATTAATATTGGCGATATTTTCAATGCGGATTATGCCGAAGCCATTACGCAAATTCCTGCACCAACGCCCGATTTGAAAGGTAAAATTGTTGATGTGGTGGAAAAAGGATATAAATTGGGTGATCGAATTATTCGCTTTCCAAAAGTTGTAATTGGTCAGTAGTGGCAAGTTTAAACTTGTCATTACAAATGTTTGATAATAGATAATTTATGAAAAAAGATTTTTACGAAATATTAGGCCTTTCTAAAAATGCTACGGCAGAAGAAATTAAGAAAGCCTATCGAAAAAAAGCAATTGAATTCCATCCAGATAAAAATCCCGGAAACAAGGATGCAGAAGAAAATTTCAAAAAAGCAGCTGAAGCTTATGAAGTTTTAAGCAATCCAAATAAAAAAGCAAAATATGATCAGTATGGTCATGCGGCTTTTGATGGAGCAAGCGGATATGGTGGAGGAGCTGGCGGCATGAATATGGATGACATTTTCAATCAGTTTGGCGATATTTTTGGAAGTGCTTTTGGTGGCGGTGGCGGATTTAGTGGTGGTTTTGGCGGTGGCGGTCAACGCAGAATGAAAGGAAGTAATTTACGAATTAAAGTTAAATTAACCTTAGAAGAAGTTGCCAATGGTGTCGAGAAAAAAGTTAAAGTAAAACGAAAAATTCAAGCTCCAGGAGTTTCCTATAGAACATGTGGAACGTGTAATGGTTCTGGTCAAGTTTTACGGGTAACTAATACGATTCTGGGTAGAATGCAAACCGCAACGACCTGTCCAACGTGTGGAGGAGCTGGTCAATCAATCAGTTCAAAACCAGCGAACGCTGATGCTCAGGGAATGATTTTAGAAGACGAAACCGTTTCAATAAAAATTCCAGCTGGCGTTGTCAACGATATGCAATTAAAAGTTTCTGGCAAAGGAAACGATGCTCCAGGAAACGGAATTCCGGGCGATTTAATTGTAGCAATTGAAGAAATTGAACATGAATTTTTAAAACGAGAAGGTGAAAACCTACATTACGATTTATATATCAGTGTTGCCGAAGCGGCTTTGGGAGTTTCCAAAGAAATCGAAGCTATCGGCGGGAAAGTCAGAATTAAATTAGAAGACGGAATTCAATCGGGGAAGATTCTTCGTTTAAAAGGAAAAGGAATTCCGAGCATAAATTCTTATGGAAATGGCGATTTGCTAGTGCATATTAATGTGTGGACTCCTAAAACATTGAACAAGGAACAACGTGAATTTTTTGAGAATATGCTAAATGATGAAAACTTTATGCCGCAACCTGAAAAATCGGATAAATCTTTTTTTGAAAAAGTTAAAGATATGTTTTCATAATATAGAAATAATAAGTACATTTGAACTTTACTAGGAAACTAGTAGATTCTTTTTCATAGCAATTTTTCCCATCCTTGTGCAAATAAGGGTGGGTTTTTTTTGTAACAAATTCGCAGAAAACCGACATATTCCTTATATTTACCGAAACGCATTATTAGGTATGAACAACATCTTGGAAGTTCGCGACGTAGTCAAACAGTATGGCGACTATACCGCTTTAAATCATGTTTCTTTATCGATTCCAAAAGGCAGTATTTATGGTTTATTAGGGCCAAATGGAGCTGGAAAAACATCATTAATTCGAATCATTAATCAAATTACAATGCCCGATAGTGGCGAGGTTTGGTTAGACAATGAAAAGTTGCAACCCAAACACATTCAGCATATTGGCTATTTGCCCGAAGAACGCGGACTTTATAAATCCATGAAAGTAGGTGAGCAATGTTTGTATTTAGCTCAGCTTAAAGGACTTTCTAAAGCAGATGCTAAAAAACAATTAATGTATTGGTTTGATAAATTCGAAATCCAAGGTTGGTGGAACAAAAAAATTGAAGAACTTTCCAAAGGAATGGCTCAAAAAGTTCAATTTATTGTCACGGTTATGCATAAACCAAAATTGTTGATTTTTGACGAACCTTTTTCTGGTTTCGACCCTGTAAATGCTAATTTGATTAAAGATGAAATTTTAGATCTAAAAAAACAAGGTGCAACCATCATTTTTTCGACGCATCGAATGGAAAGTGTCGAGGAATTATGTGATGATATCGCCTTAATTCACAAAGCCAATAAATTAATCGAAGGAAAATTAATCGATGTTAAAAAAGCCAATCGCACTAATAGTTTTGAAGTTGGAATTCAAACCAATGATGTAGAAGGGTTGATGTATCAATTAACACAAAATTTTTCGGTGCAACAAGCCAATTTCAAATCACTCAATGACGAATTGAAATTAGAAATTGCACTTGGAACTAGTTCTTCAAACGCACTTTTAGCGATTTTGACCCAAAATGGAAATTTAACCCATTTTGTGGAAAAAATTCCAACAGCAAATGATATTTTTATTAAAACGGTAAGCGAATCAAAATGAGTGTATTAAAATTAATTATTCAGCGGGAATTCATCGCAAAAGTTCGAAACAAATCGTTTATCGTGATGACGTTTTTGAGTCCGCTTTTATTTGTTGGAATTGCGGTTTTTGTTGGCTTTTTAGCGTCTATGAAGTCAGATGTAAAACGAATTGCCATTCACGATGAAGATGGTTCTTTTGTAAATGAATTTAAAAATAATGACGAAATTAAATACGTTGATTTGTCTGCCATATCAATGGCGTATTTAAAAGATAGCCTCGTTTCAGAACGGTATGAAGGATTGATTTATATTCCAAAATCAGATAGTTTAGTAAATTTACAAAAAGCGGTTCAATACATTTCAAATGATAGTCCATCAATGGATTATCTGATGGATATTGAAGCAATAATTGCAAAAAAAATCACACAAGAAAATTACCAAATAGCAGGTTTAGATACCTTGCAAATCAATGCCGCAAAAGCCGATGTTGATATAATATTAAAGAAAACCTCTGGTGAGGATACTGTCAAAGGATTAAATGAAATTAAACTCTTTTTAGGCGGAGCATTTGGCTATTTAATCATGATGTTTATTATTATTTATGGCAATTTTGTAATGAGAAGTGTCATTGAAGAAAAAACTAATCGAATTATTGAAATTATTATTTCGTCGGTCAAACCATTTCAATTAATGATGGGAAAAATCATCGGAAATTCCTTCGCCGGAATTCTACAATTTGCGATTTGGACTATTCTAGGGTTGGTGTTATTTTTCATTGCTACTTCCTTTTTAGGACTTCAAATGGGAGCATCAACTGCGATGACTTCAGAAAATCTAAATGCGGTTAATCCAAGTAGTTTTGCGGAAAAAATTCCACTTTATATCGAAGAATTTAAGCAACTTCCGTTGGGAACTTTATTGGTTTCATTCGTGATTTATTTTATTGGTGGATTTTTTCTTTACAGTTCATTTTACGCTGCAATTGGTGCAGCAGTCGATAACGAAACCGATTCACAACAATTTTTATTGCCGATTATCTTGCCTTTAGTTTTAGGCGTTTACATCGGATTTTTTACGGTGCTAAATGATCCGCATGGAACTGTAGCAACCGTGTTTTCAATTATTCCGTTAACGTCGCCCATCGTTATGTTAATGCGAATTCCGTTTGGCGTTCCGTGGTGGCAACTCGTTTTGTCGATGGTTGTGTTGTATGCAACATTTTTTGCGGTGGTATGGTTTGCGGCCAAAATTTACCGTGTCGGAATTTTAATGTATGGCAAAAAACCAACATGGAAAGAATTGTATCGATGGTTAAAATAATTGAAATTCTTGTTAAAAGTAACCTATAAATAAAGTAAGAATAGTAACTTAGTTTTCTAAAACCTATAAAAGTAAGATGCCAAGAATATTGATAATTGAAGATGAAGCTGCTATCCGTCGAGTTTTGACCAAAATTCTTTCGGAAGAAAACGATTCCTATGTTGTGGAAGATGTGGAAAATGGAATGCAAGGATTAGAAAAAATTAAAAATGAGGACTATGATTTGGTGCTTTGCGATATTAAAATGCCCAAAATGGACGGGGTAGAAGTGTTAGAAGCGGTCAAAAAAATAAAACCAGAAATTCCGATGGTGATGATTTCTGGACATGGTGATATTGAAACAGCTGTGAACACCATGCGACTTGGAGCTTTTGATTATATTTCGAAACCACCAGATTTAAATCGATTACTTAATACCGTTCGCAATGCACTTGACCGAAAAAAATTAGTAGTAGAAAATAAAATACTGAAGAAAAAAGTCAGTAAAAACTATGAAATGATTGGCGACTCGGAGGGAATAAATCAAATCAGAATCATGATTGATAAAGTCGCTCCAACCGATGCTCGAGTGCTTATTACGGGTCCAAACGGAACTGGTAAAGAGCTTGTTGCTCATCAATTACATGAAAAAAGTGAGCGATATTCATTTCCAATTATAGAAGTGAATTGTGCTGCTATTCCATCTGAATTAATTGAAAGCGAGTTGTTTGGACATGTAAAAGGAGCGTTTACATCGGCTGTAAAAGACCGTGCTGGAAAATTTGAAGCGGCAGATGGTGGAACATTATTTTTAGATGAAATTGGGGACATGAGTTTATCCGCGCAAGCGAAAGTATTACGAGCTTTACAAGAAAATTTAATTCAACGCGTAGGAGCGGATAAAGATATCAAAGTGAATGTTCGTGTTATTGCGGCTACCAATAAAGATTTACAAAAGGAAATTTCCGAAGGACGTTTCCGTGAAGATTTGTACCATCGTTTAGCGGTGATTTTAATAAAAGTTCCGTCTTTAAATGATAGACGCGCCGATATTCCTGTTTTAATAGAACATTTTGTTAAGAAAATTACTGATGAACAAGGAACAAGTGTAAAACTGTTTTCAAAATCGGCTATTGAATTGTTACAAGCGTATGATTGGACCGGAAATATTCGCGAACTTCGCAACGTGATTGAACGATTAATCATTTTAGGTGGAGCAGAAGTGAGTGAAAGTGATGTAAAACTTTTTGCGTCCAAATAAATGCCAATAAGTAAAATTTTACCATGCAATTAAAAAAAATAAATGCCGCCCTTCAAAAAGCGTTAATCGAAAACGGATTGACAGAAGCAAATAATTTACAACAAAATACATTTTCATCGTTAAAGAGTGGGGCAGATGCGGTGATTCAATCGCCACCTAAAACAGGAAAAACAACGACAATTGTTCTAAATGTCATTCAGCGACTTCAAAAAGCGGAAGGCGAAAGTACGCGGGCATTAATTGTGGTTGAGACTAGAGATAAAGTAGTTGAAATGGTTGATTTATTTCAGAAATTCGGAAATTACCTCGACTTGAGAGTAATTGGCGTTCATGAAAAAGGCGATATTGATTATGATAAAAATCAAATTTCGCTGGGAATGGATGTGCTAATTGGAACACCAACTAAAATCAATGAAATGTTTGCCTCAGCCGGATTTAATATGAACACCATTAAACTATTTGTGGTGGATGATACTGAGGTGTTATTCCGGAATCGGATGGATGCTATTATTCATCGCCTATCGTTGAGTGTCGAAAAAACGCAACGGGTTTTCTTTTGTTCAACAATTACGGAACGCGTAGAAGTTTTAGCAGACAAAATTATGATTGAACCGCTTTTCTTTGAAGAAGAGTAAAAAAATAACAATTAAATAACAAGACGATGGGTATGATGAAAGTGTTTTCTGGAAGTGATATTTTAGCTTCTTCTTTAAAAGAAAAAATAGAGGAAATTGGTATAGAAGTCTTAAAAAAAGACAATATTCAATCGGCACGACTTGGTGGTTTTGGCAATTTAGATTTGGCGGTAGAATTATTTATTGATGAACGTTATTTTGGTAAAGTGAATGAAGTGATTGAAAATTTTAGGCTGAGTATTTGATTGTATTAATTTCTGAAAACCTTCAAAAAATAAGCTAAAAACGAAATAAATACCCCAAAAACACCGATAAATCCAAAGGAATACCGCAAGCTGGTGAGTTCTGCAATATGGCCTATTATTGGAGGTCCCATTAAAAATCCTAGAAAACTGATTCCGGTTACAATTGTTAACGCTTCGCCAGTGGGAATAGTCGTTATTCTTCCCACGGTGCTGTAAATAATCGGAATCACATTAGAAACGCCAAATCCAACCATCATAAATGCGATGGTACACAGAATTAAATAAGGAAAAATAACGGCAGTGTAAAGGCCCAAAGAGATGGTTATGCCACTAATCAGAAGTATTTTTTTTGCACCAAATTTCCGTACTAAAATGTCACTTAAAAATCGTCCGCTGGCCATCGAAATCATAAACGAGGTGTATCCTAAAATGACTAATGCTCCGGGTGCTTTTACAATGTCTTTAAAATAGACGCCACTCCAATCAAACATAATTCCTTCACTTGCCATGCAACAAAAACCCATCACACCTAACCAAATCAAGGATTTTTCGGGCATTTTGAAACGTGTTTTTTTTACTTCTTTTTCTACTTTTATAACCGATTTTACTTTTGCCAAAAAACGATAATTAATCAAAATAATAATCCCTACACTAGCAAAAACAATCATAAAATGTTGATAGGGAGTAAGATTGAATTTTACCATTACTAAAGCTACTAATGCTCCGCAGAATCCAGCTAAACTCCAAGAACCATGAAAAGAACCCATGATGGGTTTTTTAAAGATTTGTTCGGTATAAACGCCTTGCGTATTGATTGCTATATTACTAAAATTGGCACAGATTCCAAAAAGATAAAGCGTGAGTGCTAACTGCCAAGGTTTTTCAGCTAATCCAATAAAAGTTAGACAAAAAGCATAGAAAGGCATGGCAAAAATCAATACTTTTCTGCTGCTAAAACGCGTAACGATTTTTCCAGAAAAAGGCATTGCAGTAAGTTGTCCTAATGGAAGTGCAAACAGAATGCTTCCTAATTCTCCTTCGCTTAAGTTTAAAAAAGACTTAATATCTGGAATTCTACTTGCCCATGTAGCAAAACAAAAACCCATCCCGAAGTAGAATAAAGACATCGCCAAACGCATCCGATTCAAATAAGATTGTTTCGCTTTTTGATAGCTCTTTTTGAACTTCTGATTTGGAATAATTCTTTTTAGGAAGCTATAATCGAGTAGTGGCATTGGTTTTTGAAGCTGATTTGAGCGTGCAAAGGTAAATAAAATTAAAATTTCACTGGTCTTTAACTTACATTTTGTTATTTTCAAACTTTAAGATTCTACATTTAGAGTATCTTTGCCACTTTAAATTCGAAATTACGACCAATCATGATTACAGTCAATGATATTTCCGTTCATTTTGGCGGAACTACTTTATTTAGCGATGTTTCTTTTGCGATAAATGAAAATGATAAAATTGCCCTCATGGGTAAAAATGGAGCTGGAAAATCAACACTGCTAAAAATTATTGCAGGAGCAAGCAAGCCTTCTTCTGGAAATATTTCGGCACCAAGAGAAGCCGTGATTGCATATTTACCACAGCATTTATTAACCAAAGACGACGCCACAGTAATGGAAGAAGCTTCCAAGGCTTTTGCAGAAATTTTTGATATGAAAGCCGAAATCGATTCGCTTAATGAACAATTAACTACGCGAACGGATTATGAAAGTGATGCATACATGAAATTAATTGAGCGGGTTTCGGAAGTGAGCGAAAAATTTTATTCGATAGAAGAAGTAAATTATGAAGCAGAAGTCGAAAAAGTATTAAAAGGCTTAGGGTTTGAACGCAAAGATTTTAATCGGTCAACTTCTGAATTTTCAGGCGGATGGCGAATGCGAATTGAACTAGCAAAAATCTTGTTGCAAAAGCCTGATTTAATTTTATTGGATGAGCCAACCAATCACATGGATATTGAAAGTATTCAATGGTTAGAGGAGTTTTTAATTAATTCGGCAAAAGCGGTAATTGTGATTTCTCACGATAGGGCTTTTGTAGATACAATTACCAATCGCACCATTGAAGTGACGATGGGAAGAATCTATGATTACAAAGCGAAATACTCTCATTATTTAGAACTTCGAAAAGACCGACGCGTTCATCAGCAAAAAGCGTATGAAGAGCAACAAAAAATGATTGCCGAAAATCAAGAATTTATTGATCGTTTTAGAGGAACATTTTCTAAAACTTTATCGGTGCAATCGCGAGTAAAAATGTTGGAAAAAATTGTGCCGATTGAAGTGGATGAAATTGATAATTCGGCCTTAAAATTAAAATTTCCAGCTTCAGTTCGTTCAGGACAATATCCGGTTGTGGTGAAAGATTTGCATAAAAGTTATGGTGATCATGTTATTTTTAAAGATGCCAATATTGTCATAGAACGCGGACAAAAGATTGCTCTAGTTGGTAAAAATGGTGAAGGAAAATCGACAATGATTAAAGCCATTATGAAAGAAATTGAAATTAATAGTGGTAGTGTTGATATTGGACATAATGCTCAGATTGGGTATTTTGCTCAAAATCAAGCTTCGTTGCTAGATGAGAGCATGACTATTTTTGAAACAATTGATTCGATTGCGGTTGGCGATGTTCGAACGCAAATTAAAAATATTTTAGGAGCGTTTATGTTTCAAGGTGATGACATTACTAAAAAAGTAAAAGTACTTTCGGGTGGTGAAAAAACGCGATTAGCCATGATTAAGTTATTACTTGAACCAGTAAACTTATTGATTTTGGATGAGCCTTCGAATCATTTAGACATGAAAACAAAAGACATCATTAAAGATGCACTTCGCGATTTTGATGGTACGTTGATTTTGGTTTCACATGATCGCGATTTCTTAGATGGTTTAGCTACTAAAGTATTCGAATTTGGAAACAAACGTGTAAAAGAACATTTTGAAGATATTAAAGGATTTTTAGCGTTAAAGAAAATGGAAAATTTACGAGAAATCGAGAAGTAAAAAAAACTCGATTTTCTTATAAATAAAATATCCCGCTAGATTGACTAACGGGATATTTTTTTTTGCTATTTACTAAGCTTATAAAGCAGTAATAATAAATTGACTTCTTCTGTTTAATTGGTGCTCCGCTTCAGAACATTCGACACCGTCAGCACATTTGTTTACCAATTGTGTTTCTCCGTATCCTTTAGCAGTTAAGCGGGCAGGAGCAATACCGTTTTTAATTAACCAATTTCTTGTTGATTTAGCTCGTCTATCAGATAATACTTCATTATATTTATTTGTTTGACGACTATCTGTATGCGAACGAATATCGATTGTCATCGTTGGGTATTCATTCAATACATCTAAGATTTTAGCGATATCGATAGCAGCATCTGGTCGGATATTCCATTTATCTAAATCAAAATAGATTAAATTTATTCCGAAAACATCGGCTAAATCGCCACCAACTGGAATTGCTTTTATCACCGTTTCTAGTTCAATTGGCAATTCGGTTATACCCGTTTCTTTAGCTATAATTACAGGAACTTCTTTAGTTGTGTATAATTCCTTTTCGGCTCTTACATAGTATTTTTTCTCACAATCAACAACGCCAAAATCATAACGACCGTCAACGCCAGAAATAGTTTCTTTCAATTTGGTGAATTTTTCATCAAACAATGTCAGTTTTGTTCCTGGAAGGATTAATCCCGTTTCTTTATCTGTTACAATACCAACTAAAGCTTGCTCGCAATCCCAATCGATTTCACGTGTTTCTAAAAATCTGTAAATATCATCGTTACCAACACCTGGACGATTGGATGTTAAATACCCTCGTTTTGTTGCTTTATTAATAATCAACGCAAAATCATCATATTGACTATTTGCTGATTCTCCAATATTATGAACTTGTTTGAAAGCACCGTCTTTTTCAAGTTT
>Ga0105050_10008016_pt1 | contig 12338 bp, 11 predicted proteins | sample FRY01_FD_78088 | JGI IMG/M metagenome (GOLD analysis project Ga0105050, IMG submission 78088) | Freshwater microbial communities from Lake Fryxell liftoff mats and glacier meltwater in Antarctica - FRY-01 | ecosystem: Environmental > Aquatic > Freshwater > Ice > Glacier meltwater ... | reverse complement strand
GATCCAAACGTATTTTCAACAGCGCGCAATTTTGAAAAATCACGAACGCGTACTTTTTTAGAAAAAACACGTTTTTTTTCCACATCGAATGCAACGATTTTAACTGTAACAGTTGGTCTAACATTTGAAACGGTAGTGCCTAAAAAAGTTGTACCAACTCCTCGCCTAGCATTGTAATTTACTCTAATCCTTACGTAATAGTCTTTTTCTTCTGCTAAAATTGCTTTTTTTAATCGGTTTCGTGGCATTCCCTTCAAGCTAGTTGCTGAACCAAAAGTTTTAATATCTTCTCCTTTTCGGTTCTTTTTATAAAAGATTTGGGTGGTTGCAGATAACTGTTTTGAAACTGTATTTGAAATAACTTCTTGAATGGAATCAATTAGATTTCTCGGAAACGTTTGCGAAAGATTAAACCGATCTGGAGAACTTTCTCCCGCAACTTTAACTCTAACTTCATTGATTAAATCTTGATCGATATTAAATTTGATTTTGTAAATACCTGCCGTATTTTGTGCGATTAAACAAGTAGAAATAAAAAACAAGAAGAAAAACAGATTGAATGCACTTTTCATGAGTCAGTGATTTAAGTTGCTAAATTAAGATAAAAGCAATCAAAGGCAACATCCATTTCAAAATGCAGGGAAAAACAAGTGGTTTTTAATAAAATTCAAGAAGGAATTTCACCCAATCTTAGTAACGCAAAGTTTAAGCCTTTTTGACAAATTCTGACTTTAACACCATAGCGCCGAATCCATCAATCTTACAATCTATGTTATGATCTCCGAAAGCTAAACGGATATTTTTTACTTTCGTTCCAGTTTTAATAACCGGTTTCGGAGCACCTTTAACTGGTAAATCTTTGATTACAACCACGGAATCTCCATTGTTTAAAACGACTCCATTAGAATCTAAAACGATAATACGGTCAAAATCCACTGGCGCTTCAAGTATCCAAACAAATGAACATTCAGGACACGTATATTCTTTGTCTCCAGTTTCATAACCATAAGGCGATTGGCAAGAAGGACACTCTTTTAATTCTTCTGACATTTAATCTACTATTTAATTTTAGCAAAACTACTATTTATAAACAAAACTTATCAAAATCATTTAACTTGATTATTATAAAAAATCTTTATTTCAATCGGTTAGCGGTCATTTCGCACATAACTTTTTCTATGATTCTAACTTTGCCCCATGTTGGAACTATGCTCAACTAATACACTAAAAACTGAGTCCAAAATCAGAGTTAAAAGGTTGTTTTGAGGATTAATAATTATAAAATATGAAATTGGGTTTCGTTATTGGTTTATCAAAAACGGTCCTGCACGAAACTTATGTGCCCAATAAAAGAATTCCAAGAAATATCGTCATCACTACTTTGAATACTTGTTTATAAAGAACCCATGTTGATATTATCTAAAGTAGCAACAATTTGACTAACAATCCGATCTATTATTATAAATAAGAATTCATCAATTGTGAGCCAAAAACACTTAATATTATAACAGCTCCCAGCTATAACAGAGGTAAAAACACTGTTTATTTTAAGCTAGATTTGTAAGCGAATAGAAGTATATAAACACGTTGGATTTTTATCAACCGTAAAAAGAACTGTAAATTTTCTAACAATTTCTTCTAATTATACTGGTATATCACCTTGATTATTAAATGCTTGAAAATGGAATTTATTAGTTTTGGCATATCTTCCTTTTTGGTAATAATTATAAGGATATTGGAAATCAAGCTCCTTTCCAAAACATGGTTAACTTTTGACTGAAAAAAAAATACTAAAGTTTTCATTTCTCAATTAGATAATCTTCAAAGTCCTGCTTTACTTCCTTTTCTTTCTTAAAAATGAGAAAAAATGAAAATGCAAACACGAATAACCAATTAGTTTATTTAAATTTAGGTTCTTGGTTTCATTTTTTTGCAATGGTATTCTTCCACGTTTACTTAATCCAAAAAAAACGAACAGAATTATTAAAAATACGTTATAAAAGTTATGAGAAAAAACGAGGACTTAAAACAATTTCGACCTTCTATCCATGTTGAAAAACAAGAAAGCAACGAGTTAGAATTATTTCAAAATCAGGTGCTGAGACCAATTTTAAAATACCAGCATGATTTATTGGTTATTGAAATACAAACGAATCCGATTGTGCAAAAACTATTAGGTAAGGAAATTTCGGACGAAAGAAAACGTAATCAATTGAAAGTTTTTTTCTCTAAGTCCGAAATCAAATTTCAATTATTAGGGCAAATTTCTGGAATGTTAACTAATCAAGAATTTCAATTTTACAAGTCTCAAAAAAAAGATATCGACAAACGAATTTTCGCAATGCTGTTGGATCGTATTTTATCGATTGAATTAATCAATTTTTAAATTTATCTAAAAAAATAGTTGTTCTATAAAATCTAAAGAAGGTAGTAGGGATTGGCATTTCCTCGAAATTAGAAACAATAAAAAAATGATCTTGTTTTTAGCGTCATGTCCTACATTTTCACAAAACCTTGATTTTTAAATCAGAAATTAATGAAGAAAACACTAGTTTTTTTTTAATTTTTAAAAGTCCGAAAAAAATTATTAAAAAATAGTCGCTGTTTTTTAATCCAAATAAAGCAATTATGATTGAATTACTCGATGAAAAATACTACGCAGAACCTTTAAGTGACAAAGAAGTTTTTACTAAAATTTGGCGAAATCCAAGAAAAGTATTTGAGTTTATTCATCAAACAAGTTATGAGAAATACATGATTCCACTTATGATTCTCAGTGGGATTGCTAAGAATTTAGACAAAGTAAATAATGAATCAAGATTTTTAATACTAGTGATTATAATTGCGGGGGGTGGTTTGGTTGGTTGGTTAGGGTTTTATTTTTACAGCGCATTTATTAGTTTGACAGGCTATTTATTGAAAGGAAAAGCTAGTGCTCGGGAAATAGTGCGAGTTTTAGCTTACAGTTCAATCCCAACAATGATAACAATTGTCACTATACTTATTCAAATACTATTTTTTAGAAATTTTAATTTCAGTACAGAAAACTTATTTGGAATTAACTCAGATTTTACAATTAATATTCCTACTTTATTTTTACAATTAGTAAACTTAACATTGGGGATTTGGTCAATTGTTTTGAGTGTTGTAGGAATTTCCGTTGTTCAAGATTTTTCACCTGGAAAAGCAATTCTTAATCTGATACTACCAATTTTGATTTTAGCAGTAATATTCGCTCCGTTTGTTTTTCTTATTGTTTAATCATGTTCTTGACAAATTTAATCAACCTAAATCAGAAAAAAAGAGCTCTGAGATTGTGTATTTGACTTATAGGAATTTTAATTAATATTGATTTTTTTACGTTTTACTCGTAAGGTAAAATATGGAGCGAACTAAATCTATTAATTTCATAATTAGCATATATTTTTTTATTTTATAACGTATCAATTTTTCAAAAGGAAGTTGAATTTTATAGATGATTTCATTGATTGTAGACGTAAACTTTAATTTACGTTTTATTTAAACCTAACAATTCATCAGGGAAATTTACCAAATACAATTTTTTAGTTGCCCTAGTCACAGCTGTATAAAGCCAACGTAAATAACCATTATTTTTCATTTCATCTGGAATAAAACCATAATCGATAAAAACGTGTTCCCACTGTCCACCTTGGGATTTGTGCACGGTAATTGCGTTTGCGTATTTTACTTGTAATGCATTAAAATAGGGACTTTTCAAAATTTGCTGATAGCGTTTACTTTTATTGCGCTCATGCAAAAAATCCTTTTCAATCTCGAAAAACAACTCTCTTAAACGTGTTCTTGGAACATTCGGCGACTCAGAAATTAAAGCTTCCAACAGAATAATTACGTCATATTCATTTTCATCACTTGAATCCAAAAACTGAATCTGGACATGCGCAAATTCAAAACCATATTGATTTTCTTGTCGCATAAATTTAGTAATCGTAAAAATTTCCCCATTTGCGATAAATCCAATTTCACTTAAAGGGTTCAACCAAAAATAATTATTTTTGACCACCATCATTCGATCGCCACGTTCTAAAATCTCTTCTCTGTAAAGTAAGCTCGCTCGAATTTCCTGATTCCATTTATTCGCTCTTTTATTAGACATTGTCAGAAGAATACTTTGCTCTTGCCCTACTTTATTGTAAGACTCTTCCAAAACTTCTTTTACTTCCAACCCAGTTAGTGAAATCACTTCTTTTCCATCAATTTTACAAAAAAGAGGCGTTTGGTATTCTTCAATAGTTCTTAAAAAGGTAGCATTTTCCAAAATCGCAGAAAATTCATCCGTTCGAACTACTTTTTCCAAAATCGAAAGATGAATAAAAAGCGAAGGGAAATTTGTTTTCCAAAAGTCGGCGGAAAAAACTGGAGATTGTTCTTGTCCAACAGGTGGAAGCTGCCCATTATCACCCATAAAAACTAATTTACAATTTTCACCATCTTGCACATAAGCAATCAAATCTTCCAACAAGTTAGAACCCTCACTCGAATCAAATCCAGCAATCATAGAACATTCATCAACGAAAAAAAGAGTGTTTTTGTACAGGTTTTTTGCTTTCGTCGGTTTATTTCCTACTAATTCATTTCCAGAGAAATAGATTTGTTTGTGGATGGTAAATCCAGGCTCGTTAGCAAAAGATGAAAAAACTTTAGCGGCACGACCTGTTGGCGCTAATAAGCGAGATTTAATCTTAAAGAATTTGAGCGACTTTATTAATTCAGCAACTAAAGAAGATTTTCCCGTTCCAGCATAACCTGACAAAATAAATAGAGATTGTTGGTCGGAATCACTTAAAAATATTACAAAATTATTAAGTGCAACCGTTTGATCTAAAGTTAATGAATGATTGAAATTAGCTTCTAGATGCTTCTTAAAATCTACTAAATTGAAATTCAACATAAAATTTAATGTTTATTTTTTTGTCAGAAAGCATCTGTAAAGGTAAATATTGTAGATTTGTAACTATTAAAAATTTATTTAAGGTATGCTAAATATTTCAGTTATTCTAAAAAGATACTCAGTTCCAGCTATTTTCTTAGTTCTTGGAGTTTTATTATTAACAGTCGGATTCAAAGAAAACCAAACAATGGAATTCAAACTTTCAGGAGTTTTAATTTTAATCGGTGCGATTATTTCCATTTTAAGTTCTTCAGGACTGATAAATGTGCTCGCTGCTAAAATTATTGGTGGTTTTTCCTTGGTCTTTTCAATCGGATTATTGTACTATTCTTACCAAACTGTTGATAACACTATAAAATACCAAGAAAATTATAAAGCGTGTAAAGCCCTTGCACAAAAAAATCTTACAGATATTAGAACAGCACAAAAAGCTTATCTCGAAAGTTTTGGTACTTATGCCGGAAATTGGGAAGAATTAATTAATTACATAAATAGCGGAACCGTCAATTCTGTAGTTGCAGAAGGAGACAAGCCTTCAAGAAGAATAACCGAAGCTGAAAGAAATTTCTTATACAAAGATGCACGTGCTATTGATAATAACATGACAGATATTGAAGCTTACAAATTATCAATATCAAAAAAATGCCCTGAAGATTTAAAAGGATTCAAAAGAGATACTGTTAAAGTTTCATTCCTTAAAACTACTTTCACTGAAAATATCAGTTACATGAAAGAAAGAAGAGAAAATGGTTATGGGAAATTCGTGGCAGAAGAATTAAAATTCATTCCTTTTACGAAGAAAAAAATGGAATGGAAAATCGAAACTGACAAAATTGTAGTTGGTGTTGATTCTGTTTCCACACTTAGAATAGAAGGTGTTATTCCATTTACTAAAATCGCTGGAAGCAAGAAAAAAGAAAATATGTACATTGGTAAATTGGAATTAAACGACCTTTCAGGTTCTTGGGAGGAAGAATAATTAATTCAATGACTAATTTTTTTGATTTTCATAAAAATAAATTAGTAGTTTATTTTGACAACGCTGAATTTAAAGAAACTAAATTCACCTTTTCTAATTCGTTTTTTAAAGATGACGTTGTAAATTTCATAAAAGAAAATTCAGTTTCTGGCAATCCTTCTACAGTTTATTGGGAAACGTCTATTTTTACATTAATTCCTCAGAGTGTTTTTCATTCCAAACATATTGACACTTACCTCCAATTAAATTTTGGTGAAAACAGTCAGGAGAATGAATTTCATTTTGATGTTTTGCATTCTCACCAAGCAGTAATTGTTTATTCTATTCCAAAGTGGATTAAGGAATTAAAAGAAAAATACTACCCAATTATTCCCTTAAAACATCATGCTGGTCAATTACTCGCTCGCTCTAGAGGAGAAATGGGTGATTATATTGCATTAGTGGTTTATGAAGAACATTTCTTGATAACTATTCTCAAAAATGGTAAACTTCAAATCTCCATAAGTATTGAGTATCAGAATGATGTTGATATTCTGTATTTCTTGATTTTACATCAACAGAAACTCAGCTTAAGCCCTACCTGTAAAATGACTATTTTTAATTTTGAAGCGTCATTTCCAATTAATCAAATCCAAGAATCATTAGCAAATTTCAAAGAATTTGAAAACTATCAAATCGATTGGAAAGACAAAAATGATTTTTATAAATCCATATTGTGCGTATAATCAGAGGTCATCTTAAAGGTAAACGTTTCGCAACGCCACCAAATTTCCCATCGCGACCGACAACAGATTTCGCAAAAGAAGGGTTGTTCAACGTTTTGGAAAACGAGCTCGAATTTGACGAATTGAAAGTGTTAGATTTATGTGCTGGAACAGGAAATATTTCATTTGAATTTGTGTCTCGAGGTGCCAATCACGTTTTATCTATTGACAGTAATCCGAGATGTATACAATACTTGAAATCGAATGTAGCTCTGCTTGAAATCAAAGAAAAAATGCAAGTCTATAAATCAGATTGTGTTATCTACTGTAAAAATTCAAAAGAAAATTTCGATGTGATTTTTGCAGACCCACCTTTCAATTTGACATTCCATGAAGAATTAGTTACCATGATTTTTGAGAAAAAATTACTCAATACTGATGGATTATTGGTAATAGAACACGGACGACAAACGAATTTGGAAAATCACCCTAACTTTGAAAAAAGTCGTACTTTTGGAAATGTTCATTTTAGTTTTTTTGTAAATATTGACTAATGAAAAAAGGCTTATTTCCTGGTTCATTTGATCCTTTCACAAAAGGTCACGAGGCTGTTGTTTTAAAATCAATTGACCTTTTCGATGAAGTGGTTATTGGAATTGGAATCAATAGCAAAAAAACCTATTTATTTTCAATTGAAAAACGCATTAAACACATCGGCAAACTCTTCGAGGATCATCCGAAAGTTAGTATTCAAACATACCAAAAATTAACCGTTGACTTTTGCAAAGAAATTGCAGCAACACATATCATTCGAGGCTTGCGGGACTCGAAAGATTTTGAATACGAGAAATCAATCGCGCACATGAACAATGCAATTTCTGGTATTGAAACTGTTTTTTTTCTAACTGATCAAGAACATAGTGCTATTAGTTCTTCTATTATTCGAGAAATGTACACTAACCACGCAAACATAAGTCCGTTTGTAACTTCTCCAGAATTACTCGTTTGATTTTGGCATTGTTTATGACAAATTGATTTTTATGTTTTCTAAAAAAATAGTTCCCATTTTATTCCTTTTAGCGGCATTTTCGACTTTAAGTCAAAATGTTTCAATAAATGGAATTACCTATGTTCCGAAGAAAAGTAAAGAGATACGGATTTACGAAGTCGCTGATTTCTTGACGAACACGGAAAAAGAAATTGGACGCACAAAAATTGACAGTTTAGGTCGGTTTTCATTTACTATTCAAACGCCAGAAATAAAAAAAATCTTTTTGCGATTTGATGATAAATACAGTTGGATGTATATCCAGCCCTATTCAAATTACTACATTGACTTGCCAAAAGAAGATGATAATCGCTCGAATTTCAACAAAGACAATGAAATTGAAATGATTTTTTATAGAATGGATACAACTGACATTAACTATAAAATTCTTGGTTTTGAGGCGTGGTTAGACGAAACTATTTCTGAGATTTATCAATTGAAGGAAATAAAACCTGGTGAATTTGTTAAAAAAATCAGCGATTTTAAAAAAGAGGTCGCAAGTGTTTACAGTAAAGACACATCTGAATATTTCATCGACTACCTAAAATATACGATTGGAATAACCGTTGACAATTTCCAATACGTTGGCTCAATGTCCTACGATGAAAAATATAACTTCTACTTTTCCAATTCTGCTTTTCTTGTCAACCATGACAAATACATGGAATACTTTCAACTTTTCTATGAAAAATATTATTATCGTACAGACAAAGAAATTCGCCAGAAAATTTATAATGCTGTTATTCGCAGTGATTTCAAATTGTACTTAGATGCAATTAATGAGGATAAATACTTAAAAAACAACGAATTAAGAGATTTAATTGCTCTATTAATGATTAAAGAAGAAATTGGTTCTAAAGAATTACCAAAATCTAACTTAATTGCCATTTTAAGAAAATTGGAGGAAGTTTTTACTAATCCTGATTTGAAAGAAATTGCAAATAATCTCTTAGACAAGTTTGAAGAATTAAATTTTGGAATGAAAATTCCCAACTATAAATTATCGGAGGATATTCAATTAAGTAACTATTTTTCAAAATCTTTATACTTACATTTTTATGATCCTTCCAACCAAAAGTGTATTTCAGAAGTTAGCGCAATTCGTAAATTGAATGAGAAATATGGAAATTATATCGAAATTATAACAATTTATTCGCAGCCAATTACTCCGTTAACCTCAACAGAACAACGTAATTTAGATGCATTAACTACCAAAAAATTCGCTTTGGATGAAAATCACCCAATTTGGAATGATTTAAAAATCAATAACTACCCTTATTATGTTTTGATTGATGACCAACAAACGATTAGGAACTTACCTGCTCTTGCGCCTTCACCAAATGGTTTGTACGAAACGATAGAAAAAACTTTCTACGATATTAAACGCAAAAAAGAAAATAATTAAGAGCGGTAAAAACCCCAAAAAGCACCCATTGCACCTCCAAATAAATGAGCAAAATGAGAAATTTCATCATTTTTAAACGAGGAATAAATTTCTTGTCCTAAGAACAAAAGCACTACTAAAATAAAGTTTATTGGAATGTCTTTTCCCCTTGTATTTAAAAGCGAAGTGACTACAATTAACATAAACGCAATTCCACTTGCTCCAATTAAACCGTTATCCCAAAGTAAGGTGTGTAATAAAGCCGTCAAAATTGCTGTACTGATAATCATTATTGTAAACTTTTGCCAGCCAAATTTTAACTCCACTAAAGGTCCAAGTAAAAGAATTATGGATAAATTTCCAATCACGTGTTCGAAATCTACATGTCCAAAAATATAAGTAAATGTACTGACGTACCAAATAATTTTCGATTCTTGAAAATCACCATTTAATATAAAAATAGAACCCGAATCTATATTTGCATTCACAAAAAATAGTCCGATAATACTTAAAGAAGCTAGAATTAATGTCGCTTTGGCGTCAAAAGTGATTTTCATTGAAAAAAGAAAAATTAGTAAAAAAAATTGGAAGATTATTCAATTTTAGCACTAAGACCTTTATCTAAAAGTCCAACGCAAATTGGTTCCAAATCTTCGTAAACGCCATGCTTAACAACACATTTCCCACTTGTATGCACCACCCAAGCGCACTGCTCTGCTTGAATCATTTCATGGTCACAATAGCGCATCAAACACGATATTACATGATCAAACGTGTTGTGATCGTCATTGTATAAAATAATTGAATACTCTGCGATTTGTTGTTCTAAAAGTTCAACTAAAGGATCAGTTAAAGTTTCTGTGTGATTATTCATAAATGGATATTAAAAGTTCTTTGGCAATTATTTTAAGTTCTTCCGCTTCTTCACTTGTTCTTGGGAAGAATTTGATTTCTTTCGTATTTAAAGGTGTGAATTCATAAGGGCAATGTAAAATCCAATTTCCAAAACTTCCTGACCAATTCGTCGATTTTAATGCAAAGGTAATTGGTTTTAGTTTATTATCTTTCACAATTACCTCATTCATTTCTAAAATTGCTTGCATCAAGTTAAGATTTATTTCACTTTCTTTCCAATGATTCGAGCTGATTTTCCCCGTAGCTGCATTGTAAGTAAAAATTCCATTTTGATTTAGGACTTCCAAAACTTCCATTACTTTTTGTTCTTCCACCACTTGTTCAAACTTGTAAATTTTTTCTGGAATTGTAACAACTTGAAGAATTTCAATCGCTTCACCTTGATTTAAATTTCCGCCACCTTCATTTTCTGAAATGGTAATTTCTGTATTTTTTTCTTCAAAAACGCTGTTTCCAAGGCGTGATATCAATTGATTAGCGTCAGCCAAAGTGATTCGTTTTCCTTTATAATAAGCCACAACAAATGCATCAGCCACTCCTTTTTCAATAGCTTCTTTTCTTCGGTTTTTTGCCTCCTCAACCAACTGAAATTTCCCAGATGAATAACGAATTTGACCTTTTTCTGATTTTGAAGTAAACAATTCTGTGAAACCTGGTAATTTTTCTTGTTTCACAGGTCGATTATAAACTCCAACTTGCACTGTGAAAAATAATGCTTCCAAAGATTCAACTGCTGTTGCCTCAACCGCCCCATCGGCTAGATTATACGTTAAGTCAATATTTGGTTTTGAATTGGGTTGATTTTCCGTTATATCTTGTGTTGCTACAACTGAATTTGGTGTCACAGGTAAGCTTTCTAAAACAGCAATTTTAAGCTCGTTTTCTGATAAAGGAACACAAGCTCCGGAAACTTCTAGTTGTTTAGCTGTCGCGAAAGAAATACGTAAACCATCACAATAGGCAACTATGAACGCGTCTTTATAACCGAAAGTGCGTATTTCATTTTTTGCTGTAGAAGCGCTAGTTATACTGTTGAAATAGCCAGCCATATAGCAAGTTAAACCATTTTGTAAAATATCACCTGAAACGGGAGAAAATTCTCTAAAAAATTCATTTGGGACGGGTTTTCTAAATGCTCCTACTTGCACACGATAAACTAGTCCGCGGGGATTTTTAATATTTACAGGAAGTGGAATTGAAATGTCTGCGACTTGTTTATTTAAGATTTTAAATGAAGTCTCAACAACGTTTTCAGTAAGAGCTATATTTTGAGTTGCGTTTTGACTTGTTGCTTGAATGGCATTATTTAGCATCCATTCAAATTCTGGAGCATTTTCAACTTTAGTTAATTCAGCCGCTTTCTGGTTTCGAATTTGTGTTTTATCAGCAATCTGTTTTTCCTTACTTGAAATTTTCTCTAATAATTCTCGTTGTTTCAGCGAAATTACTAGTTGAGTATCCTTACTAATTTCTTCATTTAACGTTTTTCTTAAAGTAGCTGTTTCTGACTTCAACTGCTGAATATCATTCTCAGCTTGTGTAATTACGTTTCTTTTCAGAATGTAATTCGCATAATTAAAGGAAGCTGCTTTTTGAGTTAGTTCCTCATTATCTAACACTTCTCTTTCAACAAAAAGAATACTTCCTTCATCTCTTTTTAAGACGATAGAAAGACTTTCCAACTCTTCGATTGAATTATTTATTGCTTTCAATTGATTTTCAATCGCTTGCTTGTCTTGGGGAGTTGTTTGGTTTTTAAGTTTTTGTTTTAATTGTTCTTTTTCAAGACTTAAACTTGCAATTTTAGTTTTCACATCAATTGCTTCCAATGCGTTATAACCTGGAAATTCGTTCTTAATGGCAATATGTTTCTTATTAATTAATGCTTGATTATTTTGCGTTTGAATTTGAGATTCCAACACGTTGATTTCTCTATCTAATTTAGAAATTTCAGTAGGATTTGTAGTATTTAAGAGTTGTTCTTTTTTAGATTTTAAGTTTTCGTTGAGAGCATTACTTCTAAGCTTATTTTGAGATTGAAGATTTGAATAAACCGCCACCTGTTTTTGAGCCTCTTGAACTTCTTTTTGAGAAGCAACATTTTCTTGAATTGTAGTTACTTCTTTTTGCTCTTCTTTTACTTCCGGTTCTTTTTCCTTAGCAATTTGTGTGAGAATTTCCGACTTTTCTGCTTTCAGTGTTTCCAAACGACTTGTACTCAATTGAATGAATTCATTAATCTTTTCTTTCTGAACTTCATCGGTTTCTTTTGCCAATAGTTGTTTCAGTTTTGTCAATAACTGCTGCTCGATTACAATTTTAGCTTGAATTTTTTCTTCGGGTTTTATGCTTTCGTTAACTTTTGAAATTTCTGAATT
>Ga0105050_10008015_pt1 | contig 12340 bp, 11 predicted proteins | sample FRY01_FD_78088 | JGI IMG/M metagenome (GOLD analysis project Ga0105050, IMG submission 78088) | Freshwater microbial communities from Lake Fryxell liftoff mats and glacier meltwater in Antarctica - FRY-01 | ecosystem: Environmental > Aquatic > Freshwater > Ice > Glacier meltwater ... | reverse complement strand
TGTTCCAGCCAAGTGTTTTAAATCTTTTACGCTCTATTATCAATGCATGATACCAACATAGACTGTACAGAATACGCTTGTAAAAGATTTTTGAAGGTGCATCCATTTTCTCACCTTAGATTTATTTATTGGGAATATTTGAGTAAAGACGGAGCATATTGGCTTTTAGGCCCTTTGGAGGTTAAGTGGTAATTTTCAGGCAACGCTGTAGGATAGAGATCGGGAATTGAGGGTGTGGATTTGTGGATAACCACAGTCTGAACTTATCATCAACATCATTCTTATTCATTTAGAAGTTTTCTAACATTTTTTATAAGTCCTTAAGGAATCCCAAAGATAAGTGGCAATTGGCGAGATATAACCATGAACCATTCTTGGCACCTTAATTCACTTTGTCTTTGGCCATTTTAGCTTGTCCCTGTCCGAGTGACACTGGCACCAACTCGATTTTTTTTTCTCTAGCAAAGGCTTCAAGTTGTGAATATGGATCTACACCAGTTGACAAAACAAATATTATGGGTATATTTTTATTCGAGTCTGCGAAGACTGAATCAAGAGAGAAACTTGGTGGATGGACAAATGTTTCATTACCATTCTTATCGACAATGAAATTGATAACAGCTGGTAGAACTCTATCCCTACGAATGATCTTGGTGATTATTAATTTTCGTAAAGAGTCGCATTTTTAGTTCCATTATCCAGGCAGAGGCTCTTTTTATGGATTCGCTGACATGTACCACTTTTTCCATTATTTGGCATTGTGGATAAAAGATGTGATAATGTTTGTAAAATTAGGCAGTTTTTATAAATCGCAAATCGAGTTCCAGTTCTAAGGCTCGATCCATTCGTTAGGGTTTAGGGATTGATTTTTACGGTCAACTAGTTATCTAATTCCTTTTAAGAAGAAACTGTATTATTCTGGATCAACTTACTTTAGTTTAACGGTCATCATAAAACCGAGCAGCAGCTTATCTTTTTCAAAGAGTCCTCTACAAGAATATCGATAAATGGCTGTTTTCAATTTTTAAGCAATTGCATCAAGCTTTTCGTTCAATGAGTCATTTAAGCCTGGTTTTTCAATGTACTATTTTATTGTCCTTTCAAATAATCCGATATATGCATCGAGCGAAAATTGATACATTGTTTCGATTAAGGCAAAATCATTGATTATGAAGAATAACTTGGAAGCTATTTTTGCGAGTTTCTTATAATTTTATCTGGCAGCCAGGATTTTTTTCATCTGGTTAATTGAACTTTCGATTTGGGTCTTGACCTTTTCCTCTGTTTATTTAGATTATTGTAAGAAAGCTATGATATTTTAATCATCAATCAGGCTTGTCTTAGATTCGGAAAGAATTTATAAGATCTTGTCATCGATTTTTTTCATTTTTTGCTCATTTTCTGACTTGTTCTTAATTAATTAGTTCTTGTTTGTTTCAAGTTGCACTTCCATCTTTTTGATAACGACAGAAGTAAGTTGATCTTCAAGACCTTTTTCTTTAACAGTAAAGTTTACAAGCAAGACTTTTGTTGTTACTTCAGGCTTGTATTTAGGATTTGGTAGTTTTGTGGTCATGTAGAATCTAAAGTTTTAGTTGTATCTGATATCTTTGTCACCGAGATAAATCATAAACCGATCAGCAACTTTCTTAATAGTCTTATTCAAAAGGGGCTCAAGTGAAGAGTCCATTTATTCTTAGAGATTTTGTAATAACACAGTATGTCCATTAGCAATTGCCATTTCGATGGTTTTCATATAGTTCTCAGTTTTAGGATCGAGAATAATAAATTTGTCTTTGTTTTATTTTTACATTTCTCTAATCCAACGATTGCCTTGCATTTGAGGATCTATTAAAAGAGGGAACATTCTTCCTTTTCTTACTAAAACACCGTTTTATTTGCTAAATTGATCATCAGGTAATCCTTTCAATCCCCACTTGATAAATTCAACAGGTTTAACTAAAAATTATGGGAAATTATAATCCTTGGAATAAGCAATTTTAAGTGTCTTAATTTTTGCGTGAATATTTTCATTAAGATCTTAACGAAATTCGGAGGGGAAAGGACCTGAGTAGGATTGAAAAGCAGCGGTAATTAAAGAGTCGCCAACAATAAAACTATACTTTTACTAAAGTTTGCATTTGCGATCTCTCCATCCCTACTTGGTCGATGCCAAACCTGTAATAAGTTTCTCGGCCCTCTCGAGCTTAATCTGGAGTTGTTCAGTCTGTATTTTATAAGAATCCATATCATTTTTAGCTCTCTGCAATTGTTCATTCAGATTATTAAGAATCTACTGTACCTTAGCAAAGTTGTCCTCCAATTGTTGCAACTCATCCTCACTTCTTTTTAGCTTCTCCATCAAATTGTTAACCTTATTCTTTTTGGGTTAAATATCTTTAAAGGCCTTGGCGTACCCTTCGACAGCCAGTACCCATCTCCATAATCCTCCTGCGGCTTAGGAAATTGTATCAATACGCGAGATTTACATCTTTGGGTCTTGGGTAAGTTTTTATATTCTTTTTAGGGTGTTAGATGGGACTCTTCCCTTGTCAATCGTTTGAAGACGTTGCAAGAAGGATGTATCAGCGAGTTCTTTCTTGGCTACTGCCCAAGAAGGTTCCTTGTTCAAGAAGATCATAACAGCGTTAAGCACGACGTCCACACCCCCTGGTGGAGTAACGTAAGATTTTACGACGGATAGTTTTTCTTTTGTTAAATTAGCGAGACCTTGTTCAGCAGCTTGTAGGGCAGGTTATGCTTTCTTGAGATCAGCTTCAGCATCTGATTTCAAAGTTTACATTTACATCTTTTATTTTTTGACCTGAGCTCTTCTTTCAAAGAGTTCATTTTTTTTATCTTTCGACTCTCTGGTTTATTTGTCAATTTTAATCATGAGCTCTTAACAATCCTTCGATTTCTTGCCAAGTTCGTTCTGGAAGATGGCCAGATTCTTTTGGAGTTCATTGGAGTTCGATTGTGCTTCATCCAGTTTGTTAAGACCTCCACCGAGTTTTTAAGTTTATCCGCCAATTTATTGTCGCTTGTTGTTAAGAAGTTAACAGTAACCCTTGACCAATTCGATATAATTAGTTGGAGTAACATAATACATTCTCTTGAGTTACTTGTACATCTTGTCAGCAAGTTGGATAACTTTTGTGTGAGCGTTACCAAAAAAGATTGCGATATTCTTTCGTGTTTAATCATCGAAATCAAATGATCGAAGGGAATTATTAGCAACTTACACCAATGCCTAAGCAGGCCATGGCATGAACCAAACTATAGTTGTGTTGTTAACCAGACCAGGATACATTCTACCGTAGTTACGCAAGTTATCACCGATTTTTGACATCAGGAATACAATATGGAAGTTGTTTTGAATACGTGAGTAAAATTAAGACATTAGAACCTCATCTTTAATTTATTTTGATCCGTCTTTGTTGGCCAGTTGTTCTCCATTAGGAGCATCCCTCGTCATTCTGGTAATTAGTTTTTTCATCTTTTACTTTATGATGGGCAAGTCTTATTTGCCAAAGAGATTAGGAATCTATCCAATTGTTAGAATCGTATTGATATCTTATACAAACGATTCCTCACTGATCTGATTATCTGAGAACATAAAAACTGCCGAAGAGTTATCCTTGAATGCACATTACATCGACCATTCCTTTATTTTTTACCTAAAATCTTTAAGTTTAAATCCTTTTGAGGCAGTGATCTGACACAAATTATACTTGGCAATATAAGTTGCGAGTTTAGTCAATGAGTGACGACCAGCACCACCTTATCCAACCAACATACCGTGTCCTTTGGCGAATTTTATGATGCGGTTGATCTTACATATGTAAGAAATGGCTTCGTCAAACAATGTAATGTTCATGGCGGCTGACTTGTACTTGTCGTTAAATTCTACGAGTTTCTCACCGACAAGTTTCTTGAGTTATTCAAGTTGCTTGAAAGGAACTTCAATGTAGATCTGTCTACTCTGTGACTCGTCAAAGAAATCTACGAAAATTACATCGTTTTCTTAGTGGTCAGTGCACTCCTTGATGTTTGATTGCAAAGTGGATTAAAGTTGGTCTGCTAACAGCTTTTTTAATTTCTCTCGATCTTCTACTGAAACAAGACGATCATGGAAGACTCTCATAGCCTCATGCACCCACAGACGGAATATCGTAAGCTTTGAATCACAATAAAATTTATCGAAGATATACACGCCCTGAATAACTTTCGAAATATCTCTCATGTTGAAGACGTAATGTGACTTTGCAGGAGTTGGTAAGAAAGTATCAGCGATTGAATTGTAGAGAGAAATGGTAGCCATGGCTAAGGTTTATGATACCTGCTTGATTTATTCATCAAAGTCTTGTGTAAAGAACTTATGAGACAAAATGTTATGGAATATACGACGCACTTGAGATTAAGAGGGTAAGGTGAAATTGATCATTACAAACTTGGATTGAATTCTTCTGGAGATTTCGTTTCTACCTCCACCTGGTGGTCCCATTGACGAGATGAATTGGATGTCCTCGATCTTCTTAAAAATTTAATTTTGGACTCTATCAAACCACCCTCCATAATCCATCCACTGTCTCATCAGCTCCAATGGTGGTTGCGATCCGTACGTGTCCTTTTTTGGCATGTTCAAGTCATCGACGTAGATTATCATCTTTTTACCATCTGGAACCATTTTGGTCTTTGTTCTTCTGGTCATTTTGCCTTCAATCATGTCTTGAGTTTTAAGTGATGAAGTTTGTGATGAAAAGATAATGTTGGTGATTCTCCACGAATTTTAATCCAACTCAGATAGAATTTGGTTTATCAGGACAGTTTTACCTGTACCTGTGACTCCGGTACTTAAAGTATGAATCTTGTTGTTGACGCAGTTCTAAAGAATGTATTTTGTTCGTTGAGAGTCCACTGTGGGAACGACTAATGAGTGGTAAGTTGCTGTAGAAGACGGCTTCCAAATTATGCTGTTGACTTTTTATTACCAGCCTTGCCATTAATTCTTGTCTGGGTTTATGTAGTAATCGAAAACAGTGTAATTCCCAGGAAAAATAGACTCAATATCTCTCATCACCAAATCAAATGTCCTTCTTCCGGTTTAGTCCAGTGTTCCTCCAAAGGCCCATATCATACAGAACGTAAACCACTTTTATAAAGCTGCCCAATAAGTTTCACTCTTGTTTTGAAGATTGAAATCAGCGGCTTTTGCATCACCTAGCACAAAACTATCAAGAAGTTTGGTGAATGCGATTATAATACTTATTTCCAAAGTCGGTACGTGTTACTTAAATTCATCTTTCATTTGGTGTTTTTTTAGGAAAAGTTTAGCGAACCATTTTTCTATAAGTTAATTCAAAAACTATTGAACCTGTTCATCCTTTTTCTTTGATACCCAGGATTTGATAAAAGGACGCCATCCAAGATCGTTCATGTTCACGAAAACCATACCCGCACGACTGACTGTAGCAGGTGAAGCAACAGCAAGATCTTATACTTAAAAGATGAGACCAACCTGGGATGGAAGAGAGATTCTGTCACCATTGAGAAGGGTTAAAACCTTGTTGTCATCGAGGACTGTATTCATGCTTTAAATCCAAAGTGTATCAACAGGTCCATCGAGAATCATCCATCTTTGCGTTTATGATTCCTCTTTGCAGAGCCTTGACATCATTGAGGAGAGCACACCTTCGCGCCATTCCAGATTTCCATCAACGTATCCAAAGAGTTCCTTGAGATCAATCGATTTTGGATTAAGGTACTCATACTTGACAGCTGAATATTTTTTGTTTTCCTTGTTCAGACCGTTTAGAGCATTATGAAGTATTTTCCAGATAGTTGACTTTCCACTTTGAGCGATTCCAACCAACATGTTACCATGTCTGGTATTTTTGGAGTCATATAACTGTACAATTTTCTTAATCTGTTCCGGCTTTATTACAAGATCCAATTTTTTCATTTATTTTTAAATGGCTGCAATAAATTCTTAATTAATGATTTCCTGCACTTCTACATTGGGAAACAAGTCATTAAGAAGAGAGTTGAATAGCGAAATATCCTCCTCTACAAACTTTGGCAGATTCATATCTCTGACGGCTTTCATAAGCATGATAACTTATTGGTTCAATTACTGTTATTATAACTATTTTAGCATTTACTTGTCCTTTTTATCAACCTTGTCAAGAGGAGACTATATGTTGGTGTCTCGACGAATAGCACCTGCACATGTTAAAACGGATTTTATAGCACGTAGACCGAAATCATAGTGGTCTTGCTTTGAAAGTTGTTGCGACATAAGTTGGTATAGAACTACGATTTTCTTCGAGATCATTTTACCGTACTTGAAACCTTAGGAAGACAGCATGATTTAGCAGATTATATCAGATTAGGGAACCATCATAGAAATTGGGCGAAATAATGACTTTAAGTTATCAGGTAATTATGAACGACCCGCATATCCTGGATTCATTGTGATGAAAATGGCGCATTGATCATTTGCAGGAATTTGCGAGCCTTAGAACATAAAACTGAATGGGTTCTCAGGTCCTCCTCCATGGTGTTGTAAATCTTTCAATGCATTCAATATGGAGAGCATTTGTTGTGCGACTACACTGAGTACTTCAAGTTCTATCCTGTTGAACTAATCAAAGCATCCCCAACCTCCCGTTTGCATAAGACCAGAAAACATTCTGCCAAGACTTTTATAATCGAGTCCTTCAGAGCAATTGAAAACAAGAACAAACTTAGCCATACCTTTTCCGAGATCCTTAACAGTTTCTGTTTTCCCAGTTCCTGCAGGTCCCTGTGGGGCTCCTCCCTTTTTCAGATGCATGGCAGTAGTTAATGTCATATAACACCTGTCCGTTAGTGCAGTTACGACCAATCTGCCATTATTTCCTTGATACTCATACCCGTAAGGAAAAGCCGTGTTAGTCTGTTCAACGATACATTACAGTGATTCTCCTTGAAGACTGGCTTTAAATCGAAGTTGTTTTTTCCATTCAAAAGAGTTTTGAGAAAAACATGTCTTTGATAAGAGATCGGTGATGTCTCTTGCATGCACTTATATTGTGATTAAGGCAATCAGTTTCAGACGTATCAGGTTCTTTGTAGTCTTTCGCACTTGCTTTGTTAATTATGTTAGGAAATATGCTTTCTCATCTTTTAAGCCTTTCCATGCTTTTCCTTTGTCAGGTTTTTATGAGTGCATTATTGATCGCAGAATATTCTCGCAATCGGCCGTCCAGTGAATCTGACTCGAGACTATTAACAATTGCCCTTGATGAGCTGCATTCTCGATCCATTCACCGATAACTTTAGAGTCTTTCCTTTTACAAAAAGTGGTATAAGTTTGGAATAACGATCTTTTTAAACTTTCTCTCATTTGCTTTTAGGTGTTTTTGAGCCATGATTAGACGCCATTTTAAACGGCAACCTTATTAATCAATCGTACTGTTTATTCTTCAGGAGATACAAGATCAAGTACTTAAAAGTTTAAATTTTAATTGGCTCTTTTACCAGGCATTGGAACGGAAACGATGTTGAGTCTCTTGATGCCTTCAAAACATTTCTTGATATGTTTGTTGACTTTGGCAGGATCTTTACTGTTTCCTAAGAGTTCAAATAAATCGTCATTGGCAAGGAAATAAAACCTGGGGAAAGCTCCTCTTTTAGTTTAAAGCAGACTAAAGAGGACCTTCTGACTCTAATCCAACCTCTTGGATACATCATCAAGATCATTATAAAAGTTTTCGACAAGCAAGGCAACCAAAATATTCTTATTCTGATTAACCCTATCCATATGGACAGCAATCCTCATATTAAGAGTCTGAAACTTATTGATATCACCGATAAGCTGCCGATCCTGATCCTGTTGGGATGCAAAAATAGCCTCCAAGTAAATCCATTGACGTTGGACTTGGGTTAGCATTTCAAGGGTTTAGGAGATTCGTTGCAGATTGTTCTACCAGATTTATATTTACTCTTTGAAGTTTTAGTAGAATAAGCCTGTTTTTTGGTTGGAAAGGATGCCCATGTGCTACTATAAAACTGCGAAGACTACGTCCGTTCCCTTTAGCTTGAAGGTTTTCTTGTGTGGTTACATGCTTACGTCAAGGTTTTACCATTCCGCTTTTATCTTGTCTAAGGCGCTTTAAATCTTGTATTCTTATCGAGCAATGTCGCATATGCTGTTGATAACTTACGCATACCCAATAAAATTCTTTTGTACATACATCTCGTCAAAAGTAAACTTTTCGCTTTAGGGGTCGACATCAAAATGGGTTCTAAGTTAGTCCCAATGTCTGCTTCTGATGAATGGTTTTCTGAGACTTTCAATTAATGGAAGAATCATCTTAAAATTATCAATAGCTGCTTTAAATGCGATAACGACTCCCCATTTTTTCACATGCTGTTCTTTGCTGAGCGCATTAAGCTTATAGACAAAGTCGTCAGCGTATTATTAAAGTGTCTCAATATTAATTTACTCGAACTTCATATGACTAACTTCCCTTTGGTATTTCTTATCCCATTATTGCTTGAGTTCCCATATTTTTTAAAGATTTTTGATTTTCTTATCAACTTGATTCAAGTTTGTAGGGCTGAATACACAGATTTAAAAGAGCTAAAATCCAAATCTCATGTCATTCCAACGATTTCTTAAGGTAAGAATGGACTGGTTGTATTCGTTGATCAGAGTGAATGCCTGTTCATTAGAATGGAATGAGCTGAGAGGAGCCTTGATATCGAAGGAGTTTTTCAAGTCTAATGTTTATTCTAGGAAATTTTACAAGTTTTTAATAGCTTGGTAGTGGAAATTTGATCGTACCTTTTAGTTTCGCTTTTATATTTATTGTAGCATTTCATTGTAGTGTATCCAGGCGTCAATCAGGGTGGCTCGCAGCTTATTTTATTATTCTCGGAGTTGTATCGAATGCGCGTCCAGCTCTGCGAACTTATCCTTCAATGGTTACAGTTTCTGCTACACTTCCTGCTTGTTATTTATTAACTATTGCCAGAGATCAGTATTATTTTTCAGCTCGTACAGATCCTGAGGTTCAGGCGTTAAGTTGGCCTCTGAAGTGATGAACAATTCATGCAGTGATTTCAATTAATGCAAACATCTCTCCTGCAGATAACTCATAAACATATTCTGCCAAAGAATCACAATCTCGCTTAAAGTTTGCTTGAATGAACTGTCATCCAGAATGACACAACCGATTGGATGAGAGGATTTTATCTCTTGAATCTGCTACGACTGGGTATTGGAATTTTATATCTGTTATCTTAACTGGCTGATATAAGTCCAATTCTAGTCAATGGACTTTGTGATGAATTTATCTTTCTTTTGGTCGTCCCAAAATAATGGTGAGTTTGTCCATTTATCCTTTGATGAATCCTTTGTCACCTCAATGCAACACTTGTGTAGATTGTTAATGATCTTTGAAGAGTATTTTTGAATGTCTCTGTCATCGCTGATCTTGTAGTATGAGAAAGGTTCTAAGAACTTTAGTTACTCTTATTCGAATAACTTTCTGTTTGGGTTCTTTTATTTTTACATACGAGCCAAGATTTATTTGCGTTTTGTTCTGTATACGTCGTGCATCTTGTTGTGCACTTTAATGAAACCACTGACGATATCGTTGATTGAAGAGATAACTTCGATTATTGTTTACAAAAGTGAAGATGTGGTTGGCTTGTGTGCCAGTTTTGGTGGGTCCTCTCGTTGCAGAATAGCGCTTATAATAAAAATTGGAATAGATTGAATATTCTTATCTTTATCACCAATAACCATATAAAACTAAACAAGACTATTCTTGATGCCCTTCTTGAGAGCCTCCTAAATTTTCCTGTCAACCTCCTTGACATAGTCGAACCAGTAAGCTTGAGTTTATTTCCTCCCAGTTGAGAACAGTTAATAGCTGCCGGCAAGGATTGAGCAGATCTACTTTAATATCTCATTAAGCTTTAGTTCTATTTACTTGCGGTGAGACTATTGCTCTTTCTCAAATTCGGAAATTAAATAGCTTCTTTTGTTATTTATTGAAAAGAATTGCTTGCTTGATATCTACAGACATTTATTATCTATTTTTTATGTGTTCTGCTTAAATTATTTCAATTTGTTATACAAGTCATGACAACTCCCCCTGCAACTTCTTCCCAAAAAGGAATCGACGTTGGTCTTTGAGCTCCACTTATACCGATTTATTCCCGGCTGTATGACCTTGTCAGTTGCTTGAAGATGTTAGGCGAATAAATTTCTTTAATTTTCATCCATGAAGTCTATAATCTGGTTGTATTCTCGAACGACAACCATTGCGTATTCACGTAAAACACGAAGGTTTTAACGCTGACTCATTACAAATTCATCGTAGTCGTTTGGAATTCGAACGTTGAATGGTATGAGGATTTTCCATGCTGTTACCTAGTTTATCAATTTTAGTAGTTTACGATCGAAATTGCATTAAATATGACGTGGCTTAGGCCTAAGAATCTCCTTAAGACTATAGTCTTAGCATTTTTAATCAGGGCGACATAGAATTGTTACAGACTCAATAGCTTTTGCAAGATTTCCCTGTTCCTCAAAGTTTTTGTTTTCCTATTTCCAATGAGCTAACTTCTGATCCTTGATGATCGACTCAAGTTGTTTAACTGTGACTGAGTACTTATCCAGAGCTGGGGCTTTAATAGATTCGTCCACAAAATAAAGCTTATCAACTTTTTCCTTGAACTTTTCCAATCTAAATATGATTGATCTGACTAATATTGCAATGCTAGAATACTCTCCATAGTTCAATGGATAATTAATTTATTTTTTCTGTTAGAGTTCCTGTTTAGCTGCCTCGATTTCATGAACAAAAAGATTCATAACCTCGATGGATTTCTTTTTTACACAAGTCCTTATACTGTCTCTCTTGGCCAAATAATCAAACGCTTAAAGCATGTATACACCCTGTTAGACTGTCGTTACTTGTTTAAAACAAAAATCGATAACATTTTGGTACATAACATCCAGTTATTTGACACCTGTCTTGAACTCATTGTATTAATCCTGCCAGTTTGACGCCTTTACGTCAAGAATCTTTTATTTTTCGTTTGATTTGAATTTTTATATGAGCTTTCCGAATGAACCCTTTATTTCTTGTAGAATTCCCACGATTTCGGATGATTTAGAACCTCCAAATTTCGGTAATGCAGAGTTTCTTCCTTTAAAAGCGAATTGAAGTTGTCCCTGGCAGATTTCTATTAACTAAGAACATCTCTGGATAAATGCTTAAACTGAGGCAAATATAGAATTTGCTGTAAAATCCCACTTTCTTGGGGTATTTCCCTTAGCAATAATCTCAACAATACGATCATATATCTCCCTCCACCTCTTCCCACACTAAATGGACTAATTAAGATCCTGCATACACTTCTCAACATCGCCTTCCAGCATATCCTCAATACTAATTTTAGCTTTACACCTCTGAATAACCTGATTGCTGATTTTATAGAGCAGCCCCGATATCCTCTCACTAGAGTTATAATACTTAGAATGCTGGGATATCATCCTGATCCTCTTCAAGACTTCAGGCAACAGTTCAGGAATCTGCTTAGGCTCTGACTGCTCGAGCGCCTGGCAGGGCAGTGACAGGGACTCCAAGAAAATCAGGTTGTTAGAGGCTTACTACGACTTCGACTTGATGTTGGCAGCCAGCTCGCCGAAACCCTTCGCATCGTTGGATTCGTTCTTTTAGAGGAAACGCACCAGACGCTTAAGTTATTAGTTTTACAACTGTTAGTCGATGTGCTTCAGGTTTTAACGACGGTTGCGCCAGTATTGGATTTAGTCCAGGGGGCCGCTGTTTTAGTTTTATTGGTGCGAGTCGGAGTTTGAAACGATTTACTTTATTTGACGGTTCCATTGGATTATTATTGTCTATAGACGCTTTATCAGGTCTTTGTCTTGGCCGTCGCCCATTGTTAGGTCTTATTTTGGAATGTAAAGCTACGTATAACCTTATTTTTGGAAACATGCCTCAGTGATGCTTATCATGAACTTATGTAGTTGTGAAAGGAACTACTTTTTTACATTGTCCGGCCATGAAGATTCGTTCATGATGCTTGGAATGAACACACTGTTCATAAAAATGAGCAAGCTCTTTAGTTTATTCTTTTGAACGAGTCGAATAAGTATCTTCATATCCAAGTCTCTTTGAGTTACAACGTCAGATGAGAAATTATAGAGCATGGCAAAGTCAATCTCCTTATTTGGGTCCATTTCCTTAGCCGAGTAAAGCGTATCATTTTCTATCCATACAAACAATTTCGGATCCTCCTTGAGCAGGATAAT
>Ga0105050_10008014_pt1 | contig 12341 bp, 10 predicted proteins | sample FRY01_FD_78088 | JGI IMG/M metagenome (GOLD analysis project Ga0105050, IMG submission 78088) | Freshwater microbial communities from Lake Fryxell liftoff mats and glacier meltwater in Antarctica - FRY-01 | ecosystem: Environmental > Aquatic > Freshwater > Ice > Glacier meltwater ... | reverse complement strand
GCACTTCGCTCCAGTGGGCGACGAAGAAAGTGGTGCAGCCCGCTGCAACCAGCACTGGCACCGCCTGTGCCACGCCGATCCCATAAGCATTGGCCTTGACCGCGGCACCCGCGCGAGCGGTTCCCGACAGCGCATCGAGCGCGCGCCAGTTGGCGGCCAGTGCTTCCCGATCGATCCGCAACCGCAATGCGGCAGGCGGAATTTCAGGCCCTAAATCAGCTAGCGTCATCGGCGAAATCGCGCGGGGGGCCGTTGGGCAGGCCCCATAGCCCAACGATCAACGCCATCAGTACGATCACCCAGGTGTACCATAGCCCCGAATAGGGATCGCCGGTCTTGGCGACAATGTAGCTGACGATAAACGGCAGGAATCCGCCGAAATAGCCCGCGCCGATGTGATAGGGAATCGACATCGAACTGTAGCGCACCTTGGCCGGGAACATCTCGGTCAACAGGGCCGCGACCGAGCCGTAAGTCGCCGCCGACAGCGCCATCAGCACCAGCAGCGCGCCGATGATTATGATCGTCTGGCTTATTGACGGCACGATCTTGGCGATGTTGAACACCGTGGAGCCCGCAGCCCCCTCGATCTGCGCCTTGCGGGCCTTGGCATCGTTCCAGTCGAAGTCGTCGGTCGCAATTGCCACGCCGTTGCGTTCGAGCGCCAGATCCGGCCCGGATTGCAGGTCATACGCAATGCCCGCCCCGGCAAAATCGCTCATCAGATTCCCGCACGACGATTTCTGGTCTTTCAGGAAGGGGCTGTAATCGCAGTCCGGTCCGCGGATCGTCCATGCGCTCGTACTGCGGCTATCGGCAGTTGCCGAGCCGATCACCCAGAAGGTCGGAAACAGCAGCAGCAAGGTCAGCGCATAGCCGATCACGATCGGCTTCTTGCGCCCGACCCGGTCAGACAAGTGGCCGAAATAGATGTAAAAACTCATCCCGATCAGCGCAGCGATGCCGACAATGATCTCGGCGAAGGTGTCTTCGATGTGCATCGCCGATTTGAGGAAATTCAGTCCTGAGAACATCGCGGTGTACCAGATCACGGTCAGGCCCGCCGCCACCCCGAACAGCGCGATGAAGATACGTTTTTTGTTACCCGGATAGGTAAAGCTCTCGACGAACGGGTTGTTGGCCAGTTCACCCTCTTCCTTCATCGCCACGAACACCGGGCTTTCGGACAGTTTCAGCCGCATCCACAGCGATATCCCGAGCAGGACGATGCTGAGCAGGAACGGCACCCGCCAACCCCATGCGGTCCAGGTCGCATCGCTCATCATTGCCTTGCAGCCCAGCACGACCAGCAGGCTCAGGACAAACCCGCCGACCACGGCCGACTGGATGAAGCTGGTGAAAAAGCCGCGCTTCTTCATCGGTGCGTGTTCGGCGACATAGATCGCGGCACCGCCATATTCGCCGCCCAGTGCAAGCCCCTGCAGGATCCGCAGGAAAATAACGATCGCGGGTGCCCAAAGCCCGATGCTCGCCGCCGATGGCGTCAAACCGACCCCGGCAGTCGCGACCCCCATCAGCGTGACGGTAACGAGAAAGGTATATTTGCGGCCCAGCTTGTCGCCGAGATAGCCGAACAGGATCGCTCCGAGCGGGCGAAACCCGAATCCGACCGCGAAGACCAGCCAGAACAGCAGCATTTCCAGCGCGGGATTGCCAGTCGGGAAAAAGGTCCGCGAGAGGATCACGCCGAGAGTGCCGTAAATGAAAAAATCGTACCATTCGAACACGGTGCCTGCCGACGAGGCGGCGATCACCAGACGCATTTCCTTGGCATTGGGCGTGTGTTCGGCGGCCATGCATGATCCCCTCGACTGCCGGCTGGTCACCCCGGCGGCTCGCTCTAGCGAATGGGTGGAGCGGATGCCAGCGCAGCCAGCGCCGCGTCCCATGCCAAAATCGTCGCACCATGGCGCGCGGGATAGGCGCGGGCGGGATCGAGCAGGGTCAGGCCGGGCCAGTCAGGCAACGGACCCTCGCCGGTCAGCCACTGCGCCAGCGCGCGGCGCGCCTGCGCGATGTCGTCGGCGTTGCGTCCCACGGCGCTCTCAAGGAACAACCCCGCCGCTGCCTGACCGACCGCGCAAGCACGGGCGCGGCATCCGGCCTGGGCAATCCGCCCGGCACCGTCCACCGCCAGCCCGATCTCGAGCGTACTGCCACAACTGCGCGAGCGCGCCTCGCCCGTCAGCGGCAAGTGCGGTCCCAGCGGGAAATCGGCCAGCCGCACTGCCAACGCGAGCACTTCGGCGGTGTACAGCGGTGCCCTGGCAGCTGCAGAAGGTGCGCTAGCGGTCAGGTTGCAGCGCCGCCGCCTTGCGCGCTGCTTCGCGCCGTTCTCCGATCATCAACACCAGCTCGTCGCTGGCAGCGTTGACGAACGGGTAGCTGCGCGACAGCGAAATCCATTCGGGACGCCCGCCCGGACCCCACACCGTATCGTAGCCGAGAACCAGCACCGAAAAGCCGATAACCACGATGATCAGTCCCTTGATAGCGCCGAAGCCGAAGCCCAGCACACGGTCGATCGGCCCCAGCACCGAATTGCGCGACGCACCGCCCGCCGATTTGGCGGTCAGTTTCATCGCCATATAGGGAACCAGCAGCAATAGCGCGAAGGCCAGCACCGACGAGGCGCTGCCGTTGGAGAAATAGGACGATAGCCACTCGGCCATCGGGGTGTGGAGATAGTGGATCGCAAACAGCGCAAGAACCCAGGCGGCGAGCGACAGCACCTCCTGCACGAAACCGCGCAGAAAGCCCCCGATCGCGGCAACGCCGACCAAGACCAGGACTGCAATGTCAAAACCCGTCATTGCAACTGAATCTATGGGTTCGCCATGATCCGGTCAACGAGATTTGCCAGCAGTCGTAATGGTTCATGGCGCAGGCCGGGCGGCTTATCGCTGGGCGCCGCCGCCGGGCCGTGTGCGATGGTAAAGCCAAGTTTAGCAGACTCCTTCAGCCGCAGCCCGCAATGCGCCACCGGACGCACCTCGCCCGCCAGCGACAGCTCGCCGAACCAGATCGACTCGGCCGGCAGCGGCCTCTCGGACAAGGCCGAAACCAGTGCCGCCGCCACCGCCAGATCGGCCGCCGGATCGGTCAGACGATAGCCCCCCGCGACGTTGAGATAGACCTCGGCCGAAGAGAAATTGAGCCCACAACGCGCCTCCAAAACAGCCAGGATCATCGCCAGCCGACCGCTATCCCAGCCAACCACCGCGCGCCGCGGGGTCGCCCCGCTCGCCAAACGCACGGTCAGAGCCTGGATTTCGACCAGCACCGGGCGGGTGCCCTCAAGTGCAGGGAACACCGCGCTGCCCGGAACCTCGTTCTCGCGGTCCGACAGGAACAGCGATGAGGGGTTGGCGACTTCTTCCAGCCCCGCCCCGGCCATGGCGAACACGCCGATTTCATCGACCGCGCCGTAGCGGTTCTTGAGCGCGCGCAGGATGCGGAAGCGGTGGCTGCGTTCGCCCTCGAATGCCATCACCACATCGACCATGTGTTCGAGCACGCGTGGCCCGGCGATGCTGCCGTCCTTGGTGACGTGACCGACCAGCACCAGCACCACCCCGTTGGACTTGGCATAGCGGATCAGCTCGAACGCGCAGCCGCGCACCTGGCTGACGGTGCCCGGCGCGCCTTCGATCTGGTCCGAATGCATGGTCTGGATCGAATCGATCACCAGCAGATCGGGCGGGCGCATAGTGCTCAGCGTGGTCAGGATGTCCCGCACCGAACTCGCGGCGGCAAGCCGGATCGGGGCATTTCCGAGACCCAGCCGCGCGGCCCGCAAGCGGATCTGATCGGCGGCTTCTTCCCCGCTGATATAAACCGAATCGCCGCCGGCAAGCGCCACTTTCGCTGCCGCCTGAAGCAGCAGGGTGGACTTGCCGACCCCCGGATCGCCGCCCATCAGGATCGCCGAACCGGGCACCAACCCGCCGCCCAATGCGCGGTCGAACTCGGCGAGCCCGGTCGGGCGCCGCACGAGCAACGCCAGCGGCTCGTCCATCGCCACGAACCTGAAGGCCCGCCCGCCGCCGGACAGGTCGTGCTTGTCCGAGAACACCGTCGCCGAGGCTTCCTCGGCCAGGGTGTTCCATTCCGCACAATCGCCGCACTGCCCCTGCCAGCGATGCGAAACTCCGCCGCAAGCCTGGCAGACATATTTGCGCTTGAGCTTGGACATTGCGCTCATTCCTTCGAGGGGTGATGCTCGAACTGCCGCGCTCCATCGCAGATCGGCAACCAGCCGGGCTTCTCGGCGACGAATTCGTGAAAGCGGACCTCGATCCCCAGCGAATCGTCGAAGCAGTTCGCAGGAATCGGGAAGCTGTCCCCGGCTCCGACCATCTCGCCCAGCGCGCTGCCGCAGCGCGCGCAGAAGCACCGGCTATACCGGTAGCCCTCCTCCGGCTCATAAACGGCAATGTGGTCTTCGCCAGCGAGCAGCGCGAACGTGTCGCGTTTCACGAAGACGAAAGTACTCGCCCCGACCTTGCGGCAGCGCGAGCAATGGCAGGTGGCCATCATTTCGGGCGCGTTGGACACTTCGAACCGCACCTTGCCGCAACAACAACTTCCGCTCAGCATTGCCATCTCCCCCACGTTCGGATGGGAACATAAATGGAACGTCCCCGCCGCGCAAGCGCCCACGTACCGACTGGCCACAAAACCGAGACGGTGGCACACAGGCCCCCATGAGGCAGAAGGAACTGCGCATCGCGCTGATCTGCTACGGCGGCATCAGCCTCGCCGTGTACATGCACGGCGTGACAAAGGAGATATGGCGCGCCACCCGGGCTAGCCGGGGGTTCCTGCGCGGCGAACCGCCTGCGGGCGGAGTCGAGGCGGTCTATCGCCGCCTGCTCGAAGATATCGCTGCCAAGCGCGGGTTGCGGGTGCGGGTCCTGACCGACGTGGTCGCCGGGGCCAGCGCCGGCGGGATCAACGGGGTGTTCCTCGCCCAGGCGATCGCCAGTGGGCAGAGCCTTGAGCCCTTGACCCGGCTGTGGCTCGAACAGGCCGACATCGACGTGCTGCTCGATCCCGATGCGCGCCCGTTCTCGCGCTTCACCAAGTTCTGGGCGCAGCCGCTGGTATGGTTCGCGCTCAAGCGCCCCGGCAATGTCGTGTCGAGCACGGTCGCGCAGGGTACCCGCAGCGAGGTGCGGTTGAAGCTCTCACGCCTGATCCGCGCGCGTTGGTTCGCACCGCCGTTTAGCGGGATCGGCTTCGCGCGGTTACTGGACGATGCGCTGGAAGCGATGGCCACGGAGCGAGGCCCGGATGATAACGGGGCCACGCCCTTGCTGCCCGATGGCCACCCGCTCGACCTGCTGGTCACCGCAACCGATTTTAACGGCCACCTTCAGTCGCTCCGGCTCAATAGCCCGGTCCAGGTCGACGAAAGCGAGCACCGCCTGCCGATCGGGTTCCGCCACGCCGCCTCGCGCGCCGAGCCCGGCGATATGGCCGCGCGGCTCGAACTGGTCTTTGCTGCGCGCGCGACCGCCAGCTTTCCCGGCGCGTTCCCGCCGCTGACCCTGGCCGAAATCGACCGGCTGGGGGCCGAGCGCGGGCTCGATTGGCCGGGGCGCGAACGCTTCCTTGCGCGGATCATGCCGGCGCATGCAAAGAAGGGCACGCTGGGACAAGTGGCGCTGGTCGATGGTTCGGTGCTGGTCAACGCACCGTTCGCGGCCGCCATCGACGTGCTGCGCGATCGGCCCGCACAGCGTGAGGTAGACCGGCGAATCGTCTATATCGATCCCCGCCCCGATCGTTCGCGGATAGATCCGCGTCAGGGCAGCACCGTCGGCTTCTTCAAGGCGATATTCGGCTCGCTCTCGTCGATCCCGCGCGAACAGCCGATCCGCGACAATCTCGAAGCCCTCGCTACCCAATCGCGCGAGCGCGGAAAACTGCGCGGGATTGTCGAAGCGTTGCGCCCCGAGGTCGAAGACGCGGTCGAGCAGTTGTTCGGGTACACGCTGTTTCTCGACCGCCCGACCGCAAAGCGGCTTACCGGCTGGCGCGCCAAGGCCCAGCAGGCCGCTGCCGAGCGCGCGGGCTTTGCTTTCCACGGTTATGCCCAGATCAAGGTCGCGGGGATCGTGGATAGTCTGGCCGGACTGATCGTCGAAGCCGCGCCCGAGCTTGGCCCAAATCTGGGCGACGACCGCGCCGAAGCCTTGACCCTCCGCATCTGGGAGCATTTGCGGAGCACCGGGCTCGACCGGCTGACCTCGTTGCGCGGCGGCGCGGGGGCCGAGATGGTGGCCTTCCTGCGCGCGCATGATCTGGGCTTTCGCGTGCGCCGTTTGCGCCTGCTCGCGCGGCGCCTGGCGCGCGACTGGGGCGATCTCGACCCCGAGGGCGAGGCCGCACGCGAACCGGCCCGGGCGACGGTGTTCGAAGCACTCGCGCCTTACCTGGCGCTCGAACCGGTCGCGGCGCTGGGCGATGATTTTGGCGAACTGGCGAAAGCTGCGCGGGTCGATCCCGGCCCGGCGCTCGGCGCCATCGCCGCGCGGCGCGACCTGAACGCGATCGATCTGCGGGTCGATGCTATGCTTGCCGAAGCGCTGGTAAAGATGCCCAGGTCACTGCGCCGCCGGGTGCTGCTCGCCTACCTCGGTTTTCCGTTTTACGACGTCGCCACCTTGCCGCTTCAAAAGGGCGAGGGGCTCAACGAATTCGACCCGGTCAAGGTCGATCGCATCTCGCCCGAGGACTGCTCGTCGATCCGCAAGGGCGGCACTGCGGCGACGCTGCGCGGAATCGAATTCTTCAGTTTCGGTGCCTTCTTCAGCCGCGCATACCGCGAGAACGACTACCTGTGGGGGCGGTTGCACGGGGCCGAACGGATGATCGACCTGATCGCCTCGACGGTGGAGCAACCGCTGGACGAGGCGACGCTGCGCGGGTTCAAGCGCGAGGCATTTTTAGCGATCCTTGCAGAGGAGGAACCGCGCCTGACAACCGACCCTAACCTCGTGGCGGGAATTCGCGGGGAACTTCTGCGAAGCTAGTGGGCGTGCTCGACTGAAGTTGCCGCGAGGCTAGCCCAAGCCGCCCGAGCGAAACCTTCGCTGTCGATGAACGCCTTGGGCCGGTCCAATGCCTTCAGCGGGTTGGTGGCAAGAAAAGCTTCCAGCGTCGCACCCCCATCCCTGGCCTTGCGCACCGTGTCGAGAGCTCCTGCAATCCTGTCGCGCCACGCCTGAAGTCCGGTGCGGTCCGTCACTGGGCCGTGCCCGGGAATGACCTTGGTCTCGGCGTTGGTCATCGCCAGCAGCTTGTCGAGCGAGGCTACCAAATGGACCGCATTGCCGCCCGACTCGAGATCGACGAACGGAAACGGCGCGTCGCTCATCATCAGGTCGCCGGTGTGGAGGACATTGGCCTTGCGCCAATATAGCGCCGTGTCGCCATCGGTGTGCCCTCCACCGGTAAACATCGCCTCGATTTCGTCGCCGTTGATGTGAAAGGTCACGCCGTTTTCGTAGGTCACGACCGGCAGTCCCTGCGGCGGCGTAGGCGGGATGTCGCCAAAGCGCGTCTTGGCCCCGGCGGCAAGCCTCACGCGCACGGCCCTGTGCGCGAAGATCGTCGCGGTCTTGCCGAAGTTCTCGTTCCCTCCGGCGTGATCGAAATGCCAGTGAGTATTGACCACGTAGCGCACCGGGGTCGCGCCGAGTGCCGCGACGGCGGCGACGATCTTTCCGGTCAGCGGGGCGAACTGGTCGTCGATCAGCACCGTGCCGTCCAGACCATGCGAGACGCCGATGTTTCCCCCCGCCCCGAACAGCACCGCGACGCCGGGAGCAAGTGTCTGCGTCCTGATTTCGACCTTGTCCAGATTCTCAAACTGCGCCGCGACCGGAGCGGACACGGCGATCAGCGATAATGCGAACAACCTGGCAGTGCGGCGCATGAACTTTTCCCCCGCTCCAATGCTAGCGCAGGAGGCCCTTAAAGCAAGCTACTCCTTCCCCGCCCACGCTTCCTTGATCCGCTCGAAAAAGCCCTTCGATTGCGGGGTTTCGTCGCCGGTCTCGGTGTCCTGGAAGGCGCGCAGCAGGTCTTTCTGCTTGGCCGATAGCCTGGTCGGGGTCTCGACCTGGATTTCGACCACCAGATCGCCGTGACCTCGTCCCTGCAGCACCGGCATGCCCGCGCCGCGCTTGCGGAGCTGTTTGCCCGACTGGATGCCGACCGGAATGTCGATCGCATGGCGCTGGCCGTCGAGCCCGGGGATCTCGATCTGCCCGCCCAGCGCGGCGGTGGTGAAAGTGAGCGGGCAGCGCGTGACAAGCGTTGTCCCCTCGCGCTCGAACACGCGGTGGCGCTGGACGTGGAGGAAGATGTAGAGGTCGCCCGGCGGTGCGCCGTTGGGTCCGGCCTCGCCCTTGCCAGACAGGCGGATGCGGGTGCCGCTGTCGACGCCTGCGGGGATCTGCACGTCGAGCTTCTGCTCGGCATCGACCCGGCCCTCGCCGCGGCATTTGCGGCATGGGCTTTCGATCACCTCGCCGCGGCCGTGGCAGGTCGGGCAGGCGCGCTCGACCATGAAGAAGCCCTGCTGTGCGCGGACTTTTCCGCGCCCCGCGCACAGGTTGCAGCGCCGCGCCGAGGTGCCCGGTTCCGCGCCCGAACCATGGCACGGCGCGCAGGTCTGCGAGACCTCGATCGCGATCTCGGTGGCCTTGCCGTGAAAGGCTTCTTCGAGCGATATCTCGAGGTCGAAGCGCAAGTCTGCGCCGCGCCGGGGCCCGTGCTGGCGCCCGCCGCCGAACGCACCACCGAAAATGGTCTCGAAAATGTCGCCGAGATCGCTGAATCCTTCGCCGCCGCCCGGTCCGCCGTTTTCGAACGCGGCATGGCCGAACCGGTCATAGGCGGCGCGCTTCTGCGGATCGGACAGGCAGGAATAGGCCGCGCTGACCGCCTTGAACCTGGCTTCCGATTCCTTGCAGCCCGGATTCTTGTCCGGATGGCACTGCATCGCGATCCGGCGATAGGACGACTTGATCGTCTTGTCGTCGGCGGTGCGCTCGACCTCGAGCAGTTCGTAGAAATCGATATTGGTGCTGGCCACCACGTTCAACCCCCAATAAACCGCTCGTCACCCCCGCAAAAGTGGGGGCCCATCTCAGCAGGTGCATCGTGCACCACGCTCAAAGCTGGGTTCCCGGCTTCGCGGGAATGACGATCGGGGTTTATCTCCGCGCTAGCGCATCAGCTCACTTCTTGTCGTCGACTTCCGAAAACTCGGCATCGACCACATCTTCGGCAGGGGCAGCATCGTCGGTGCCCGGCGAGGCAGCGGCGGCCTGATCCTTCTCGTAGATCGCCTGACCCATCTTCATGGCGACTTCGGTCAGCGCCTGGGTCTTGGCGGTCATCGCCTCGGCATCGCCGCTTTCGATCGCGGTCTTGGCCTCGGCGATTGCCGCCTCGATCTCGTCCTTGAGAGCCACATCGATCTTGTCGCCGTTCTCGGCAAGCTGGCGCTCGGTAGCGTGAACCAGGCTGTCGGCATTGTTCTTCGCCTCGGCCCCGGCGCGCCGGACCTTGTCCTCATCGGCGAACTTCTCGGCGTCCTTGACCATCTGATCGATGTCCGCATCGGACAAGCCGCCCGAAGCCTGGATCTTGATCTGCTGCTCCTTGCCGGTGCCCTTGTCCTTGGCGTGGACATTGACGATACCGTTGGCGTCGATGTCGAAGGTGACCTCGATCTGCGGCACGCCGCGTCGCGCGGGCGGAATGCCGACCAGGTCGAACTGGCCGAGCAGCTTGTTGTCCGCCGCCATCTCACGCTCGCCCTGGAACACGCGGATCGTCACCGCCTGCTGATTGTCATCGGCGGTCGAGTAAGTCTGGCTCTTCTTGGTGGGGATCGTGGTGTTGCGATCGATCATGCGCGTGAAAACGCCGCCCAGCGTCTCGATCCCCAGCGACAGCGGGGTCACGTCGAGCAGCAGCACGTCCTTGACGTCGCCCTGCAATACGCCGGCCTGGATCGCCGCGCCCATCGCCACGACTTCATCGGGGTTGACGCCGGTGTGCGGCTCCTTGCCGAAGAACTCCTTCACCACTTCGCGCACACGCGGCATCCGGGTCATCCCGCCGACAAGCACGACATCGTCGATGTCGGCGGCTTTCAGGCCCGCATCGGCCAGCGCCTTCTTCATCGGCTCCTTGGTGCGCTCGATCAGGTTCTGGACCATCTTCTCGAGGTCCGAACGGGTGATCGCCTCGACCAGATGGAGCGGCGTGGTGCTGCCTCCTTCCATCCGGGCGGTAATGAACGGCAGGTTGATCTCGGTGGTCTGCGCGCTCGACAGCTCGATCTTGGCCTTTTCGGCGGCTTCCTTGAGGCGCTGGAGCGCCAGCTTGTCGGCGCGGAGATCCATGTTCTCCTTCTTCTTGAACTGGTCGGCCAGCCATTCGACGATCTGGTTGTCGAAATCCTCGCCGCCCAGGAAGGTATCGCCGTTGGTCGATTTGACCTCGAATACTCCGTCCCCGATCTCGAGGATCGAGACATCGAAGGTGCCGCCGCCAAGGTCATAGACCGCGATGGTCTTGCCGTCGTTCTTGTCGAGGCCATAGGCCAGCGCGGCCGCTGTCGGCTCGTTGATGATCCGCAGCACTTCGAGGCCTGCAATTGCGCCCGCGTCCTTGGTCGCCTGGCGCTGCGCGTCGTTGAAGTAGGCGGGAACCGTGATGACCGCCTGGGTGACGGTTTCGCCAAGATAGGCCTCGGCGGTTTCCTTCATCTTCTGGAGGATGAACGCGCTGATCTGGCTGGGCGAATAGTCTTCGCCGCCGGCCTTGACCCACGCGTCGCCGTTCTTGCCCTTGACGATCGGATAGGGAACCAGCTCGGTGTCCTTCTTGGTCACCGGGTCATCGAAACGGCGGCCGATCAGGCGCTTGACCGCGAATATGGTGTTGTCGCCATTGGTGACCGCCTGACGCTTGGCCGACTGTCCGATCAGACGCTCGCCGTCCTTGGTGAACGCGACGATCGAAGGCGTGGTACGCGCGCCTTCCGAATTCTCGATAACCTTGGGCTTGCCGCCGTCCATCACGGACACGCAGGAGTTGGTTGTGCCAAGGTCGATGCCGATCACTTTAGCCATGATGTATCCCGTTTCCTTCTTGCATTGCGACGCCGCGCGGTCGGCCCTCCCCGGATGGGCGAGGACCGTTGGGCAGCTCTGGACCGGGCGCGATATAGGGTTGCTTTCAGTTGGCACAAGGCCAGTTGGCAGCGGGCTTGTGGCGCTCTAGGTGTTCCGTGTCTGGACAGGGTTCGGCGGGATGGGCCGGGACAGTGGAAGAAGCGGGACTATGCGGATCATCGGTACGATACTGGCGAGTGGGCTCCTGCTGGCTCTCGGTGCGTGCGGCGAAGCGCCCGACGTGCCGCCCGAGAAGGTAGCGACAACGGCTGCGCCCGAAGCTCCGCCAGGAATTTCGCTGAGTGATGCGCGGGTCCAGCTTCCGGCAGTGTCGGGCCGCCCCGGAGTTGCCTATTTCACCATCAGCCAGTCCAGCGGCCCGCCGCGCACGGTTGCGGGCGTAGCGGTGGAACTGGCTGGCCGCACCGAGATGCACGAGACGATGAAGAAGGGCGAGGCGATGACGATGCAACCGGTCGAGTCGGTCGCGCTCGAATCGGGCAAGAGCGTCGAATTCGCCCCCGGCGGCAAGCACATCATGCTGTTCGATCTGGATCCCAAGCTGCGCTTTGAAGACAGCGTCGAACTGACCGTGACTTTTGACGGCGGTGACAAGGCTGCAACCCGGGCCAGGGTTACCACGGTCAACGACATGGAGGGCATGAACTGAACAGTCTGGTTTCGGCCCCCTCCCCTGCTTGTCCGGTCGGCGGCGACCGGCCTTTGACAGCGGGCGAGCAGGCCCTGGTCCGTTCGATGTTCGGAGTTTCGATCGACTTGTCGGGCGTCACCATCCGCCGCCGCAAGTTCTTCCCGTTCCAACCAGCCGAAGTGGCCATGGCGCCCTGCGGCCACATTCATTTCCACCCCGACGCCAGCGCCTACTGCGATGATTTCGCCGAGGCATCGCTTGGTCGGCAGGCCTTGCTGATCCATGAAATGACCCACGTCTGGCAGGCTCAGAAAAACGGCAAATGGTGGTTGGTCCTGATGCGCCACCCATGGTGCCGCTATGACTATGCCCTGCGCCCCGGCTGGCCGCTGACCCGCTATGGCATCGAGCAACAGGCCGAGATCGTGATGCACGCATTTCTCTTGCGGCAGGGTGCGAAAGTC